>WNEQ01000499.1_pt1 | contig 20564 bp, 20 predicted proteins | sample 5399971 | NCBI WGS metagenome assembly WNEQ01 (sample SAMN13153330, study PRJNA577476) | soil metagenome | isolation source: 20 cm grassland meadow soil 2 days after 1st rain plot 5 | place: USA:California | collected 2015-09-18
TGAGCTATCGAGAAAAGACTCCTGAGCTAGCCCGGGTTTGACGGACACCCCAAAAGGGCGCACGATACCCCCCCCCAGGAGGTGCCTCATGGGCCAGCGTCGCCGGCTCACCCCCGAGTTCAAACGGCACGCGGTGCAATTGCTCAACGCGGGCCAGCGCCCCGCCGCCGAGATTGCCCGCGAGTTAGGCGTGCCCCGCAATCGGCTGTACAAATGGCAGCAGTAGGTCGCCGCGCATGGCGGGGCCTTCCCCGGCTCTGGCCGACAGGCCCATCCGGCGGCCGAGATCGCCCGGCTGAAGCGCGAGCTGGCCCGGGTGACCGAGGAGCGCGAGATTTTAAAAAAGCCGCCGCGTACTTTGCGAGGGAGTCCGGGTGAGGTACGGCTTTATTGAGGCCCACGCGGGCGCGCACCGGGTGCGTCGCCTGTGTGCCGCCCTGGGCGTGAGCCGCAGCGGCTACTACGCCTGGCGGTACCGGCCGGTAAGTGCCCGTACCGAAGCCGATCAGCGGTTGCTCCGTGTGATGCACCGTGTCCACACGCAGATGCGCGAGCAGTATGGCGCGGTGAAGCTGTGGCGAGCCTTGACCACCGCGGGCATCCGGTGTGGTCGCCATCGCGTGGCGCGGTTGCGGCGCCTCGCCGGGCTCGAAGCGCGGCGAAGCCGACGGTTTCGGGTGATCGTGGCGCACCATCAGCTCCCCCCGCCGGCGCCGAACCTGTTGCAGCAGCGCTTCGGCGCGAGTGCCCTGAACAGGGTCTGGGTCGGCGATTTGACCGCCATCCCCACCCGCGCGGGCTGGCTCTACCTCGCCGTGCTCCTGGATCTGTGCTCCCGCCGCGTGGTCGGCTGGGCCATGAGTGCGCAGCCCGATCAGCACGTGGTGCTGCACGCCTTGGCGATGGCGGTGGGCCAGCGCCCCGTGCGCCCGGGCCTCATCCACCACTCGGATCAGGGCGCCCAGTACAGCAGCGGTGCCTATCGGCAGCGCCTCGCCACGCTCGGCCTGACCCCGAGCATGAGTCGCAAAGGCAATTGCTACGACAATGCCGTGGCGGAAAGCTTCTTCAGTACCTTGAAGAATGAGTTGATTCACCATCAGACGTATCAGACGCGAGACGACGCCCGGCAGGACATCTTTGCGTTCATCGAAGGCTTCTATAACCGCCAGCGGCTCCATCAGAGCCTCGGCTATCTCAGTCCGCTGGCGTTCGAACGACGGAGGAGTGACCCTTAACTCGGTGTCCACGAAACCCGGGGTAGCTCATCCCGACCCCTTTTTCGTCTCCCTCCGAAGGAACTTGAGCTAACCTAGCTACGCCCATCCAGCTACGCTACTAACCCTTGGATTGCTTGTTGAGCACATCCGCGCGGCGGTCGCGCAATGCCGCGCTCACCATCGTCCCGAGCCACTGCGCTACAAGCGACAGTATTTCCCCGTTCCTGACCGTTCCCTCTTCCTTGCGCCTGAGGCACTGCTCCAAAGACCCATTTCGCTTGCATTGTATTGCCCCTCCCTTATGATCGCTTGAGAGGAGGTGAGACTATGAAAACCTGGTCCAGGGCGATTTGGACGATCGTGTTGGGTGTCTTTTTCGGCACGATGGCCTCTGCTCAGGCGACACTGGCGGCACGTGAGACGCCGACGGCTCCGATCATGCAGGTCAAGTCGAAGGGCGCTAACAGCGCCAAGGAGACAAAAAAGAAAGGCATTAAGAAACACAAGGGGAATAAGCACAATAAAACGGGAGAGAAAAGAGCCACGGTCCCTCCTGCCCCGAGACCTAGGCCGGCCGCTACCGGCGTGATGTATGACACGTAGCCCAGTGGACGTTATCTTTAGACCTGCGTTCCTCTCCACGGTTTCTGTTTAGGCCCCAGCTTCTGACTCTCCTCACGCAACGAGTCGCCCGGTCTGCTTGGCCCCGCCTTCTTCGGCCTTCCACATCAGCGAGTTGGGGAAGAGCTGAAGCCGCGACTTCTCCTCTAGCCCGTGGAAAAGAAAGGGTGGCGGTTGACCTGATTGCTTGTGTCCAGCGAATGTGGTTGGCTCTTCTGGTAGCACGCTGGGGCAGAATCACCAACCACAGGGAAGCGCAACGAAATGGGGTGCACCATGAACAGTGTCTGGCAAGCGATCTTGATATCGATGGTTACGCTCTCGATCGGGTTATTGATTGGGAAGTCAATCGATCATTGGCCGTCACCCGCCACGGCAGCAGAATGCGAGGCTCAGCCGACGTTCTTGCGGCTCATGGGGCACCAGTCAGTGGGGGATAATCTCTTGTTTAGCGTGTATTGCGATGTAGAGCGAGGCCATTTGATTTACACCTACACCGTTGCGGCTGGAGAGTCGCCCAGTGGGGACCTCACTATTATCAAGGACGGGTGTAGAGTTGGAAAGTGAGTGGACTTGACTGTCGCGGACTGTGCTGGTTGGATGAGGTATGCCGGCTTCCCGCGCAATCAGCCAACAGATCTTGATCGTGAGCGCTCACCCCGATGACATGGAGATCGGCATGGGCGGCACGGTCGCCAAACTGGCTGAGTCGAAGGCCATCATCACCTCGGTCGTCGTGACCGATGGAGGACGTGCGTCGAACCCATTTGCTTGGACAGAAAAGCGGATGGCCGAGGTGAGACGGGAGGAAGCTCTCCGCGCGGCTCGTGTCTTAGGTGTGGAGGAAGTCCTTTTCTTCGACGAGCCTGACGCGGCGGACGAGATCAATGCCCCTCTGGTCAAACAGAAACTCACGGAGCTCATCGCTCGCCTTCGGCCGACCGAGGTCTATACGCTGCATGAGCAACTGGACCGACATCCGGCGCATCGGTTAGTGGGCAGGCTCGTGAGAGAGAGTTGCGTCGGAAGCGGCCACCGACCGAGCGTGGGCCTCTGGGCCTATGAAGTCTGGGGCCTCTTCACGAGCTGGGACCGCATCGAGTACATTGATGCCTCTGTAGCTAAGAAGTCGCTCGCGATCGCGGAGCATCGGAGTCAGGTGGCGACGATCCCGTATGGGGAAGGAGTCCTTGGCTTGAATCGGTGGCGTGCGGTGTTCGCCGATCCCAAGGCCAGCGCGCCAGGAGGCGTCTACGCAGAGGTCTTCCTGCGGGTGCCTCTGTCCTCCAGCCTCATATCAGCCTTGCACCGAAGCCGAGGAAACCGGGGCGAACAGCCTAATCGTCGTCGTCGGCCTTGATTTGCCCGCGAATCTCCCCCGTTGGGAACTTGGTCGAGTGGACATTGGCGTAGGTCACACCGCCGCGGATTGCCCTCACCAGTTCCGCGAACTCCCCTGCCGCGATGCCCTGCCCGGTTGGGCCGATCACATTGGCGGCCGTGATAGTCCCTTCCACCGTCCCCGATTGAGGACAGGTCTTAGCGAGGCCTGCAGGGTCAAGAAAGGGGGCAGCCGTCTGACACAGCCAAACACTGATGCCACCAGCCACCCCCCGTTGGCCGAGGTGGATATGGTCTTGGGTGACCGTTCCCTCCAGGCCCTGATAGGTAAGTTCGAAGTCAATTTCGGTCCCGTGGTTATTTATCTCTCCTCGGAATGTGCCACTAGCCTGGGTGGATACCGATCCGGACCCGGCTGCGACCTCTTCAAAGCCTCGCAATTTGGCCTTTAGGTCATCCCCCGCCACGGCTAGCGCTGGGGCGCTGAGCGTCGCGAGCAGGGCTAGGATTGCACCGAGCGCAGTGATCATGAGTTGTTTCATCTTGTCTCCTCCCTTCGGCGAGAAATGAAACTGGCGGCGAGAAAAGATTCCCGGAAATATTTCTCAGTCGCGACACCCTACATCAGTGTGGGGGCAGGATACGCGCGGTTGACGGACCTGTCAATGAAGAAGGTGGAGGGAGGGAGGGTATCTGGCGGCGCCCCGCAGACAAAGGGTGGGAGTGTTCATCCCGTTGTGCGATCACTCACCCGGTCTGCTTGGGCCCGCCGACTTTTAGATGTCTGAAACGGTGGCTGGAACTTTACATCCGCTTTCTAGTCGAAATGCTCCCGCAGCCAGGCGATGGTGTCTGTCAGGTCCTCGGCTTTCGCGTAGCGGATCAAATCGTCGATCTTGTCAGCGTCGTCCAGCGGGACGGCCTTTGGAAGGACCGGAGCCAAGCGGTGGTAGTGTTCATCGAGGAGATGTGCACACTGATAGTCAGCGACTCCCATCACCCCATCGCTCATCAAGGTGATGAGGGGCCTCGCCCACTGGGCAAACCCCCAGTCCAGGTCTTGCCCCTCAAGGTACGTTGGGTTTATGCCAGTGCCGATGGAAAAAAGGCGGACATTCTCCAGTAGTTGGTTGGCGGCCTCGCCGTCCAGGGCCTGGGCGAGCGCCGCCATACTTGGATTAATGGCAACCACGCTGCCGTCGATGTAGCCCTGGTAGGAGGGAAAGTAGGTGGGAGCGGCGCACGTGCGCAGCGCGACGTCTATGGCCAGCTCGCTCCCGTCCGAATCCGAGCCGGGAAAGTTATGGAAGAATTTTGGCTTCCACATCCGCACCTTGCCCCGCACCTTGCCGCTGTCCAGGTCGAACGTAGGGACAAGAACGCGTTTGCCGAGGCTCGCGAGCTTTTTCCTCCCAAAGACTCCCTTGAGCACATCCCTTAACTTCTCATTGTCGTAGTCCGCACCGTACAAGCCGCCCACGTCCTTCAGATCGTCGAGCCAGGAGTCATCAAAGATTTTGCCCGCGTTGTCTCTGTACAGCTTCACCAGGTCGCTCGGCGCCAGACCATCGGCGAGCCCGAGGGCGATAATGCCTCCTGTGGACGTGCCAGCGACCAGATCTACATGGTCAAGGAACGACGGAACAGCGACAGCCAAGCGGTCCAACAGCACCGCTGCGTAGACACCACGAATTCCTCCGCCGTCAATGGTCAGAATGCGATATCGTTTTTGATCAGTCGGATCGGCCGGCATGTGGCCCTCCTGTCCTCCAGTTCGACAACTACCCCCAACTGTGTTGAGCTTAAGACAAGCCTGTTATTCCTGGATTATCACTCCTGTGGGCTCTCTTGGGTCGGGACCTTGCGGTCAGACCTTCAACCCTGTCTTTAGTAGGTCTCGGATGGAACGGATGCACAGCGAGGGGGGAGGCGTCTGTAGAACGGGGCTAGCTTAGATCGTCCATTTGTTTCTTGGCCCTTCCTCTTTTCTTTCCTTTCTTACTGTCCTTTCCTTTTTTCTCTTTCCCATTTTCTGTTTGTGGTGCGATGTCCTGTGAGGAAGCGGGCCGGACCATGGCGAGCCGGGACAGCTTGGGAGAGGTAAGGATCGCCTGTTGCATCTGCGCCCGAGCGTGCGCACGCACCCCTTCATTGATCTGATGAGGCTGTTGGAACGGTCCCGTGCGTTGGCCGGTATGAATCTGGAACTGGTCGATCACGGTCTCGCGCCTGTCCGTGAATTTGGCGTCCACATCAATGGTCGCGCCTGTCGAATTGTGGCTGGCCGCCTCGCTCGTGATGGACAGGAACACGATGATGTCCGTATCGCCGGCCAGGGCCTCCTCGACGGTCCGGAAAACCGACGCTGTCCCGAACGTGGCCGCCACGACTCCGGTCATGTCCTCGAAGACCACGGCATTCATGTTCCCACCCGGGTTGCTCGGTTCGATGAGGCTCACCTTCGGAGGTTCTGGAGCTTTCGGGGCGGCCTTCCGTGAGGAGCTGGAGCAGGCCGGGAGGACCAGCGAGAGGGCCAGAACGATCGTGATGCCACTCTTCTTCATGTTCACGGAAGGCCCCCTATCAAATCCGGAAAGGTTCAAAAGAGTTCTGCGTTCGTTCCTGGAGAGCACCGCTCCTACTCGAACGAGTGTAGAATGCCGCTCGCAATCGGTCAACGAATTTCACATTTTGGTCGTTGAGCGGCGGCGTCGCCGGGAATGATATGGGATGTCTCGGGCGGGGCGATCAGGTCAGGCGCAACCACAGGTAGGCGCCGGCGATCGCGAGTGTCGCGAAGGTGACCGGTACGCCGACGCGCGCATGCCGGCGCCAGTCAATGCGCACGCCCCGCCGCCCGGCGGCGTCCACGACGATGATATTCGCGATGCTGCCGACGATGAACAAATTTCCTGCCAGCGTGCTGGCAAGCGCGAGCAAGGTCCCCGCCATCGGATGGGTGGCGAGCGGCAGCAACAGCATCACCGCCGGGACATTCGAGACGATGTTGCACAGCACGAATGCTGTCACGAACAGCAGGGCCGGGTGTTCCAAATTAATCCCGGCCTCCGCGAGCGTCTTCAGGGCCTCAGCCGGCAGGCCCGTCTGCTGGAAAGCCCGGTTGACGACGAAGAGGCCGACGAAAAGCACGAGTAACTCCCAGTCTACGAGCCCGAGCATGTGACGTGAATGGAGCCTGCGGCTCAAGAGCAGCAGCCCGGCGCCCCCGAGCGCTGCGAGTTCCCGCGGCCAGGGCGCGGTGAGGAAGACGACGAGCAGGATGGCCGCCACGGTCAGTCCCTTCATCGTCTGCCACGGATCAAAGTGTGCGTAAGTCTCCTCGCGCCGTTCCCCCGCGACCCGCGCGGTCAGGAGCTCAGGCGGGCAGTCCCAGCGGCCTCGAAACTGGACCACGATCAGTGCCCACGTGGCGGCGAGCCCGAGCAGCACCGGCAGCATCGCCTCACGGAGATAGTTGCCGAAGGACAGATGCAGCGACTCGCCGATGAGCATGATCTGCGGATTGCCGATCAGCGTGAGAGCGGAGCCGACGTTGGCCGCACAGGCGAGCGCGAGCAGATAGGGCACCGGGTCGAGCCGGCGTTTCAGGCAGCCGTCCGCGAGCACCGGCGCCACCGCGAGACAGATGATGTCGTTGCTGAACACCGCCGAGAGCGTGCCCACCACGAGGATCAAGGCCCCGAGCAGCAGCGGGGGCCGCAGTGGCAGCGTCGCGAGCCGGTACGTGACGAACGTGTAAAAGCCGCCGAGGCGCAGTTGGGCCGACAGCACCATGAAGGCGAAGAGCAGGATCAGCGTGGGCGCGTGGATCGAGCGGCCCGCTTCCCCGATGCTCACGTCGCCGAGCGCGACGAGGACGATCGCCCCGAGCAGCGCCACACCGGTGCGGTCGAGCTGGACAAACGGCAGACCCCCGAGGATCATCCCGAGGTAGACGAAGGCGAAGACGATGACAACGGTGGTGGCCACGCGCCGCCCCTTCTACCTCTACAGCGGCTCATCCGTCAAGCAATGATTCTCACGTGCGTGGCGGGAGGCGTGGGGGAATGGGGGAAGAAAAGGGGTCTGAAGGACTCACCCGGTCTGCTTGGACCCGCCGCCTTTGGGCCTCGGCAGCAGCGCGCCGAGGAACCGATGGAGGCGCGTCTTCTCCTCCAGCCGCAGGCGCGTGAACTCCAAGCCGAATTCCCGCCCCTGCGCCCACCGTACCTCGGCCAGATCCACCTTGAGAGGCGCATACTGCTCAGGCAGTTGGATGTGGAGCGCGAGGGAGGTCCCTGTTTGGATCAGCTCGTCGCTGACGACCGTGCAGCCACGCGCCGAGAGACCCGTGACCAGCCCGCCCCCGGCCACCCCGCTGCTTGACAAGGAGACGGGGAGCTGGATGGCAACACGAGGGTATTCACGTCTCTCCATGGAACACCTCACGCCCGGTCTTGACGCACCGGTCAGGCTTTCCACTATAGCAGGGAAGGGTCGAAAAGGGGACAGGGGATCGAAAAGTGGACAGGCTATGATGAGCAGCTCACGATCAGGCGCTTCCCCCAGTCCGGGGGCGGAGCCGCGTAGCGGTCCATCTCCGGCTGCTCCGCGAAGGGGTCGCCGAGCAGCCGACGCAAACGCTCGATCTCGGAGAAATCTTTCTGCTCCGCCGCCATCTGAACGGCCGTGTGGGCGAGGTAGTTCCTGAGCACGTACTTGGGGTTGACGCGCCGCATCCGCGCTGCGCGCTCCTCGTCGTGGCTTCCCTCCGCGCGGAGGCGCTCCTTGTACCGGGTGGCCCAGGCCTCGAACGCGTTCCGGTCCACGAAGTAATCCCTGAGCAGCTCATTCCGCTCCTCCGCCGCTTGCCCGAAGTCGCAGAGCGAGCGGAAGACGTTCGTATAGTCGGCGCAGCTCCCCCGCATCAAATCCAGCAGGTCCCGAATCAACGTGTCGTCCCCCGACCGCAACTCCTGGAGCCCCAGCTTTGCCTGCATCAGGGCGCCGTAGTCCTCCGAGAAGGCGGCCTCGTAGGCGCCGAGCCCGGCTTTGATCGTCTCCTCGGACACCAGCGGGGTCAGCGCCTGGGCCATGCAACGCAAGTTGAAGTAGCCGATGTCCGGTTGGTTCCGGAAGGCATAGCGCCCGTGCCGGTCGGAATGGTTACAGATGAAGCCGGGATCGTAGTCGTCCAGGAAGCCGAACGGGCCGTAGTCGAGCGTCATCCCCAAAACGGACATGTTGTCGCTGTTCATGACGCCGTGCGCGAAGCCCACCGCCTGCCACCTGGCGATCAGGCGCGCCGTGCGGACGGCCACGTCGTGGTAGAACCGTGTGTACGCGTCAGGACCGCGCGCCGGGTCCGGCAAGTTTGGATAACCCTGCGCGATCACATAGTCCGCCAGAGTCTTGATGTGGTCGAATTGCCGCCGCCAATAGAAATATTCGAAGTGGCCGAACCGGACGTGAGACGGGGCCAGCCGCAATAGCATGGCGCCGGGTTCCACTTGCTCGCGGAGGACCTCTTCTTGGCTCCCCACCACACACAAGGCGCGTGTCGTGGGAATGCCCAACCCGTGCATGGCCTCGCTGCAGAGGTACTCCCGGATGCAGGAGCGCAGCACCGCGCGGCCGTCATCGTCACGCGAGAAGGGCGTCAGGCCCGCACCTTTGAGATGCAGGTCCCACTTCTCACCCCGGCTGTTGCGGACCTCGCCCAGCAGGATCGCGCGGCCGTCGCCGAGGCGGGAGACATAGGCGCCGAACTGATGGCCGGCATAGACCATTGCGAGCGGCTCGCTGCCCGGCAGCAGGTACTGGCCCCCGAAGCAGCCGGCGAACTCCGGCCGCTTGGCCTCTTCCGGGTCCAGATCGATCAGGGCCGCGGCGTCCGGGTTGAAACTCACCAGGAACGGATTCTTGAGCGGCGTCGGCGTCACCTTCGCGGAGAAGACCTCGGGCAGGCGCGCAAAGGTGTTGTCGAAGTGGAGGGTCTCGAGCGTGCTCCGTGCGGTCATGGCGTCATCATAGCACGCATCGCACGGCGGGGTCTGCCGCCCACAGCGGCGGACCGTCGGGAGCAACCGGGTGGGCTCAGAATCGGTAGCCGATCTCGAGCATATGCATGTCCACGCCCAGGCTGCTCGAACCATACGCCCCGGCGTCGGAGAAGTGCTGGAACCGGTAGCCGGCATGAAACCCGGGCAATGGGTCGAACCCGATGGCGGCCGTGCCGATGATCTGCACCGGGCCGCCGAAGTTCTGCACGCCAAATTTGTAGTTGCTGAAGAATCCGGCGCCAGCCCCAGCGTCAATGGTGACCAACCCGTCCGGGCTACTCACGGCGAGGAGCGGCACCAGCGTGGCCATGAAGCTGGTATCTCGTGCCGCTGAAAGTTCTCCTGCGGAAGCAAGCAATCTCATGTCGAATTTCAAGCCGTAGGACCTCTCTTGCCATCCCCACGGGAGCCCAAAGATCGCAGCGACGTCATACTGCTGAAAGTCTTCCTTTTGGTCCCTCCCAAAAGGAGATTTGCCGCTCACGCCGACTCGCGGGCCTACCCTGATCAAATTGATGGATTTTGCTTGCGGCTCGCTGAATGGAGAATCGCCGGCGACGCCGGCTTGGGGAGGGACCATGAGCAACGTCAGCGGTTCTGCCCAACTCGCGGCGGAGGGCGCGATAGTGAGCGCGAATGTCAGGATCAGGCCACACACGAAGGAACGTGAGAGCGCGCGCATGCGCGTAAGAGGAGCATAGAACATGCCAGCAGGGGTGTGTTTGGCTCGGTCAAGGGATTCCCTTGTAGAGCCCGACGATTAAGCGCATGGGGCGTTGGGATCACCGCCTGCTCACGTCCAATCTCGCCCAGATTGACCGAAAAGTGGCCCTCCTCCCTCGAGCCCCCTGCTCGCAGCCGGCAGTTGTGCGCTGTTCGAGACGTACGAGTTCGCTTCATTGACTCTCCTCCGACCCCTCCCTATAATGGCCTCCGATTCCGGTTCCATGGCCTGCCTGCACTGACAATGGCATCGCTTTCTCAGCGCAAGTTGTCGCGAGTGGTCGGCGGGTTCAAAGCCTTCCTGAAGCAGGCGTTTGCGGTGGCCCGGGAGCAAGACGCGCTGTCTCTCGATGATCTCGCGCTCCTGGAACGAGTCGCCGACGCCGTTGTCAAACGAGGCATGGCCGCTCCTGCGACGGTCTTCCTGGAATCCGTCGGCCCCATGAACTTTCTCGGCAGTCAGGCGTTGCATTTCTTGACCCCCATTCTCGATCTCGCCTGCAAAACTAGTGAGATTGAGCACGTTGCCCACCTGCTTGAACGTCGTGACACCGTCCCCCGCCTGATCGTCCTCATCGAGGCAAAGTCCGATCCAATGGGATTTTCGGCTCGATGACAGGCTCAGCCCAGCCCTCCCGTCAGATGACCGCGGCGCAGCCGCTTCGCGTGATCATTGCCACCGACTGCGGCAGCACGACCACCAAAGCGATCCTGATCGAGAAACTGGGCAACGAATACCGGCAGACCTTTCGAGGCGAAGCTCCGACCACGGTGGAGGCGCCCTTTGAAGACGTGACGCGGGGAGTCCTGAACTCACTCGCGGAGTTGGAGGAGTTGTCCGGCCGTAAGATTCTGGACGGCGAGCGCATCATTACGCCGAACCGCGCCGCCCAGGGCGAGCCGAGGGTCGGCGTGGACATCTATATCTCGACGAGTAGCGCCGGCGGGGGGCTTCAGATGATGGTGGCCGGCGCGGTCCAGAGCATGACCGGCGAGAGCGCGCAGCGCTGCGCGCTGGGCGCCGGAGCCATTGTGATGGACGTGCTGGCCTCGAACGACGGCCGGCTGCCGCACGAGAAGATCGAGCGGATCCGCTCGCTCCGTCCCGACATGATCCTGCTCTCCGGCGGGACGGATGGCGGGACCGTCACCCACGTGGTCGAGATGGCCGAATACATCTCGGCGGCCGAGCCTCGTCCCAGGCTGGGCATCAGTTATCAGCTTCCCTTGATCTACGCCGGCAACAAAGACGCGCGGGACCGGATCAAGGAGATCCTGGGCGGGAAAACCTCGCTCGTGATCACCGACAACATCCGTCCCGTGTTGGAACGCGAGAACCTGGGGCCGGCCCGCACGAAGATCCATGACCTGTTCCTGGAACACGTGATGGCCCAGGCGCCCGGGTACAAGAAGTTGCTCGAGTGGACCGGCGCGCCGATCATGCCGACGCCTGCCGCGGTCGGGCTCATCATGGAGACGATCGCGAAGAAGGAGAACCTCAACCTGATCGGCGTGGACATCGGGGGGGCCACGACGGACGTGTTCTCGGTCTTCGGCGGCGTCTTCAACCGAACCGTCAGCGCGAATCTCGGACTGTCTTACAGCGTCTCCAACGTCCTGGCGGAAGCCGGTTTGGCCAGTATTCTACGCTGGGTGCCCTTCACGATCGAAGAGCAGACCCTGCGCAACCGGATCAAGAACAAGATGATCCGCCCGACCACGATTCCACAGACGCTCGACGAGCTGCAGATCGAGCAGGCTATCGCGCGGGAAGCCTTGCGGCTGGCTCTGGCGCATCACGCGTCGCTGGCCACCGGCCTCAAGGGCGTACAGCAGGAGCGCACCATCTCGGATATTTTCGAACAGAAGACCTCAGGCGAGTCGCTCATCGACATGCTCCAACTGGACCTGATCGTGGGGAGCGGCGGCATCCTGTCGCACGCGCCGCGCCGCGTCCAGGCCATGCTGATGATGGTGGACGCCTACGAACCGCTCGGCGTCACCCGGCTGTCCGTGGACAGCATCTTCATGATGCCGCACCTGGGCGTCCTCTCGACCGTGGACGAGCAGGCTGCGACGGACGTGTTCGTGCGGGACTGCATGATCTACCTGGGCACCTGCGTGGCTCCGATCGGACGAGGCAAGGACGGGGAACGGTGTGCCGACTATACGATTACGTTCGGAGAGGGCCGCAGCCCGGAGTGCGGGACACTCGCCTTCGGCGACTTGCGGCTCTTCCCCCTGGGTCGCGACGACCGCGCGCAGATCGAGCTGCGACCGGCCAAGCAGGTGGATCTCGGCGAAGGCAAAGGTGTGTCGGTGACGCGCGACGTGCGGGGCGGCGAGGTCGGCCTCCTGTTGGATGGCCGCGGAAGGCCCCTCCAGTTGCCGACCGATTCACAAAAGCGACTGGCAGCGTTAATCCGTTGGCACCGGGCGGTGGGGCTGTATCCGAAATGAAGCTAATAGCAAGCAGCAAGTAGCTGATAGCCAGAAGCTGCTCGCTGTTAGCTATTCGCTGGGAGCTAGCGACATGGGGCATGCCTACACACCAGGTTTGACCGTCACGGAGCGGACGGTCATCAGAAAACCCCGGCTCTTGCCGATTCCCGGCACGGTGCTGGCCAAAGCCGGGGACCGTGTCCGGGCAGAGACCGTGGTGGCCCGGGCCGAGTTGCCGGGAAAAGTCCATGTCGTGAACGTGGCGAACCTGCTCGGTGTCGCGCCGGACGAGGTCCGCGACTACCTGGTCAAGAAGGAAGGGGAGGCCGTTAGCCAGGACGAAGTCATCGCGGAGAACAGACCGTTCATTAAATGGTTCAAAACAGAGGTCCGCTCGCCCATCCGGGGAAAAGTGGAATCCGTCTCCACGATCACAGGGCAGATGCTGCTGCGCGAGCCACCACGCCCGCTGGAGCGGCTGGCGTACGTGGATGGGGCGGTGGTGGACCTCCATCCCGCACACGGGGTGACGGTCGAGACTTCCTGCAGCATGGTCCAGGGTATTTTCGGCATCGGCGGGGAAACTTGGGGAGAACTCGTGATGGCGGTGGACTCACCGGAGAAGACCTTGTCCGCGTCCCAGTTGCTTCCCACCATGCAAAACAAGATCGTCGCTGGCGGCGCGTTTCTCGGGATCGAGACCATGAAGCGAGCCCGGGAGATCGGCGTCGCCGCCCTGGTCGTCGGCGGCATCCATGACAAGGACCTTCGGGAGTTGCTCGGGTACGACCTGGGCGTGGCGATCACGGGGACCGAGCAGGTGGGGTTCACGCTGGTCATCACCGAGGGGTTCGGCACGATCCCGATGGCGGCCAAGACCTTCGAGTTGCTGGCCGGGCATGCCGGTCAGAAAGCCTCGATCTCAGGCGCGACCCAGATCCGGGCAGGGGTGATTCGTCCGGAGATTCTCATCCCTTGGACGACCGGGTCGCCGGATGCGGGGTCGGCCGGCCGCGCGGTCCCGGCCACAGAGCGCAGCGGGATCAGGATCGACGACCACGTGCGCGTCATTCGAGACCCTCTGTTCGGCCGGATCGGGCGGGTGACGGCGTTGCCGACAGAGCTGCGGCAGATCGAGACGGAGAGCGTCGTTCGGGTCCTGGTCGTGACATTTGCCGACGGCACCTCGGCGGTGATTCCTCGGGCTAATGTGGAACTCATGGAAGGGTAATGCTGAATGGTGACTGCCGGGTGCAGAATGCTGCGACCACTTGCTGTCCTTGTCTGCCTATACCTGTTTCCCCTCACGGCTCCAGAGGCGGGGGCCCAACAGGCCTTGGCACCGCCCCAGAATCTCCGGGTCATTGACACGCCGAGCGATTCGGGAGAAGGGCTGACTGTCCTGTGGGCCAGGGCCGGCTACGACGCTCCAGAGGTCCGCTATCAGATTCTGCTGGGTGACGGGGCCGAGAAGAAGATGGTGGCCGAGTTTCCCGCCGATTCTCATTACGTCCGTGACGCGAGATGGCCTTGGTGGACCCGAGTTGACCGACCGGACGCGCATCAGTTCAACCTGAAATCCGGCAAAGGTCTGGAGCTGAAGAACGGAACGCCCTACGCCGTGGCGGTTGCGGTCGTGAAGGGCGCCGAGCGGGTGGAGGCCGCGCCGGTCCAGGCCGTTCCCGCGCCCAACTGGGTCAACTGGAATCAGATGAACAACCTTTTACTGGTCCTCCTGTTCGGGGCCGTGGTGTTCGGTTCGATCAGAGCGGCGAAACGGCGCGAGATCTTTCTGCGGCGGATTCCCGGCCTGGATGCGGTGGATGAGGCGATCGGCCGGGCCACTGAGCTGGGCAAGCCGATTCTCTACTTGACCGGCGCGGGCGACATGAGCGAGCCCTCGACGATCGCCGCCGCGGTGATCCTGGGGCGCGTGGCGAAACGGGTTGCGGCGTATGAAACCGACCTGCTGGTGCCGCACCGGGACCCGATCGTCATGGCGGTCTGCCAGGAGATCACAAAACAGTCGTACCTGGAGGCGGGCAAGCCGGACGTGTTCAGGGAAGACTCGAACTTCTTCATCACCACCGATCAGTTCAGCTACACCGCGGCGGTGGACGGCATCATGCTTCGGCGCAAGCCGGCCGCGAACTTCTTCATGGGGTCCTATTTTGCCGAGGCCCTGCTGCTCACCGAGACCGGGGCCAGCACCGGCGCGATCCAGATCGCCGGCACGGACTCGGATCACCAATTGCCCTTTTTCGTGACGACCTGTGATTACACCCTGATCGGCGAGGAGCTGTACGCGGCCAGCGCCTATCTGTCGAGGGAGCCGATCCAGTTGGGCACGTTGCGAGGGCAGGACTTCGGCAAGGCGTTCATTCTGGTCGTGCTGGCACTGGGGACCTTGCTCGCCACGGTGGGTGTCCTTTTTGCGACGGACCTCCCGATGATCGTCCTCGACCTGTTCAAGGACCTCAAATGATCTTCCTCAGGCGGCAGTTGCCGCTGCTCATTACGTTCGTCGCGGGTGTGGTCTTCGCCGCGCAATACTATGTCCCGCATCCTACTTCCGAACTCATGCTCACCGAGGTCACCAAGTGGCTCCAGATCATCAGCGGGTTCGCGCTGGTGCTCGGAGTGACCAGTCTATTTCACATCCATGCGGTGAAAATCCGGCGGAAGGAACCCGGTTGGGCCTACAGTCTAATCCTTTACTCCGGGATTCTCGGGACGATCGCCGCGGGGTTCAGCTACAGCTTCACGGCCGGCCAGTGGGTGAACGGGAAGGAGACCATCAACGGGATCGTGACGGCCTTCGGCTGGATCTATTCAGACATGATGGTTCCGCTCCAGGGGACGATGTTTGCGATCCTGGCCTTCTTCATCGCCTCAGCAGCCTATCGCTCGTTCAGGGCCCGTAGCCGCGAGGCGGCTCTGCTGTTGATCGCGGCCATTATCGTGATGATGGGGCGGGTTCCGCTGGGCGAGATGCTGCTGCCCGTCAGCGGGGATGTCACGCAGTGGATCCTGAACGTGCTCAATGCGGCCGTGCGGCGAGCCATCCTGATCGGCATCAGCCTGGGCGCCGTGGCGCTGTCGCTCAAGATCATCTTTGGCATGGAGCGAGCCTATCTCGGCGGCGGCAAGGAGTGAGGAGTAAGGAGTTAGGGGTGAGGTGTCGAGAAGCTGACACGGAAGCACGGGTCAACTCACCTTACTCCTCACACCTCACTCCTCACGGGATTCTATGACATTCGCTGAGCGCATGCTGCACATTGATCGCCGGATCATTTTTCTGGTGATCGGGGTCTGTACGCTCCTGCCGCTTCTCTATCCGGTCGGTCTGGCGATCAAGGTGTCCCCGGAAGTGCGTGGCGTCCATGATTACATCGAATCCCTCCCGGAAGGATCGGTCTTTCTGCTGTCGATGGATTTCGATCCGGCTTCCAAGCCGGAGCTCCAACCGCAGGCCGTGGCTCTGCTCCGGCATGCGTTCAAGAAAAATCTCAGGGTCATCGGGATGACGCTCTGGGTGACGGGCACCGGCCTGGCCGATCTGGTCGTCTCGCAGGCGGCCCAGGAGATGGGGAAGGTGAACGGCAAGGATTATGTGTTCCTGGGCTGGAGCCCCGGAGTGGGATCGCTCATCATTACGATGGGCCAGGACCTCTACAAGGCCTTTCCGAGTGACTACAACAACCAGCCCACACGTGAGTTGGCGGTCCTGAAGGGCATCCAGACGCTTCGCGACGTCAATTACGTGGTGAGTCTGGCTGCCGGAACCGCAGGGATCGAATCCTGGTACGTGTACGGAAAGGACAAATACAAATTCGAGCTGGGGGGCGGCTGCACCGGCGTGATCGCGCCCGGCCTCTACCCGCTCCTGCGGAGCGGGCAGATCAATGGCCTAATCGGCGGGCTGCGGGGCGCTGCCGAATATGAAACGCTCATCGGCCAGAAGGGGCGAGCCGTGGCGGGTATGGACGCGCAATCGGCGACGCACGTCGCCATTATCATGCTGGTGATCCTCTGCAACGTCTTCTACCTGCTCATACGGACCTCGCGCGGGCAGTCCGGCCAGCCGCGAGGGTAAAGCCGGGATCGAGGAGATCGCATGCCGTTTGAAACGCTGCTGGGCGCGTGGGTGGCGACGGGGCTGACCCTGTTCATCTTCACCTTCCTGTACCAGGACAACCCGCTCTTCAAACTGGCGGAGCATCTCTACGTGGGTGTGTCGGTCGGGTACACGATTGTGAAGGTCTACGACACGGTGATCGTCCGGCTCCTCTATGAACCCATGGTCAACCAGGGCGACTGGTCGCTGTTGGTCCCGCTGGGCATCGGGATGCTCATGCTGGCGCGATATTTTCCAAAGATCGCCTGGCTGTCACGCATCGCGTTCGCGTTCATCGTGGGGGTGGGGTCCGGCCTGGCCATCCCACGGATCATCTCCTCCTACATCCTGAAGCAGGTCGAGGACACGGTCAGGCCGTTGGCCTCGCTCGCATCGGGAGGGGGGCCAACCTTCACCTACAATCTGCTGGATCCTGCCAGCAATCTCAACGCGCTGGTGCTGTTGATCGGAGTGGTCTCGGTCCTGTTTTACTTCTTCTTCTCGATCGAGCATACAGGACCGGTCAGGGTGGCGGCGCGCACGGGCATCCTGTTCCTGATGATCGCCTTCGGGGCGGCCTTCGGATACACCGTGATGGCCCGTATGTCGCTCCTGATCGGGCGCTTCACGGATCTGATCGAGTTCGCCGATCCCCGGTACGGCCGGGCGACGCTGTGGCTGCTGCTGGCGACGGTGGCCACGTTGATCGCCTCGGGCGCCCGACGCCGTGACCACCCCCCGGGAGGTGGCTGAGCCGGAGACGGCCCCCGGTCTTCGGTTGCGAGGGCGAGCCGGGCTCGGCTAGAATGTGGAACCGGAGCCAAGGACAACGGGCATCGCCATGCGCGAATCGGCGAAAGACACGAAGCAATTTCCGCTCTTGCGGAACCTCCAGTTCACTCCCCTCAAGGAGCACGATGAGCAGTACGTCCTGCTCTGGGACCCGACCGGCCTGACCGCTGAAAAACTCATCGTCCCCTTGAATTACTTTTACCTTCTCCAGTTTTTCGACGGCGAGCATTCCCTGGACCAGCTCAGCGCCGAGTACCTGAAGAAGTTCGGGGAGTTCTTCCTGCCGGATCGCCTGCAGAAACTGGTGGCCGATCTGGACGAAAAGCTGTTTTTGGAAGGGGAACGGGTGGCATCCGCGAAGCAACAGGCGGCGGCAGAGTACCGGCACGCGCCCGTCCGCCGTGCGGCGTATGCGGGCAAGAGTTACGAGGAGGACCCGGAGAAACTGAAGCTGCAGCTTGAGGGATTCTTCACCTCCAGCGAAGGGCCGGGCTCAACGCCGTCGGTCAATAGGGGCAAGAAGATCAAAGGGATCGTGGTGCCCCACTATGAGGTGCGGATAGGCGGACCGATCTATGCCTGGGCCTATAAGGAGCTGAAGGAGGCAGAGTCGCCGGACCTCTTTGTGGTCCTGGGCACGCGCCACGCCGGCCTGAAGAATCTTTTTGCGGTGACGGACAAGGATTTCGAGACCCCTCTTGGACGTGTGCCGGTCGATCGAGGGGTGCTGGAGCGGTTCAGGGAGAACGGGGGAGCTCCGTTTTTCGAAGAGGAAGTCAGCCATCGGAGCGAGCACACGATCGAGTTCCAGCTCCCGTTTCTGCAACACACCGTGGGGAGCACGAAGCAGCTCACGATCGTGCCGGTCCTGTGTGCGTTCCCGCCGGCGTGTCTCACCGATCCGCAGCTCCACGAGCTGGGCGCACGGGTCACTTCGTTCCTCGGCGCGATGACACGGGCCCTGGCGGACTCGGGGAAGAACTTCTGCGTCGTGGCCAGCGCCGACCTCGCTCATATCGGGATGCGCTACGGCGATCCCAAGGCGCCGACTGATTTCTCGTTCCACCGCTGCATGCAGATGGACCTGGAGATGCTGAAACACGTGGAGAATGTGGACGCGGTCGGCTTCGCGCGCTTCATCGAGAAGGAAGAGGACGCACGGCGGATCTGCGGCTTCTCGCCGATTTATACCCTGTTGAAGCTGATCCAGGCGGAGAAGGGGGAGGTGCTTCGCTACGATCGGGGGATCACTGACCAGTTCAACTCGACGGTCACGTTTGCCAGCATGGCGTTTTTCTAGCGAGCAGCCAGCAGCTCATAGCGAGCAGCGAGGAATCGGAAGCCTGTAACTCTCTTGCTATTAGCTATTAGCTGCTAGCTATTCGCATCATTCCTTGACCGTGATCGTCATTTCGATCGGCTCGAGTGGGTTGTCGTTCGCATCCCGCGGGACGGCCACGATCTTGTCCGACACATCCATCCCTCGTATCACCTCCCCGAAGACCGTGTAGCGCCGGTCCAGGCCGCTCGAATCCCCCACGCAGATGAAGAATTGTGACCCGTTGTCGTTGAAATCGCGCGTGCTATTGCTCTCGCGCGGCATTTTGGCCGTGGAGAGGGCGCCACGCTTGTGAGGACGGTCGTTAGGTTCCGGGTTGAGCCAGTACCCCGGTCCCCCGGTGCCGTGCAACTCCCGATCCGGGTTCTTGCTCAGCGGATCGCCCCCCTGGATCATGAATCCCGGCACGACGCGGTGAAAGGTGGTGCCGTTGTAAAATCCCATCTTGGCCAGCGCGATGAAATTGTCTACGTGCCTGGGGGCTTCATCCGGATAGAACTTGACCACCATCTCGCCGTATTTGGTCGAGATCACAGCCCGCGGGTTTTTTTTCTCGAACTTCATGACCGAGGACATTTGATGAATCTAGCAGCCCGATCGTGATTCCGCAACCCTCCCTTGTAGCCCGTCCCCCGGTTTGATTTTGACCCAGAGCAGACCGCCGAGCAGCGCGACCAGCGCGGCTGCCCCCAGCGCGGTGGACCATCCCGCATCTGGCGGGCGGTCACGGAGATGTTGACGCGGTCGATGTACGTCACGATACTGACCCTCTGCCCCTTGACCAGTTCCTTATTGGATTTAGTTTTTGCGATTCTGTTAAGATAACAATGAATTCCTGCTGGCCCCACGTTCGGAGGGGGAGTGACTGTTCGTCCTCGGACCCTGCTTCTGAGTCTCCTTGCCATCCTTCTCCTCGTCATGGTCATGGCGTCCCTTTCGTTCCTCTCCGATCCAGACTATGCCAAGAAACTCATCCTGTCTCAGGTGGAACAGCAGATCGGTCGAAAAATCGAGGTGGGCCAAGCCCATCTGGAAATCATCCCCAAGATCCGACTCGAACTCTCTCAGGTGGTCATTCGAGACCTTGATCCGTCCCGGGTCTTCTTCAGAGCGAAACACATGGATCTTGTCCTCCGCATGACCCCCTTGTGGCGTTTGCAAGTGGTCGGCAAGCGCTTGAAGGTCGAGGAGCCGCAGGTGGAACTTCGACGCGATCGGGCCGGACACTGGAATTTTCTTTCCGGAGCCGGTGGGGAAGTGGGCTCGACACAAGCGGAAGGCAACCCCCTGGCGCTGGTCCTCCGTATCAGGGAGACGACCGTGACGAATGGGGAGATCACCGTTGTGGACGAGTTCCGACAGGACGGGATGCGATCTCTCCAAGTGAGGACACTGGACGCGATCATGTCGACGGGGTCGAAGGGACTCCTCGTGGATGTGCGTCTGTCCGCCACCATCCCAGCGACGCTGGGAGTGTCTTCTCTGTCGCTCGTCGGGAAAGTCACCCAGGCGGACCGATCGGTGAGGGTCGCTCCAGACAGCCCGGCGGGGAATGTGCCGGGTGTTCAGTTCGAAGGGGCCGCTGAGGCGTTAAATGTGGACCTTCGGCAGGTGGCGGATTTCTTCGGCCCGCGGCCGGCGTCGGAACACATGTCCGGGTCAGCCAATCTCGTCGGCCGGGTCCGTTTGGCCCCCGGCGTGGTCGGGTACGACATGGTGCTGTCGGACATGACGGCCAACGTCCAACGCATGTCTCTCAAGGGACAAGCCAGTCTGTCTGGGTTGATGACGGCCCAGCCGACGTTCTCGCTGACCTTCTCATCGTCGCCGGTCGATCTTGGGGAGCTGCTGGACCGCTTGCCCGCCGGGTGGCTCCACCCCCACCTGCGCACGGTGGTGACCGAGCG
>WNEQ01000512.1_pt1 | contig 20289 bp, 18 predicted proteins | sample 5399971 | NCBI WGS metagenome assembly WNEQ01 (sample SAMN13153330, study PRJNA577476) | soil metagenome | isolation source: 20 cm grassland meadow soil 2 days after 1st rain plot 5 | place: USA:California | collected 2015-09-18
CCGGGCACGTACACGCTGCTGTCGAACTCGCCTATCGATAGCTCGGAGTACTCCAACTCATCCGTCTACCAAGCGCCGAGCGGGGCCTGGGTGTTTGGAGCCGGGACGATGAACTGGAGCCTGGCGTTGGACAACTTCTTGGGCTCGACAGTCGACCCGCGCATCCAGCGGACGACGGCGAACATCCTCGATCGGTTCATCAGCGACTTCACTCTAAGCGCATCGCCCTCGAGCGGGACGGCGACGCAAGGGGCCTCGACGAGCTACAGCGTCACGATCAGCCCGACGGGCGGCTTCCCCGGCCAGGTCACGCTCAGCGTCAGCGGGCTGCCCAGCGGCGCCACCGGCAGCTTCGCGCCGAACCCGGCGACCGCGGCCTCGACCCTCTCGGTGCAGACGAGCCCGAGCACGCCGACCGGGGCGTACACGCTCACCATCACCGGGGTCAGCGGCACCCTGACCCATACCACCACGGTCACGCTCGTCGTGACCCAGCCTCCCGACTTCACGCTGACCGCTTCGCCCCCGAAACAGGAGGTCGGGCTGATAAACCGCTCGGCGACCTATCAGGTCACGATCATCCCGACGGGCGGCTTCACCAGCCAGGTCACGCTCAGCGTCAGCGGGTTGCCCAGCGGCGCCACCGGCAGCTTCACGCCGAACCCGGCGACCGCATCCTCGACCCTTACGGTGACGACGAGCCTGCTCACGAATCCTGGGACCTATACCCTCACCATCACCGGTGTCAGCGGCAACTTGACCCATACCACCACGGTCGAGCTGGGGGTAAACCTGGTGTTCTAAGTGCTTTTATACATGGGCCAAACTCTTGGAAGCGATGCCACGGGCCAGGATGTCAAGGATCTCCGGCGGGGTGATTCGGGGATTCGCCCTATTGTTCCCCATCGCTGCGGTTGGCTAGCATGCTCAATCGGAGAGTGACGCATGAATCCAAACGTCGTCCGCGAGTGGTTGGAGGTCGCGCGGTGAATTCGCTCACGTCTCCATCGCAGTTCAGCGTGTCTGCCTTCCGCCTGCCCGGTCGCGGAGTCTTCTGACAGCTTCGTATGGAGGAACACCCGTGAGCGTTGCGCACGAACTAGATACCACAATGTACGATCCATTCCTCGACGGAAGCCCTCAGATGCGCGCCGTCCGGACGGTCATCGAGAGTGTTGCGGATACCGATGCGACGGTCTTGATCCGCGGTGAAAGTGGCGTCGGTAAGGATCTGGTGGCCAGAGCCATTCATGCCGCCTCCTCGCGCCGTCATGGTCCGTTCGTCAAGGTCAACTGCGCGGCGATTCCCGCGAGTCTCCTCGAGTCCGAGCTCTTCGGCCACGAAAAGGGCTCCTTCACTGGCGCGCACCGGCGCAAGCCCGGACAATTCGAGTACGCGAACAAGGGCACCATCTACCTGGACGAGATCGCCGAGCTCGCGCTCCCCCTGCAGGCCAAGCTCCTCCACGTGCTCCAGGACTTTCGATTCTCACGTGTCGGGGGCCGCGAGCTGCTCGAAGTCGACTTGCGGGTGATCGCCGCCACCAATCGGAACCTCGAGGAGGCGATGGCGAACGGCGAGTTCCGTCAGGACCTCTACTACCGGATCAACGTGGTAGAGGTCCGGGTGCCCCCGCTGCGGGAGCGCCGCGAAGAGATTCCGGAGTTGGCCTCGCGGTTCCTGGCCCGGTTCAACGCGCAGTACCGTCGGCATAAGCAGCTCATGCCCGAGACGCTGGGTCGGCTCATGGAGTACACGTGGTCGGGCAACGTCCGGGAGCTCGAAAACGTGATGCGCCGACTGGTGGTGCTCGGAGATGACGAGCAGGTCATCGAGGCCCTGGTCGCCCGCGGCCGCAACGGGCGCAACGGGCACAACGGGCACTGCTCGACGCCGCAGTTCACCGTTGCCGGGCGCGACCTCAAGGAGATCGGGCGCCGCGCGGCGCGAGAAGCCGAGTATAACGCACTCCTCGAGGTGCTCGAGCGGGTGCACTGGAACCGTGCCGAGGCCGCGCGGATCTTCAAGGTCAGCTACAAGACGCTGCTGACGAAGATCGCCGAGTGCGGCTTGACGCCGCCTCTACGTCGCTGATGGCGCGCGGTCAGGTCGGTGTGGGCTTCTTCATGTGTAACCCACTGCCAGTGCCTCTGCAACTCGCGACGGACTCCTGAGACGTGCTCGTCTTTGTCGTGGCTCGTCCCAGCCTGGACCGGTACGAGGAATTGCGTCAGCACTTCGAAGGCTGGCGGGAAGTCAGGGTCATCCTCGACCGTCGTGAAGGAGACCGCCGCACGGTCGAGGGTGCGTTATCAGGAGCCGAGCGCCGAAAGCGGGAGCGACGCCGTCGTCTCCACGTCCGGCGTGATTTGAGCAGGCTCGGCTGGGCCGTGATTCACACGGACGAACTGGTGGAAGGGGCCTAGTCAGCAGCAGACAGCGGGCGATCGATCAGCGCGCTTCGGGGGCGCTCATCAGCTCGGCCGTCGGGCGCGAGCTCAGATTTCGCAGCAGGGACTTCACCCGATCGACCGGGACGGCGAACGTCAGCTTGCGCGGGCTGCCCGTCGATGGCGCGCCGTCAATGACGATCCCGACCGCTTGCCCGGAATGATTGAGCAGCGGCCCGCCCACACCGTCCGGCGTCGGGGTCAGATCGACGGCGAGATTTCCGCCGGTGCCCGCGCCGGTGGTGAGTACCGTGGCCGGCGTCAGCGTGCGGTCGGGGCCGCTCTCGTCACTGAAGGCCAGGACACGATCTCCGACCACGAGCGCCGCGGAATCGCCGAGCGCGATGAGGGCCTGTCCGCGACGCTCGAGCCTCAGGACGGCGATGTCGTTCAGCCAGTTCCGGGCCACGAGGGTTGCGCCGAGGCGCCGCCCGTTGAATAGAGTCACTTCGACGGAGGTCGCTTCACCCAGGCGGCGGTTGCTCGTGAGGACATGCCCGAGCTCGTCGATGACGAAACCTCGGATCGGTTGCTGCCGGAGCTCCGACCCCGCTCGCGCGGACGCAGCCGGCGGCGGCTCCGCGGGCGCGCCGTTGCGTTTCACGGGCCGAATATCGACGATGGCGTGCGTCAGGACCGAGAGCGATGCGCGATCCCACCGCGGAGACTCCGCTGACCATGTCGACAGATCGTGCCGTGGCTCCGGCGCCCTGACGAGTCGTGGTGGAGGGCCCTGGAGCAGGGCGTCCAGGGTAGCGCCCCCGCGCGGCAGAGCCTCCGGGTTGGATGACTGCGCGCGCGCACCGGACGTGCGTGTCGCTTCCTCGACGCCAGCTGTATTGACGCCGCCTGTGTTGGTACCGGCTGTGTTGGTACCGGCTGTGTTGGCATCGGCTGTGTTGGTACCGGCTGTGTTGACACTCGCTGTATTGACGCCGGCCGTACTGGCTCCGTTCGCAGGCGCCGTGCGATCCGGCTGCACGTCGGGCTCCTTCTGCGGCGCCTTGTGTGTCGAGTTCGTTGCCGACTCTCCGCGGCGCTCGCCGTTTCTATGATGAAGCTGCGCCCCGGTCGTGTTGGGGAGGGCCGTTGGCGCGAGGCGCTGCGCTGTGGGAGGCACGTTCGGCCGGATGGACCCCGCGCCTGACTCGGGCGGTAGCGCGGCTACTATCGGAGCCCCTTCCGATGGCGTGGACGGCGGCCCGGAGCGTTGCCTGGCCAGGGACGATGGCGGCGCCAGGCTCCAGAACAGGATCGGAATCGTCAGGGCTACGGCGACCGAGGTCAGTACCACGGCCGACATGACGAGGCCATGGACGTTACTGACGATCTCGGTGGGGGAGACGCGCGGCCGAAACGGCGAAAATGTGGCCCTCGGTTTTGCGACGCGTTCTCGAGCCGCTGGATCTGCGCTCAGCCCACGGCAGCCGGAGCAGTCGGGCAACGCGGCCCGGAGAGGGGCGGCACATGAGGCCTCGTGCTGCCAGTTCTTGGCGCATTCAGGGCAGAAATGGAAGTGCGCTCCTCGTCGGGCCCCGGGTGCCGGGGCCGCGTCTGGTGCCGGGAAGCACCAGGGACAGCTGGCGGCCCAACCGTCGAGACACCGACCTTCGTGATCCCACTCGCCCGCGCATGTATTGCAGTAGTGCGAATGGGGCTCCCGGACGAGCAGGTCCTCGCGTCCGGAGCACACCGGACAATCCCCTTCGCTGACGAGTGTGAGGTCCCCGGTCTCCGAATCGTGGACAGGGATCTCACAGACGAGGGCCGTCGGCCCCGCATGCTGCCACCGATGGCCCTCACGGCATCGATGGGGATGCTCGGCGTCCCGGCTACCCATCAGCGACTTGCGCGCCGGAGCCTTTCGACCACGGCCTCGTTGCCAGGCGCAAGCAGCAACGCGCGCTGAAACGCCTCGCGCGCCAGCTGCTTTTGGCCAAGCTGGATGTAGCACCAACCGATCGCCTCTTGAAGCTCGGGTGAATCCGGAGCAGCCAGGCTGGCCCTGATGAACATCGCGAGAGCTTCGCGGTAGCGTCCGACGTGGTAGAGGCTCGAGCCCACCTTCGCTCTCAGGATCTGCGCTTCCGCCGGTTCCTTGGCGATGAGCGGCTGCGATCCTCGTAGCGCCTGTTCGAGGGGCGGCAGGGCAGCACCGTACTGGCGCAGCTCGAACAGCGCCGACCCCAGCCCGTTCAGGGCATCGACATAGTCCGGATTTCGGTCCAGAGCCGGACGGAACGCCGCGATCGCCAGATGGTTTCGCTTGAGACGAAACCGACTCCACCCGAGGCCGTTGTACAGGCCCGCCCACGTGGGCTGACGACGCAGTGCGATCTTGAACGAGACGATGGCGCCCCTGAAGTCGCTGAGGAAGTACTCGGACCACGCGAGGAGCGAGCGCGCCTGGTCATGGTCGGGATACATGGCGGTCGCCTCGCGCAGCGACTCCCGGGCTTCTTCGTACTTCCCCGCCTCGAAGAGGGATCGGCCGCGAGCGAAGCTCGTCTCCGCTCGCATCCCACGCCAGGCGCTCTGGAAGAGACCTGACGACACAGTCGAGCGCGAGGTCGATGCCGACACGCGCCCACCGGGCCGATCGCCCGCCTCCTCGGCGGCCTCCCAAGCGCGCTCAGCCGCGTCGCGCGCGCGCAGCGCCTCGCGACGCGCGAGGACATCGCGATCGGGAAGCGAGGCGTTCGCGATGCGCGCGGCCTCTGCCGCCGCTCGTTCCGCCTCACGCGCCGCGTCGGCGGCGGTCCGGGCCGAGTCCATCGCGGCATCCGCAACATCGCTGGCAAGGTCGAACTGCACCTCGGATCGACTTCCGGCCTGCCGCTCGCCTATTCGCTGCGCCGCGTCCGCTGCGATGGCGGCCAGACGCGCGGCCTCCGCGGCGGCCCTCGCCGCGTGCCGGGCCGCGCGCTCCGCGAATGAAGGGATCTCTTCGGGACCAGGGTCGCTCCCGAAGAAACCAGTCTGCGACGGGTCAGCAACCCCGCCGGTGCCGATTCCGGTGTGGCCCACAGCACCGATACCTACCGCGGACGTGCCAACACCGGCGCTGACGCCGTTGACTCCGGAGCTGTCGACGTCAACGCTACCGCCGACGCCGACGCCGCCAGAACCGACGCCGACCCCCGCGCTCGCCCCGGTGCCGCTGACGCCCGCAGTACCGCTGACGCCCACGCCGCCGGCTGAAGCGCCCACGCCGGCACTGGCGCCGGTACCCCCAACCCCAGCAGCACCACTGACGCCCACGCCGCCGGCTGAAGCGCCCACGCCGGCACTGGCGCCGGTACCCCCAACCCCAGCAGCACCACTGACGCCCACGCCGCCGGCTGAAGCGCCCACGCCGGCGCTCGCCCCGGTGCCGCCGACCCCCGCGGCACCACTGACACCCACCCCGCCGGCCGCGGCGCCTACGCCGCCGCTCGCCCCGGTGCCGCCAACGCCCGCCGCACCGCTGACGCCCACCCCGCCGGCCGCAGCGCCCACGCCGCCGCTCGCCCCGGTGCCGCCAACGCCCGCGGCACCACTGACGCCAACGCCGCCGGCCGAAGCGCCGACTCCGCCGCCGCTACCGCCCACACCGGCCGAAGCGCCCACCCCACCGGCCGAAGCGCCCACTCCTCCGGCGCCAGCGCCGGCGCCCGCCCCCGGGCCGGCGGTGCCGGTTCCCGGCGAGAGGGTCACGGTGGTGAGGAGGAACGAGACGAGCAGAGCGAGAGACGAACCGTAAGCTCGTGAGCACGATGAGCTGATCCGGTACGACATGGCACTCCCCATTTGGCCGACGCGAAGGATGCGATCGGCGACTCCCACCTTGACGCTGGCGTCCTAGACTGCCAATTGGGAAAGTCCCGGAGCCAAGACAAGGGAATTCCCGGATCGGTTCAGGAGTCTGGCTCCAGATATCGTGCGCCCTGTGACGATCGCAAAAAGTGCTCGGGCAAAGGGGGCGACGCGCCTGCGTCTGGGCCGACTAACGGGCTGTAAGTCCTCGATCTAGCTCAGCCGGCATCAGGACGGCCGCTGGCTTCGGAGCCGCGTTCCCGAGCCTTTTCTCCTTTGTGTCTGCGGCGGCCCCCGGCACACTAGAAGAGAGCGACAAGGTCTGTCGTCGGGCTTGCCTTGGAGGATCGAAAGTCGGTGACCGTTCAGTGAAGCTCCGCGAAGCCGCGAGCACCATCTTCGCGCTGACCGCCATCCTGCCGCTGCTGGTCTTTGTGTACTTCATGTGGCGGTTCGAGCGGCTTGAATCGACAGAAGCCCAGATCGGAATTTTCTGCGCCCTCGTCATCGCGCTGCTCGGCTACGTCCTCTTCCGCCGGCTCACGCAGCGGGTCGCCGACCTCGGACACGCGCTCGGACAGGCGATGGTCCCCGCCGAGAAGCGCGTGGCATCCGCGCCGGCGCCCGCCGGCAAGAAATCCGCGTCGGCGGCGGTGCCCGGGCTCGGTCAGGTTAACGAGATCACCGAGATCGCGCAGGCCTTCGGACGCATGCTCGTCGAGCTGCGCGCCTCGACCGAGCGCCTCGAGGATCTCGTGTTCAAGCTCGGCGCGCTTAACGACATGGTCGAGATGGCCGCGCGCATCCCGCGCATCGAGGACCTGCTCTCCCACGTGCTCGAGCGCACCATGCGCGCGGTCAGCGCGGGCATCGGGTCGATCATGCTCCTCGACCGCGAGCGCCGCACCCTCCGCATCGCCGTCGGGCGCGGGCTCCAGGAGACCGGCCGCGGGCCCGTCGAGGTTAAGGTCGGCGAGGGCATCGCGGGCAAAGTCGTCGAGATGGGCGAGGCGGTGGTGGTCGAGGACATCGAGAAGGATCCGCGCTTCGGTCAGGCGAGCGACCCGCGCTACGGCGGCGGCTCGTTCATCTGTATGCCCTTGCGCGTAGCCGAGCGGATCGTCGGCGTCGTCAACCTGTCGAAGAAGGAAGTGGCGCCCGGCACGACCGGCGTCTTCAGCCAGACCGATCTGCAGTTCCTCAACGCGCTCGCCACCTACACGGCCTACGCCGTCGACAACGCGCGCCTCTTCGAGGAGGCGCAGCAGGCCACGCAGCGGCTGCAGGAAGTCGTCGAGGACCAGAAGCTCCGCCTCACGCTCGCCCAGCAGCAGATGATCCAGGCCGCGAAGCTATCCGCGCTCGGCGAGCTCGTCGCCGGCGTCGCCCACGAGCTCAACAATCCGCTGACGGTGCTGGTCGGCGCGAGCGACATCCTCGAGCAGCAGGCGCCCGAGGGGCTCAAGGAATACGCCCAGATGATCCGCGAGTCGACCGACGCGGCCCGCTCGATCGTTCGCGGCCTCCTGACCTTCGGCCGCCAGATGCCGCTCGAGCGTCGCCACGTGATGCTGGACGAGCTCATCGACAAGGTCCTGGCGCTCACCGCGGCCGACCTGCGGATCGAAAGCGTGAAGGTCGAGCGGGACATGGAACCCGGTCTGCCCCCGGTGTGGGCGGACGGCAACCAGCTCCAGCAAGTGCTCGTCAACCTCGTGACGAACGCCAAGCAGGCGATGGCCGAGATGCCGGAAGGGCAACGCGGCCTGAAAGTCACCACCCGGGCGCTCGGCACGGACCGCGTCCGGATCTCTCTCGAGGACACCGGTCCCGGGATTCCCGCCGACGTCCTGCCCAAGATCTTCGACCCCTTCGTCACGACCAAGGGCTCGGCGGGCACCGGGCTCGGGCTCAGCATCTCCTACGGGATCATCCGCGAGCACGGCGGCCACATCACCGCCGACAGCCGGCCGGGCCACGGCGCGACGTTCACGATCGATCTGCCCGTCGGCGGCGCCGCCGGGTCCGCCCCCCACGAGGCCGGGCCGTCGGTCAACCTCAACGGCAAGCGGATCCTCATCGTAGAGCACGACCAGGCCGTGCAGAAGATCCTGCTCGAGCACCTCGAACCGACGGGCTGCACGGCCCTCACCGTCGCCCGCGCCGACGAGGCCCGCCAGCACCTCCGCGACGGGATCGATCTGGTCGTCGCCGACTTCAACCTGGACGGGGTCGACTGGCTCGAGCTCCTTGGGCAGGTCGCGGCCCGCGGCACCGCGGTCGGCCACCGGTTCATCTTCATCACCGCCGGTCCCGTCGGCGAAGCGGCCGACAAGGCACTCCGCGCCGCCGGGGCGGCCCTCCTCTACAAGCCGTTCACCGGACCCCAGTTCATCGACGCCGTCCGCGCGACTGCTAGCTAGTGGGCTCGCCAGCAGAAATTTCTTCCGGTTGCCGAGGCGCCGCCACTACCCTGGTGGCTGAATCTGCCGAGTTCTCGCGACTATTACCGAGAGGGGCCTGATGTTCTTACACAAGTTCTCGAGGGACCTCGCGATCGACCTGGGCACGTCGAACACGCTGGTGTTCGTCCGGGGCGAGGGCATCGCCCTCAACGAGCCCTCGATCGTCTCGATCCACGTGGGCGACCACTCGGTCCTCGCGGTAGGCAACGAAGCCAAGGCGATGATCGGGCGCACACCCCCGGAGATCCGGGTCATCCAGCCGCTCAAGAACGGGGTCATCGCTGACTTCGAGATGACCGAGCGGATGCTGAGCTACTTCATCACCCGGACCCAGCGCTGGCTCCGAACCGTCCTCAAGCCTCAGGTCGTAATCGGGGTCCCGGCGGGAATCACCCAGGTCGAGCGGCGTGCCGTCCGGGATTCCGCGCTCCAGGCGGGCGCCCGCGAGGTCTACCTGGTCGAGGAGCCGGTGGCGGCGGCGATCGGAGCGGGGTTACCGGTGCTGGAGCCCGGCGGGAACCTGATCGTGGACATCGGCGGCGGTACCACCGAGGTCGCGGTCATCTCGCTCGGGGGGGTCATCTTCTGCACGTCGGTCAGGGTCGCGGGCGACGAGATGAACGAGGCGATCTTGCAGCACATCAAGAAGCACTACAACCTCCTGATCGGGGAGCGCCAGGCCGAGCATCTCAAGCTGACGCTCGGCTCCGCCTGCCCGGGCGAGGGGCCCGCGCGCTCGGTGGAGGTGAAGGGGCGGGACCTGGCAGACGGCATCCCGAAGACGATCACCCTCAACGAGGACGAGATCCGGGAGGCGCTCCGCGAACCGGTCACGACCATCGTCGAGACGGTCCGCACCTGCCTCGAGCGGACTCCGCCCGAGCTGGCCGCGGACCTGGTCGACTCGGGCATCGTCGTCACCGGCGGCGGCAGCCTCCTGCGAGGCTTCGATCGCCTGCTCGTCCAGGAGATGCAGCTGCCAGTGAAGATCGCCCCGGACCCGATGTCGTGCGTCGTCCTCGGGCTCGGGCGGATGCTCGACGAGATGGACCTCCTGCGACGCGTCGCCGAGCCGGCGTGATGGCATTTCTTAGGCCGATGACGGTCCTCATCCCCTCGCGCCGCGCGTACCGCTCGGGCGTGGCCCCGAGCCGTCCGGCCCTGTTCATCGTGTCGCGCGACCTTCCCGCGCGCTACAACTCTCTGGCATTCGCGTTTGACGGCGACCGCGGCGTGCGCGTGATCTTCGACCGCCGCCGGAGTGATCGTCGTCGGCAGGAGCGGACGCAGGAGGTCGAGCGCCGCAAGGAAGAGCGCCGGTCGGCAGACCGCGACGAGACGATGCGCGTGACCGGCTGGGTCCAGGTCGACCCCTAGTTGTCAATCCACTCCTTCAGGAAGCGTCCGTAGCAGTCGCGCTCGCCCGGCATCTTCGGCCAACCCGCCAGCAGCCGCGCCGACGCGAGCAGCAGCCGATCTCGCAGATGCGTCGAGTTCTCGCCGTACTCCTCGAACGTCGAATGCGTGATCTTCTGGTTGTGCGGGTCGTCCTGGAACTTGCAGGCCGTGACGGCCACCGCGCCGAGATAGGCGGCCCGGTCCGCGCCGGACTTGAGATAGGCGTCGGCCAGCGCGGTGGTGCGTGCGACGTCGAACGCCAGGATCGCCTCGTCGAGCTCCTGCAAGAGCTCCTGCGGCGAGCGACCCGTCCGGTCGAGCCCGACCCGCTCCCGCTCGAGCACCGAAGTGTGGAGCTTGTTCGAGCGCGCGACGTCGTTCACGAAGTTGGCCATCATGTACAGCACGCGCGCCTGATAGGGATTGTTGCTCGTCCGCATCCAGTAGTTCGCCACGTTGCAATAGTCGAACGGATGCTGACCGTCGGTGAACTGCCGCGGCACCGTCGTCCGCAAGATCAGCTCGGCCGCGCCGACCTGGATGGTGTCGCCGAGGCTCCTGAGCGACTTGCCGTTGCGCAGGTGCGTCGTGACCAGATTCCAGATCGTCGGCGCGTCGGCGTCCATGAGGAGCTGCACCATCTCCTCGACCTCGGCCGGTGTGAGCGACGTGGTGTTCGTCTGCGTGAGGCCCTTGCCCGAGTCCGGGAACTCGGCGCTCACCGTCACGCACGCCGCATCGTAGAGCGAGTAGTACAGCGGGCCGACCGCCATGTCCGGCACGCAGATGTAGAAGACGCCGCGCGATCGGTCCCAGCCGATGAGGTCGGCCAGGTCCGTCGCCGCACGGGCCCGCAGGGCCTTGTGCCCGGTGTTCCGCGCCTTGCGCCCGGCCACGGTATCTTGAAGGTCGATCAGGCCCAGGAAGAGCATCTGATCGCGGAGCTGAGCTCGCGCGCTCTCGTCCTGGGCCAGGCCCAGGAAGAGACCGTACGAGTGCTGCACGTCGCCGCTCATCGTCGCCACCATGTGGGCGTGCAGCCGCTCCTCGAGCGGACCTTCCTGCACGATCGGCTGCTGCTCCTGGTGCCACACGACCGGTCCGTTGCTCGGCGGCGGGACGTTCATACCCTTCATCGTCGCGTACCGGCCGGGGTAGCGGCCGAGGAGCTGGTTCCAGATATCGAGGCCCGCCGGGATGTACCAGACCCCCTGCAGGAACGGCAGTATGCGGTACGGCTCGGGCAGATACGGCGCGAGGCTCGCCGCGGTCCGCAGGCCGAGAACCGTGTGGTCGTTGTTGATCAGCGTGATCTGCCCGTCGCGAACGTTGATGTGGCTCGGCACCTGTACGAACGGCGCCTCGGCCGTCGTCACGGCGTCCAGCGCGTCGCTCAGCGACTGCCCGTCCCGCTTCACCATCCGGAAAAAGAGGTCGGTCGTGCGCAGCTGATCGCGCTCCAGGATGGCTTCCGTCAGCAGGCCCAAGGACTTGGTCATGGCTCTCTCCCCGCGATATCGTGCTCTGGGCGCGGACCCGCCGTCAAGGGTCCTGGCGCCGCGGCTCGAGCTTCGGCCTACGGCGCCTCGACTCTGATCGGAGGACCGACCGCAGCGTACGACACGAGGACCTTGCCGATCTGCGTGTCCGTGTTGAAGAGCCCCATCGCCGCGATCCTCCGGTGCTCGGCCTCCGCGACCTTGCCTACGCCCTCGGCGTAGAACGTATACAAGGTGTCGCGGACTGCGACCACCGCGAGGATGTCGATCTGATACTCCGTCTTGATCAGCGCCGCGCGGAAGGCACCGGCCGGCGTCGTGACGCGATAGACCCCGGCGTACACGGTCGTCGCGCGTATGCGCCCCGTGTACCACTTGACCGCCGGATTGTTCACGCTGTAAACGTCCATCCGACCGTCGAAGACCCGCGACTCGCCCGGTCCCAGCCCCGCGATCAGATAGCTGAGCGGCGGCTCGAAGTAGACGAGCGCCTTGTGCGTGTGCGTGATCTGGCTCGGGAGAACGAGACCGCCCCCGACCACCTCGCGCAGGTACAACGTGGAGTCCTGGCCGATCGTCCGCTTCCAGGTCTCGCCGCGCGCCGTGACGCTGATCAGCGCGAGGCTCTCCACTTCCGTCTGGCCGCGCCGCGCGCCGGACGTGATCCGGTACCGCCACTCGCCGGTTTCCCATCGCGCGAGCCTCACGGGGTCTCTCATGGTCGGCGCCGCCAACTCCGGAGCGCCGATGACGCTGTCGCCGAGGACGTGCAGCAGTTCGTCCCCGGCCAGGCTCGGCGACAGGCTTTGCGCGCTCACCGTCGCGGGCAAGCTTCGGAGCATCGGCAAGATCCCGAACGTCGCGCCGAAGATGACAGCCGTCAACACGCGTACGGTCCGCGCTCCGAGCATGGCGAGTGCGAAATGATACCGCCGCTCACGAAAGCCGCAAAAAGGCCGATTGCCGGTTGGGGCCCGATGCTCACCGATTGGCACACTCACTGCCCTCTGGACAGCAGAGCGTGATGTGACTCCAGCCGAACGGCTGGTCTCGAAACTCGACGATGGAGAAGTTAATGGCGAAACGGATTGTGGTGCCGGTCGAACGAACGGCAGCCTCGACGGCGTTCCGGTCGAAACGTCGGTGGTCTTCGGCGATCGCGCTGTCGAGATCGGCGTCAAAGCGGAGTGCTTCAACGCCGATCTCGTGGTGATGCCGCTGCCACGCCGACACCGCCCGGCGGTGTGGATGTCCGCGATCGCGCGGCGCCTGCGCGCGCGGCGGCCCGCGAACCCGACCGACGTCCTGCGGGTCTGGGCCCTGCGGCCCGAGCCGATGGTCTGAGGCTGAGGCTCAGCCCAGGGTCGAGTCGACGATGGCCAGCGGCTCGGTTCCCTGGACGAGCGTCGCCTGCGTCACGCCGATCATGCGCCGCGCCTCCGTCTCCGGGATCTTCATCGGTCCGGGGGACGGTGCGGCGCCCGGTGCGGGCTGGGGAAACGCCGTCGACATCGCGGTGTGGAACCGCACGGTGCCCTCGACCTTCGTCATCACCTGGTGGATGTGGCCGTTGAGCACGGTGACGGAGCCGAAGCGCCTCAGACCGGCCAGCGCCCGCTCCGCGTCCTCGGTGACCCAGCCCCACTGCGGATAGACCGCCCACAGTGGGACGTGCGCGAAGACGACGATCGGCGTGCTGGCCGAGAGCGGCGCCAGGTCCTTCTCGAGCCACTCGATCTGATCCTGACCGAGCGCGCCGATACCCTCGCCCTTGTATTTGAGCACGTTGACGAGCCCGACGAAGTGCGTACCCTTGTAGTCGAAGCTCTGCCAGCCGCGCTCGCCCACCGTGCCCTTCCCGTAGCGGGCCAGATATTCCTTGCCGCCGTCGAGGAAGACGTCGTGCTCGCCGGGCACGTAGAATATGCGCTCGGTCTTCACCGACTTGAGCATCTCCGCGAGCGTGTCGAAGGCGCCGGGCTTCTGGCCGTGCGTCTGGTCGCCCGTGTGCAGGACGAAGGCCGGCGCCGGGCGCAGCGCGTTGACGCGATCGAGCAGCTGCTGGAGCGTCGCCGCAGCGTCGCCGTTGGCCTGGCCCTTGAAGCCGATGTGCGTGTCGCTGATCTGCACGAAGCTGAAGCCGCCGGGCGCCGGGTCCGCCGCCTCCGCCGGGCGGATCATCCGCGAGGACAGCACGCCCCCGGTCGAGGTCCAGACGAGCGCCGAGCCCGTCCACGCCATGCACTGCAGGAAGCCGCGACGATCGAGTCGATCCATGTGCCCCTCCACGCGCGCCGGGCGCGCCGTGAGATTGGTCGAGCGCGCTACTTCACGATCACGGTCGCGCGCATCTTCGGGTGGAGCGCGCAGAAGTACTCGTACGCGCCCGGTCGGGTGAACGTCTGCGCGAACGTCTCGTCGTTGCCGAGACCGCGCGAGGCGAACGCGCCGGTCGTGGACGTGATCGTGTGGGTCTCCTCGTCGTGATTGACCCACGTGACCGTCGTCCCCCGCGGGACCTCGAGCGCCGCCGGCGCGAACTTGAACTCCTTAATCCCAACCGCCACCGTGCTGGCTCCTCGCGCCTGAACCGCCAACGCGGCCAGCGCGAGCCCGATCGAGACCGCCGTCGCCTTCTTCATCGCACCCTCCTCCGATGTCCTCACCCCTGCCAACGCGGGGGCGGTCCGACCGTTCCCGGGGAACGATTCGCCGCCTCGCGCGTTGCGGGCTACGAGAGGCCTTCATCCCGGTGCTATCGTGGACGCGTGGCGAGCGGGAGACGGGCGGCGTGAGCACCCTGGCGAACCAGGCGTTGGCCTACGTCGACGTCCTGCACAACCTGGCGCGCTATCTCACCGGCAACGAGACGGATGCCGAGGACCTGGTGCAGGAGACCTACGCGAGGGCGCTCCGGGCCGAGCACCAGTTCACGCCGGGCACGAACTTGAAAGCCTGGCTGTTCCGCATCTTGCGGAACACGTTCTTGAGCTCGTACCGGCGCCGCCGCAACGACCCGACGGTGGGCGGGCTCGACACGGTCGCGGCGGAGGCGGAGGGCATGGCGCCCTCCGACTGGCTCCTGGGCGACGTCGAGCTCGATCGCCTGCGCAAGGTCGTCGCCGAGGAGATCGAGGCCGCGCTGATGACGCTCTCGGAGGAATCGCGCACGGTGATCCTGCTGGATCTGGAAGGCCTGACGGAGGTGGAGGTGGCCGACGTGGTCGGCTGCGCCGTCGGCACGGTGAAGTCGAGGCTCGCGCGCGCCCGCGCGACCCTGCGCCACAAGCTCAAGGACTACGCGCGGTGAGCGACGGATGAGGTGCGACGAAGTCCGGCTGCACCTGCTCGACTATCAGGAGGGCCGTCTGCGGCCCGAGGCGCAGAACGCCGTGCGCGCTCACCTCGACGGCTGTTCCGACTGCATCCGGGCCGACACCGTCGAGCAGGAGCTCACGCGGCTGCTCGAGCAGCGCCTGCCCCAGCACCCCGCCTCGCTCGCGCTCAAGCGTCGGCTCGCCGCCCGGTGGGTCCAGCCGTCCTCCCCGCGCTCGTGGTGGAGCCGCTGGCGAGCGTCGCTGGCGCCGGCGCTGGCCGCGACCGCGGTGGTTCTCGTTGCGGCGCCGCTCGTCTACTACGAGCGCGCGGCGTCGCGCGCGGCGCGCGAGCAGACCGCGATGGTGGCCGAGGCGGTGAACGACCATCTGCGTCTGCTGGCCAGCCCGCGGTCGCTCGACGTCGAGAGGGGCGGCCTGCACCAGGTCAAGCCGTGGTTCGCCGGTCGACTGGATTTCGCGCCGGTGGTCACCTTCGAAGGCGACGCCGACTTTCCGCTGAAGGGCGGCAGCCTCGGCTACTTCCGCGACCGGAAGGCCGCGGTGTTCGTCTACGCGCGCCGGCTCCACCCGATCTCGCTGCTCGTGTTCCGCGCCGACGACCTGCCGTGGCCGTCGCGGGGCCTCACGCGCCTCGACGGCGTCGACGCGTCGATCGCGGCCGACCGCGGCTTCAACGTGATCGTCTGGCGCCGCGGCCAGCTCGGCTACGCGCTGGTCTCCGACGTCGACGCCCGCGAGCTCGCGGCGCTCGCCGCGCGGCTCACCGGCGGGTCCTAGCGCACCCTTTCACCAAGCAAAGAACCGTGACGGAGCGCGGGCGCGATGCGGCGGACGCCCACCGTCGCGGCCCGCGGCCGAACGGTTCTGTCCGGATCCGATGCGGCTCTTTGACGGCGGGCACACTGCATGTGCGCGCCGCCTCCCGGATTTGCTAGCTGGCCGTCAGGAGCCGGCCGAACCCGGCGACCGGCTCGCGGACACCGGCCAGGCGCAGCGCCCGCCACAGCGAAGCCTGGTTGGACGAGATGACCGGCTTGCCGAGATCGCGCTCGAGCAATTCCAGCACGCCGACCGTCGGCAGCCCCGTGCCGCTCAGCAGCACGGCGTCGGCGTTCGGCGCGTCGGCCTGACGGGCCAGGCGGTAGGCGCGCTCCTCGCTCTCGTCGTAGATGTTCTCGACGCCGGCCAGCCTCGCGTAGCCGACGACCTGCAGCCCGGCCGCTTCCCAGTACGCGCGGCCGAGCGCGCTGATCGACTCGGGATAGGGCGTGCCGAGGGCGAGCCGCTTGACGCCGAGATGCTCGAGCGCGGCGAGGATCGCCTGAGCCGCCGTGAGCGCGCGCGTTCCCGTCAGCGACGCGATGCGATCGGCGAGGACTTGCTCCCGGGCAAACCCATTCGTATAGCTCGCGGCGGTGAACGCGAGGACGACGACCGCCGGGGCCACGGCGGCCAGCGGCCCGGCGACGGCCGGCAAGGAGTCGACGTAGGCGCGAGTCCGATCCTCCATCCCGCCGTGGGCCCCCGGCGCGCTGGTCGACGCGCTGGCATCGAGGCGGGCGAAGTGGATCGAGACGCCGGCCGGGGCCATGCGATAGAGCTCCGGCTCGACCGTCGGATTCCCGGGCGGCACGAGCACGCCGATTCGAGCGCGCCAGCCAAGCATGGTGGGCGCAATCCTCGCTCACCTGGCTGGCGGAGTAAAGACGGGAGGCGGTCACTTCCTCCGACCTCAACGCTTGCCATTGGCTTGTCCTTCGGGCGCTCTCGGCTCGCGCTCCCAGTACTTCGCGCGGCCGAGATGTGTGTACAGCTGCTCCTCCTGCTCGCGCGCGAGCGGGACGCTCGGGTCGATTTCGGGAGCGGCTTCGATGTGCCTCTTTGAAATGAAATTGCTCAAGACTCTCGTGATCATGATGCTGGCGGCCGGCTGCGCGGTGCAGACGTCGGGTCAGGCCGATCGCGGCCAGCCGGAGCCACAGCCGCAGCGCAGCGCCGGCCAGCCGACTCCCTCGAACAGACAGGTCGATCCCGCCGTCGTCGAACGGCTCCAGCGCGTGATGCTCCCCCTCATGGCCAAGATGAACAGGCCGCTCCAGGCGAACCAGGTCAAGGTCGGGATCATGGACGATCCTCACATCAACGCGGCCAGCGCCGGAGGCGGCGAGTTCTACGTGACGACGGGTCTCCTGGAGAAGGCGAACGACGACCAGATGCGCGGCGTCCTGGCCCACGAACTCGCCCACGACGATCTCGGTCACGTCGCCAAGGCCCAGCGGCTCGGCGCCGGGCTCCAGATCGGCGCGGTCTTGCTCGACCAGATCATTCCAGGCAGCGGCGCGATCACGCCGATCGCCGGCCAGCTGATCGCGCGGTCCTACAGCCGCAAGGAAGAGTACGAGGCGGACCGTCACGGCGCCGAAATCCTCCAGAGGGCCGGATACTCCAAGGACGTCATGATCAACACGCTCACGTGGCTCATGCAGACCGAGGGCGCCAGCGGTGGCGGCTTCTTCGCCACGCATCCGGCCACCGGCGATCGGATCGAAGCGCTGAAGAAGAGCTAGGGCCTCGACCGGGGCTCCTCTTGACGACCATCCCCCCCGGGCACTAGCGTGGCACGTCAGCGCCACGCGACAGGAGGGCCCCATGGCCAAGGGCGGCTTCAAGGTGATGGACAGCGACATCCACGTGGACGAGCCCCACGATCTCTGGGATCGATACCTGGAGCCCCGGTTCCGAGACCGTGCGCCCCGCTTCGCGGCGATCGACGGCTCGCACAGCAACGGCTGGCAGTTCGAGGGCAAGGTCTTCCCCGCCTTCTTCGACCGCCCGGAGCGCCGGCGGCTGGGACGCATCCGCCGGGAGAAGGCACGCGCCCGGCACCTGGCGACGGGCCGATACAAGGACCCGGCCGAGGATCTTCCGGGTGACGATCCGCACGCGATGCTCAAGGCGATGGACCGCGAGGGCATCGACCTCGCCATCGTCTTCCGCACGCGCGGCGCGCATCTGATCGGCCTGGACGGGCTCGACCCCGATCTCTCCGCGGCGATCTGTCGCGCGTTCAACAACTGGCTCTCCGAGTTCTGCGCGACCGACCGCGCGCGCCTGAAGCCGGCGGCGATCCTGCCGCTGCACGACCCGAAGCTCGCCGTCGAAGAGGCGCGGCGCAGCGTGCGCGAGCTGGGGGCGGTCGCGGTCGTGCTCTCGAACCATCCGGTGAACGGCCGCGCCTGGTACGACGCGGCCTACGAGCCGCTCTGGGCCGAGGCCGAGCGCCTCGGCGTGCCCGTGGCCTTTCACGGCATCCAGATGGCCTACCAGGAGCACCTCGGCCGGCGCTTCATGGACAACTTCGTGATGGCGCACGCGGTCGCGCATCCGCTCGAGCAGATGATGGCCCTCGGCAGCCTGCTGACCGGCGGCGTCTTCGAGCGCTTCCCCCATCTCAAGGCGGCGTTCCTCGAGGGCAGCTGCAGCTGGGTCCCGTGGTGGCTCTGGACGCTCGACGAGCGGGTCGAGAAGTTCGGCGACGACGAGCGGTGTCACCTGACCATGCGCCCGAGCGAGTACTTCCGCCGCAACTGCTGGGTCTCGGTCGATCCGGACGAGGACGTGGTGCGCCACGCCCTCCCGGCGATGGGCGACGACAACATCGTCATCTCGACGGACTGGCCGCACGACGACTCGGCCTATCCGCGCGCGGTGGAGACGTTCCTCGGCCTCGAGGGCGTGAGCGAGGCGACCAAGCGCAAGATTCTCTGGGACAACTGCGCGCGGCTTTACGGGCTCGGCTGAGTCCGACGGACACGACGCTCAGTCGCCGGCCGCCGGGGCGCCGTCGTCCGCCACCACGGGCTCGGCTCGCGACAGCCCCATCCCGGCGCAGACGGCGGGCAGGACGAGCAGGGTCAGCGCCGTCGACGAGACGAGCCCGCCGATCACGACCCGGGCCAGGGGGCGCTGGATCTCCGAGCCGATTCCGTGCGAGAGCGCCGCCGGCAAAAAGCCGATCACCGCGACGATGGCCGAGACGACGATCGCCCGGAACCGGATCTCGCACCCCGTGAGGATCGCCTCGCGGAGCAAGAGCCCTTCGGACCGCGCCTGCCGGATCGACGTGACGAGGACAACCCCGTTCAGGACGCTGACGCCGAAGACCGCGATGTAGCCTACGGCCGCCGAGATATTGAAATTCGTCCGCCAGAAGTAGAGCGCCAGGGTGCCGCCGATCAGCGCGAACGGCAGGTTCAGCATGATCAGGAGCGCGGTCCCCAAACCGGGAACTTCACGCGAAGCCACAGGTCGCCCTTGTCCAGCTCGGGCAAGAACTCCTTGCCGAGAACCATGAAGGCGAAGCAGGAGAGTACGAGTAAGGCCGCCGCACCCGCCACCGGGAGGAGCGGCCGACGCACGCACCCGGCGAGCAACCACGCGTACGGCCGCCGGAGCCATCTGAGGAGCGGGCTCTCGCGCTCTCCCGGCGGCCGGCGGAACAGAAAGGTGGCGAGGACGGGGATCAGCGTGAGAGTCAGCGCGAGCGCGCCGATCACCGCCAGCGCGATCGTGACCGCCATCGGCCGAAAGAGCTTGCCTTCGATGCGCTGGAACGTGAGGATCGGCACGTAGACCGTCATGATGATCAAGACGCCGAAGGTGAGCGGCCGCGCCACCTCCAGGGCCGCGTGCTGCACCTCGCGAATGGCCTGCTGTCCCCTCACCCTGCGCGCACTGAGATGGCGCATGATGTTTTCCGTCATGATGACGGCGCCATCCACGATGATCCCGAAGTCGATGGCGCCGAGGGACAGCAAGTTGGCCGGAATGCCGCGCAGATCCATGAAGACGAAGGCGAACAGGAGCGAGAGCGGGATGATGACGGCGACGATGAGTGCTGCCCGCATGTTATAGAGAAAGAGCGAGAGCAGAATGGTCACGAGCAGAGCGCCCTCCACGAGGTTCTTCATGACGGTATTCACCGTCGTCTTCACCAAGTGGTCGCGGCTGTAATAGGGCTGGAGCTCCACGCCGGCCGGGAGCAGGGGCCGGATCTCGTCGAGCTTCTTCTTGACGCCGTCGATCACGGCGCCGGGTTCTCGCCCTTGCGCATGAGCACGATGCCCTGCACGAGGTCGTCCTCGTGGTCGCGGCCCAGCACCCCGAAGCGGATGGCGTGGCCGATCCCCACCTGCCCGATGTCGCGGACGCGAACCGGAGTCCCTTTTTGCGCCGCGACCACGATGTTCTCGAGGTCGCCGAGGCTCTGGACGAGGCCGATGCCGCGCACCATGAGCGCGTACTGCCCGTCGCGGATGTAGCTCCCGCCCGCGTTGGCGTTGT
>WNEQ01000522.1_pt1 | contig 20180 bp, 24 predicted proteins | sample 5399971 | NCBI WGS metagenome assembly WNEQ01 (sample SAMN13153330, study PRJNA577476) | soil metagenome | isolation source: 20 cm grassland meadow soil 2 days after 1st rain plot 5 | place: USA:California | collected 2015-09-18
GGACGTTCCAGCTGCTTGCAAACTGTTTCTGAGCTGCAAATGCAGTCTGGATCATGTTCTTGCTTGTCTGGATGTAATCCAGCTGGAGGTTCGAGATTGACTGTGAATACTGTGGCTGAACCTTTGCAAATTCATCTACCGTTCTTATGAGGTTGTCCCTCATTGTATCGTATACGTCGCTTGCTCTTGTTTCGTCTTTCGTTTGGGTAGTCTTGTCGACCATTCTAATTACCATCTAATGGTATTCACTGGTGATATATAAACCTTGGTCAATATCGGTGTTGACTACCATGTAATGGTTTTCAGAACCTGATAGTGGTGCTATTCAAACGACGTGGTGTTCAGGGCAGGGTGTTCAAAAATGGTTGGCCGTTTTGCGGCCGCAACGGCCGTTGCGGCCGCAAAAGGCAGAGCATGATTATTACGGCATTACAGAGACAGCAGACGCTAGAACGATAATCATCATGAAGGCAATGGATAGGAAACTTTATCGCTTCATTGAACAACCAGAACTTGCCTCAGAAGGGGAACCAACCAATCTGAACAACCAAAATAAACACCCCTATAATGAACAGAACCAGATAGTCGTTAACCAAACTGTCTCTTTTTTTCGGTCTTTTTCTCTGCATCAAGCCTTTCAAGCCTGTACCTGTTCATGTCAGCAAACTTGATCCCCTCGCAGAGCGCCGGGTGCACCCTCTTGATCTCGCTGTAAATTTTCTGGCATGCTAAGCGGTAGTCCGGGTGGCCCTGCGGTGTCGTGCGCAACTCTATCATATGACATGCCTCACGCAGGTTCATCTTGATAAAATAGGGATAGCGGTGTGCGAAACTAACGACGTACTGTGCTTCTTCTGGCATCGTCTTTGACATTGCTTCATAGACCTGCTTTGTAAGGTACATGCAGTCAGCAAAGTCATTGTCGAGTCCTGCCTCAATCAGCTCCTGCGGCAGATCGTAGCCATGTCTTGGTGACAGTAATTGTCTTTCCATCGTCAGGATCCTGTGTCTGTGTAGGTCGCGGAACATTCCAAAGTTGGTGAATAGCTCAAAAGTATAGTCGACCATTTCAAACGCCCGGCCGGGTCTGTGCCGTCGGTTCGTGCGAAAGTCAGTGTATGCGCGCATTACTTGGTGCCGCTCTTGTGTTGGCATCGACTTGACGTAATTTGTTATCGCATGGAGCGACTGGCCCCGCGCCTGCTCGTACAGGATTGCAGAAGCAACCTTTACTTCTGCTTGGAAATTGTCCTCAAAGTCAAGCAGCCTCACGAGTTCAGGGCTGTCTTCAGGAGGCACGTCTGACAGGTAGCTCTTAGCTAGCCTGTTGACTGTGCTTTCAGTTTCTGAAAAATATTTCTGTAGTGCCTGACCGTACCTGTCGTTTGCCCGCCTGACAAAGGAAGGAATCACGGCGTTCAATTCAGCAAACAGCTGATCGGCAATCAACCTGATCTCTCTAAGTTTCGAGCCGTACATTATGGTGAGCAGATATTCAAACGCTCTGCCATTGCCCGTGATGCCCACGTTTGTCATCGTGGACGCAGGCAAAAGCCCGCGAAGGAGGTCAAGCGCCTTGGCCTTTATTGTTACATTATAAATCCGCTCTGCTGACTTGATGTCCTTGTCAGACTTTAGCTGGTCAAATTTTACTTCCCTTTGCGAAGCAGACTCGAAGAAGATGAACCTCTCTATCGGCTCTCTTTCTTTCAAAAATGATTGCAGTCGTTGGATGCTTTTGCTGTAGGTATCGAAAGAGTGGTCGCATGCTTCGACGTACCTGTCTGCATGGGGCGACGTCATGATGCTCTCTTCTCTAACATATCGATAATAGCCGCCGACCTTTTGGTCAAATGCCACATAACGGGACGATTTTTCTAGATACGAGAGGCCAATCCTCCTGTCCTCTATCTTTTTTGCAGCAACGTTGGAAATACCTTCAACGGCAACCTGCGCCTCGCCCAGCTCCGCGACCGAGTCGTCGCCGTACTCGAGAAGGACGCGCCTATAGAATTCCTCGCCCCTGCTAGCGTTCTTTGCGAATTCGTCGAGGAACACCCTTCGCATTGTCTTGTCGGTGCGAGAGTAGCGCGACATGAGCGCCCCCCTGTCAACCTGTTTAGGGGTGATTATCGCAAAAACCGCCTTGTCGGCATTTGAGAAGTGGCCCTTCAGCTCAACCTTTTCTTCTTCCGTAAAGCTGTCAAGAAAGACACGGCTGTCAAACATGAATAGATACAAACCAGACGGGCGTCAAATAAGTTGTGCTGCAAAATAGCAAAATGCTCTTACTAAATAATGCAACTATTTTGACACCGTTATCATTATACCATCTTGCTCAACGATTCGCATGAGCGAAGAAAAGCTCGGATTCGTAGGCAAGCCAGTCAAGGACATCTATGGTACTCATATAGGAAAGGTAGTTGGCATAATAACAGAGATAGACGGCGAGATCGAGACTGTTGGAGTCGATTGTGGCTCTGGCGGCTTGAAACAACTTCCTTACGAGCAGCTTGTGATCCAGGGCGAATATGTCTTCTTCATTCCAAAATGGAGATTGGACGCGCAGAGGCTACTGAGGCAGAAATCATTGACATTAAAGAGGATAAAGGCGCTTCAAGATATTGTTGCTGAGAATGACTCTATGAAGGAAGATGCAGAGTTGGTGTCTATGAAGTATGAGAAAAAGCTCTCCGAGATTGAGGGCGGTGAAAAGCAGGTCAACGACAAGTTGAACGCCCGATTGGCGGAGCTTGACGCAGAGGTCAGGAACATCAAGTCGCTGTTGTTTGACGCAAAACTGCAATTCAGAAGCAACGAAATGAAGGAAGAAACCTACCAACAGATCAGAGTCCAGACCGATGAACTGATAGAGCACATTAACAACGAAAAGACGGAAATCGGCAACGTTAGGACAAAGCTGGCCGCTAACACGTTTGAAAACCTTAATGCCGTCAGCGTAACGGAAGCAGCGCCGGCGAAGGAAGCAGCTCTTGCCGAGTCAAGCCCGCCAATCGTTGAGGTCGCTCCGGTCCAGGAAGTGGCCGCTGTAGTTGCAGAAGAAGAAAAGCCTGCCGCCGTGTCTGCCAATGGAGCAGAACAGTCTGAAACAAGCTGGCTCAACCAGGTAATCACTAAATAAATTTTTGGACTGCCGGATAATATCCGGTCAATCCCATGTTTCTAAAAAATATTAGATTGGTCAGCGTTCTCTGACCGTCGTCTGCAGGAGCTCGCCTATTTCGCTGTGCATCTTCAAGAAATTCAGGCCCTTTGTAGTGGTCTTGTATGTTTGCGTTCCCTCCAGGTATTCAAGCAAGCTATTTTCGATAAGGACCGATAGGTATTCCCTAAGCTGTGCGTAACTCAAAAAGGCCTTGTACATGATTTTTGTCTTTGTGGCCCCGCCGTTTGCTGCCTCTAGGATCATTGCCACTATTTCTGTTCTACTTCTGTACTTCAAACTATGATAGCACTAAATTTTCTTGATTTTTAATATATCGACAGAATCTCTACTAACAAGATTCTAAAGTCTCCCTCAATTTTGCGGGTTGAAGGAAGAAGTAAACAAATGCTTTAAAGACCAGATTTCGTCTCATCATAGTGTTTGTCGAGGCCTTCAAAGCTATACGAGGACAGCGGCAGGATCAAAGTAAGCGTAACCCCAGGAAGGCTGCTTGAGAAAACCTCAACGGAGGCATTAGCAAATCCCGAAAAATTCTGGGCAGAACAGGCCAAAAGTCTGGTGTGGATCAAAGAGTGGGACAAAGTTCTTGAGTGGAACCCTCCCTTTGCAAGGTGGTTTGTCGGAGGCCAACTTAACGCGTCGGTCAACTGCCTAGACAGACATATCAAGACAGACATAAAGAACAAGGCTGCAATAATTTGGGAGGCCGAGAGCGGAGAGACAAACACCCTTTCCTATTTCCAACTTTATCAGCAGGTGAACAAATTTGCCAACGTTCTCAAGAGCCTGGGGGTCAACAAGGGTGACAGAGTGACGATATACATGCCCATGGTCCCGGAATTGCCCATTGCAATGCTTGCCTGCACGAGGATAGGTGCAGTCCACTCGGTAGTTTTTTCCGGCTTTTCTTCGCATGCGCTCGTAGAAAGGGCAAACGACGCGCAGTCCAAAATAATCATTACAGCGGACGGCGGCGTAAGGAAGGGCAAGAAGGTCGAGCTGAAAAAAGTGGTGGACGAATCGCTTCCTGCTGTGCCGTCAGTCGAGCGTGTCGTTGTTTTAAGACGCATCGGCACAGAAATCAGAATGGGACCAAAGGATCTATGGTGGCACGAGCTAATGAAAACTGCCAAAACCTACTGCCCACCCGAGCCGGTCGACAGCATCCATCCCCTCTACATCCTCTACACGTCCGGCACTACTGGCAAGCCCAAGGGAGTCATGCATGGAACTGGCGGCTATCTTACCCATTTGTATTCGACCGCAAAGTGGGTCTTTGATTTCAATAAACAAGACATCTTTTTTTGCACTGCGGATATTGGCTGGGTGACAGGCCACAGCTACATTGTCTACGCGCCACTGATGCTCGGCGTGACAGAAATAATGTACGAAGGCGCTCCCGACTATCCTAAGCCCGACCGGTATTGGGCTATTGTGGAAAAACACGGAGCCACCATTTTGTACACCACTCCTACAGCGCTCCGCATGTACATGAAGTATGGTGACGCAATACCAAACTCGTTTGATCTCTCGTCGCTCCGGCTGCTCGGCACCGTGGGCGAGCCTATAAACCCGGAGGTCTGGATGTGGTACTTTAAGACGATAGGCAAGGACGGATGCCCAATAGTTGACACCTGGTGGCAGACAGAAACCGGTGGGATAATGCTCAGCATGTGCACGGGCATTGAGACGATCCCAATGAAGCCGGGTTCCGCGACCTTCCCGGTGCCTGGAATCGACGCAGCGATAGTTGACGAAAATGGCAAACCTGTTCAGCCTGGTACAAAGGGATACATCGTGGTGCGCAGGCCGTGGCCGGGGATGCTCCTTACCCTCTGGGGTGATGATGAAAAATACAAGCAGGTGTACTGGAACAAGTTCGCCGGCATGTACTACCCAGGCGACTATGCGATGATCGATAAGGACGGATACCTCTGGCTCCTTGGCAGGGCGGACGACGTGCTCAAGGTCGCCGGCCATCGCCTTGGCACAATGGAGCTGGAAAGCGCCTTTGTCTCACACAAAGCCATTGCCGAAGCGGCCGTGACAAGCAGGCCCGATGCCACAAAAGGCGAATCGATAATCGCATTTCTTGTGCCGAAACAAGGTTTTGCACAATCTGATGGCTTGCGCAAAGAGGTTGTGGCGCACATTAGGAACACACTCGGGCCCATAGCTACGCCGGACGACGTGTATTTCGTGAGCAAACTCCCAAAGACCCGGAGCGGCAAGATAATGCGCCGGCTACTAAAATCCATTGCAAGCGGCGACAATGTAGGCGACATTACCACACTTGAAGACGGGGCCGCAATCGATGAGATTAAGCAGGCCTACGAAGACTTGAAAAAAGTGGTCAGTTAGAACTTCCATGTTGCCATGTAGCGCGGCGTTATTTCGACGACACTGGAATCTTTGCCCATCTCGATCAACTTTTCCGAAACTGCACCGTCAACTGACCCCAGGTACCTGAGGACATTGTGTGTAGTCACCCTTGTGGCGTATTCAGGATCGTCAATAACCTTCGCGATGCCCTTGCCGCGCACTCCGCGCGGCGGGGCGTCATCAGGGTCGATATCGACGAGGAAATACACGTTTGGGTTTTTGCGAAGCGAGTGCGCTTTCACTCCATTTCTGTCGACAGAGGCAAAGAATTTCCCGTCTTCGTAGTAATACCACACCGGATGCACGAGAGGCATGCCATCGCGAATGTCAACCATTGCAAGCCTGAGGATATTGGGCTGGTTAAGCAGCTCGGACATCTCACCGTCCTCCAACGGCTTGGCGTTTCTGTCTGCCAGCGTGAACCTCAACAGCATAACTAGGTCGTGGACGTTAATTAAGCTAGGCTGAGATGATTGTCATCTTGGAGCCTACGGAAATGCTGTGCTCGTCTATAAAGCCAGAAGTGGCGGCCATCACATAAAACGCCTCCTTTGTCGTCTTGTATGTGCAGCTGACAGTCTCGACAACGTTCTGGCACGGGGGCGCGTTCTTGATCATGTAGACAACATCGCCGCTTTCGTCCAACCAGATCAAGTCAAGGTTGTATTCGATGTTTAGCATCCACACTTCATACAGGTCGGACTTGTCGTGCTTGATCAACATCGCAGTGTCAAGCGGCAATCGGTCCTGTCTGAATGTCATCCACCTTTGCTGTTGGGCAGCCGTCTCTGCTATCTCTACTGTTATCACGTCGTTGTCTATCCTTACAGTGCCCTTCGGAAAGCTGGTATCCCTGTCTCTGATGTCTTTTGGGACGAACGCTACTCCTAGCGCACCCACTGCGACAGCCGCGATAATGACTGGTATCAGCACTGCCGACTTGCGCGCCAATGTGCAGAATGCGTCATAAAATTAATTTGAACTTTGTGTTTACCCCGTTCCGAGGGACAAAGCAGCCCAGTCAATATTGCACGATTTCTACTATATACTGAGGGTGCGGCCCGCGTGTGCTTTCCTCAAGGCATGAATTGAGGTGGAGGGGGTGGGATTTGAACCCACGAACCCCTAAGGGACGGGATCGCTCATCCCGCAATTCTGAATCTGGCGAGAAGAAATTGTTCTGCGCGTATCTTGATCTTGAGTCCTGCGCGTTTGACCAGGCTTCGCTACCCCTCCGGCCCAGGCGTCATGTCGGTGGAACCTTATTTCATTATTGCGGCGGGATGCTATTTTAAAGGTTAAATTTTGCTAGCTGTCTGTACAATACTGCTAGCATGCCCAAGCCAGAAACCGTGTCAAGGCTGTGCACGAAATGCCATTCAAAGACTGTCCATGAAGTGCGCGAAAAGACGGTCGCAGGCATAAAGCTGATTTGCACCGACTGCGGGCATTCTTTGGTAGTAACAACTATGTAACATTTATTATCAGATATAGCTTTAGCAAAAAACATGAAGATAAGCGAGCTGAAGGCTGGAATGCGCAACGTAAGTATTGTGGCCAAGGTAGACAGCGTGGGTGAGCCCCGCACCGTCAACCTGAGGGCAGGGGGTACTAATACAGTCGCTGACGCCACAGTCTCCGACGAAACAGGAAGCATCAAACTGTCACTATGGGGCGACGACATCAGCAAGGTACAGGCAGGCGATAGGCTCTCGATAGAGAACGGCTACATTAACACATTCAAGGGCGAAAACAGCATTAGTATAGGCAAGTTCGGCAAGATGACAAAGCTCTAGCTAATGTAGCCAGTGTCCCGCGGCTTTTGCAGTGGTTGGCCTTCAAGCGGTTTGCCGCCTTTGCCTGCAAGCATCTGCTGCTCTATAGTATGAATCAACGTTTCAGTGTCTTTTGCGCGTTTTTCCAGATTCGTCATGTCTACCTTTATCCCTATTATCCCAAGCAGGGTCTCGAGCACGGCCTTTGATGCCTTGGCGTCAACCACATAGCCTGACGTCTCTCCGAGCAGGCACATACCTTTCATGTTGCGTAGCTTTGCTATGCCGATTACAAGCCCGTTCATGCCCGTGATGCTCCCACTATCCATCATCGAGATGTTGTGGGACACAAATTCCTTGACGGTTTCAGTGTCGGTGGCTGTCCCAAAGACCTTGGGCTTCTCGACGAAGACTCCTGTGATATATGCCGCTAATGTAAAGACCTGATGCGTGCCAAACTGTTCCGCTATGCCAAGCACTTCTTCTGCAAGCGCGTATTCAGAGTCGGGGTTTGCCGGCTGCGAGTCACCAGTCAGCAAGAGCAGGTCTACGCCGGCGCTCTGCCACCAGAAAATGCTGTTTTTCATTAGATCTGCAGTGCCGTCGTTCTTTATCATGACCTGTGGCGGAAACGAGCCAGAGTAAATGTCGACAAGATGTTTCGCAGGCAGTTCGTCTATCAAGTGGTCGACTGCCAACTTGCCGACGTAGCCGCTGCCGGGGAAACCGCAAACAAGATGGGGCGACTTTAGCTTGGGTCGGTCGGTTGAAGAATAGACAAACTTGATATCGCGCCCGGACATGGAGCTTGAGAGCTCGTTTATTCGCTTTAAAGCTTTTCCATGTCCATGACAATGATGAGGTGATGTACGCGTTTGTATTTTAGCGGCCATTGAATCCCCAATTCGGGTGAATAATATTAAGGATGCCAGAAATAGAACAAACTTTAACCTCAGAGAAATATTTCATAGTATTCTAACTATGAGAGAATTAATAAGAAAGTGAGAGAAAAGTGAATCCTACTTTGCTAGAACAGAAAAAGAATAACCGGGTCGGGAAGGACAAGATTGCTGTTCTAGCGTTATGGTTTGTAGTCCTAATTGCTGTGCGGGTCCTACTAGGTTTTGTACTGCATAATGTGTGGATCGGGACATTGGGCGCGGTGACCATCACTTTTGCAATATTCTACATTACACTGAGATACACGACGCTGCAAAAGTACCGACAGCTGATAAATTCATCCCTAAACTACTGGTACCGGAAAAAATTCTTTTACATCAGTGGGATAGTGAGCCTTGTCATCTTAGGAGGAATACTCGGTTTTATCGAGTACGGCTACGCCAACTATGCAGACAGGCTAATAACCGTGGACTTTACGCAACAGCAAGTCGAGGAATCGTTTGGATCATTAACTGCAAACCAGCAGATGCAGGCAAACCTGGTAGAGAACCTTCGGAAATATTCGCCGGTCGAGATAATCGCGATAACGCTGGCAAGCGCAGACAAGACACTCGATGGGTATTATTCTATAGCGGTAAGCTACATGATTGCAGAGGACTTTGAAATAATGATCTTTATGATGCTTTTCCGGACAAGAAGAGAAATATTCACTGCACGGCCCCCAAATGTCGCCTAGAATTCATGTACCGTTGAGAGATTGCGTGTAATCATTCTGAATTCCCCGCCAGCTGTTATTAGTACGATACCTAGAGAAAAGCCTTGGGCGGGATTCGGACCCGCGACCTCTACCTTACCAAGGTAACGCTCTACCAGGCTGAGCTACCAAGGCGTTGCTTCTAAAGCAGTTGGAAAACCCTATAATAATTATTGGGAGGGCGAGATCAAGATTTAATTACGCATGCCAATTAACGCAATTCTGGGTCTGCGGGGGTTGTAGAGCCTGGCCAAATAGGCTGACAAAATTGGAGACGCGGGACTTAAGATCTCAGGAATGGGTTATCCCGTCCCTAAGGGGTCCGTGGGTTCAAATCCCACCCCCCGCACCTTTTTACTAGTATGGCATGCAAATCGAAAACTCACTATTGCAAGATGACGGGAGGGGCAGGTTTAAGGGCTAGGCTTCTTGTAGCAAAATGTGTCAGTTCTACAGCTTGATATGTCATTTTCAAGACGGGAGAGTTTCGATGCCATACGTTAATGTCGGTCAGGAAAACTCTGGGGCTATCGATCTGTACTACGAGGACCACGGATCCGGAAAGCCGGTCATACTGATCCACGGCTGGCCTCTGAGCGGTCGCTCTTGGGAAAGGCAGGTGCCAGTCCTGCTACGTGCAGGTTACAGGGTCATCACATACGATCGCAGAGGATTCGGCGACTCTAGCAAGCCGACGTCCGGCTATGACTACGATACCTTTGCCGAGGATCTGCACAAGCTCGTGACAAAACTCGATCTGCGGGAGGTCGCGCTGGTGGGCTTTTCGATGGGTGGCGGCGAGGTGGCACGCTATCTTGGTACCTACGGATCTGAGGGAGTGGGAAGAGCAGCATTTCTCGCTTCAATTCCACCATTCCTGCTAAAGACGCCCGACAACCCCGGCGGCGTGGACGGTAGTGTCTTTGACGGGATCAAGGCCGGCATAGCCGCAGACCGTCTGGCGTTTCTAACTGCTTTTTTTGCGAATTTCTACAACGTCGATGTCTTTGGTGGCAAGCGCGTAAGCGACCAAGCAGTTCAGTTCAGCTGGAACGTCGCGGCCGGCGCCTCGCCCAAGGGCACTCTGGATTGCGTCTCGGCCTGGCTGACCGACTTTCGCAAAGATCTGGCGCGGATCGACGTGCCTACGCTGGTCGTTCACGGTGACGCTGACAGAATACTTCCCATCGATGTCACGGGAAAGCGCACCCATGAGCTTATCAAGGGAAGCCGATTGGTGGTGATCGAGGGCGGGCCGCACGGTTTGAACTGGACCCACGCCGACCAAATCAACAGTGAGCTACTGGACCTTCTCGGACAGAAAAACTAGTCAACGCAGAATGATTATGCAATCATTTGATAATTCTTTCGATTAATTGCTTTCTTCTTTTTGATTATTTTCGCTCAAATCTTACATGAGAACCCGCACAATAACCACAGTAATCGGTATTTGGTCTACCATGACAAATGCATTCACACTTTGCACCAAATGATTTCGAACTATTGAATTTTCTCACAATCATACTTCCACCATACGTCATATAAGTGTCGGTATGTTGTTTTGTCGCAAATCATGAATCCAGTGGCGCAGTCACAAAGAGAGCCCGGGAAGGCAGGAAGCCTCACTTTGTTTTCGATTTTTCCTGTACTGGGGACAAGTTGTTTGGCTAATGGCCTTTGGCATAGCTGTCAGATGTCGTTTCGCTCTGTTTGTTCCTGTGCGAACTTTCGAATCATGTCTGCGATCTTCTTCTATCGAGAAGGGTTTACCTGCAAAATCATCCATATACTTCATAAAAGGGACTATTTGACGCTATTCTTGTTTGCGCACTGACATCGATGACATTATCACAAATTTTAGTTCAGGCCGTGCTTCCTTTACATATTTTGACAATTCGATTCCAGTCATTTTTGGCATCTTTATGTCTGAAATCATTATACTGCATTCCTTAGAGTTTTCTTCTTTTAGATAATGTAACGCCAGGATCGGATCATTAAAAGCATGAACATGATGGCCCTTTCTTTCTATCATCGCTTTAGTCACGGCTAGAACATCTTCATAGTCATCAATAAGCGCGATAGTATTGGCGGACGTGCGAATTTCACATCTGTTATTACTGGTAAGTTGTTATTTGAGGTTTGAAATATAGATACTACGTGGAGTTCTAGTTTTATTCGATCGGTTAATCTTAGGGTGTAATATGAATTCCTTAGCCATGTCACCTATGCCACGAATTCATGTTCTTAGTTGAAAGAAGCCAGGCAAAACATAGAATTCTACTATAAGAATACGTCATGCTTTTTAAGTAGACAGCTTTTGCAACCATAACCGCGTGCAAAATCGCCAGCAAAGCGAAATTGTAAGGGATATACTGACGGTATGCAACGGCAGCGGTACTACAATAACTAATGTGATGTTTCATGCTTACATAAGTCATGCACAAGCAAGAGGCTATCTGGGTGAATTAATTGATAAAGGGCTAATTGAAAATGACATTTTTGATAGCAGACAATATCGCTCTACTCCCAAGGGTTTGAAGTATCTAGCCGGGCTTGAAACAATGTCGGAATTACTTGCAATAGAAACAAGAAGGATCGCCAAGAGCGATGCCAATATCTGCTAGCTGATCTTACAGAGATTTTTCTCCTTGTGATCCTGGAAATGCATCTGGCAAAAATCATTGTCACAGTCGTAGCAGTGCCAGCCTGAAAGCGTGTAACATACCACGCACTTGCCTATTGGCTTGTTGTAGTCGTAGTTTTTTCTTGGTTTTGCAGAAGATTGTTTTTGCTGCCTTGGCTGTGGCTTCATGTATTGTGCCTCAGGAAAGTATAGGATTTGAATGGCCACGCATCCGCTAGGGTACCCCAAAAATTACAGATGATGTTGAAGCCGTAACGTCCAACGCTCTCAGTTAACAACTCTATTATTTAAGCATTGACGTCCATAGTCCGTCTGAAGATTTATTTATCTTCTTACAGTCCTATCATTCCGCGATGGCCGCAGCCAGAGGCAAGACAATAATCGAAGTTACGGTGGTAGGACCGGACAGAAAGGGAGTCGTTGCAGACATTACCAACTTTATTTTCAAGAACAGTGGCAACATGGAAAAGATAAACCAAAACGTTGTCCGCGGCCTATTTGGCATGCAGCTTGAAGCATCGTTCGCAGAAATCGACAGGAAACAGTTGGACGACGGCCTCAAGCAATTGGCCAAGAAATTGTCTATGGAGATCAGGGTTCACTATCAGGAACCAGACAGGTTGCAAAATGTTGCGATCTTTGTAAGCAAGGAATCGCACTGCCTCGCAAAATTGCTCGAAGCGAAAAAGAGTGGCAAAATAAAGGCCAACATTCCAGTCATCATTGGAAGTGACACCACACTCAAGCATATGGCCGACGAAGCCAGAATCGCATTCCACGCCGTCGTCCATACAGATCAGTCAGAGGCAGAAAATAAGATCCTGCAATTGATAGACCAGTACAACGCCGACCTGATTGTCCTTGCAAGGTACATGCGCATCCTTACTCCAAACTTTGTCTGGCGCTACCCGAACAGGATAATCAACATCCACCCCTCGCTCCTGCCTGCATTTCCAGGCGCATACGCCTACGTACAGGCGTACGAGCGGGGCGCAAAGATAGTGGGATGCACCGCGCATTTTGTCACGGAGGATCTTGATCAGGGGCCGATCATAAGCCAAGAGTCATTCAAAGTGTTAAAGAGCGATACGCTTGAAACTATCAAGAAGAGGGGTAAGGAGATGGAGGCGGCCACACTACTTGAGGCGGTAAGGCTTTACCTTGAAAACAAGCTCGAAGTCTACTGGGGCAAGGTCTATGCCAAAGAAGACGATCAACACAAAACCAAAAAGTAGTTAATGCGGCCAGCCTGCTTTTACACACATGTCGGTGCCGGTCTTTTCGATGAGCGAATATGACTTTAAAGCGGCGCTCAAGAAAACCAAACTGGCGATAATCCCTGTGGGATCTTTGGAACAGCACGGCAACCACCTGCCCGTATCGACCGACTCGCTCATTGCTGAATACATTGCAAGGACGGTTGCGGAAAAGGTCAACGCGTTCGTCTTGCCGGTAATTTCATACGGAGTTTCATTTGAGCACAAGCCTATGTTCAATGTGTCGCTCCGAAACTCGACTCTTTCAACCTTGATCTGCGACGCGTGTGTTTCGCTTTCCGAAAACCGAGTAAAGGAGATAATTATCCTGAACTGTCACCACGGCAACATGGGTGCCCTACAATACGTCGCACAGGAGCTCCATGGGAGGCTGCCAAAGGACGTCCGGGTGCATACCATTCATTACTGGCATCTGATGAACAGTGAGTTTGACCACGCTGGTGAAGTCGAGACCTCGCTTGTGCTTGCGATCGCGCCGGAACTTGTCAGGATGGATAGGGCAATGCCAAACTCCAAAAAACTGTCAAAGTTGAAGGCCGCGTACAACACCAACGTCCCCGGCTCATTTCCGAAAATAACAGGAAATGGCGTGTGGGGCGATCCAAGGAAGGCCACGGTTGCAAAGGGTGAAAAGTGGATAAAAGAGATCACCACGGGCTTGTCAAAGACGATTAGCGAGCTTGATCTGCAATGAAATTTTAATATATGCCTACATTGTGCTTACCTGTAGGTATAATAAATGTCGGTAGATATGGCCGTAAAGGTTCTCGACGAGAGCCTTGGAAAAGTCGTGCTTATCAAATTAAAGGGTGGCAAAGTTATCAGGGGTAACCTCCACGGTTTCGATCAGCACATGAACCTGTTACTTGAAGAATCGGTCGAAATCTTAGAAGAGGGCAAGTCAAACGATCTTGGCACAATTGTTGTCAGAGGTGACAACGTGGTAATCATTTCGCCACCGCCAAAGTAATTGCAAGAGGTATTTTGAAAAATGACGAAAGGCACTACTTCGATGGGCAAGTTCACTCGCAAGAAGACACACATACGCTGTAGAAGGTGTGGCCACAACTCTTTCCACAAGCGTGGCAAGAGGTGCGCCAAGTGCGGCTACCCGGATCCGAAGATGCGTAAGTACGATTGGATTAAGCGGCAGGTCATCTGATACAAACAGAAAGCTTTTCTTTTGGCATTGCCAAAGGCAACCATATTGTCCGCAGAATTCGCAATTATAGCTGGCTCGTCTCTTGCAGGCGCAATATCGGCTGCATTCATTGAGAGGATGTCCAGATTAAGGCGCATTGAAAAAAGGCAGCCAAAATTGACAAGCGCAGCCAGGTCAGAGCTCCTCTCGCTTCTCTTTGAGAAAAACCTCGCTTCTGAAGCCATAACTCGTGTCTACGAGGCATCTCAGGAGAGCAGGATAGACCGGCTAGACCGCGACAGGCTACTACTAAGATACAAGGACAAGCTGGACTCTCTCAACCAAAGAATCGCCCATTTGCAGCCAGTAGCAGACTACGCCGACTTGAAGGAGCTGCGAAACAACCTTGTATCGCTAATTGAGAACAAGATTTCTGTGCTGGACCAAAAGCTGCTTGCAATCAAACCCATCGTTACTAATGATGCCATGGACGCAAAGGTGCAAATGATAATCGCCGAGACATCAAAGGTGCAAGCTGTGCCAGTAGAGCAAAAATCTGTCAAAGCCGAGGAAAAGACTATCGACCAATTGCAAAAGGAAATTGTCCACGCCCTCGAGAGACTTGAGCAGGTCGAGATAGACAAGGACTAGGTTACAACTGTCAACGCTTCCGGCAACACTTGAAATGTCGCCGGCAAGATGCCGACCGGCTCACCATCTATCGTGACCGTGACTCTTCTCTCCATAGACGTTATCAGAACCTTCTTTGCCTTTGAATATAGTATTTTGTCCTCGCCTGCATAGTGGCCGGTCTTGAGATTGGCCAACTCATCTAGCATCTTTAGGCTGCCCGAGTCCTTCAGGACCATGAGATCAAGCAGGCCATCAGCCATGTCCGCCTCCGGCGCCGCCATGAAACCCCCGCCCAAGAATTTTCCATTTGCAACTACTGCCATGGTCATGTTTGCGGAGTTTTTGCGGCCGTCTACGAAAAAGTCGCATAGGTTACTCTCGTACGCCGGTAAGGTGCTGACGACAGCCGCCACGGTCGACACAAAACGGCTCTTTACCTTGCTCCTTACTCTATTTGATCTGTCGATGATCTCTGCCCCAACGCCCATCTCCGCGGCGTTTAGAAAGATTCGTGGAGCAAGGCGCGAGGCCGCGTCAGGATTTGCCGTCACAACTGATATTACATCTATTTTCTTAGTCGACCCTGCAATGAAATTCTGACAGGACTCTACGACTCCAGCCGGAAGGCCAAGCGACTTGGCTAGCACATTTCGAGTACCGCACGGGACAATGCCCATTGCCGCGTCGGGGTTTATGGGTCTGAGCTTGTGGCCGCTGCGTACGCCGGTCCATTCCTCAAAAAAGCCATTTGCAACCTCATTTATTGTCCCGTCACCTCCGATGGCAACGATCTTGTCAAATCCTTTACGCCGCATGTCTCTAGCAAGGGTTGTCCCATTGCCCGATCGCTTGCTGAAGGCAACCTTGATACCGTTTCCAAAAATTTTTTCCATTTTTTCATATAGCTCGTCCCAGTTCTTGCCTGTCAGTCCGCTACACGAGTTTGGATTCACAATCAGGGCAGTGTCGGGTGTTCTAGACTTGTCACGCACCTGCACGTCGGCATTTTTCAACAACAGAATACGTGAATAACATCGCTCATAAGGATAGATGAAATAGAAAAAATGGAAAAGAGGCCTTACTTCTTGAGCCCCTGAGTAGTCGGAATCCCGTCCATTAAGCCCTGTAGCGAATGTGTGATATTGAGAAAGTGCAAACCCTTCTGCGTGGTCTTGTATATTTGCCCTCCCTTGTCATATGCCAGAAGGCCGCTTTCTTCGAGCACTGTAAGGTACTCCTTCAACTGCGCATAAGAGAGAAAAGCTCTGTACATTATCTTGGTCTTTGTTGTGCCGCCATTAGCTGACTCCAGAATTCGCGAAGCGATTTCGGTTCTGCTTCTATATTTCATTCTTCTTAGTCTTTCTAAGAGTCTCCATCTATATAAGAAACTCGTGGGTAATGTATCGTAATATTATTCAGCATAGAGCTTACACATAGAAAAGCAAAATAGTGCGTAAAAGTCCCACCTAGTTGATTGGTAGCGCGTATTATCGACGGCAAGGTTGTGTCAGCTGACGTCAAAGCCAGAGTGAAAAAGGCTGTAGATGAACTGAAAGAGAGCGGCGTTCAGCCGTGCTTAGCAACCGTGCTGGTGGGAGACGACTCGGCCTCCGCGACATATGTTAGTAGCAAGCAGAACGATGCGAAGGAAGTTGGGATTGTAACTAGAGATCATCGGCTTGCAGCCACATTCAAGCAGAACGAGCTGTTGGAGCTCGTACAACTGCTGAACAAGGACTACAAAGTGCATGGCATATTGGTCCAGCTTCCGCTTCCAAATCACATTGATGAGTTGGAGATCATCACTGCTTTGAGCCCGCTCAAGGATGTTGACGGGCTGACTCCGTACAACGCGGGTATGCTCCAGAGCGGCATGGCACTTCTCAAGCCGTGCACACCTTCAGGCATCATGGAGCTTTTGAATTATTACAACATCGAAGTCGCGGGCATGGACGCGGTGGTTGTCAATCGCAGCAACTTGGTGGGCAAGCCCCTTTCGTTATTGTTGCTCCAGAAAAACGCGACCGTGACCATATGCCATTCGAAGACTAGGAACTTGAATGAAAAGCTGTACAATGCAGACTTGGTAGTAACGGCGGTCGGAAACCGTCAACGCTTTACTCTTATGGGCGACATGATAAAAGAAGGCGCGATCGTCATCGACGTCGGCACTGCTAGGCTGAATAACAAGCTCGTCGGTGACGCTGACTTTGAGTCGGTGAAGCAAAAGGCATCGTGGGTAACTCCAGTCCCCGGCGGAGTAGGGCTTATGACGCGAGCAATGCTGTTGAAAAATACAGTGACCGCTGCCTCTATTGCCAAGGAGATGAGCAAGTAGCTGGCAGGTAAAAGAGATGTTCGACAGCAGATGCTTGAAAAACGTGATGGGCTTGATCCAAAGGAAATTTTAGTGCGCAGTAAGCTCATCCAGGATTTCTTGATAAATAGTAAGGAGTTCAGGTCGGCCGAGGTCGTCGGAGCGTACTATGCTTTTGGCTCTGAAGTGAAAACAGACCTAATTATAGAGCAAGGAAGGGCGCTTGGGAAAAAAGTCGCGCTCCCGAGTGTCGAAGGTGAAAGTCTCACATTCTACGAGGTGTCATCAGGTAAGTATCTTGTGAAGGGGCGGTTTAGGATAATGGAGCCGTTGCCCTATGGCCCAGTTGACAAAATCGACCTGCTCGTAGTTCCGGGCATTGCGTTTGACAAGAAGGGGTACCGACTTGGCTACGGCAAGGGCTATTACGACAAATTCCTGGCCAAGAAAGAGGTTTTTTCAGTAGGGCTGGCATACTCGTTTCAACTGATTGATAGTTTGCCCCGTGGTGAGTACGACAAGAGACTGGACGCAATAGCTACCGAAGATGGAATCCTCAATGTCTAGCGTCCTATTGCTCTTCTCCCAATGTCTGTCCTGTAATAGTGGCCATTATCTCCCCACCGTATCTTACGAACAGCAGAGTAAGCGGTATCGATCGCTTGCCTTGCATCTTTGCCAAGTGCAGTCACACCCAGCACGCGCCCGCCGTTTGTCACTACTTTATTGCGCACATCTCTTGTAGTTCCCGCGTGGAAGACCATGATGTCGTGGCCCAAGCCGGAATCAAGTCCCTCGATTGCTTGGCTCTTTTCGTAATTGCCCGGGTAGCCACGCGCGGCCATTACCACACACACGGCTGTCTGGTCCTTCCATTGAATTGGTGGCATCGAGCCTAACCGCCCATAGACTGTCGCGTCAATGTATTCGTACAGGTCAGACTTCATCCGCATCATTATCGGTTGGCATTCTGGATCGCCCATCCTTGCATTGAATTCGAGCACGTACGGCTTGCCGCTTTCGTCAACCATTATGCCAGCGTAGAGAAAGCCCTTGAACGGAGTGCCGCGCTTTTTCATCATGTTTATCACCGGTTCCATCACCTGTTTGACTATTTTGTTGTGGAGATGGCTGTCCAGCACCGGCGCCGGGGAATAGGCGCCCATTCCGCCGGTGTTGGGGCCCTTGTCGCCATCAAATACGCGCTTGTGGTCCTGGCTTGAAGCAAAAGGGATTATTCCTTTGCCGTCGCAGAGAGCAATGAAAGATGCTTCTTCGCCGGAAAGCCGCTCCTCTACAACTATTTTGTTGCCGGCGGTCCCAAACGCCTTTTTGGTCATCATGCTGTCGATTGCTGCAACGGCCTGATTGGTGTCGTCACAAACGACTACGCCCTTGCCAGCCGCAAGCCCGTCGGCCTTTATCACCAACGGTTTTTTTTGCTTCACGACGTACTCCTTCGCCTTTTTAGCATCTGTAAAGACTGCAAACTCGGCAGTCGGAATGCTTGCTTCGAGCATGAACTCTTTGGCGAATGCCTTGCTGGATTCAAGCATGGCGGCTTGTTTTGAAGGGCCAAAGATGCGCAGGCCCTCCTTTTCAAAGGTGTCAACTATGCCAAGTGAAAGCGGCTCTTCCGGCCCGACCACAGTGAGCATGTCCTTTTGCCTCTTTGCAAACGACATTAGCTTGTCGATGTCGTTATGCTTGATCTCGATGTTTTCGGATGTGCCACCGTTGCCGGGAGCAAAATAGATCTTGTGTACATGTTTGCTCTGCGAGATCTTCCAACCAATAGCATGTTCTCTGCCGCCGCAGCCAACGATAAGTACGTTCACAACGCTCTAAAAACAATCGGATAATAAATTGTTTGATTAAGCTTCACTTACTTTTTTCGCCTCTCCTTTTAAGGAATATGCGTGTCTACTTTCCATGGTCTCGGAGGTAGGAGGGCACGCCCGCAGAGGTTTGGCATCAGCCAACGAAGAAACCAGACAAAGGGTTGCTAGAAAGGGCGGCGTCGCGCCGCACCAAAAGAGGGGGCTTGCAGCGGCAAAGCCGGAAACAAGGATGCGAGTAGCCAAGGCGGGCGGAGAGGCTCGTGCTCAGGACAAGGAAGGACTCTCCGCTGCCGGAAGGCGCGGAGGCGAAGTTGTCAAGGAGCGCTACGGCGCTGACTTTTACCGCGAGATAGGAGAAAAGGGCGGCGGCGCGGTCAAGAAACGGTACGGGACAGAATTTTATAGCGAGATTGGCAAGCGCGGCGGTGAAACAGTAAAGCATGAGCGCGGCGCGGAATATTATTCGACGATTGGAAGAAAGGGCGGCGAAGCAAGGACGGTAAAGCCTGAAGACGCGCAGTCTGCTGAATCCTCGATGGCCGACAATACCGGCGTCTCAACGGCGGCCTAGAAGGTTTGCGCTGTCTTCAGCGATCGCCTGCAGGAATTCTACGTATTCTTTGTCGCCAAACTCGACAACCGTGAACTTGTTTTCTTTTATCGCCATTCTTACGCTTTTCAGATGGTAGCATTCATCCCCACCTGACAAGGTTGTAAAGTAATAGTCCTTGCAGGAGCAAAAGCCAAGCTCTGGGTCGGTCCAGTATTCGTTGTCCTTACCCACAACTATCCAAATTTTCTTCTTGCTTGGCAGGAACAACATCTGCTTGACGCTGCCGGACGTGACAGCGTCGTCGATTCGCGACACTGATTTATTTGCCTGATAATGATATAAAAGCGTGAAGATAAAGCCACTACATCCGCACGCCGCGCTACTGCTTGAAGACGACAAGAAGTACGTGGCCGTGTCGGACTTGCACATCGGGCTTGAAGCCGAGCTCTTGGCGAAAGGAGTGACAATGCCAAGCCTCGCGTTGGGGATGGCTTGCGAGCTATTGGGACTCGTGGACCAAGAGCACGCCGACGCCGTAATTCTCTTGGGTGACGTTAAGCACTCGATCGGCTCGATAAACAAGCAAGAGTGGGATGAAATACCGACGTTCCTGAAACAGCTGGCGGCTAAGGTTGAAGTCTATTTAGTGCCGGGCAACCACGACGGCAACATCCGTCACCTAGTTCCAGTCACTGTGAACATGATAGCCAGCATGGGGATGACACTTGGTGACACGCTTTTGGTGCATGGCCACAGCATGCCGTCAGACATGC
>WNEQ01000857.1_pt1 | contig 20118 bp, 19 predicted proteins | sample 5399971 | NCBI WGS metagenome assembly WNEQ01 (sample SAMN13153330, study PRJNA577476) | soil metagenome | isolation source: 20 cm grassland meadow soil 2 days after 1st rain plot 5 | place: USA:California | collected 2015-09-18
CACCAGCCCGAGGAACAGCGGAAAGCCCAGGCGGTTTCGGGGTGCCCGTTGCTCTTCTAGGTGCAACGGGTGTAACAGGGATGGACGGATCGGAGAACCCCCACGCCGTGGGGGATGGGGGGAGCCGGGCCGCCGCTCGTTACAGCAGCGCGGCGAGCCTGCAGGAGCGGAATGCCTCGCCCTGACGGACTGGATATGACCCACGCGAAAGTCGGAAGCACCACAAAAAAAAGGGGGGGCCGCCGGGCTGGCGGCCCCCCTTCTGTTTCAGCCTGTAGCTTCTCTTATTTAATAACCCGATCAGTCCCGATCTTGGTCGCGGATGTCACCGGCGGCTCAACGAGGATCTGAGGGCCCTGGACCCTCGGGAGCTGACCCGCACCTTGCTTCGCGACCACGCGCTGGTTGTTCTCATCCACGAGATTCTGGACCACGTGCTTCTCAAGGTCTGCTGCATCCGTTAACGCTTGTTCCCCCGTCTGGTTCGCCCTGCCCTCATCATTGGCCGTCGCTTGCCCATTGACCGGGCTCCCGTCGTTCTTCATGGGATAGCCCTCATGCTTCGGCAGCATACCCGGATTCGCAAGAGCGACAGACAGCGAGAACCCGCCGACCACCAGGACGGCAACGATGGCGATGAAAGTTTTCATGGCGCGCACTCCTTCTATAAAGGGTGGGAAGAGAACCACTCGATGGTTCAGAGATAATCGCTACGGCCGAATCGCGGCGCGTATCTTAGCGGCCTCCGATCGGCCCTGTCAAGTAGGGGGTGATCGGCGGCCGCAGGGTCTCCGAGCCGATCAGCGAGGACGGCGTGGCCGGTACCCTCTCCCGCGTCCCCGGTACGGTCCACCCCGAGGAACCAGGATCGGCAGTCTGATGATTACGGTCGTCCCTTGGCCGGGGCCGCTGGCGATCGAGATCTGCCCTTGGTGCTCTTCCACGATCTTCTTGACTGTCGCCAGCCCCAAGCCGGTTCCGGTCCGTTTGGTGGTGAAGTAGGGCTCAAATACCTTGCCCACGTGTTCCGTCGGGATAGGGGCGCCGTCGTTCTTGATGGCGATCTGGAGATAGCCCCGGCCGCCTTTATGCTGAGCCACCTCGATGTGGAGGTTCCCGCCCGGCGTCATCGCTTCCATCGCGTTCTTGAAGATGCTCAGGAAGACCTGCTGCATCTTGGTCTCGTCACACCGCACTTGGCTGAGGTTGGCGCCGGAATCCTTCGTCACCCGAATGCGGTTCGTCTCCAACTCAGTGGCCACCACGGTCAGCGTGTTATCGATGATGTCGGTGATCCGGCACACGCGCCGATTCAATTCCAGCGGCTTGGCGAAGTCCAAGATCTCGTTCAGGATGGCCTCGACTCGGATCAGGTCCCGCATGGCGTTCTCGACGCGTGTCTGGGGATCGAAATCAAGAATCCCCTCCCCGGTCACCTCTTGCAGTTGGGCTCGGATGGAGGCCAACGGCTCACGGACTTCCGTGGCCAGGAACGCGCTAAATTCGCCGATGGCGGCCTGGCGCTCCTGTCTTCTGATCATGGGCTCCGAAGGCGCTGGAGCGGCTGGCGGCGTCGGTGTCGCCGCCCCAGTCCCTTCGTCGGTCCTGACTGCTTGGGGGGAAGCGGGTTCGTGCAGCAGTTCCACCAACTTGACGATCAGCGGCTCCAAGGCTCTGGCGTCCGGAAGGGTGTACTGCGTGGGTGTCTTGGAGGACAGCGTCACCGTTCCTCCCACCTGGCCTCGCACGAAATACGGGACGACCATCGCCGAGCGGAACCGGTCCCTGTACAGATGCTTGTGGTCCTGGAAGCGTCCCTGCGTCGAAGCCAGATCGTGGTCCACGCGGGGCTTCCGGTGGCGAACGGCCCACCCGGAGGCCGATGCGTCAAGAGCGAGTCGATGACCTGGCTTGAAATCCTTCTTGTGCTCTCCCCGCTGCTCGCCCGCCAGTCCCAGCACTTCCACGAGTCCGGCGAGCGGATCGTACCGGGTCACCCAGGCGTAATCGAAGGGCAGGGTCGCGGCCGTTTCGTCCAGGAGGCCGGCGATCCGTTCCTGTGTCTCCGGGGTGGCGTGGGAGGGTGTCGGGGCTAAGGGCTCGGTCCCGGATGGCGCGACCGTCGGGGCGGGCTCGTGAGCGACAAGTGGGCGGCTCAGGATCAAGGTTCCGTCGAACAAGGCGGCCCTCTCCAGGGCGCCCGTGATCTCCGAGCCGGCGTGCTCGATGAGGCTCTTCTCCTTCTTCGCCAAGGCCGCGCTCTCTTTGCGCCCGACCACCAGCACACCGTAGGTCCGCTGGTTGTGCCGGAGCGGAACCCCGAGCAAAGATTTGGCGCCTGGCGTGATCATCCGCAAACGCACGGCCCTGAGGGACTCGTCGTCGCCCGCCGGCGCCGGGAGGCTCAGGGCAGCCAAGTCCTGCGCCGAGAGGGTTCTCAAGATGGTCTGGACTTCGCGCGGAGTCAATCCGCGCCATCCCTGCGCCACCAGGGGACCGTCCTCGCGCTCATAGATCGCCACCAAGGCCGCCTCGACTCCTAGCTCATTGAGCGAGGAGGTCAAGGTTCTCTGTAGCGTCGTCTGCTTGCTGGCGCGCAACGGTGCGGCGGCGGTTCTCATCTGAACCTCTCCTCACAGTAACGAGACGGCATTGTAGCAATCGGGGCAAGCCATTTCAATTGACAATGCGAGGGGGCTTCGACCGGTGGATCACGATCTCCACGCGACCTTCCTCAGAGATGAATAGGTTCAGGATACTGCTGACCACGCTGATCAGCACGGACCCCCAGAATGCCGGCCAGAACCCTTCGACCAGGAAGCCTTTCACCAGAAAGGAGACCAATTGGAGGAGGAGCGCGTTGATGACCACCATGAACAAGCCCAGCGTGAGGATGATGAAGGGAAGGGACAACAGGTAGAGAACGGGGCGGACCAGCGCATTGAGCAGGGCCAGCAGGATCACGGCGGCGATCCCGGCCGAGGGGCCCTCCACCTCGATCCCCGGGATGATCTCGGCGGTCAGCAACACGGCGGTGCCGGTGACGACGAAGCGGATCAGCAGACCTTTCATGGTTCGTTATTCGTTAATCGTGAAACGTTAACCGCAGGAGACGTTAGACGTGAACCGTTATCAGTAAGACTCCGCTCCGGGTTCCCGCGGTTAACGAATAACATTTAACGATTCACCTCTTAACGATCACACGATAAGATCCACGGCGGCCTGCCGCTTGGTGACCTTATCGTTGGGATCGTAGGTCGCGACGACCACCTTCTGAGCCGCTCCGGCAGAGACCGTGATCTTGGTGCCGCTGTCATCATTGTGGAGGTGCAGAAAGATCTCGTAGTAACCCTGTTGGTTTGTCTTCGTGCTGCCTGCGTGGGCGTCCGCCTTCATCGGCTTGGCCTGGACCTCGACCCCCGGGATTGGCTTCCCATCCCTGTCTCGGACGTAGCCGTACACGATAAAGCCGTGCTCGACTTTGGTTTTCACGAACACGGGCTTGGGGGTTTCGACCGACGGATTCTTGAGAGTGCTGAGGTACGCGCTCAGCGCGTCGAGCTCCTCCTCGCTCATCAGGTCTTTGTATTTGTCGGGCATCACGCCTTTTTTGTGTTCCTTTTCGAACCCCTCGGCGTAGAGATAGGCAGGGTCGAAAATTTTCTTCTTGAAGTCCTCGATGGTCAACAGATTGCCGATGTTGTCCAGCACAGGGCCCCGCTTCTTGACGCTTCCCTTGCCGCCGATCTTGTGGCAGTTGTAACACTCGTGTAGCTCGTAGACCTCCATGCCGCGGGCCACGAGGCTCATGCCGCCTGCGGGAGGCTTCGGGGCCGCGGCCTCAGGGGTTGAGGCCGGGGCGAGGCGGTTCAGGCGGGCCGCCAGCTCCTGGGCTTTCCTGTCCAGCGCCTCCACTTGCTGCATCAGCTGGTCCAGGTTTTGGAGTTCATGGCCGGCTTTTTCACGTTTCGCCTTCAGCAATTTGTCAATCTTCCCCTTCTCGTCCTCCGGATCGTATTGCGGAAGCAACGAGGCCCCGCCGATGTAGACGGCGGAGAGCAGCGCGTAGAATGCAACCAGCGCCACGAGGGCATCCACGAGCGCCTTGGCCACGCCGATCAGGATGGTGCCGACGATGGCGCCCAACAGGGCTTTCTTCATGAGGCTGCGATTAGAACGCGACATGCGACGGTCCCGGCTGCGAGCAACGGACGTGATTGAGTATACAGAAATGACTCATCGCTTCGCCATCAGTTGTCTGAGACCGTGATCGCGTGGGAGGCAGGCGAGCGTTTCAGCAACCTGAGCAGACACAGAGCCGTGAACGGCAGGGACATCAGGAGCCCCGTCAGGCCCAGGAGCGGTTCCCCGATCCAGAAGGTGACCGCAAGGTTGAAGATCAGTACGCCGTAGTAAAGCCCGCAGCCCAGCAGGACTTCCGCTGTCACGGCTTGGTCCCGCCCGTGCTCCAAGGGTGGCAACCGGCGGTCGAGCGGAAAATAGATGGACAGGGCGATGGTTCCCACCACGGCCCAGCCGATGTAGTTCGCGATGGGGACGCCGAAGTGCACGCCGGGTTCCGGATAATAATAGATCCGTCCCAGGAACCAGCGATCCCCTCGGAGCGCGACCGGATCAATTACCATGTCAATCAAGACGAAGAACAGCACGCTGAGGCCAAAGACGGGCCAGGAGGTGCGGGCGTCGAGCGGGAGCAGGAGGTTCGGCCAATGGAACCCCTGGTCGCTCCGGCGGGGCGGGCGAGTCGGCATCAGAAGGAACAGCGCCAGGCAGTAGCTGGCGTACAGCAGAAAGCTGAAGGATATGGAATCCATGAAGGGGACGTTGGTGAGGTACAGCTCCCGCCCAACGGTCGCCCCGGTGTAGTGGTACCAGCCGAATGGAATCCCGGTGCGGGTGGAGGAAAACTCACACAGGAAGGCGGTAACCCAAGTAATAACAAAGAACAGGCCAGTCCGGCGCCAGCCCAGGAGCCGTCGAGCGGAGAAGAGTGAGACCGCCAGAAACAGGAACACGTACGGCCGGAGGACAACTGTCTTAATGAAAAGGAGAAGGAAGTCCATACCCCTCACTCCTCACCCCTTACGGTCTTTAGGCGTAGCCATGGTCCCGGAACCAGCGGACGGCTTTCTCCAGCGCGGTCTCGACCGGGGTTTGCGGCAGGTCCAGTTCGCGGAGCGCCTTGCGGGAATCGTAGTGCATCTTGTACTTGGCCATCCGCACTCCCTCAAGCGGGATCCGGGGAGGCCGATGGTTCAAATAGTCGGCGATCCAGCGGTTCACGTGGGCGAGTGGGAGGATGGCCTGCCAGGGCAGCTTGATGCGGGGCGCCTTGACGCCGGTCAGCGCACTGAGCATTCCAAAGATCTCCCGAAGGGACAGGTTTCGATTCCCCAGGATGTACCGCTCGCCCACTCGGCCCCGCTCCATGGCGCGGAGATGGCCGACCGCCACGTCATCCACATCAATCAGGTTCATGCCGGTTGCGAGATAGGCCCACATGCGCCCTTTCATGAAGTCCACGATTATCTGGCCGGTGGGCGTCGGCTTGATGTCCCGTTCTCCGACCGGCGCGCTGGGGTTCACGATGACCACCGGCAAGCCCGTCCGGGCCAGTTTGAGGACCTCCTGCTCGGCCAGATACTTGGACCGCTTGTAATCGCCCGCCATCTGGGCGAGCGACACCGGCGTCTCCTCCGTCCCCGGCCCCCCATCGGCCGGCAGTCCGATCGCGCCGATCGTGCTGGTGTAGACGATCCGCTCGGTGCCGAGCTCACGGGCGGTCTCCAGCAGGACACGGGTCCCGGTGACGTTCACCTCGTAGAAGATTGAGGGGGTCTTGGCCCAGAGGGCGTAATGGGCTGCCACGTGGTAGAGCTGGCTGCAGCCGGAGAGCGCGCGACGCAGGGAGTCCCGATCCCGCAAGTCCCCGTGCGCCTGTTCCACCTTGAGCCCGCCCAGGTTCCGGAGGTCGCTGTCGGGCCGGATCAAAACCCGCACCTCCATGCCGGCGGCAAGCAGCCTGCGCACGACCGCTGCTCCGACGAACCCGGTCGCGCCGGTCACGAGCGCTTTCATGACGTAAGGCGTAAGAGGTGAGTCGTTAGGGGTGAGAGGCGTTCAATATCGAAAACCCATGTCGTCATCAGTAGCGCTCCTCACGTTTCGCGCCTCACGCCTAACGGGTCAATTGCGGCGGGACGTGATGTACCGGGCGAGCTCCCGTAAGGAATCGGCCTTGGCGTCGAATGTGTCCAGCCGGCTGATCGCCCGATTGGCGCATTGATCGGCGAGCGTCCGGGCGCCCTCGACGCCGCAGAAGGAGGGGTAGGTTTTCTTGCCGCGCTGAGCGTCCGTGTTGGCGTTCTTGCCCAGCTCCTCGCGGGTGCCGGTGACGTTGAGCACATCGTCGGCGATCTGGAAGGCGAGGCCCACGTCTTCGGCATAGGCGGTCAACTGTTTTAATTGTGCGGGCGTGGCGGACGAGACGATCGCCCCCATCCGCACCGCTGCGCGAATGAGCATACCGGTCTTGTGAGCGTGGATGGTCTGCAACGTGGCGAGGTCGATGTCCTTGTTCTCGGCTTGAATATCCAGGACCTGCCCGCCGACCATACCCAGATTGCCTGCGCCAAGCGCCAGTTCATGAATGATCTGGACCTGGCGTATCGGATCGAGATGGTCCAAGAGGTCCGCGCGGCTGCAGAGATCGAAGGCCAGGGTCAGCAAGGCATCTCCTGCGAGGATCGCCATGGCTTCCCCGTACACCTTGTGGTTGGTCAGCTTCCCCCGCCGGTAGTCGTCGTTGTCCATGGCCGGGAGATCGTCGTGGATGAGCGAATAGGTGTGAATCAACTCGAGCGACGACGCGATCGGCAGGATGGCCTTCGACGGCTGTCCCACCGCCTCAGCGGACGCCATCGCCAAGATCGGGCGGATGCGCTTGCCGCCGGCGAACAGACTGTAGCGCATGCTTTCGTGCAGGGTGGCGGGGGCGGTCTGCGCCGAGGGGACCGCGGTGTCGAGGAACCGATCCACCTCCTCGCGTTTCCGGTCGAGGTATGAGGCAATGTCCATGCGTGGCGAAAAAGGTTTAGGGTCTGGGTTGTGGAGCCGGCGAGAGCCTAGCAAATGGGTTCGCGATGTGTCAAACGCAGCAGACGGTTAGCCGTGAGGCGGGAGGCGCGCCTATTGCCTCTCGCCTTCCTTGCCAGTATACTGCCGCGCATGAGTTTCCGGAAAGCCGGTGGTGAATGGGAGCCCATGCTACTGGGCATCGAACCCCGGAATTGCGGCGTCTGCGGCAAGGGGCTGTACCGCAATTTCACGCTGTTGCGGGGCGGCTGGTCGCGCTGCACGGTGTGCGGCCAATTCGTGCACTATAGTTGCCTGTCGAGCGGGAAGACCAAATTCCTGAAAGTGCGCCCGCGCGTGTGCAAAACCTGCCGGCAGAATCGGGATCGGCCGCTTCCCAAGGAGGGTGGGAAGCTGGCGGTCGGGTCGTGATGCCGCGAGCGGACTTCGATCCGAGCCGGGCCTCGCCGCTGGGCCACGCGTGGCTTGCGGAAGGCGCCCGGCTGGTCATCGTCCCCGTCGTCTTGTTCGGCAGCGGCTTTTTCACCGCCGATTTTCTGGTGAGCGGTCAGTATACGTGGCCGCGCTCCAGCCGGATCGTCGGTTTGACTCTTACCATCCTGGTCCTCTCCTACGAGTTCGTGTACAAGGAGCAACGTGCGCGGCACACAGGCCGCGCAGGGGATCGCCCTCTTCGAGCGCTGCTGTACTCCTGCGCGATTCCGTACTTGGTCGGCGCCCTTGCGCTGCTTGGTCTTGCGCGACTGGCCTCCTAGCCCGAACCATTCATGAACGCGCCGTTCTTCTTCACACCGGATGAAATCGGTCTCGTGGCCGATGAGCAATTTTTCCGGGCGAAGGCCCGCATCATGAAAAAGGTCCGGGAGACGCTCGATCTCCTGCACCTCGGGTTGAAGGCTGAGCTCGCCGGCGCCACTCTTCTGGCCCCGAAGGACTTTGACTCGACGAGATCCCAGTTTGTGAAGGGGGATCAGCTGGAGGACTTCCCTTACCAGTATTTGGACTTTCCCAAGCATTTCCTCGGGGATGACAAGTTTACCTTCCGCTCGTTGTTCTGGTGGGGCCATCATTTTGTCTTTGCCCTGATCCTGGAAGGGGAAGGAGTGCTACGCTACAAGCAGAATCTCATCAACCGGTATCACCAGGTGGCCGGCCGTCACCTCTCCCTCTGCTTGGGGCCGTCCCTCTGGGAGTGGAAGCGGGGGGAGGGCTACACGCTGGAACTGACCCACGATCGCAAGTCGGAGGTGTCCGCCGTTCTCTCAGGCCGTGGGTTTTTCAAGCTCGCGCGCTTCGTGCCCCTCGATGACCCTGCCGTCCGGGAAGGCCGGCTCGTGGAAATCGGCCGCGAAGCGTGGCGGGCAGTCCTCCCCGTCATCACCCCATGACGGTGGACATCGGCGCCGGCCTGTGGGTGCTCGATCGGAGTCGCCCTGATGCGTGAGCGACGGTGGGAATCCCGAACGAAGCTGGAGTTCGGGGGTGTGTTGGCGTTGGGGGAGCGGCTGGCCGCGTTGGGCCTGGAGCCGGCGGTCCCTGCGAAAGACGTCATCTGCTACGTCGAGGAGTGGCCGGTCGAGGCTCCTGAGGATCTTGATCGGCTGGATCCGTGGCCGACTGAAGACGTGACTCTGGTTCACATCCGTGAGGCCTGGCGCGGAGACTTTTTCCTGTTGGTCGGCGCGTACCACACCGTCTATCGGCGGCACCAAGCGCTGGGGACCTATTGCTCGGTGAGCCATCCTTGGCGGCTGGAAAAAGCCCTGAGCACGCATGACGGCTGCAACATGTTCTGGGTCGGGTTTCGTCAGGCCCATGGCTTTATCCGAGTGCGTCTGCACACCAGCGAGGTGATCACACCGGGGGAAAGCCGGGCCGAGGACCGGCGCCGCTTGTGGGTCGAGGAACGTCGGCGCGCCTTTCAGGCGGCGATCACGTCGCTGGATCTGCCGATCGAGATCACGACGACAAACGGAAGCCTCGCATTACGATCCGCCGATCATCGCGCGCCTTTCTTTTGTTCATGGCCCGACGCCTTCGGGCCCTGCCAATTCGAATACAATTCCTCCGATCCGTTCGAGTTTCTCGTGCCGGCCAGCCGGCTGGCGGCCACGTACGGTGGAGAGCCTGCGATCGTTCGTGCCTATCTGACCGGGTTCTCCGAACCGGCGCTGGAGGAGTTTCACAGCGTGGAGTCCGGAGCCAGGTACGCCTATCGCTGCTCAGCGCACTGTCCGTTGGATGAACTGCCGGAACTCCTCCTGACCATCGCGCCGGCCGGCCGGCTCTATGCGACGCTCTGCGAGTTTCAAACCCAGCGCCTGTTGCCTGACGGAGAGGATGCCTGGGCCATTATCGGCATCATGGGGAGCGAGGGCGGGTTTCAGATCGAAGTCCGGCTGAACCGGGCGCCGCTTCGCGAGGAGGCGATGGCCGGGTGGCTGGAGCAGCTTTTAAGCCTCCCGGTGACCTATGCGCCCCTTCCCCCTTTCCCGTAACCGGTTCATCGGGCTTCCCGCATGCTGCCTGCCGCCAAGATTCGAGCCGCCCTCGCCAAGCCCTTCCTGCCGGTCGTGTTTTTCTTCGCGGGCGTGACTTACGACACCGTGACCCTCACCCGCATCGACCGCCTGCTGGATAACCTGATTCTCCTGTTCTACCTGAGTCTGCTGGGTCTGTTGATCGTGCTCACAGGCCGTTCTGAGCTTGGGAGAAACGCCCCAGCGGAGCCCGATGGAGCCGGATCGGATGTCATGCAGCTCTTGGATCGTGCGCGGCCGTACTATTCGAAGGTCATCCAGTTCTTGCTCGGCGGGCTGTTCAGCGCCTACACGATCTTCTATTCCCGGAGTGCCTCACTAACCACCACAGCCGTCTTCTTTGCGGTGCTCGTCGCGTTCCTCGTGGCGAACGAGTTCCTGCGCGACCGACTGTCCAGCGTGAGGCTGCTGGTCACCCTCTACGCGCTGGTCACGTTCTGTTTCTTCACCTTTTTCCTTCCGGTGCTGACGGGTTTGATGAACACCGCGGTGTTTCTGCTCGGCGCGGTGGTGAGCGGCCTCGTAACGCTGCGAGTGGTGGAGTTGATTTATCAGGGAGTCCGGGATCACTCACGGAAAGAGGTCCTCCTCACCAGCGCGCCGGCCATCGGAACGATCGTGATCCTGGTGGGCTTCTATTTTCTCAACTGGATCCCGCCGGTTCCTCTGTCGCTGAAGTTCGGCGGGATTTACCACAAGATCGCGAAGGCGGATGACAGGTATCAGTTATCGTTCGAGAGAGCCTGGTACCAGTTCTGGAAGCGTTCGGATGATCCGTTCCGAGGCGAAGATCCCGTGTATTGCTTTACGGCCGTCTTTGCCCCGGTCGATTTGCGCACGACGATTTATCACCACTGGCAGTACCGTCCTGAGAGCGGGGAACAGGCTCGGCCGTTCATGACGGCGGACCGGATTCCCATTTCCATCTCCGGGGGCCGAGCAGCGGGCTACCGCGCCTATACGGTCAAGCAGAGCCTGAACCCGGGGGACTGGCGGGTTGATGTGGAAACCGAGGAGGGGCGCGTCGTCGGCCGCGTCACCTTTCGCGTCGAGGAGCGAATCGGCGAGCTGCCGGAGCTGAGAACAATCACGTACTGACGGTCACCCTGCGGATTCGGTGACGTTTTTACGCAATCTTTAGCCGGCCCGCTGCGGTTGGTAATGGCATCTTTATGACCTCCGAGGTAGGCTTAAAGTGAAACGCGGAGGCGTCGATAATGCCTTACCTTGCAACATTCCGGGCGCTCCTGCTGGCCAGTGCCTTGGTCAGCCCGGTCGAAGCCCACGCCGGGGCCGATGCAGGCCATTTGCTCACGCAGGCCTTCGAGGCTCTGGGAGGATCGGGCGGAACGCTCACCGCGGGGAGCTCCTCCGTCGACGGGCGGACCATGGCGCGCAGCCTAACGGAGCAGGCCCTGGCGCTCGATCCATCCGAGCCTGAGGCGCATGTCAGGATGGGTCAAGTGTTGTACGAACAAGGTCACTACGCCGAATCAGTCCACGAATACCGCGCGGCGATAGGCCAGAGGCCCGGCAGCGCGAGAATTTACACGAACCTTGGAATCGCGCTCGAAGGCATGGGCGACTATGACAACGCGATTGCGGCGCATCGCGCATCGCTCACACTCGAGCCGGCCCATGCCGAGGCCCACAACAACCTCGGGAATGGGCTCAAGGAGAAGCGTGACCTGCGCGGCGCGATGGCCGAATACCGCGAGGCCATTCGGCTCAAACCAGACTATGGCACGGCCCACAACAACCTCGGGGTTATGTTGTACGAGAAAGGCGATCTTGAGGGAGCCATCGCGGAGTACCGAATGGCGATTCGGCTCAAGCCGGCTGCCGCGGAAGCCCACACCAACCTCGGCAACGCCTTCCTGGCCATGAGAGATCTCGAGGGCGCCCTTGTGGAGCATCGCCTGGCGGTCCGCCTCGAGCCGGATTTTGCGGCGGCTCACGCCAACCTGGGTCATGCGTTGAGGGCCGCAGGGCAGAAAGCCGAGGCCGCGCGTGAGCTCATGAAGGCCCTACGGCTGGCGTTGGGGACCCCGGCTGAACGGGGATGGATTCACAAAACGCAGGCCCTCCTCCTCGACCTGGAGTAGTAGACCGGTTCGGGCTCCTTCCCTCTCCGATCTCTTCGACTCGGGCGATGTCTTTTCCGAGACTGGTCCACCCGACGCGTTCCTACTTTTTTCCTCGGAGCGAGGTGTGTTGGAAGATGCACTTGGGGCAGGTGTAATGCACGAATCGACCGCCGGCGACGAGGCGCTTCTCCATCGGCACCTTGCACCAGGTGCAGGTGCGGTCCGGCACGTCGGCCAGCGCCGCGGCGGTCTGATCCGGCTGGTCCGTAGGAGTCGGCGGCATGGCTGTGATTGTGTCCGAGGGGTCTTGAGCTTGTCAATAACTCGAGGAATGGGGTAGACTGCCCGACCATGAACGCGAAGTCAGTGAAAGATTTCTTCCAAGGGCTGCCGGGGAAGTTCGACGCCGAGGCGGCGGAAGGACTTGTGGCCGTCTATCAGTTTGATCTGAGCGGTCCACAGGGGAGTCAATACCATCTGGTGGTCAAGCGAGGAGCCTGTTCGGTCCAAGAAGGAGTCCATCCTGACCCGCACGTCATCTTCTCCATGTCTGGAGAAGACTGTCTGGATGTTTTGGGCGGGCAACTTGACGGCCCCTCGCTGTTCATGTCCGGTCGCCTCCGCATCAGCGGCGACCTGGGATTGGCCATTCAGTTGAAAAGCCTCTTTCCTTCGGTGCACTAGCCCTCCCCCTCGCATCTGCCGAACAGGTCCCAGGGTCATTCTTTGAATCCAGTGTACGATGTCGGCCATGAGGCTCTCCTCATACCCCTCATGCACAACCCCGACATCCTGTAGAGGACAGCTTGGCTTACCCATATACGTTGTGGATACATAGGCTATGGCCATCCCGGGCGAGCTTCTGGCACGGGATGTGCGTCGATTCACCTCATACCCTAATGGATACGCACGCCAAGTCCATCCGACGCGGGCTTCTGGCTAGCAGCCTGGTCAGTGTCATACTGGGTGTCTGGCTCGTGGCCCAGTTGGTCCCGCTTGAGGCCGTCGGGTTGTGTGCCCGAGATCACTTCGCGAAGGCCATGGGTACAGCGCCGGCGCAGGAGGCCGCCGGTACACTGTGTCATCAGTTGTGGTCCCAGAATGTGACTCTTGATGTGCGAACCGCCGCTGTGTTTACGCTGGCCCACACCCTCTGGATCTCGCTGGCATTGGTGCTCGCGTCGGCCTTGTTCGGGAGTGCCCAGCAGCGGATGCCGGCGCCGCTCGTCAGCGAAGGGACCGACCAGGACGAGGCCAGCACGACGCTGATTGGAGAACTTCATGCAAACTCGGAGGACCCGCCTCTCACGTGGTCCGACAACGGCGATCATGGCGGCCAGCAGGACTGGGCGGCCATGCTTCCCCCTCAGGAAGTGAGCATGCTGCATGCGAACTTGCCGGTGGACCCGGTGGAAGGCCCTCAGCTTCAGACTGTTCCGCAGGAGAGTCAGACGGGGAAGCCTGCAGGGGACTCGGGCACCGACCTCCGTTTGGTGCCACTCTCACACCCGTCTCCGGAACCATCCCGGCTGAATGGGACCGGGCACTATACGGAGCACTGGGGGTTTCAGGAGATGCCGTTTCAGAACACTCCGAACCCGAAATACTATTTCCCCTCGCCCAACCATGAGGAAGCCCTTCAACGGTTACTCTATGGAATCGAGGCCCGAAAAGGGGCCGTGATCCTGACCGGGGAAATCGGTTGCGGCAAGACGCTCCTGAGCAGGACCCTGATGGACCATCTGGCTGAGGAAAAATATGATACCGCGCTGATCGCCGATCCGTCCTTTGAGGACGCTCAACTGTTCAGGGAAGTGTTGTACCAACTAGGGATTGATTCGGCCGGGTCCGAACTGGACCTTCACCATCGCCTGAACGACCGGTTGCTCGATAATCTGAAACGGGGAGTGGACACCGTGCTCATTATCGACGAGGCGCAGGTGATTCGAGACGATCAAATGTTCGAAAAGCTCCGGTTGCTGCTCAATTTTCAGCTCAACGACCGATTTTTGCTGACGCTTGTGCTGCTGGGCCAACCTGAGCTCAGAACCCGCCTCCAGCGCTTAGATCAGTTTTATCAGCGGGTGGCGATTCGCTATCATCTTGGCCCGTTTTCGGAAGCCGAGGTGGCGAGCTACATTCGATTTCGCCTGGCGGTGGCGGGCTGTAAGCGGGAGATTTTCACGCGGGACGCCTGTTCGCTGATCTTTCGGGCGTGCGGGGGCATCCCGAGAAAGGTGAATACCTTGTGTGATCTCTGCTTACTGCTCAGCTCGACGGAAAAAGCCACGGTGATTGACCGTCAAATGGTTGGCCGGGTCGCGGTCAAAGTCACCCACGGGATAGGCCAGGATCACCGGCTGGCCGAGCCGCTCTCCTCTTTCCGGCAGCAGCGGGTCCCCCTTCATACGTAACCCGGGTTAAACCCTGACGCGGGTCGCGACCGCCACCGGCACCTCCGACTTTCCGTCTCCCCCATCGGCACCCATGCCCGGGTCTGACTTCCTCGGGAATCGTTCCTCCAGGATCAGGTACAGGGTCGGGATCAGAAACAGGGTCAAGGCGGTCGAGACGCTGAGCCCTCCGATTACGGCGCGGGCCAGGGGGGCGTTCGTCTCTCCGCCAGTTCCCAGGCCCAGCGCCATCGGCATCAGCCCGAACACGGTCGCCAACGACGTCATCAGAATCGGCCGCAGCCGCGTGCGGGCAGCCAGGACCACGGCCTCCCGCAGGGGTCTGCCCCGGCGGCGCAGCACGTTCGTATAGTCCACCAGCAGCACGCCGTTCGACACCACGATCCCGAGCATCATGATGACGCCCATGAAGGACGTGGTGGACAGCGTGGTGTCGGTCAAGAAGAGCATCCAGATCACTCCCGGGAAGCCCATCGGGATGGCGAACATGATGATGAAGGGATCGATCAAAGACTTGAACTGGGCCGCCATCACCATGTAGACCAGCACCAAAGCGAGGACGCTCGCAAAGATCAAGCCCGCGAAGGTCTCGCGCTGCTGTTGGACCTGGCCGGCCAGCCGGATGCTGAAGCCGGGGGGAAGGTGAATCTCCGCAAACCGCGCTTCTAATTCCTCCCCGATGGAGCCCAGGTCGCGGCCTACCGGGTTGGCGGTGATGTGGACCACTCTCTGAAAATACTTCCGGTCAATCTTGACGGGACCCGCATTGAATCGAATCGCTGCCACGTTCTTGAGCAGAACCGGCTCACCCGATCGGCTCGTCAATAGGATTTGCTCCAGATCGGTCACATTCTTCCGATACTGTTCGGCCAACCAGGCGCTGATGTAATACTCGTTCCCGGTCTGGGGGTCGGTGTAGATGATCGGATCGGTCTGGCCGTTCCCGTTGAGCGAGAACAGCACGGCGTTGGCCACATCCGTCTCGCTGATGCCCAGCAGGGCGGCCTTCTCACGGTCCACCGTGATGTCCAGTTGCGGGTAGTTCTCCTCCCGGCTGACCTCGATGTCGGCCAGGCCCGCGGTCTGATTCATGATCGCTTCCACCTGCCGGATGACCCCGCGGGCTTTGTCGAACTCGTACCCGTAGATCTCCGCATCCACCGACTTCTGGGACCCGAAGCTGGTCACCCGCTTGACGATCCCGCCGGGGTCGAAGAACATCGCCACACCCGGAAACAGTTTGAGCACCTTGGGCCGGGCCTCGTTCATGATCTGGATCTGGTTGCGGCGACGCCGGTCCGGCGAGACCAGATACACTTGCACGATGGAGGTGTGCGGGCCGGTGTTGGGGTTGAACAGCGAGGAACGACCCTGGGCCAACACCCCGGTGCTGGAGACGATCCTTTCTAGCTCCTCCGGCCGGATGGTCTCCCGGAGCACGCGCTCGACCTCCATGACTTGCTGCTCCGTCTTCTCCACCCGCTGCCCAACCGGCGCGCGGACAAGAATCCGGAACTGGCTCTCGTCCGTCACGGGAATGAATTCGGTGCCGATCGCCGGCACCAGCGCCAGCGATCCGACGAAGATCATGATGACCGACCCGATCAGGACCCTCCGGTGGGACAAGACCCAGGAGAGCATCTGTTGATAGCGGTCATCGATCGCCTCATACCGGCCCCGGCTCCAGTCCATGAACCGCACCCACCAGTCCGGCATGGAGCGGTGGGCCTCACGCTCCGGCTTGAGATATTTGAAGCAGAGCGCGGGGGTCACCGTGCGCGAGATGAAGAAGGAGGTGAACAGCGCGATGGCGATCGTGAACGTGAGCGGAATCAGCAGCAGCTTGGCGATTCCAACCACGAAGAAGATCGGCAGAAACACCACCACGGTGGTCACGGTCGAGGCAAAGATCGGCATCGCCACCTCGCGCGCCGCTTCCAGCAGGGCTTCCCAACGGTTCTGACCGGTGTTGAGGTGACGCTGGATGTTCTCCAGCTCGACGATCGAGTCGTCCACCAGCCGTCCCACTCCCAGCGCGAGCCCGCCCAATGTGAAGACGTTCAGTGTCTGTCCGGTGAAATACAGGACGATGAACGTGACCAGAATCGAGAGCGGAATCGCCACCGAGATGATCAGCGTGCTGGTCAGGTTGCGCAGAAAGACCAGAATGATGGCCGCCGCGAGCACGGACCCTTCGAGGGCCTGCTCCATCAGATTCTTAATCGCCAAACGGATAAACACGGACTGGTCGAAGGACACGCCAAGCTGGACGCCGGGGGGAATCCCGACCATCTTCGGCAGCGCCCGCCTCAGCAGGTCGACCACCTCCACCGTGTTCGCGGTCGGCTGCTTGTTCACCCGCAGGTAGACCGACCGCTGCCCGTCCGTGCGGACGATGTTGGTTTGGGTGTCGGAGGAATCGGTCACGGTGCCCAGGTCGCGGACCCGGACCGGGTTGCCCTGCGGGTTGACCTTGACGATCACGTCGTTGATCGGCTCGACGGCGGTGAACTGGTTGTTGGTGAAGACGTTGTAATCGAGGTTCCCGGCCTTGATGTCGCCGGACGGGAGAATGAGGTTCGAGGCCTTGACCGCGCGCACCACGTCCAGGATCGACAGCCCCCGCGCGTTGAGCAGGGCGGGGTCCAGATTGATGTTGATCTGGCGGACTTTGCCGCCTTCCACCGTGGCCGCCGCCACGTTGGCGATCTGCTCGATCTGGGGCGCGATGGTGTTGAAGGCCATGTCGTAGAGCGCCCGCTCATCCAGGTTGCCGCCCGAGACCGTGACGAAGGCGACGGGGATGTTCGACACGTCGAACTTGACGACGAAGGGCTGCATGATGGCGGGCGGGAGACTGTTCAGAATCTGGGTGATGCGCTGCATCACCTCCATCTGCCCCACGTTGATGTCGGCCCCCCAGTTGAACCAGACTTGGACCGCTCCGATGCCCTGTTTGGAAAAGGATTCGACGTGTTCCACGTTCGAGGCGGAGCTGACCGCCTTCTCGATGGGATAGATCACGCTTTTTTCAATGTCGAGAGGCGGGGCGCCCTTATAGATGACGCCGACGAAGACCACCGGCACCTGGATGTTGGGAAAGAGATCCACCGGAAGGCGTTCCAGGGACGTGGCGCCGAGCACCACCATCGCCAGCGACAGCATCAGGATGCCGATCCGGTTTCTAAGAGCGAGCAGCGTCAGCCACATAGTTCGACAATAGTAACGAGTGATCAGTGATGAGTGATGAGCGAGACGTTCTCAACCATACTCGTTACTCGTCACTCACTACTCATGACTGTTCTAACGGATGCGCTTGCACGGGCGTGCCGTCGCTGACCAGATCCTTGCCCGAGACGATGACCGGCTCCGTGCCGGTCAGCCCCTTGGTGATTTCGATCCGGTTCTCCGTTCGGCTGCCGATCTCCACCGGGACCTGATAGGCCTTGCCGTCCCGGACGACGTACACGTACTGGAGGTCCTCCAGGCGGGTCAGGGCATCGATCGGAATCTGGATCGCATCCGGGTGCGTGCCGACCACCACTTCAACGCGGGCGAACATGCCGCCTTTGAGCGCGTGGTCGGTGTTCGGGAGATCCACCTCCACGGTCATGGTGCGGGTGGCTCGATTGAGGGCCTGCACAACCCGCGTGACCTTCCCGATAAAGACACGGTCCGGGTAGGCCTCCGCCCGGACCTCGGCTACTTGGCCGATCGCGACCAGCGGGATGTCTTTCTCGACCACCTCGATCAGGGTCCGCACGACCTGAACCTCGTGCAACGTGAGAATGCCTCGTGACATGGTGGAGGTGCTGGCGGTGGCCCCGGTCACAGAGGCGCCGGGATCGAGATTCCGCTCGGCGATGTAGCCGCCGAACGGCGCCCGGATGTACGAATAGGCCAAGTTGGTCTCCGCCTGCTGGAGGGCCACTTCCATCTGCTTCACCTGCGCCCGCAGTGACTCCAACTGCGCGACCGCGATATCGTAATTGACCTGCGCCGTGTCGAGATCCTGCTGCGACACGAACTGGTCCTTGATCAGCGCCCGCATCCGGTCCAGGGTCAGCGTCGCGTTGCGGATGTTCGCGTCCTGCCGCATGACCTCCGCCTGGGCCGCCGCCAGGTTCGCTTTCGCTCGGTTCACCGCATGCACGTAATCCGTGTGGTCGATCTCTACGAGTAACTGGTTCGCCTTGACGAAGTCCCCCTTGTCCACGTGGATCTTGGCGATATAGCCGTCCACCCGGGAAAACAGATTGACCTGTTGATTGGGTTGGATGTCGGCCGTGTATGAGAGTCGAACGTCCAGGTCCCCTCGGATCGGCAGGGTCGTGCCGACCGTGATGACGCGTCCCTGGCGCGCGTCGCCCTTCGCCCCGATGCTGCTCAGGCGGAACACCACGAGGCCGGCCAGCACGAGGATCGCCGCCGCGGCGACCATCAGGAAGAGTGGTTGTCTGACCCTGTTCATCGAGAGGCCTTCCCGTCTCTTTTCGTGCCCGGAGGCTTGGCCCGGACGCCGTCGAGAAACAGCGTGACATAGGTGGCCACGGTATCCTCCGGCGAACCATGCAACGGCACCCGGAAGATCTCGTGGAGGAGCCGGTGGTGCGCGATCATCCCCATGAAGGCCCGCGCGGTCAGGAGGGGATCCACGCGGCGGAAGGCGCCCTCGCGGATGCGCCGCGCGATATAGCCGGCCAGATAATCGTAAAACACGCGATGCTGGTTCTGGAAAAACATGTCCGACAGCTCATGCCCCTCCAGCGCGCTGAACAGGAGCAGGCGGAGCAGCGACGGGTCCGCTCCACGCCGGATGCGGTGGCTGGCGACCATCGTGAACACCCGCGCATCGTCCCGCTTCCGGGCCGCCTCCTCGACGGCCGCCAGGAGCTCGGACAGCGGCGCCTTCTCTGCCAGGATCGCGGCATAGAGCGCGCGCTTCGTGGGAAAATACTTGAAGACCAGCGCCTCGCTGATCCCGGCGGTCTTCGCGATCTCCCGCGTCGTGGTTCCGTTGAAGCCCTTGGCGGCGAACAGAGCGGCTGCGGCGGCGATGATGCTGGCCTGGCGCTCCTGTCCGGCAGACCGGAGCAATCTGGATGGCGGTGGTGCCTTCATGGACGGCCTGGTGAGTGAGTGATCACTCACCACGTTATCACGGAAGGCTCCTCCGCGACAAGCCGGCGGCAGATTGTGTTTTCAGCGGCGAGAAATCCCTGAGCTGAAGAGGGGTCCGAGAGGCTACTGCCGAATCTTCGCCCACGCCTGCTGATACTCTTCGAACGAGTCTACTTCCACCCAGCCCTTGAAGATGGGGACGCTACTGACCGTGTGGCCGGTGTCAATCAGTTCCTGGAGCATGTCCGAGAACGAGGCGCGGAGGAAGGTGCCGGCCTCGTGAAACCCTTTCGCCTCATACTTCTTGCGCGCCTCCCGATAGGCGCGTTTGAACGCCTCGATGCCCTTGTCGGAGAACATGGCGAGCCCGATGAACTCCCCGTGGGCCAGGTCGTGCGGGAGGTCCTGTCCGATCTTGAGGACGCGGTTCTCCTCCTCCGGCAGGACGTACCGGGACAAGTAGCTGGCGCCGGGCGGGGTTTGCAGCATCACCAGATCTGGCTTGGTCGGTAGATTGGGAAGGCCGCGCTGCCGCTGGTCGTACCAGGCGAGGTCCACCACGAGCGAGACGTCGGCCGGGCTTTTCAAGAGCTTCTGCAACACGGCGACGTCGAAGATAATGTCCCCGTAGAGAAACAGGCACCGGCCCTTCATCTCGGGCTCGGCGCAGAGGAGTGAGAACAGGTCTCCCGTCTCTTCATACCGGTCGTTGTCGTAATAGCGGAGGTTGGGAAGCGTGATCGCTTCCTTTTTGTAGCCGCGCACGAGAGCAATCTGTTTGATGTTGCAGTCGTGCAGGGCCGCCACTTGCCTCTCTAAGATGGTTTTCCCTTTAATGTC
>WNEQ01000530.1_pt1 | contig 20055 bp, 18 predicted proteins | sample 5399971 | NCBI WGS metagenome assembly WNEQ01 (sample SAMN13153330, study PRJNA577476) | soil metagenome | isolation source: 20 cm grassland meadow soil 2 days after 1st rain plot 5 | place: USA:California | collected 2015-09-18
CTCGAAGATGAAGCCCGACTACCGAGCAAGAATCGCAGCGAAGAAGGAGATCGATGTCTACGCTGCGAACGAGAAGTCCCTGGAGTCGTTCCGGAGCGCGAAGATGACTGCGAAGGGGACGATAGGCGACCTCCTCCAGAAAGTCGATGTCATTGTGGACGCGACCCCCGATGAATTCGGAGCCTCGAACAAACCGATCTACGAGCGCACCGGTGTGAAAGGGATCTTTCAGGGCGGCGAGGAGCACTCTCTCACCAACTTCTCCTTCGTCGCCCAGTGCAACTACGGGCAGGCTGCCAACAAGCAGTTTGTACGGGTAGTCAGCTGCAACACGACAGGTCTCTGCAGAACTCTCCATGCCCTCGAAAGGGCATCGGGAATAGAGAAGGCAAGGGCGGTGCTCGTGAGGAGGGGGGCGGACCCCGACGAGGTCGGGAAAGGCCCGATAGACGCGGTGGTCCTCGACCCACCGACCGTCCCGTCACATCATGCCGCGGACGTTCAGTCGGTCCTGAAGGGGCTGAACATTGTCACTATGGCCGTGAAGGTCCCGGAGACTCACATGCATCTCCACACCCTGCTAGTGACACTGAAGAAGAAAGCATCGAGGGAGGTCGTGGTGGACGCCCTCGAAAGCGAGCCCAGGATAGTCCTTGTCGACTCTAAGACCGGGGTGAAGTCGACCGCGGCTCTTATGGATATGGCGAGGGAGATGGGGAGGCCGAGGAACGACATCTATGAAGCCGTCGTCTGGAGAGACTCAGTATCGGTCTCCGAGAACGAGGTCTACCTCTTTCTCGCAGTCGATCAGGAGGCGATAGTGATTCCGGAGAACATCGACGCGATCCGAGCGGTCAGCGGAGGGTATACGCAGGCTCAATCGATGAAAGCGACGGACGACTCGCTGGGGATTTCGCCCGGCGCCTGGACATGAGTTCGCACGCTACCAATCAAGGTGGCCAGGAGGCCCACGATTTCAATCGGGGATAAATGCAGAAGGGGGGCGCTTTTATGGAATGAGACGTTTAATCTTATGTTGGTGGCATGAAGTCAGCGTTCCGCTTCCGTCTGTATCCTAACCGAAAGCAGGAGCAAAGGATGCTCTCGATGGTCGAGGCCGGGCGGCAGCTCTGGAACGAGCCCTCGCCCACAGGAAGCGGCGCTGGGAGGTGAAGCGGCTCTCCACCTCGTACCACCAGCAATGCTTGATACTGACGACGGAGAGGCGGGTCAATCCACTGTTTCGAGGGCTCTACTCGCAAGCCGGACAAGAAATACTCCACAGACGCGACAGAGCATTCGCGGCATTTTTCGAGTATCGGGCGAGATACCCGAGATTCAAGAAGTTCTCGCAGGTAGGGTCATTCACTTACCCTCAGGCATACAAAGGGTCGGTTAAGCCCGATGCAGTCCGTAGAAGGCTCTTCTCTCAAAGGTAGGGAACGTCAAGGTGGTGTTTCACAGGGGATTGCCCTCAACAACTCGCGAGAAGCTGAAGACCTGCACCGTGGTCAGGGAACCGAACGGTGAATGGTACGCGTCACTTGTCTATGATGATGAGATCGACGGCAAAAACGAGGGCAGCAACGGACCGCAATCGCCGCAGACCAAGCAGTTCTTCCTATCGCCCGTCGGAATAGACCTCGGGCTGAAATCTCTGATAGCGACCTCAGACGGAGCGAAAATCCCACACCCGCATTTCATCAGGAAGGCCGAGGAGAGGCTGAAGCGCCTCAAAAGAAACTTCTCAAGGACGCGGATAGGTTCAGAGAACAGGGGGAGAGCGCGAAAGCTCTTCACTGTTCAGTCATCCAGGGTCGCCGACGGCGCAAGGAACTGAACCACAAGCTGAGCACCGATCTCGTGAGGGACCACGACCTGATTGCGTTCGAGGACCTGAAAATCAGGAACATGGTGAGGAACCACGTCTTGGCGAAGTCTATCGCCGATGCCGGTTGGGGCCAGCTTCGCAGGTTCACGGAATACAAAGCGATACGAGTGGGTAAGCTCGTCGTCAGCGTTCGCCCCGCATACTCGACGCAGGGGTGCTGCCTCTGTGGGGCGTTGAATCAGGTCCCTCTCAGCCTCCGCTCGTTTGCTTGCCGAGATTGCAAAAGGATGCTGGACCGCGACTTCAACGCCGCCAGGATAGTGCTGAAGCGAGGACTCGCTCAGGTAGGGCAGGACATGCCCGAACTCAAGCCTGTGGAGTCCGGGCCTCTACCCGTCCCGACAACGGGACGCGCAAGCCCGGTCGGTGAAGCGGGAACTATACGCGACGGGAATCATGACACCAAGCAAGAACCGTCGCTGGAAGCCCACAGCTTCAGTCGTGGGAGGATGTCACTGAACGATCTTGGGGACCGATTTCAGGACGTACTTCGGCTCCCGAAAGTCCTTGATCAGGGTTTTGACGCGCTTCCTGACCAACTCAGTCGGTTTCTTCCCGAGGACGACCATCCCCACCAGCTCAGCGACCTCCTCAATCTCGCGGACGCCGAACCCGAGCCTTGTGATCTCATTCGTCCCGATCCTTCCGCCGTTGTCGACGATGATGTTCGCCTGCTCCAACCTCTCGGCGAAGAACTGCAATCTCTTGGCGTCGTAATCGAGCAGGACCTGATGGGACTTCGAGTAACCCTGAGCCGCTCCCCTCACCTTCACCCCCAATGCGTCGAGGCTCTTCCCGAGAGCCTGTGAGTTCTGGACTACGGCCTTCGCGTAGGATTTCCCGAACTCCATCATCTCTATAAGGGTGATCGCAAGAGACGCGACCCTGTTCCAGTGGATGTTGTCTACAATTCCGGGATGAATCGAGTTGGAGACCCTCGAGAATACTTCTTCGTTGTTTGAGAGGATCATCCCGCCCTGCGGACCGGGGAGACTCTTGTGCGTGGAGCCGATGAGAAGCGAGCATCCCTCCCTTAGTGGATCCTGAAACTGACCGCCCGCGATCAGCCCCATCACGTGCGAACCGTCGAAGATGGAGATGCCATCTCTGTAGCTGCTCGAGACCTCCCTTACGGGATGAGGGAAGGGGATGAAGCTTGACCCAAAGAAGATTAACCTCGGCACTTCTCTCTCCACGAGCGCGCTCGACTCCCTCGGATCGATATTGACCCTGTTGTCATCGTAGGGGAAGTAGAAGTTCTTCAGCCCGAGTAACTTCCCGAGACCCAGGTGGGAGATTCCCGGATACCCACCGTTCACGGGAGAGACGGAGAGTATCTTGTCTCCGTTCGTGGCCAGGGAGAGGAGCACCGCCATATCGGCCGTGTGACCCGAAAGTGGCCGGACGTCGGCATACCTAGCACTAAAGACCTTTTTCGCTACGTCCTCAGCGAGCGCCTGGACTTCGTCGAGGAACCTCGTTCCTCTGTAGAACTTGTCGGGGGCGGAGTACCTGTTTCCAAGGTCTGTCATGAAGACCGACCTCGAATGAGAGCTCGACTGGTTCTCGGAGGGAATCAGATTTAGGCACTCCCCGACCCTCCACTCCTCGTGTTGCTTGATAGTCCTCTCCAGCCGCTCAAGATACGAATAAGACATTGATTGATGGCTCCAAACGGCCTCGGCCATTCGTATATAACATTGCAAAAATCCCGGGAGAATTCGGGGACTAGCCGAAGGAGTACGAAACTCCCCGCCCTCGACTTTCATACCGGAAGCCAATCGTGTCCTTCGGCCCGATCGCCCTGCAGGCCCCGCACTCAACGCAGCCCATAGGGTCGAAGGAAAGCTTGCTTTCCGCAACCTGCCTCATGGTCTGACCGAGCGCCTTCCTCTTGTGGCCGCCCCCGATCGCATCAAGGTTTTGCCGGAAAAGGTCCCGGAAAGAGGAGACGCTTCCTCCTGGAGTCGTAAGGGTAAAGCAATTCGCGGGACAAGAGGGAATCCAGGGTTTTGTCACCGAGCGAGAGGCGAGTTCGACATTCACATCTATCTGCGAGTATCCCCCGTCCTCTACGTACGTGACAGCATCAGTCCCGTGGCGAACCCTCTTTCTCGAGCCATCCTCAGCCTTAATCTCCACCTTGTGAGATAGAAGCTTGCTTCCAAAGAGGAGGCGAGGAAGGGTTCGGTAGACGAACCCGCTTTCCGAAATGAAGCTATCCCTCCCAGAGCGATTCACATCCTCGTAGACAGGAGTGAGCAAGTCTCTATAGCGGGAGAGATTCTTCTCCCTAAACGACCCGGAAACAGCCGCGGCAAGGTAGGTCTGGGCGGCCATCATCCCCGAGGCGATGGCGTATCTCATCCCGTCTACCATGGGACCTATCTTCACGAATGCGCCCAGAGCGTCTCCCGCCGCGAGATACCCGCTCGTGTAGGGTCTCTTCAAGAGGCACGTGAACCCTTTAGGAATGTTGTGAGCGGAGAATTCGAGAAGCTCGGCTCCTTGAAGGAGTTCGCGAACCATCGGATGGCCCTCGAAGGCGTCGAGCGCATCGAGAAGCTTCCCAACGCGGTCGAAGTGCTCGGTGGTGGCTCGAATCATCGAGTCCATTGAGGCAACAATACCGAGGGAGAGGGTGTCCCGATTCGGATAGATGAAGGCGTTGCCATTTATGCCGAGCATGAAATCGCCCAGAAACGTGAGCGCCCTCCCATTGCCCGCCTTCAGCCTGAGCCTCTCCTCTATCTTGTCAGCCCCAAGCCTGTAGACGTGCTTGATGCCCTGGTAGAGCTCCCTCGGGACGAGTGCTCCTCGCAATCCCGCGCTCTCGACGAGGGTCGAAGTAACCCCCGAACAGTCTACGACGAGTTTCGCTCGTAGCTCCCCCTTCGAGGTGCTTACTCCTACCACGGAGCCCTCTTCCTTGAGAAGATCCAGGACAGTAGTCTCAGTCGAGAGAGCCGCGCCGGCCTCGACGGCCAGATTCGCGAGCCACCCGTCGAACTGAGACCGAATGACGGTAAAATCATGCCCAGTCTCGAACTCGACGCTGAAGAGCCCGAACCTGGAGGCGAGAGACTTCCGCGAGATTGTGTACTCGCGATAGCTCCCCTTCTTCTCGTTGGGTGAGGAGAGGATGTGGACCTCGTGTGAGGAGATTTTTCTTTCGAGCGGGGCTGTCGCTTCGAAATCAGGGACCAGCCTCTTCAGGCCGAAACCCCCGACGTCGCTCCCGTAGACGATACCACCGCTCACATTCTTTTCTCCGGGGTGCCTTCCCATCTCGAGGACGAGGACATTCACGTCATTCTTCGCCAAGTGAAGGGCGCAGGCGGACCCTGACGGTCCAGCTCCGACTACCAGGACGTCGAATTCGCGTTGCAACCCAGCCCTCTATCGTCAGAAGTCGGGGAGGGACGCAATCGCCTGCCTAATTGTCTCCCCTCCGGACATGAAGGATTGTCTCTCCTTATCCGAGAGCTTCAGTTCGTAAATCCCCTCCGCGCCGGCCTTCCCCAACTTGATTGGGACACCGATGCAGATCCCCCTCTGACCGTACTGCCCTTCAAGCATCGTCGAGGCGGGCAGGACTTCTTTCCTGTCCCATACAACAGACTTGGCCATCCTCGCAATGGCGTTTCCTGGGGCGTCGACGGTCGCGCCCTTCTTAGCGATTACGTCTGCCGCCACCTTCCTCGTCTCCTCGATGGCCTGAGTGATTTCTCCTTCGCTGAGCAGGGAGGTGAGCGGGACACCGCCGATCGAGGTGTGACTCGCCACGGGTACCATGTTTTCGCCGTGCTCGCCAATAACGACCGTGCTGATGGAGGACCTTGAAACCTGTAGTCTCTTCGCGAGGACGAACTTGAAGCGCGAGAGGTCGAGGATTCCGCCCATCCCAATCACCCTTTCCTTACGGAAACCTGTCGTTTTCAGGGCGACATACGTCATCACATCCATCGGGTTCGTGACCATGATCAGGATGCAACCCGGTACCTGCTTCGCCACCTCCCTTGAGACGGAGGCTATGATCCCAGAGTTCTTCACGAGCAGGTCCATCCTAGTCATCCCCGGCTTCCGGGCGAGTCCGGCACTTACGATTACCACCTCCGAACCCCTCAGGGTAGAGTAGTCGGTCGAGCCGGCCACAGAGACGTCAACACCCGTCTCTGAAATCTTGTGGCTGATGTCGAGCGCTTCTCCCTCGGCCAGACCTTCGACGATGTCAACGAGGGCGATGTCGTCTACTCCCTGTGATGCGAGCTCCAGCGCGGCCTGGGCCCCTACCCTGCCTGCGCCCACCATCCCGATCATCTTGGCCTTGCCCGTGGCGAGGCGCTATAAAATCGGTTCGAGACCGATCAAGTGAAGAAGGAAGAGAGCGTATCTTGACTGAGCGGGGAATCGAGCCGCGAAACTACAGTCTCAGGCCGAAGGATTGGGTGAATTCTTCGAAGTGGCTGTAGGCGAAGAGGAACTGAATACCCTTCGGGCTGATCTTGTATCGCGCGACCTTCTCTGCCCTCAACTCCTCTAGGAGTCCCGACCCCACAAGTTCAGATACGAGCTTCGACATCCGAGAGTAGGAGAGGTTACCCTTTCGGAGCAGCGTCGTTATCCCCACCCCGTTTCCTTCCGTGTTCATGTCTCTCGCCGTACAGAGCACGTCAGCGATTATCTTGACCTGAGTCCTATATTGCGTCATCCCACATCTCCTTTCTGCCGAAGGTGAACTTCAGGACTGGTATGAAGAGAATGAGCAGGCCAATCTCCTTCATGAGGATCTGGACCAGAGGAAGAGCTATCAGGGTCGACTCGAGTATCGACAGCCACTCCACCAGCCCGCCGAGCGCGATGAGGACCATCCCCGCCGCGATTATCAGTGTATCTGGCCTGTGTGTCTTCCCGTAGGAGTACAACGTCTCCACAACTCCGTACATTATGAAGTAGAAGGAAAGAAAACGGAGGATATCGCTCACCTGGACTCCGCTGACAGTAACGATGGGGAATACCATCAGGGCCAACCCCATCTTCTTGGACATCGCCACATCCATCACATGAGAGAATGCCAGGAAGAAGTAACCCGTCGTCTCAAGGAGCAGCCCCGAAATTAGCATCGTCGTCGCAAAGGCGGCAATCCCGGGTATGATTGCCTCCGTGCCTAGTCCGACCAGGCCCTGCACCACGAACCCGAAAGCCAGAAAGACGAAGGCAGTCGCGAGCCGAAGGAGGGTCGGACTTTCGGTTTCTCTAAGACCTCTGAGCGAGACGTATGCTATCGAGAATGAGACGAAGGCCCCCACGAACTGGAGCATATTCGCGAATACCGCTATCGGGCCTGCAAGTGCCATGCTATCCGAGGGGTTGACCGACCTCTATTCTATAAAAGCTTAATGTGCATGAAATTCATTTCACGGGTGAATTCGCGCCAACCACGGTCAGCCGTTCACGACTGCCTTGATGCACCTCTGCTCTCCTGCGACTCGAAAGGCTTGAGGGGCCTCCTCTAGCCTGAACCTGTGCGTGATCAGTTTGGTGAGATCGATCGCTCCGCTCTCGAGCATCTTCACCGCGAGGGTAGTCTCCTTTTCGCTGGTCGAGTAGCTCGCCTGCACCGTGATTCCTCGCAGGAAGTACCGAGAGAGGTCGAGCGAGACTGTCGAACTCCTCGGGGGAGCCCCGAAGAGCAAGACCCGCCCACCGGGTGACACGGTTTTCATCGCGTCGAGGAAGGCCGCGGAACTTCCGGTTGCCACAATTGCCAATTCCGGGGCGACGCCGTCGAGCGCCGAGCGGGCGGCCTTCTTCTTCTTCTTCTTGTCGCCCGCATCTCCGGGTCTGAATATCTTCGCCCCAAGCCTCGAGGCAAATGAGAGGCGGTACTCGCTGAGGTCCCCGACTGCGACATTCGTGTATCCATAATGCTGCAGAAGCATCAGATGGGTCAGGCCTACTGGCCCCGCCCCGTAAATAATCGCAGACATGAAGTTCATCACGTTAACCTTGGAGAGTCCCCTGATGCAGCACCCGAGCGGCTCGATGAAACTTCCCTCCTCAAAACTCACAGAGTCGGGCAGGGGAAGGACGGCTCCTCTCGAGACGTTCCACTCAGGCACGACATAGTACTCAGAAAAGCCGCCGGGGTCGATGTTGTGTCGTGGAAACTCCGCACACATAGTATACTCTCCCCTTCGGCAAAGCTCGCACTCGTAGCACGGCGCGTGGTGATGGGTGAAGACCCTGTCGCCGGTGTGAATTCCTCTGACCCCCCTCCCGAGCTCTGCAACCTCCCCGACGACTTCGTGGCCCAGCACACGGGGCGTCGCGGCCTCGCCCCTGATTTTCTCCAGATCAGTTCCGCAGACTCCGCAGGTGCGCATCTCGATCAATATCTCACCCTTCTTCGGCGATGGCTTCTTCACCTCCCTTAGGACAACTTCGCCTGGGGCGCCGATGAAGAGAGACCTCAATCGTGAAGAGATTGAACTGTACTCGATTATAAACCAGCTACGACAGTGTCGGGTTCCGTCAATGTTAGAGGCGCGGTACTGGGCACCCAGAGACCTGAGACTCGAGAATTCGGATACTCCCCTCCCGGGGGAGGGCGAAGTCGTGGTCAAGGTTCTTGCGTCCAATATCTGCGGGACCGACCTGAAGAGTTTCCTCCGGGGTCACCCGCTGATGAGACCGCCGATGACGATGGGGCACGAGTTCTGCGGTGTCGTTTCTGAGGTCGGAGAGGGAGTAAAGAGGTTCAAGGCGGGCGACCGAGTAGTCGCATCCAACTCCTCGCCATGTGGCGCCTGCACCTCCTGCAGAAAGGGCGCCCCCACGCTCTGCGAGAGGATTCCTAGCAGGCTGATTGGTTTCTCGCTACCGGGGTCGTACGCGCAGTACGTGAAGATACCGCGGCACATCGTGAGCGAGAACACCTACTCTGTCAAGACCTCCGTCACTCCGGGGGAGTTGGCCTGCTCGGAGCCTCTGGCGGCCGCGATTCACGCCCTCGACCGCGTGAAGTTACAGAGCGGAATGGGGGTCGTCCTGATTGGCTCAGGAGCCTTGGGGCTGATGCTACTGCAGCTGCTGAAGACGAGGGACATCCACGTGACCATGGCCAATCGGTCTGAAAGCCGCCTCCGAATTGCCGAGAAGATGGGGGCCGACGACGTCTTGCAGGTGACCGACGAGGATCTCGTGGCGAAGGCGCGGGGGGCGGGTGGTCCGACCGGACCCGATCTAGTGATTGAAGCTGTCGGGAAGAAAGAGACTTGGGAGGCGGCCTTCAGGATTGTCGGGGAGGGTGGGCAGGTCCTATTCTTCGGCGGCTGCGCAGCGGGAACCGAGGTCAGCTTTGATGCGGGTAAGATGCACTACGGAGAGGTAACGGTGACAGGCTCATTTCATCACGAGCCCTCCTCTTTCAAGAGGGCGATTGCTGCCATCGAAAGCGGTAAGGTCCGCGTGAGGCCGTTACTCACTCACTCGGTACCCCTGGAAAGGATTCAGGACGGATTCGGCCTGATGGAGAGACGCGAGGCCTTGAAGGTAACCGTGACCACGTAACCGACTCGTCGACCCTCCTTTCATCTTCTCTGAAGAGCATCTCGGACGTTAATCACGCGAATCTCGTCCAAGGATACCCATCATGGGACCAATCACGACCGTCATCCGGCTTCTACTTGGGACGCGGAATTGAATCAAAGGTTATAACGCGTTTTCAAGCAGCGGCCGTGAGAATGGGCGGGATAACCGTAGTTCACTCTTCGACGCACTCCGATATCAAGACGGGAGTGCTCACGCCGGAGCTCTTGCGCTCGATGCTCAGGAAGATGATCCTGATCAGGAGGTTCGAGGAGAAGGTTGAGGAGCTCTACCTCAAGATGGCCCTGATCACGGGGCCGAGCCACCTCTATCTGGGGATGGAAGCGATCGCGACAGGGGCCTCCGAGGCCCTGAGGGAGGACGACTACGTCCTCGCGACGTACAGGGGACATGGGCACGCGGTCGCAAGGGGGGCACCTCTCTACAGGATCTTCGCCGAGCTGATGGGGAGGGTCGACGGAACCTGTGGAGGAATCGGTGGCTCGATGCACGTAGCCACCTGGAAGGAGAAGAATCTGATGCTCGCCACTGCGATAGTCGGGAGCAACATCCCGATCGCGGCCGGGATGGGGCTCGCCGTGAAGAAGAAAGGCGAGGCCCGCGTCGTCGCCGCCTTCTTCGGTGACGGAGCCGTGAACTCGGGAGCCTTCAACGAAGGGATCAACCTCGCGGCTGTCTGGAAGGTCCCGGTGACATTCATCTGCGAGAACAATCTCTACGCGATGTCACTCCCTCAGTCCAAGGGAATATCGTCAAAGTCGATAGCCGAGAGGGCTGCTGCGTACAACATCCCGACATTCGTCGCCGATGGAAATGACCCGACATCAGTCTATAAGGCAGTCCTCGATGCCGCAGAAATCTGCAGGAGGGGCGAAGGTCCGTCGTTCGTCGAGTGCAGGAGCTGGCGGATGAAGGGGCACGGTATCTACGATAAGGCGGAGTACAGGACACGTGAGGAAGTTGAGCGTTGGTCTGACAAGGACCCTGTGAAGCTGTTCGAGGGATTGTTGCAGAAGGAAGGCGTGGTGAAGAGCGGGGAAGCCGAGAAACTGAAGGGCGAGTTGGAGGGTGAGCTCGATGAAGCGATCAAGAAGGCCAGGTCGAGTCCAGTGCCCGAATTCTCATCCCTTGAGGGGCTCGTCTATCCGAGAGGCGACAAGGAATGAGAGAGATTACATACCTCGAGGCAATCAACGAGGCACTCGGAGAGGCGATGGAGAAGGAGAAGAAGGTCTTCCTGATGGGGGAGGACATCGGCGCGTACGGCGGAGCCTTCAAGGTGACGAGCGGATTACTCCAAAAATTTGGCCCTGAGAGGGTGATGGACACGCCGATCTCAGAGGCGGCGATAGCGGGGGCAGCGGTTGGCGCCTCTCTCCTGGGTCTCAAACCGGTCGCAGAAATCATGTACATGGACTTCATGCCGCTCTCGATGGACCAACTCGTCACTCACGCCGCGAAGCTGCACTATTTTTCAGGGGGGCAATTGGAGGCGGGCATGATCCTCAGAACACAGTACAGCCTCGGGAGGGCCCACGGAGCGCAGCACTCCGGATTCCTTCCCGCGTGGTTCCTGCAGGCGCCCGGCCTCAAGGTCGCGGTCCCGTCCACGCCTTACGATGCCAAGGGACTCCTCAACGCCGCCCTGAAGGAGAGGGGCCCCGTCTTGTTCGTGGAGAGCGCGATGCTCTACAAGAGCAAGGGGGAGGTGCCCGAAGGCTACTTCGAAGTACCGTTCGGCCAGGCCGAGGTCAAGCGGGGAGGCAAGGACATCACAGTGGTCGCAATCTCGAGGATGGTTCCTGAAGCGCTGGCCGCAGCGGAGTCGCTGGCCTCGTCGAAGGGAATAGAGGTGGAGGTGGTCGACCCGAGGACGATTCAACCCCTCGACAAGAGGACGATCGTCGATTCAGTGAAGAAGACGGGTAGGCTTGTGGTCGCGTCAGACGAGATGAAGACCGGGGGCGTGGGGGCGGAAATCGGCGCGACCGTCTTCGAGGAGGCGATTGACTACCTCAAGGCTCCCCTCGTGAGAGTCTGCTCACCAGATATCCCCGTCCCCTTCGCGCCACCGCTTGAAAGGGAGTACATGCCGAACGCGCAGAAGCTTGAGCAGGCGATCGAGAAGTTGTTCGCCTAGAGAGGAAGCCCGAGGACATCCTCGCAGTCCCAGAGCATCCCGCAGTTCTTGCACTGGTACTTGCAGACCTGAATCTCTGTCATCTTTGAACCACAGTAGCACCACTGCTCCGGCATCGAGCGTCTTCCGTACCGGAGGGGCATAATCTTTTCTCGACGGTTCGGTGAAAGCCTCGCTCGCTCGATTCTGAAGTACTTCACGCTGATACGTCAGTATCGGTTCTATATCCGAGATCCCTTTGAGCGACTCGCTCCCAACCCGTCGAGGCTGACTACTGACTCCCAGGCTGGTGCAGTCCGAGTAGGGAGACGTGATGCGAGCTTCGATTCACTGTTCGCTAGCTTAGCACTCTGAGATTGTTCTATCAGGTATTTGTGTCAAGCGGACTGTATCTTTCGGGAATCTGGTTTCCATGGTGCGGGCATTACGGAGTAGACACAAACAGCCCACTTTCGTGACTGGAGAAAGCCCGGCATCTCCGTCCGATCCCCATCCGAAGTTAAGGATTCTCTCCTATCTGTACGGCCAGTGGAAGGCAATTTTCGTTGTGTTGTTCTCAGTCCTGATGGGCTCGGTGATCTCTCTGGCGGGACCCTGGATTTGGGGCATCCTGCTCATTGATTGGGTCATTTCCAAATCAAACCTCTACTTGCTCCCGATAGTGATAGGACTCCTCGTCGCGGCGGCGGTCGGAGATAACGTCTTCTCCTATCTCCAGAACTACTGGGGGCAGGTCATCTCCCAGAGGATCATATACAAGCTCCGGATGCAACTCTTCGTTCATCTCGAGAGCCTCTCTATGGGATTCTACGAGAGAGGTCGGACGGGTGAACTAATCTCGCGGGTCACGAACGACGTCACCGTTCTCGAGGACAGCATCTCCTCCATGATCACAGACCTTGTGCCCGACATGATTACGGTCGCAGGCGCGGTGATTCTACTCGTTTTCTTCGACTACAGGACCACTCTTCTGGTGGCGGCGACGTTTCCGGGCATGGTCTTCGTCGCTTCGTACTTCAAGAGGCGAATACGCAGGGCGTCCCGGAAGGTCCAAGAATCCGTAGGGATGGTCGCGTCTAAAGTTCACGACATGATTTCAGGCATCCTGATCGTTCAGGCATTTACGAGGGAAGAGCAAGAGGCTGAACGCTTCAAGTCAGTGGCGAACGAAAGTCTAAGTGCTAACCTAATGACCCAGAAGCTCAACTCCAGGTACTCGTCTCTTATAGGCCTCATCTCTGTATCGGGGGTTCTGATCACTGCTACCGTATACGCTCCCGCAATAATGGCTCACACCAAGACCATCGGCCTGATGTGGACCTACCTAGGTTACTTGGCGCTCCTACGCGGCCCCCTGAGGGGGCTCTCGAAGTTCCACTACACTTGGGAGAAGGGCAGGGGGGCGGCCGAGCGCATCTTCGAGGTTCTCGACACTACACCGGAAGTGAGGGATGCGAAGGATGCCGTCGAGCTTCCGACGCTCCATGGAGAAGTTGAGTTCAGGGGTCTCACCTTCGGCTATAAGGATGCGCCCGTACTGAAGAATCTCAACCTACACGTAGGTGCGGGTCGGAGGGTCGCTCTTGTGGGGCCCAGCGGCGTTGGCAAGACGACGATGGTAAACCTGCTTCTCCGCTTCTATGACCCCTGGAAGGGCTCGGTGCTGCTAGACGGCTTCGACCTGCGTCGAGTGAAGCTTCAAATGCTGAGGCGGCAGATCGGGTTCGTCCCGCAAGACTGCTATCTCTTCAACGGGACTCTGCGAGAGAACATAGTGTACGGCGACCCCGAAGCTAGGGAGGAAGACATCATGGCCGCTGCCAAGGCTGCCAACGCCCACGATTTCATAACACGCTTGCCAGCAGGTTACGATACGGAAGTAGGCGAGCGAGGGCTGAAACTTTCACTCGGTCAGCGGCAGAGGATAGCTATCGCACGTGCCGTTTTGAAGAACCCCAGAATTCTGGTTCTCGACGAAGCGACATCCAACCTCGACTCAATCTCTGAAAGCCTAATCGAGCACGCCCTCGAGACGGCATTCGAAGGACGAACGGTCTTCATCATCGCGCATCGGCTGGCGACTGTGGTGAATGCCGACCAGATAGTCGTAGTCTGGGATGGCGGCGTGGCGGAGGTCGGGACGCACCTTGATCTCCTGACGAGAGGGGGTCTTTATGCGAAGTTATTTCACACTCAGGCATCGGCACTATTGGGGAGCCAGACAGGCCAGAGCTATGAAACGCTCAACGAAGAGGCTTGACCTAGGTGTCCCCACATTACGCACGGGGATATTAATTAGAATCCATGTGGGGAAATCAATATGAAATTTCGACTAGACAATCATGTTGTCGTCATAAATACTGTTTCCATCAATATTTTTCCGATATTGGAGGTGAAAAATTAGACCATGCCATTCGAAAGTAGCAGCAGCTCGAGTTCGAGCTCGAGTTCAGATGATGAGGAAGACCCGTAGGTAGGGAGCGTGGATGTCCCAATCCCCGGTGCCAGAAGTGACCTCACTCAGAAATCAACATCTCGATAGCCGCAGGACTCCGTGGCTGATCGAGTTCATTGGACCACAATTCTCCGGCAAGTCCACCATAGCAGACCTTCTCGCTCTAACGCTCGAGGAAAACGGGTCGCCAGTCCTTCGGGTCGAGACAGACAATTACGTCTACAACATGTTCCCCATCTACTCCAAACTGAAAGTCAGCGGAAAGTTCCGCGAGGCACGTCAGCTAATCAAGGGTCGGTGGAGTCTCCTGCACGATGTCATCTCCAAGATCATTCACGAAGGTCTGGCCCGGGGATACATTGTTGTTCATGACCACGTGAATACACGCCAATTGAGAAGGGGCGCGTACAAGGAAATCGCGGATGGGGCCGGGGCGAAATACCTGGGCGTCTACGTGCACGCCCCGCTCGGGGTCCTTAAGGAGAGGTGGCGCTCGAGCAACATACCCGAAGTCAAGCTGAAGAGGCTTGAGAAGAAGCACGCGAAGTTCTTGAGGCTTAGGGAGGAACTCGACTTCGATGCGATCATCGATACATCATCAACGCCGCCCGACGCGGCTGTGCTGAACATTATTTCCCGAATCATGCCCGACTCACCCCTGATTGTTAAGCCTGAGCCAACGAAACTTCCCATTGTGCAGAATGTCATGGCTGGAGCGGGGCCCCGATCAGTCGCCGGTGGCCTTCAAGCCGTGAAGCAGGGAAGCGGATACTTTCTAGTCCATATGCATAAGCGGTACCAAGCCGACGAGGTCGGCTTCAAGATTCTGGGTCTTTGTGACGGGAAGAATACGATTGAGAGGATCGCCGAGCTCGCAGGAACTGACCCTGAGACTGTGCGGAAGGACATCGAGTTCCTTCGCAAGGCTGGGATGGTCGAGTTCAGCGGACCGGAGATAAGCGGTCCAGCCTGATGCTCGGTGGCTTCTCCAGCACCAGCTCCGCTAGGAGCCGCCCCACGAGTGGAGCGAACTTGAATCCATTCCCTGAGAAGCCGTAGCCATAGATTACGTCGCGGCACTCGGGGTCTGCACCGATGACAAAGTTCTTGTTTTCTGTCATATCGTAGAGGCATACCTTGGTGCGGACCACTTCGCTATCCGCTAGCTCCGGAACGTACCTATGAACGACCGAACGACAGGCCTCGATTGCCTCAGAATCGACAGTTCTCAGAACAAGGTCTGGGTCTACCTCTTCGGGTGTTCCATGGTAGCCGACCTTCACTCCATCCGCACCGGCGATTGGAATTCCGTAATACTTGTCGACGGTGAAGATGGGGAAGCGGCCTGGTCGGAACCTCAGTGAATCTCCTGTGGGTCGAAGATAGATTACCTGCTGGCGCGTCGGGGTCACCCTGACGAGCCCCTCCCTGAGGAGGCTGTTCGACCAGGCTCCAGGTGTGAGTACGACCTTTCTGCATCGGATTCTCCTCCCGCCCTCCGTTTCCACTTCGGGGCGACCTGAAAGGTCGAGTCTGACGACCTTCTCGCCCTCGAGGACATTGACACCCCACTGCCCAAGCATTAAGCGGTAGACTCCCAGCGCCCTAGCCGCGAGCAGGACTCCCGCGCCCGGATCGAGCAGTCCTCCCTTCGCTCGGAACTGGGGAAATCGGACTCTCAGTTCCGCCTCTTCCAGCAGTTCTACCGGGAGACCGAGTCCGTTGAGGGTCTCGTAGCTCTGCGAGATAAACTTGGTCCCCCTCGCAGTCTCTCCCTCCAAGGCGAGGAAACCGGAGGGAACGAAGAGCTCTTCCCCCGACTCTTGTTCCAGCTCCCTCCAGAGCTTCAGACTCTCGATCGCCATCTGAGTATGGCGTCTCCTCGCGCCGTTGGCGTAGCAGAAAATGCGGCCGAAATCGTTGGATGCGCAATACTCGTTGCCGAGGCCGTGGCGGTCAATGATGAGAAGTTGGAGCTTCGATGCTTTGGCGAGCGCGTGGGCTACCGCCAGCCCCATTATGCCTCCTCCCACAATGCAGACGTCGGTCTCCATCATCGATGTCTATGCCGTCCGACCGAGCTAAAACAAAGCGAAAGAAGCTTCTAGAAGAGTTTTACCGGATCGAGAGGAATCTGGGGCTCGCATCTCTCCACAAACACAAACGCTCACCCGCGAGAGCGGCGCACTCTGAGTATTCAGCTGAGAGAGGGGCTAAATCGTTTTTAGTCCGGGCAGAGGGGCGAAGGGAGGGATGTCCAAGTCTTCCGAGAAAGAGAGGGGCGGAGGGCCCAGGCTAGTTCGTAGGAGCCCCCTTACTCCTCGCCAGAGACTCTGTCCACGCTGCCTCTCAGCCTTGACGAGGGGCAGCAAACTTGGAGGATGGCTGATTCCACAGGATTTCTTCTGCCCGACTTGTGGTTACAAGGGAACAGTCTTCCTTGAGTCATCAGAAGAGAAATCAACGAAGGCGTAAATCCGTCCTCGGGGCTGGAACCTAGTCGCTTTGGACGCCAAGCGGGAAGGCCTGAGTCTCGGAAAGGTAGCACTGGTCTTGTATGCCTCTCTCCTGGTCTTCACGATCGTCCTGATGGTACTCTCGATCCCTGCAGGCCTTTACACGGTCTATTCCACGCACATCTCAAACACGTCCCTCTCCTCAGCCTCTCCGATCAATAATCTCGGACTATTCGTAGGCATTTACACAGTATCTGTTCCCGTGGCGACCTCCTTTGGTTCGCTCTTCACCGTCTTGACCGCCGTCTACGCTGCCCTCCTGGCCTTCGCCGGTTTCCAACACAGGAACGCGCTTTCTGCGATTAGGTCGGCGCTGGCGCAAGGTTCGAGTGAACTCTTTGGCAATTCTCTCCTCGCCTCCATAATCGCGCTCGGAGCCCTTACCCTCGGGATCGGCCTTCTCGAGATAATCCAGGCTAGCGCGGGAATCAAGACGGGCACGATCTCTGGGGACCCGCTTCTCCTCTTCCTAAGCATCACTCTCGCGCCTCTCCGAGAGGAGTTTGGGTTCAGAGTGGCGCTGGTGGGGTTCCTCGCCCTCGTGCTCGGCTTCCGCTCCTCCGTCAAGACGGGCCTCAAAGCGTTGTGGAGACCCTCGGCCATCCTCACGGGTGCGCCGGGGGACCTCCCGAACAAGGTTGGGCTTTCAATCATGGTAGGGATAAGCTCGATACTCTTCGGTGCGGCCCACTACTTCTCCGGCGCGGGGTGGGATGTGGGGAAGGTGAGCGAGGCCACAGCCGCCGGGGTAGTCCTGGGGTATCTCTACGTAAGGTACGGTTTTCACGCGGCCGTCCTGCTCCACTGGGGCGTAAACTACTTCGGGTCAGCCTTCGCCTTCTTCGGGCAGGGTGTCTGGGGCATTCCCTGGGACTCCAACCTCGGGAACCCTCTGAGCGTCCTCGTCGAGGTAGACCTCTTCATCCTCATCGGTGTGACGAGCTTCTTCCTCGTCGGCTACAAGATACTTAAACGACTGGCTCGAGCGAGAGGTGCGATAGAAAGTGACGGTGGTGGGGGCCTCAATCCTCAAGGGCCTGGTGCGCAAGTACAGGGTGATTAACCCCGCCGCGGACGCGAACTTCGACGGGGACGGCTACGTACTCACGGTGAGAGAAGACAGGACGCTGAACTACCTCGAGCACCGGAACGTCGTCTCTAACGAGATTGTTTTCACTCCGCCGGACTACGTGGCGCACCTCAGCGCGAAGAGCAAGTACGGGCGGCTCGGGCTCTCGTTCCTGAACTCCGTCAAGGTTCACAGCGGCTTCGTCGGGAGGCTTGTCCTGGAGCTTGTCAATCTGAGCAACGAAAGAAACCCAATCACTATAAGGCGCGGCGACCCATTCATGCACATCGAGTTCCTGAGGAGAGAAGGGGAGCCTTCGCCCTACTCCGGGAAGTACATGTTTCAGTACATGGACGAGAGAGAGACGGAACTCTACATAGAGATCCTCGAGGAGAACTACGCACGCCTCTTCCCCAAGAAGATGCTTGCCCAGATACGAAGGAATCGGCTGAAGACAGACAGGGGATCCTGAATTCCAGCGGTTTGAATTATGATTTGATTCTTTCTCTTCGACCTGTCACGTCGGAGACGGGATCAGGGATATCTTCGACCCGAGGCTGAGGAGATAGGTCGATGGCCGTGATGTCCCGGACCCTCGTCACGAAGGGCGCGGTCCTTGAGGTGAAGGACCTCAGAGTGGACTTCCACACCTATGCGGGCGATGTCAAGGCCCTGAACGGAGTGGAACTCACGGTCAAGAGGGGGGAGATTCTCGGTCTCGTCGGGGAGAGCGGATGCGGGAAGTCAGTGACGGCTCTCTCTATCGCCGGCCTCCTTCCTCAGAACGCCGAGGTGGTGAGCGGCGAGATCTTGCTCGAGGGGAGGGACCTTCTCCGGCTCACGAAAGAGGAAATGAGGCTGGCCAGGCTGGCCGAGATAGCGATAGTCTTCCAGGACCCGGCCACATATCTGAATCCCGTGATCACCATCGGCACGCAGATAACAGAAATACTGACGAGCGACAGGAGACGGTTCCAAGGTGAACTCATCAGCGCGGGGCTAAAGGAGTTCCACGATAGGACTGAGGGGAAACCACTCTCCCCCGCACTCGAGAAGGAGGGCATGAGACTCCGTTCCATCGAACCCTCTTCGAGACTGAGGAGGGGGGAGGTGAAGAGGCTCGCGAAGCTGCTCGCGCTCTCCTATCTGAGAATGGTGAAGCTACCGGACCCTGCGCGGGTCTTCAAGATGTACCCCTTTGAGCTTTCGGGAGGAATGAGACAGAGGGCGATTATCGCGATGGCGCTCGCCAGGAGGCCGAAACTCCTCCTCGCGGACGAAATCACGACGGCACTCGATGTGACCGTCCAGGCGCAGATTCTCAGGCTGCTCAAGGAATTGAAGGAGCAGATAGATGCGTCCGTGATTCTCATCACTCACGACCTCGCAGTCGTCGCGGAGCTCTGCGACCGTGCGGCCGTGATGTACGCTGGAAACATCGTCGAGGTCGCTGAGGTGACGGAACTCTTCGCGAACCCCCTCCACCCGTACACGAAGGGCCTCCTCGAGGCCATCCCGAGGCCCGACGCAAGGGCTGAGTTGAAGTCGATATCGGGTTCGGTCCCCGACCTAATCTTTCCACCTACCGGGTGCCGCTTCCACCCCAGGTGTCCCTTCGCCTTCGAGAGGTGCCCCAAGGTGGACCCGCCCCTGGTCGAGGTATCGCCAGGACACAAGGTCGCCTGCCTCCTCTACGGAGGTTGAACCATGAAGCCAGGCGGCGGAGATCAGCTGACCGTTCAGGACCTCCACAAGTGGTTCCCCATTAAGGGCGGGCTGCTCGGGAGGACGGTGGGACATCTAAGGGCCGTCGACGGGGTTTCTTTCTCGGTGATGAAGGGGGAGACGCTCGGCGTCGTGGGAGAGTCCGGCTGCGGGAAGACCACCCTGGCGAAGACCGTCCTGAAGCTTATCGAGCCGACGAAGGGGAGGATAATCTTCGATGGGACCGACGTGACGGACCTTTCGGGGAAGAAGGTGATGAAGCTCCGAAGGAGGATGCAGATCGTCTTTCAGGACCCGTACGCGTCTCTTGACCCGCGTCAGACGGTTCGCTCATGCCTCACCGAGGTGATGGGAATCCACGGGCTTGTGACGAGCAGGAGAGAAAGCGAGGAGACGGCGGAGAGCCTGATCGAGAGGGTGGGACTTAACCCGGACCACCTCCTTAGGTTTCCCCACGAGTTCAGCGGAGAACAGAGGGCAGAGGATCGCGGTGGCGAGGGCGCTCGTGACCAACCCGGACCTCCTCGTCCTTGACGAGCCGACCTCCTCCCTCGACGTCTCGGTCCAGGCCCAGATCCTAAACCTCTTGAAGTCGCTCCAGAGGGAGTTCGGGCTCACCTACCTATTCATCTCGCACAACCTGGCCGT
>WNEQ01000637.1_pt1 | contig 20044 bp, 22 predicted proteins | sample 5399971 | NCBI WGS metagenome assembly WNEQ01 (sample SAMN13153330, study PRJNA577476) | soil metagenome | isolation source: 20 cm grassland meadow soil 2 days after 1st rain plot 5 | place: USA:California | collected 2015-09-18
CGGTGTTCATCTCCTCCGCGTACCGCGACCTCTACGGCTTCGTGCTGCTGATCCTCGTGCTGGTCGTCCGGCCCACCGGCCTCTTCGGCGAGCGCGAACGGACCGTTTGACACGCGATCTCACCGTAGGGTGAGGGCCGGGGGCTGCTGACTCCGCTGCGCGTGGATCTGATTCTCAACGCGGGCCGCGGGTGTATCTGGTCTTTCAGTCTTGACGTGGTCGGCGCGTGTATCTGATTTTTCACTCTTGACAGCGATCATCGGGCCCGCTCGCCGGGCGGCACAGTCGATCGCCAGATCGGCTCCGGCGGTGCGCTGTAAGCCCAGGGCGCGCGCGAACAACCGCCCACCGAAAAATTTGCTATCGCGCCGCGATCGTCCGTTCCGGAGGCGCCGGGGGCCGTCGAAAATCGCGGTATAGAGTCGGCGCAGAGCAAACAGGAGAGCGCCGATGCACACCGCGTTCGATGATGTCAGTCTCGCGCCCATGATTGCGCCCACCGTCGGCGCTGCGCCCGAGCTCGAGCGCCTCGGTGACGAGATCGCCGAGCTGTCCGCTCATCTCGATGCCGCCACTGCCAGGCTGCTGGATCTGATCCGGGAGTTCGACGCCCGCGGAGGCTGGGGCAACGGCAGCGGCTTTCGGTCCTGCGCGCATTGGCTGACGTGGCGGGTCGGGTTGAACCCCGGCGCCGCACGCGAGCGAGTGCGCGTCGCGCGAGCGCTCGGCACGCTGCCCCGGCTCGCGGAAGCGCTGGCTCGCGGCGAGCTGTCGTACTCCAAGGTCCGGGCACTGACGCGGGTCGCCACGCCCGAGACCGAAGAGCGGCTGCTCAGGGTCGGCCGGGCCGGCACGGCCGAGCACGTCGAGCGGATCGTCCGCGGCTGGCGGCGGGTCGATCGAATTGCCGAAGCGAAGCAGAGCATCCAGCGCCACCGGAGCCGCGGCCTCCATGTGTATCAAGACGAAGACGGTATGGTGGTCGTCCGCGGGCGGCTGGAGCCGGAGACCGGGGCGGTGCTGATGAAAGCGCTCGAGGCGTCGCGGGAAGCGCTCTATCAGCTGGCACGCAACAACGGCGTGATAAACAAAAACGTTCCCGCGGAAACGCTCCACCCGGAGACGGGCCTGCTCGTCTGTGAGGACACGCCGACATGGAGCCAGCAGCAGGCCGATGCGCTTGGGCTCCTCGCCGAGACCGCGCTCCACCACGGAATCGATCCGGGGACACCCGGCGAGCGCTACCAGGTCGTGGTCCATGTCGATGCGCCGGTCTTGGCTGAGTCTGACGCCTCGACGGCTGCCGACGCGTGCGGGACTGCCGACGCGTCGGCGGCTTCCAACGCGCCTGGCCAATCCGTGCTCGAGAACGGCACACACGTTTCCGCAGCAACGTCGCGGCGGCTGGCGTGCGACTCGACGCGCGTCGTGATGCGCCACGACGCGGACGGCCACGCCACGGACGTCGGCGCCCGGACTCGAACCATTCCGCCGGCGCTTCGGCGCGCGCTGCAGCATCGCGATCACGGCTGTCGCTTCCCGGGCTGCGGGCTGCCCTTCGGCCAGGGCCATCACATCCGCCACTGGGCCAACGGCGGCCCCACCACGTTGTCGAATCTCGCGATGCTGTGTCGCCGGCACCACCGCGCAGTCCACGAGGACGGCTACCAGGTGGAACGACTCCCTGATGGCGAGCTGCAGTTCAGGCGGCCTGACGGCCGGCTATTCCCTGACGTCCCGCCGCGAGCTCCGGTACCGCCCGATCCCGCCGAGCGGCTGCGCGCGCAGAACGAGGCCGAAGACCTGCACATCCACCCGCGCGTGGCGATACCGGACTGGTCCGGAGAGCGCTTGGACCTCGGCTGGGCGATCGACGTGTTGCACCCGCTGGCCGCTTCCAACAGCTAAGGGCTCGCTCGGCGGCGGTCACGCTTGGCGCGCCAATAGCCGGCGATTCCGGCGCCCAAACCCACGAGGCCCGCCGGGTAGGCGCGCGCGACGAGGATCACCAGCAGGGCGAAGAGGACCATGCGCGTCTCGCCCCAGGGGCGGAGCGCCTCGGACAGCACCTCGATGAAAACCGCGCCCACCACCGGGCCCCAGAACGTCCGCAGGCCCCCCAGGATCACCATGATGACGATGATCGCCATCTCGTTGAACTTCATCGGCGTGGGCGAGAGCAGCCCGACGTAATGCCCCTGGAAGCCGCCGGCGATGGCGGCGAAGACGGCGGAGACGGCGAAGACGACGCGCTTCCACTTGAAGGTGTCCACGCCCATCACGGCGGCCGCCTCCTCGTCGTCGCGTATGGCCCGCAGATAGACGCCGACTCGCGAGTGCACGAGCTGCCAGGCGGCGAGGATGGCGCCGAGGGCCAGGGCGAGGAAGACGTAGTAGTGTGGCGTCGGGCGCGGGGTGCCGAAGAAGAACGGGGTCATCAGCCCGAGGTCGCCGCGCGTGATCTGGTACTCGACGGCGACGAAGAGTCGCACCGACTCCGCGAACGCCCACGTGGCGAGCGCCAGATAGATGGCGCGCATTCTGAGACACAGGGTGCCGAGTCCCCAGCCGAGCAGCGCGGCCAGCGCGCCGCCGGCGGCGACCCCGACCACGATCGGCACCTTCGCGTGGAGCACGAGCAGGGCGGAGGTGTAAGCGCCGACGCCCGCGAACGTGTGGTGCGCGAGCGAGAACTGGCCCGTGTAGCCGGCCAGGAGGTTCCAGCCGATCGCGAGCACGACGTAGTAGAAGCTCGTGACGAGGACGTGCAGGTGGTACTCCGACACCGCCCACGGCAGCCAGGCGAGCGCCGCGTAGACGGCGAGCGCGAGCCCGATGCGACGCGCCAGGGGCGGGATCAGCTCAGATGCCGAGGAGGGCATCGCGCACGAGGTCGCGGACCTGCTCGGCGAAGACGTGCCGCGGCCCGTGATGGCGCACGCGCCCCATCTCGATCATGTAGAGGTAGTCGCTCACCTGGATCGCCTTGGCGATGTTCTGGTCCACCAGGAGGATCGTCGCGCCCGCGTCGCGTGCCTGGAGCAGCCGCGTGTAGACCTGCTCGGTGATCTTCGGCGACAGCCCGGCGGACGGCTCGTCCACGAGCAGCAGGCTCGGATCGGTGACGAGCTCCTTGGCCAGCGACAGCATCTTGGCCTCGCCGCCCGACAGCGTGGTGGCGCGCGACCGGCGCTTCTCGCGCAGGCGCGGAAAGGCCGCCCATGCGCGCTCCAGCATGGCGGCCATGCGCGCGCGGTCGGCGCGGAAGACCCAGGCACCCAGGTCCAGGTTTTCCTGCACCGTGAGCTGCGGGAACACGCTGGCGCCCTGGGCCACGTAGCTCACGCCCTGCCGCTTCACGGCGTGCGGCGGCAGCGCCTGGATCTCGTGACCGTCGAGGACGATCCGGCCGCGGCGTGGATGCAGGAAGCCGAAGATCGTCTTGAGCAGCGTCGACTTCCCCGCTCCGTTGGCGCCGATGATCCCCGTGATGCTGCCGCGCTCGACCGCCACGGACACGCCGGTGAGGACGTCGATGCCCTCGACGTACCCCGCGACGACGTCGTGCACCTCGAGGAGGGCCATTCAGCCTCCGAGGTACGCTTCCAGCACCGCGGGCTGGTTGGCGACTGCCTCGAACGAGCCCTCGGCGATGAGCCGGCCCTCGTGCATCACCGACACGCGCGAGGCCAGCCGCCGCAGGGTCGCCATCTCGTGCGACACGATCAGGAAGGTCACGCCTTCGTCGCGGTTCGCGTTGAGGATCGTCTCCATGATCGTGTCCTTGATGGTCGGGTGGACGCCCGCGAAGGGCTCGTCCATCAGGAACAGCCGGATGGGCTGCAGCATGAGCCCGCGCGCGATCTGCAGCAGCATGCTCTGGCCGCCCGACAGCTCCTTGGCCGGCGCGTCGCGCAGGCCGTCGAGCAGGACCAGGTCGAGCAGGCGCCGCGCGCGCTCCCGGATCTGCTCGGGGGCGCGCCGCGCGCCGCGATCCAGCTCGGCGAGCGCCGGCACGAGCACGTTCTCGAGCACGGTCATGTTGCCGAAGAGCTTCGAGATCTGGAACGTGCGCGCCACGCCGCGGCCGGCGATCTCGTGCGGGCGCAGGCGCTCGATGCGCTCGCCGTCGAGAAAGACCTGACCGGCGTCGGGGCGATAGAGGGCGGAGACCAGATTGATCGTCGTCGTCTTGCCGGAGCCGTTGGGGCCGATGAGCCCGCGGACTTCGCCGGCCTCGACGCTGAGGTCGAGACCGTCCACCGCGATCACGCCGCCGAAGCGCTTGGCGAGGCCCCGGATCTCGAGGAGCGCGCTTGTCCTACCGAAGGTAGGGCTCATGAGGGCCTACGGGGCGGGCGGGGCGGCCATGACGCGGCCGACGACGCGTCGCAGCTCGTCGAGGTCGCAGGGCTTCGTCAGGAAGGGCGCGCCGGTGCGCTCGAGGAAGTCGCGCTTGTCGCGGCTGAGGACGTCACCGGTGAGGAACACGATGCGCTCGCGCAGCGCGGGGTGGCGCCGCTCGAGCTCGCGGTAGAACGATTCGCCGTCGAGCACCGGCATCTTCGTGTCCGAGACGATCAGGTCGTGCGGCCGCGCGGCGAGGAGCCCGAGCGCCTCGGCGCCGTCGCCGGCGATCTCGACCTCGTGGCCGTCGCGCCGGATCGCTTCCGCCAGCGCCTCGGCCACCGCCCGCTCGTCGTCCACGAGCAGCACCTTCCCCGGTCGGACGGCAGACGGCGCGGAGGCGGCGGCCGGTCGCGGGGCGGCGCGCGGCGGCGTCTCGACGGGCAGCTCGATGAGGAGCGTGGTGCCGCGGCCGGGCTCGCTGTCCACCGTGATCGTCCCGTGGTGCTCCTCGACGATACCGCGGCACAACGAGAGCCCGAGCCCCGTCCCCTCGCCTGCGGGCCGCTGCCTGACGGTGTCCTCGAGGGCGCGGTTGTGCTCCTCGAGCGCCAGGTAGAGGCGGCGCGTGGCCAGGAGGTTTCCGATGCGGAGCAGCACCTCGAACGCCTCGAACGGCTTGGTGAGGAAGTCGTGCGCGCCGGCGGCGAGCGCCCCCCGACGCGAGTCGGGCGTCACGTCGGCCGTGAGCACGAGGACCGGCACGAAGACGGTCTCCGGGATCTCGGCGCGCAGCTGCGCCAGCACCGCGAGGCCGTCGACGTGCGGCATCATCAGATCGAGCAGGATCAGGTCGGGCCGCACGCCGCGGTAGAGCTCGAGGGCCGTCCGCGAGTCGGTCGTGCTCGCGAGGTGCCGGTAGCCCGCCTGTTGCAGCAACCGCTCGAGCAGCAGCACGTTCGCCCGCTCGTCGTCGACGATCAGGATCTTCGCGGCGGCAAACGCGGGCAAGGGGGCGCTCATCCGCCCGACAGCGCCTGGTCGATGTGCGTGAGGAGCTGCCGCACGTCGAGCGGCTTCGTCAGGTACGCGCGCGCGCCTGCCGCCACCATGCGCCGCACCTGTCCCGGCGTCGCGTCGGCGCTGAGCACGATCACCGGCGTGCGCGCGAGGAGCGGATCGCTCCTGATCTCGCGCAGCACGTCCTCGCCGGAGATGTCCGGGAGGTGGAGGTCCACGAGGATCAGGTCGGGCCGATGCTCGCGCGCCAGCGACAGCCCGAGCCGCCCCTGCATGGCGGGGATGAAGCGGATCGCGGCCTGCTCGGCCAGGACGCGCTCCACGAGCCGCAGGTTCGACGGGTTGTCCTCGATGTAGAGGACCGTGCCCCGGCGCGTGGCGTCGCCCGGCGTCGGCGCGCGCGACGCGTCCAGGCCGGCGCGCGCGTCGGGCGACATCGTCTCGGCCAGCTCGACCCAGAAGAGGCTGCCCCCGCCCTCCGCGTCGTCGAAACCGATGGTGCCGCCCATCGCCTCCACGAGCCGCTTGGAGAGCGCGAGCCCGAGCCCGGTGCCCTCGACGGGACTCGTCTCGGCGCCGAGGCGGTCGAACGGCGTGAAGAGCCGCGCGCGCCGGTCGTGCGGAATGCCCGCGCCCGTGTCGGCGACCGTGAGACGGATCCGGCCGATGGCCACCTCGTGACAGCCGACGACGAGGCGGCCGGCCTGGTGGTTGTACTTGATCGCATTGGAGACCAGGTTCAGCAGCACCTGCTGCAGCCGCTGGGTGTCCGCGAGCACGTAGCGATGGTGGAGCGTGCCGCCGGAGACCTGGACGTCGATGCGCCGCTCGGCGGCGAGCGGACGGGCCAGGTCCACGACGCGGGCGACGGCCTCGCCGATCTGGACGGGCTCCTGCGAGAGCGAGAGCCGCCCGGCCTCGATGCGCGAGATGTCGAGGACCTCGTTGATCAGCTCCAGCAGGTGCCGGCCGCCCTTGAGGATCTGCTCCACGCTCTCGCGGTCGGGTCCGCCGTCGGGCTGCATCTGGAGGAGCTGCCCGAAGCCGAGGATCGCGTTGAGCGGCGTCCGCAGCTCGTGGCTCATGCGCGAGAGGAACTCACTCTTCGCCTGGTTGGCGCGGTCCGCCTCGGCCTTGGCCTCCGCGAGCTCGTGGGTGCGCTCGCGCACGCGCTGCTCGAGCTCTTCGGAATAGCGCTTCACCTGCTCGTAGAGGCGCGCCTGGGTGATGGCGATGGCCAGCTGGGCGGCCGCCTCCTGCGCGATCTCGATCTGCTCGTCGGAGAACTGTCCGCGCGCGCCGCCGAAGCTCAGTGAGCCGATCAGCTCGCCCCGCGCGCGCATGGGGACGACCATGTAGACGTGGACGCCCGAGGCGAGCAGCGCCTGCGCCTCGGGGCTGTCGGGCAGCGCGTCCACGTCGATCACCTGCATCTCGCCGCGCCGCAGCGCCTCCACGTCGCCCGCCAGCTTCATCGGATACCGCACACCGGGGCCCGCGTGCACGCGGCGGCGTCCGATCGCCGCCAGCCACTCCACCTCGCCCGCCTCGAAGTCGAACAGGTTCACGATGGCTCGGGGCACGCCCAGCAGATCGCGCAGCGGCCGGAGCGCCGCCTCGGCGATCGTCACCGGCTCGGCCGCCGCGATCATGCCCCGGTCGATCTCGTGCAGGACGCGCAGCCGCTGCGTCGACTTGGCCAGCGAGGCTTGCGCCGCCTTGAGGCTCGTGACGTCGTTGGCCACGACGAGCGCGGCGCGCCGCCCGCCGAACGACAGGTCGTGCGCGACGATGTCGACGTCGATGACGCGACCGTCCTTGTGGCGATGCTTCCATGCCGACGCGTAGTGACGGAGGCCGGGTTGCGGCGTCTCGGAGAGCCGGGCCACCGCCTCACGCACGCGGGCGTCCTCCTCGGGTGGGAAGAGCGCCGTCACCTTCATCCGGAGAAATTCCTCGCGCGAGTAGCCGTAGTGCTCGACGGCGGCGGCGTTCACCTCGAGGAAGGCCAGGCTGGCGACGTCGTACACCCACATGGGCAGCGGGTTGGCGTCGAAGAGGAGGCGAAAGCTCGCGTCGTCGGCGAGGGGCACGAACCTATTGTAGCCCGGAGGTCGCCACGCCCCTGAACACCAGCCGCGACGGCGCGCCGCGGAACGGCCAGCCCGGCACCCACGCCGAGAACCGGCCGGCGGTGCCGCCGGCGACGAGCACGTGCAGGCAGGCCGGCTCCCGGAATTTCGGCGTGCGCGCGCCGTCGACGGTGACCTGACACTGCTCCCAGACGAAGCGCCGCACGTCCGCCTTCGACCAGCCGTCCGCCGCGATGGTCGCGGCGTGCTCGGGCCCGATCACGAGCAGCGTGTCGCCGAGCGGCGCCAGGTCGGGGCTCGCGATGACGGCCCCGGCGCGCGCGACGGTCGAGAGGATGTCGCGCGCGCGGCGCCCCCCGGCGTTGACGACGATCTGCGGCGCCTCCGCGGCCAGGACGGCCACCGTGCTGTCGGCGGCGGCGAAGCCGTGCTCGACGGAGAGCGGCTCCCACGGACTCGCCTCCTCGTGCTCGCCGATGCAGTAGGAGTAGCGGCCCGGCTGGCCGAACGTCGACATGCTGATCACGCCGGGACGCGCCCCGCCCACGTTCACCCAGACGAGGCGCACGGCGCGGCCGATCGTCGCGTTGGCGCGGAAGCCGGCGCCGAACACCGACGCCGCGCAGTTCACCTCGAGCGCGCGGCGGATCGGGCCGTTGACGATGACGAGAGGCGTGACGGCGTCGGTCGTGCCGGACACGCCAACGAGGGAGAACTCGGGATCGCAGATCGCGCTCACGGCGGCGATGACCACGGGGATGTATTCCGGACGGCAGCCCGCCATCACGGCGTTGACGGCCACGCGCTCGACGGTGGCGCGGCCGTTGGCCGGCGCCACCAGGCCGATCAGCTCGTCGCCGCCGCGCCCGCTCGCCGCCACCGTCGCCCCGACACGCTCCGCCGTCGGCGGCACCACGGGCAGGCCGTCGGTCACGCCGCGCGCGAACAGCTCCTCGATCGGATCCGACGCGTCGGGGGTCACGGCGCGGATTGTAACTTCGCAGGCGAGGCGCGGCGCGCTGGACGACGGCCCGCGCCTGAGCGATGCTGTCGCCGCATGCACGAGGATGCCCGACTCACGGACGACGGCGCGGCGGCGCTGGCCGCCGAGGCCATGCGGCACGTTGCGAGCGGCCAGGTCGTCGGCCTGGGCACGGGTCACGCCGCCACCGCCTTCGTGCGCGCGCTCGCCCAGCGCGTCGCGGCCGGCCTCGACGTGCGCGGCGTGCCGACCTCCGAGGCGACGGCGGCGCTCGCGCGCGGGCTCGGCATCAAGCTGCTCACGCCGGACGACATCGAGACGATCGACGTCGCCGTCGACGGCGCGGACGAGGTGGATCCCCGCGGCGACCTGATCAAGGGCTACGGCGGCGCGCTGCTGCGCGAGAAGGTCGTGGCGACCCTCGCGCGGCGCTTCCTCGTCCTGGTCGGCGCCGACAAGCTCGTCCCCGTGCTGGGCAGCCGCGGCCGGCTGCCGGTGGAGGTCGTGCCGTTCGCGGCGGGCCCGTGCCGGCGGCGGCTCGAGGCGCTCGGCTATCCGGCGACCCTGCGCACGGCCGACGGCGCGCCCGTGGTGACGGACAACGGCAACCGCCTGCTCGACTGCCGCGTCGGCCCGATCGCCGATCCGGCCGCGCTCGAGGCCGCGCTGCGCGCGACCCCGGGCGTGGTCGGCACCGGACTCTTCATCGGCATGATGCCGGCCGTGCTGATGTGGGACGGTTCCCGCTGCCGCACGCTGACGAGGGAGAATCGGAATTGACGACCCGAGGTCCATTGACGAGCCGTCCGGAGTGGAAGGCGCTCGCCGCCCACTACGAGTCGGTTCGTGGCCTCCACCTGAGGGAGCTGTTCGCGAAGGATCCACGGCGCGGCGAGCGGCTGGTCGCGGAGGCGGCCGGGCTCTACCTCGATTACTCCAAGAACCGCGTGACCGACGAGACGCTCAGGCTGTTGCTCGACCTGGCGCGATCCTCCGGCGTGGCCGCGCGGAGGGACGCGATGTTCGCGGGCGAGAAGATCAACGTCACCGAGCAGCGCGCGGTGCTGCACGTGGCGCTGCGGGCGCCGCGCGGCGCGCGCATCGTCGTGGACGGCGAGGACGTCGTGCCGCGCGTCCACGCCGTGCTCGACCGCATGGCCGATTTCGCGGGCCGCGTGCGCAGCGGCGCGTGGACGGGCTTCACGGGCCGCCCGATCCGCAACGTCGTCAACATCGGGATCGGCGGCTCCGACCTCGGCCCCGCCATGGCCGCGGACGCGCTGCGCTGGTACGGCGACCGGCGCCTCACGCTGCGCTTCGTGTCCAACGTGGACGGCGCCGACTTCGTGGCATCGACGCGGGACCTCGATCCCCAAGAGACGCTCTTCGTGGTGGCGTCCAAGACGTTCACGACGATCGAGACGCTGACGAACGCGCGCACGGCGCGTGCCTGGTGCGTGCGCGCGCTCGGTGACGAGCGCGCGGTGGCCAAGCACTTCGTGGCCGTCTCCACCGCCACCGCCGAGGTGCGGAAGTTCGGCATCGACCCCGCGAACATGTTCGAGTTCTGGGACTGGGTCGGCGGCCGCTACTCGCTCTGGTCGGCCATCGGCCTGTCGCTGATGATCGCCATCGGCCCCGCGGGGTTCGGCGAGCTCCTCGCCGGCGCTCATGCCATGGACGAGCACTTCCGCGGAGCCCCCTTCGAGACGAACCTGCCCGTGCTGCTGGCCCTCCTCGGGATCTGGTACGACGACTTCTTCGGCGCCGAGACCCTGGCCATCCTGCCGTACAGCCACGACCTCGGCCGCTTTCCCGCGTACCTGCAGCAGCTCGACATGGAGTCCAACGGCAAGCACGTCGATCTCGACGGCCGCGAGGTCGAGTACCCGACGGGGCCGATCGTCTGGGGCCAGCCGGGCACCAATGGTCAGCACGCGTACTACCAGCTCATCCACCAGGGCACGCGGCTGATCCCGTGCGACTTCATCGGCTTCCTGCGGCCGCTCGACGAGGTCGGTGAGCACCACCCGCTGCTCATGGCCAACCTCTTCGCGCAGACGGAAGCGCTCGCCTTCGGCAAGACGGCGGAGGAGGTCGCGGCGGAAGGCGTGCCGGCGTTGTCGGTCCCGCACCGCACGTTCGCGGGCAACCGCCCCACCAACACGATCCTCGCCGAGCGGCTCACGCCGGCCGTGCTCGGCGCCCTCATCGCGCTCTACGAGCACAAGGTCTTCGTGCAGGGCACGATCTGGCGCATCAACTCCTTCGACCAGTGGGGCGTGGAGCTCGGCAAGGCGCTGGCGAATCGCATCACGCCCGAGCTGACGGCGCGCGACGAGCCGCGGCTCGCGCACGACTCGTCGACCAGCGCGCTGATCCGTCGCTTCCGCGGGCTCGACCGCCCCCGCCGCGCGGACTGAGCGTCAGCGCCGGGCGGCGCCGAACCGCCAGCGCTTGAACGTGTAGACGCCGCCGGGCTCCAGCCGCCCCTCCGCCACCAGGGTGGCGCCCTCCGCCACGAAGTCGAACGTCGTCAGCACGCCCTCGTGGGCCGCGCGGTCCACCACCACATCCGTCGTCGTCACGAACATCTCGTCGAGCAGCCGCGCCGCGCGGAGCGCGGCGAAGAGCGTCTGGCCGCCCTCGCACGCCAGGTAGCGCACGCCGTGCTCGGCGCGCAGCCGCGCGTGCGCGCGCTCGAGACCCTCGGGCTCGAGGAGCGCCTCGACGATCACGGCGGGCTCGCGGATCCCCCGACGCGTCAGCTCCGAGCGTCCCGCCGGGGTGGTGAGGATGATCGTCGACAGCCCGGGCGTGGTCAGCATCGGATGCTGCGGCGGCACGCGACCGTAGAGCGAATAGATGACGTTGCGAGGGTGGTGGGACAATCCGCGCGCCACGCGGAAGGCGTAGAGCTCGGGCGCGCGCTCGTCGCCCGGTTCCTGTGGGCTGAGGATCAGCGTCGGCTGCTCGCGAACCGTCTGCGCGCCGATGCCGGCGTCGCCGATCGTCCGCAAGTAGCGCATGAGGCGGCGATCGGCGATGCGATCGAGCCGCAGCTCGCCGCCGAGGATCTCGCGCACCGGGTCGTCGCGCGCGTCACGCCGGCGCCACGCGACCACGCCGTTGGCCGACGCCACCACCACGCCGAAGATCCATGGCCGGTCGGGCGGCGGCGCCGGGAATCCCAGCGGCGCCCAGCGCTCGGGATCGGGCGTGCCGACCTCGGGCCCTGAGCTGCGATATCGCGTCCACTGGATCCGGGTGAGATCTCCCACGGCGCCAGTGTAGCGGCGCCGTCACGTCCTCCCAGCGCCTCACAGGCGTCGCTCCGCGCCTCACAGGCGTCGCTCCGCGCCTCACAGGCGTCGCTCCGCGCCTCACAGGCGTCGCTCCGCGACGACGAGCCGATAGCCGAGGTCGAGGGCGTCGCGTCTCAGTAGATCTACGTGCCGGCGCTCCCACGTGCCGTCGGCGAGATCGGCGCGCAGGCGCGCCAGCCCCGGCTCCACGTCGGCGAGCTTGGTGAACGTGGAGATGGCGCCGCGCACGCCGGCGTCCAGATACGCCTCGGGCCGTCGCCAGTACGCGCCGAGGAAGCCGTCGACGCAGTCGTGGGGCACCAGCAGCGGCCGCGCGTCGACGGGGCCGAGTGACCGGCGCAGCTCCTCGAGCGTCGGAAAGATCTCGCGATCGATGGCCACCATCTCGGGGAAGTAGTCGTCGACGAGCCAGAATCCCGAGGTCGCCGCCGGATCCCACGTCAGGACCACGACGCGCTCGCGCGCCACGCGCCCCAGCTCGGCCAGCCCGCGCGCCCGATCGGGCCAATGGTGCACGGTGAGCACCGCGAGGGCGGCGCCGAACGTCGCGTCGCGGAACGGCAGGTCGGTCGCCGACGCCTGCACGGCCGGCGCCGCGCCGGGCCGGCGCTGACGGAGCATCGCGGCCGAGGGCTCGACGGCGACGACCGGACGGTCCGCCGGCTCGTAGGAGCCGGCGCCGGCGCCGACGTTCACCACGCTCGCGGCCGCGCCGAGCGCCGCCGCGATGGCGGCGGCCAGCCGGGGGTCGGGCCGCCGATAGGCGTCGTAGCCGCGGCCGATCGTGTCGTAGAGCTGCCGGCTCATCGCGCGCGACGCAGGCGCAGCAGCCGGCGGGCGTTGCCCTCGTAGATGGCCGCCCGCTCGGCGTCGCTCGCGCGCATCTTCTCCATGGCGGCGATCGTGTCGCGGATGAAGCCGGGCCCCCTGTCCGGGTCGAACGGCATGTCGGTGCCGAACAGGATGCGCTCGGCGCCGAAGAACGCGAGGCCCGACTCCATCGCGTGCCAGGCGCCGAACAGCGCGGTGTCGCCGTAGAAGAGGCGGAAGTAGTCGATCGGCCGCCGCGCCAGCCGGCCCAGCGCGGCCCCGTCGTCGGGATCGTCGCTGCGCGTGCCGAGCTGCTCGAGCCCGCCGCCGACGCGCCCGGCGCAGAACGGGATCATCGCGCCCATGTGGTGGGTGATGATCTTGAGCTCGGGATGCCGGTCGAAGAGGCCGGAGAAGACGAGTCGGCCCATCGCAAGGCTCGTCTCGTACGGCCAGCCGAACGCCCACCAGAGGTCGTACTTGCTGCGCGGCTCGCCGGCGTAATCAGCCACCGTGGCCGGCCGCGCCGGGTGCAGCCAGATCGGCAGGTCGCGCTCGGCCATGCGGGCGAAGAGCGGCCGGTACTCGGGCCGATCGAGCGGGCGGCCCGCGACGTTCGAGAACATCTGCACGCCGGTGGCGCCCAGGGTGTCGATCGCGCGATCGATCTCGCGCAGCGCGGCCTCCGGGTTGTTCATCGGCAGCGAGGCGACGAACGCCGGAAAGCGTTCCGGGTGGCGCTCGACGAGCGCCGCCATCTCGTCGTTGGCGAGCCGCGCGAGATCCGGGCTGGCGTCGGGACCGCCGACGACCTCGATCGGCGGGTTGGCCAGCGTGAGCACCTGCACGTAGCCCTCGTAGCGATCCATGATCCGGAACCGCAGATCGACGTCCACCAGGACCGGGATGCCGGACATCCGCTTCTGCAGCGCCATCCCGGCCGGGGCGACCGCGAGCATCCGATCGAAGTAACGGCGCGGCAGGATGTGGGGGAACACGTCGATCTTCTGCATGGCGCCGATGATACGATCGCGCCGTGACCGCGTGCGCGCCTTCTTCGCGAAAAACGCCGCCGAGGTTCGGCGGCCCGGGAGGCCCTTCGTGATCCTCCGCTCGCTCGCGCTCTTCGTGCTGGCCGGCCTCTGCGAGATCGGCGGCGGCTATCTCGTGTGGCAGTGGTGGCGCAACGGCGCGCCGCGGCTGGTCGGCGTGCTGGGCGCCGCCGTCCTCGTCCTCTACGGAATCGTGCCGACCTACCAGCCGCAGCACTTCGGCCGCGTGTACGCCGCCTACGGCGGCATGTTCGTCGTGCTCTCGATCCTGTGGGGCTGGAGCGTCGACCGCATCGCGCCCGATCGGTTCGACCTGCTGGGCGGCGCGCTCTGCCTGGCCGGAGTCTTCGTCGTCATGTACTGGCCGAGGTAGGGCGGCTCACAAAAGTTACGAGGCGCTCGCGGGACTCGGCTACACTGTGCACCTCGGAGGGATCAGATGAGGACAGCCCTGCTCGCCGTCGCCTGCCTTGCCCTGACCGCGCAGCCGTGCGCGGCGGAGTGGTTCGCCGATATCTACGCCGGCGCCAGCCTCACGGACAAGCACAACGTCAAGGTGGTCGACCAGATGTCGGGGCACGCGACGTATCACGGCATCGAATTCGACACGGGGCTGGCGTACGGCGGCCGCTTCGGCCGCTACTTCGACGCCGTCCCCTTCCTCGGCCTCGCCGTCGACTACTTCAACTTCTCGCCCAACATCGGTCCCCAGACGGTGCGCGTGGACGGCTGCGTGCCCAGTGGCGGCTGCGGAACGAACAAGATCGGGTTCGGCTCGTACGACCTGGGCTCGCAGGCGGTCTCGCTGGATCTGTTCCTGCGCCTGCCGCTCATGAGGTCGGAGGACGCGCCCGGCGGGCGGATCCAGCCGTACATCCTCGGCGGGGCGCCGGTGTTCATCACCACGCTGACGCCGCGCACGACGCGGTTGTTCCGCAACGCCGACGGCGACACCGACATCACCTGGGGCTACAAGGGCGGCGCGGGCCTGGCCGTCTACGTCTACAAGAACCTGATGGTCTTCGGCGAGTACCGCTACACGCACACCGAGCCCGAGTTCCGGATCCGCGATTCCGCGGCGGCCCGGGCCACGTTCAAGACGGAGCTCGACAGCCACACCGGCCTCGTCGGTCTCGGCGCGCGCTGGTAGCCGCCTGACGCGCGGGCGCTAGCCCGCGGGCTCGCCGGCGTTCACCGCGAGCACCTGGCCCGAGATGTTCTTCGCGAGGTCGCTCGCGAAGAACAGCGTCGCCTCCGCGATGTCCTCGGCCTCCGTCATCCGCTTGAGCGGCGAGCGCTCCATCATGGCCTTGCGCATCGCCTCCTCGCTCACGCCGCGCACCTGGGCCTGGCCGGCGATCACGCGGTCGATGCGGTCGCCTGCGACGGCGCCGGGCGCGACGCAGTTGACCCGGATCCCGCGCGGGCCCAGCTCGAGCGCCATGCCGTACGTCATTCCGACCTGGCCCGCCTTCGCCGAGCAATAGCCGATCCGGTAGGGCAGCCCGCGCCGGCCCGCCCCCGACGAGATGTTGACGATGGCGCCGCCGCCCGCCTTGATCATCTCCGGCACCGCGAAGCGGGTGCAGACGTACGAGCTGGTCAGGCACGAATGGATCGTGTACATCCAGTCGTCCATCGTGTAGTCCTCCACCGGCTTCGTCGGTCCGCCGTCGCCCGCGTTGTTGATCAGCGTGGTGATCTTGCCGAAGGCCTTCACCCCCGCCTCGATCATGCGCTTGACGTCGGCTTCCTTCGCGGCGTCGCACGTGACGGCGATGGCGCGCCCGCCCGCCTTGCCGACCAGGTCGGCCGTCTCGCGCACGAGGTCGGCGGACCGCGCCGCACAGACGACGGCGGCTTTTTCGCGCGCGAACGTCAGACTCAGGACGCGCCCGATGCCCTTCGACGCTCCGGTGATGATCGCGACTTTTCCGTCGAGCAGTGCCATCGCCCTCTCCTGAACGTGGGTTGACGGGAGTGTACATGACCCCGCGCGTAATTGAGACGTCTCGCTCCCCGCGTCACGATGCCCTCAGCAACGAACGCGAGAGGAGAACGACATGAACGTGAGGCGCTGATGGCGCCTGTCGTCGCCGCGCTGCTCGCGCTCGGCGGCGCGTGGGCCGCGGTGCACGGCGCCGGACTCGTGGTCCGCGCCGTGCGCCACGCCGACGACCCGTCGTCGTCGCTGTGGATCATCCGGGGCATTCGCGGCCTCGTGGTGGCGGTGGCCGTCTGGGCGCTCGCGGGCGGGTGGCTGTTCGGGCAGACGTGGCTGCTCGTCTTCGGCGTCGTGTTTCTCGCCGAGGAGCTCTACGAGACCGGCGTCGTCGTGCTTCTTCTGAGGATGGCCGGGAGCGGCGGCGCCTAGGGCGACTGCCGCGGCGGCGCCGGCGCGGGCGCGGTCACCGCCGCCCCGGTCTCGACGCGGGGGCCGGTCTCGCGCGGCCCGGGACGCTCGTCGTACCTCGTCTTCAGCTTCGCGACGAGGTCCGGGTAGCCGGAGCGCTGGATGATCGCGTTGAACTGCGCGCGGTAGTTGGCGACGAGGCTGACGCCCTCCAGGGTGACGTCATACGCCCGCCAGCGCTCGCCCTGCAGGAACATGCGGTAGTCCACCGGGATCGCCGTGCCCTGTTTCGTCACGATCAGGGTCCGGACCACGGCGCGGTCACCGTCCACCGTCTCGCCGAGGTACTGGATCTTCTCGCCGGAGTAATTCTCGATCTTCGAGATGTACGACTGCTCGAGCAAATCCCCGAAGAGACGCGTGAACTCCTCGCGCTCCGCGGGGGTTCGCGCCTGCCAGTGCTGCGCGAGGCTCCGCCGGGAGATCTCGCCGAAGTCGAAGATCTGGTTCGCCACGGCGCGGATCGCCCGCCGACGCTCCAGCGACCTCGCCTCTTTCTTGAGCTCGGGATCCGACAGGATTTTCACCACGAGGTCGACCGACGTACGGAGCTGGTCCGTGGCCGGGCCGGCCAGCGCGTCGGAGACCATGAGCAGCGTCACTCCCATGCTGAGCGCGAGGATGAGGAAACGGGTCGAGGTCATGGCGAGGATACTGAGGCCTCGGCGGATAAAACGAAAGGGGCCAGGAAGCGCGGCTTCCTGACCCCGGTCTCGTCCAATCAAAGCTATGGTGTGGCGCGAGTCGCCCGCGCGACGAAATGAAAGTCCTCCATCTGGACCTTGCCCCCCTTCACCTGCCTGGGGTTCTTCGGCGTCAGGTCCTTGAGCCCGTCCCGCTTCGATGCCGCCGACTTCGTGTTGGCCATGGCTCCCTCCATCTTTCGTTCCTCTCTGGCTTGTTGCTCCCGTGCGCTCTGAGGTTCGCAAGACGCCTGCCAGCCTCGTCGCCTGCCGAAAACCTGACAAATGTACAGTTGTCCTGATTTTCGCGGCCAACGCGCAGGGACGCCGGCGCCGGACCCGGGCGAACCGCCCGACGGCGGAGGGAGAGCTGCCTGCTGAGTCGACCGTCGGAGGCAGGCGCATCGCATGCCTGGTGCGAAATCCCCACGTTCTCGCGTGGCACCGGGAATGCTCGAGAAGCGCCCGGCGCTTGCATCGTGAGGGGCAGCTATGGATAGTAGGGCCCCATGCAAGCGGACGAGGTGATCTTCACGGTCGACCGGATGGCGTACGTCTGGGAAGACGTCGTCATCGCCGGGCACGTGTGGGGGGATTGGACGACTCTCGAGCAGCGGGTGCGCGACGGCTTGGCCTGCCTGGCGCGGCTCGACGATGTCGACGACGACGCGCTCGACGAGGCCGACGTCGACGCGGCGGCGTGCGACTTCCGCTATGCGCGCGATCTCGTCGCCGCTTCCGACCTCGAGGCGTGGCTGGAGCGCCGCGGCGTCACGATCGACGCGTGGCTCGACTTCATCCGGCGCTCGCTGCTGCTCCGGCGCTGGGCGAACGATCTCGACGAGATCCGCGCAGCGTACGAGCTCGACGAGGACGAGGTCGCGGAGGCCGTGCCGTGCGAGGCGGTCTGCAGTGGCATGGCGGCGAGCCTCGCCGAGCGCCTCGCCGCCCGGGCCGCCGTCTATGCGCGCATGCGCGACGAGGGCGGCGACGCGACGGCGTTGACGCCCGAGCCCCCGAAGGACGTTGCGCAGGCGCGCCGCGAGCGGGTGCAGATGCTCTCGCGGCTGGAGGCGGCATGGCGAGAGTTCACCGCGAGGAACGCGCCTCCCGAGGCGTTGCGTGCACTGATCGCCGCCCGGCAGCTGGACTGGATGCGCTTCACCGTGCAGACCGTCCTGGCGCCCGACGTCGAAGTGGCCCGCGAGGTCACGCTCTGCGTGCGGGAGGACGGTCGCCCCATCGAACAGGTCGCGGCCGCGGCGAGACTACGCGCCGAGACGATCGAATGGTGGCTGGAAGACGTCGAGCCCGCCGTGCGGGAGGCGCTGGTCGGCGCGATGCGAGGCGACGTGCTCGGGCCGCTCGCCTTGAAGGAGGGCCACCTGATCCTGGCCGTAGGCAACAAGCGGCTAACGTAGGTGCAGCACTTCGTCTCGGCCGCGAAGACGAGAGCCCCGGCCGCGGCGGGGCCGCTCGGGCGCATCGCGCAGTCCTCGCACGTCGCCTCGGACTCGTGGGGCAGCGGGCCGCCGAGCAGATCGTCGATCCAGCCGCCGAGCAGATCGTCGATCCAGCCTGCGTAGAGCGGCGGCAGCGTGCTGGGCGGCTGCCACGACCTCCCGTGGGCGGGCGAACCGCCGTGAGTCTTGCGCCCACCATGCTGACGCTCACCCACAATCGCCCTCCCCGGGGAAGACCCGTCGGATGAGCGATCCGTCCGGGCCGGCGATATCCTAACACTCGCGGCGCGCCCGGCCGGTCAGCCCTGTGCGGAGAGCAGACCACGCGTTGCCGTCGATGCGCGGGGTAATTCAGCGATGGCTTCGGCATGCGAGAAGTACGTGCTGATCGAGGCGACGACGACGCGGGCTTCCACGGTGACGAGCTCGATTCCGACCAGCGACACGCGGACCCAGGCGTCGATCACGATGCCTTTGTCGAGTACGCGGTCGAGAACGTCGACGACGCTGGTGCTGCTAGGCTCGCGGTCAACGCTCAAACGCGCACAACCTCAGCCGACCATGATGCGTACACTCTGTCGAGTCAGCCACTCGCACACACGCCCCCATGAGTCGGGATCGTCTTTGTTCCAGCGGGCAATGGCCTTCGATGAGATTGCCACGACAGGACGACGTCGCTCGTGCATCCTCTTCACCAGCTTCGCCAGGTCTGTGGGGCTTCCCCGGAGGTCGCGCAGGAGCGCCTCCGTCGCCTCGTCCATCGCCGCGAGCGTTTGCTCCGGCACCATGACGCGGCCACCGAGCGCACTCCTTCGTCCCGACAGTGCTGTGGAGGGCATGGGCGCCGGCCGCGCCGCGGAGTCCAGCCGGAGCCGCGCCGCTGGCCAGGAGCGGAGGTCAGGCATCCACGGCTCCCGGTGATTCGAGGCGTCGGCCTGCCGGAGGGTGGTGTCTCGGTCGCCGCTTTGGCTGCGCGTTGCTCCGTTCTCCACGGTCTCCCCCGGAAGAGTGCACGCTACGCAACAGTTGCGCCATATTGGTAAACCTACGAAAAAGCGGATGCCGATCAGAGGGGAGCTACTATGCGGCTACCGATGTGTGAAAATATTTTCCCGTACTAGGCAAGAAGTGGTGTCTTGGTCGCGGGATGCCGGGAGCAAATTCGAGGGACGAGGAGGATTCGTCGTGCGTCATGTGGAATCGCTGTCTCGTGACGGCGCCGGCCTTCGCCGGTTTCTCCGTGTCCCCCACACCATCTACCGCGGCGATCGCTCTGGGTCGCCCCGCTGGGCGGCGAGGTCCGGAAGGTCCTGTCCCGGGAGAGAATCCCTTCTTCGAGCACGCCGAGGCCCAGCTGTTCGTCGCCTGCCGTGCGGGCCGCGACGTTGGCCGCATCGCCGCGATAATCGACCACCGTCACAACGAGCTTCGCGGCATCATTCGGGTTCTTCGATGGACGAGGACTGCGGCCTCCTGATCGAGGGCTTCGATTCATCGCCGTTCTTCATGACGACGCACAACCCGCCCTACTACGTGGACCTGTTCGAGGCTCAGGGCCTCCGCAAAGCAAGAGACCTGTGGGCCTACCACCTCGAGCCCACCCAGGGCCACGTGGCGCGCCTGGCCCCCCTCGCCGATCGCGTGTTGCGGCGAATGCCGGGGCTGGTGGTCCGGCCGATCCGGAAGCGTGACTTCAACGGCGAGGTGGCCCGGATGAAAGAGATCTACAACGCGTCCTGAGCCGCACGCGCCCGTGCCGTACGTGGCCAGTGCCTCCTGGGCCGCGGCGATCGTCTCCGGATGCGTCGCCAATCCGAGGTAGTTGTACGAGCCGAGGTTGATGATCGGACGTGAG
>WNEQ01000697.1_pt1 | contig 20028 bp, 19 predicted proteins | sample 5399971 | NCBI WGS metagenome assembly WNEQ01 (sample SAMN13153330, study PRJNA577476) | soil metagenome | isolation source: 20 cm grassland meadow soil 2 days after 1st rain plot 5 | place: USA:California | collected 2015-09-18
GTGAGCAGCGTGGGCTCGGCCTTGCCCACGAGGTTGCCGCGGTCCACGACGAGCTTGCCGATGATGCCGCTGATCGGCGCCTTGATGGTCGTGTAGCTCAGGTTCAGCTCGGCCTGGATGATCGAGGCGTTCGCCGACTCGACGGCGGCCTCGGCGAGCTGGATCTGAGTGCGCTGAACGAGGCGGGCGTCGCGCAGCACCGCCTCGGCCGCCTCCACGCCGGCTGCCGCCACCTTTTCCCCGGCGACGGAGGTGTCCAGATCCTGCTGCGGGATCGCCTTCGCCTCGGCCAGCGGACGGTAGCGGTTGACGTCCTGCCTGGCCTTGCCCAGATCGGCCGCGCGCTGATCGACCACCGCCCTGGCGCGGTCCACGAGCGAGGTGTCGCGGGCCCGCGTGAGATCCGCGTGCGCCTTGGCGAGCTGCGCCCGCGCCGACTCCAGCGCCGCCTTGTACTCCTCTTTCTGGATGACGAACAGCACTTGCCCCTGCTCGGCCTGGCTGCCTTCCTTGAACAGCACCTGCTCGAGGACGCCGGCAACCCGAGCTCGGATCTCGACGGTGGGGACAGCCTCGGTTCGCGCGGTGAACTCACGCACGATGGGCACCGTCCGTCGCTCGACCTCGGCGACGACGACATCGGGCGACGGGGGCGGAGCCGCGCCGGCCTTGGGGGCACGCTGGCATCCCACGGTCAGTCCCAGCAGGAGCAGACCACACAGCCAAACGAGGACGTGCCTGTCCATCAGACCCCCCATCGCGAGACTCGTACCCGGCAAGGCGGACGAGGTAGAACGCATGGCGGGAATGCAACAACGGCGGTGGCCGCGGCCGCCATTGGACGAAAGTCCTACTGGGACTTTGGTCTCATTGATCGGCGCCGGGTCCCGGCGCTCCTAATCGCGCCGATGGCGGTCATCGACGAGATCGAGCCCAACCTTGTGTCGCGAGACCTCCCACGGACGATCCTCCGCGTCGCGTTCCTGTCGACGCTGATCGTCGGGACGCTCTGGACCCTGCGGCCATTCCTGGGCGCCATCGTCTGGGCGACGACCGTGGTGGTCGCGACGTGGCCGCTCATGCTCGCGCTGCAAGCACGCCTGGGGGGCCGGCGGTGGCCGGCGGCATCGGTGATGACGGTCCTGCTCCTGCTCGTACTCATCGTTCCCCTGTCGGCCGCGATCCTGATGCTCGTCTCGCACACCGACACGATCGTCGGATGGGCGACATCGCTTGAAACGCTGACGCTGCCGCCACCGCCGGCCTGGCTCGAGAACATCCCGGTGCTCGGCCGCAAAATCGGGTCGGCATGGCAGCGGCTTGTGTCCGAGCCCGGAGCGCTCGCAGCCGGCCTGAAACCGTATGCGCGGGCCGCCACCCTGTGGCTCCTCGGTTTGCTGGGCGGCGCGGCGACGATGGCGCTGCAATTCCTGTTGATCGTGGCGATCTCCGCGGTCCTGTACGCACGCGGTGAGGCGGTTGCCCGGTTCTTGCGCCGGTTCGGCCACCGGGTCGCCGGAGCGCACGGCGAGCGGTCGGTCGTCCTCGCCGGGCGCGCGATTCGCGGCGTCGCGCTCGGTGTGGTCGTCACCGCGCTGATCCAGGCCGTGCTGGCCGGGATCGGCCTCGCCGTCGCCGGCGTGCCGTTTGCCGGCTTGCTGACGGCAGCGATCATCCTGCTGACGATCGCTCAGGTGGGGCCGCTCCCGATCCTCCTCCCCGCGGTGGCGTGGCTCTACTGGACGGGCGACGTCCCCCGCGCCGTCGGGCTGCTCGCGTGGACGATCGTCGTCACCGGCGTCGATAACGTGATCCGGCCGTTCCTGATCCGCAGAGGCGCGGACTTGCCGCTGCTGTTGATCTTCGCCGGCGTGATCGGCGGCATGTTCGGCTTCGGCATCATCGGTATCTTCATCGGTCCGGTCGTGCTTGCCGTCTCCTACACCCTGCTCCTCGACTGGATGTTCAGCGGCGAGCACGTCAACGACACGCCGTGAGCAGCGGCCGCCTGCGGCCGTGGATCGCCGTCGCGATCCTTCTGGCGTGGGCACCCGCCGTCCGCGCCGAATCGTCGCTGGACGACATCCGGGCGCGCGGGGTGTTGCGCGTCGGCGTCAAGACGGATGCGGCGCCGTTCGGCTCCCTCGACGGCGGCGGCCGTCACGTCGGCTTCGAAGTCGAGCTGGCGCGGCTCTTCGCCCGCGTCCTGTTCGACGACGACCGTCGCGTGCAGCTCACGCGGGTGACGACGGCGACGCGGTTTCCGCTCCTGCAGGCCGGTCGGGTCGACCTCGTGATCGCCACCGTCACCGCGACACCCGAGCGCCGCGGGCTCGGAGAGCTGTCGGACCCCTGCTTCATGTCCGGCTCGCTGGTGCTGGTACCGCGCACACGCTGACGGTGTTCGAGGTGAAGGGCATCGCCGGTCGGCACGCGCTCAGCCTGCACGCGACCGAGCTGCCGATGACGGCCATCGCGCCGGCGATTCCCGTCCGCTACACGGTGCTGAAAGACAAGCACGTAGAGCACACGCCTGTCGATGCAGGGAGCCGAGGTACGGTCGGCCATTCCGGTCCCGCCGCTCAGCAACGTCAAGCTCTGGATCCTCGACCCCGAGGCAGCGCCCGGCGAGCTCTACGCCAAGGTGGTGGAGCGCGCTGCGGTCGAGGACGGTTTCACGATTCGCTTCACGAGCGTGGGAGCGCACGTCGCGCGTTACCTCGAGCGCAGGACCGCGACCGGGCTGCCGACCTAGGTCATCCGCCGCCGTGATACGACCAAGGTCCGATATTTTCGCGCACCGGCGGATGGAACGATACGGCGCCGGCGAACACCGTACGCCAAGGAGTCGCACGTATGTGGAGAACCGACCGATCCGCGCTCGCGCTCGCCGTGGGACTGCTCCTCGTTGTCGTGGTCTCCTCCGCCGAAGCGCAACAGGTCTTCGTGTATCCGCAAAAGGGACAGAACCCCCAGCAGCAGGCGGCGGACCAGGGCCAGTGTCAACAGTGGGCGCAGCAGCAGACCGGTTACAACCCTATGGCGCCTCCGCCACCGCCCCAGGGCCAGGGCAGCGCGCCGCAGGGCGAGATGGTGCGCGGCGCGGCCCGCGGCGCCGCCCTCGGGGCCGTCGGCGGCGCGATCGCCGGTAATGCCGGCAAAGGCGCGGCGATCGGCGCGGCGACCGGTGGGCTGTTCGGCGGAATGAAGCGCAACGACCGGATGCGGCAGGAAGAGGCGCAGATGGCCAACTATCAGGCTCAGACCTCGCAAGCCACGGCGACATTCAACCGTGCATACGCCGCGTGCCTCACTGGCCGCGGCTACACGGTGCAGTAGGCCGACGGCCGCCCACGCCCGAACGACGATGGCCACTGCGCAGATCGACGACAGCGCGACCGCCTGGCAGCTGCAGGCCGAGCGCGGCCCGGATGACGCGCTGCTGCTGCGCCTGAGCGGGCGCTGGACGCTCGACGCGCGACTTCCGGTCGGCGCCGCCGTCCTCGATCAGGCGCGGGGCCGCGGACGGACCTCGCGCATTGCGTTCGACGCCGCGGCGGTGGCGTCCTGGGACAGCGGCCTGGTGATCTTTCTGCGCGCGCTCGCCGCCGAGGCCGAGCGGCGGGGAATCACCAGCGACCTCACCGGACTTCCCGAGGGGATCCGGCGACTGCTGGCGCTGGCCGCCGCGGTGCCCGAGCGCAAGGACACGGGCGGCGCGCGACGGCCCTCGTTTCTCGCGCAAATCGGGACGTCGACCCTCGAAGGTCTGCGAGGGGGGCGCGAGCTTCTCGCCTTTCTCGGCGAGGCGTTCCTGAGCGTGCTCCGGCTGACGGTGGGCCGAGCGCGCTTCCAGCGCTCCGAGCTGTTCCTGATCCTCCAGGAAGTCGGCGCGCAGGCGCTGCCGATCGTGTCGCTCATCAGCTTCCTCGTCGGCATCATCCTCGCCTACGTCGGCGCGCTGCAGCTGCGGCAGTTCGGCGCCCAGGTCTACGTCGCCGACCTCGTCGGCATCGCGATGACGCGCGAGATGGGGGCGATGATGGCGGCCATCATCATGGCCGGCCGCACCGGCGCCGCCTTCGCGGCCCAGCTCGGCACGATGCAGGTCAACGAGGAGATCGACGCACTGCAGACACTCGGCATCCCGGCCATGGAGTTCCTCGTCCTGCCGCGCATGCTCGCGCTGGCGCTCATGATGCCGCTGCTCGGCGTCTACGCGGACCTGCTCGGCATCCTCGGCGGTGGGTTCGTCGGCCTCACGATGCTCGACCTCGGCGGCGCGGAGTACTACCAGCGGACGGTCAACGCCATCGGCCTCGACGATTTCGCCGCCGGCATCATCAAGGCCTCGGTGTTCGGGGTGCTCGTGGCGATCGCCGGCTGCCTGCGTGGCATGCAGTGCGGGCGCAGCTCGGCCGCCGTCGGCGCCGCCGCCACGTCGGCCGTCGTGACCGGCATCGTCCTCATCATCGTGTCGGACTCCGTCATGACCGTGATCTTCGACCTCATCGGGCTATGAGCGCCGTCAAGGTCCAGGTGCGCGATCTCGACATGATGTACGGAACGCGCGTGATCCAGAAGAACCTCAACTTCACCGTCAGCACCGGCGACATCTTCGTGATCATGGGCGGCAGCGGCTGCGGCAAGAGCACGCTGCTGCGCCACATGATCGGGCTCATCGAGCCGGCGCGGGGCGACGTCTACTACGACGGCCAGAGCTTCTGGGACGCGGAGCCGCGCGCTCGCGAGGGACAGCTGCGCCGCCTCGGCGTGCTCTATCAGAGCGGCGCCCTCTGGAGCTCGATGACGCTGGCCGAGAACGTCGCCCTGCCGATCGCCGAGTACACGGACCTGCGTCCGGCCGAGATCCGCGAGGTGGTGGCGCTCAAGCTGGCCCTCGTCGGTCTCGCCGGCTTCGAGGACTTCTATCCCTCCGAGATCAGCGGCGGTATGCGCAAGCGCGCGGGGCTGGCGCGCGCCATGGCGCTGGATCCGGACGTCCTCTTCTTCGACGAGCCCTCGGCCGGCCTCGATCCGATCAGCTCGCACCTGCTCGACGATCTGATCCTCGAGCTGCGCAACAGCCTCGGAGCGACGATCATCATGGTCACCCACGAGCTGCCGAGCATCTTCGCCATCGGCACCAACTCGGTCTTCCTCGACGCGGAGACAAAAACGATGATCGCCGGCGGCGAACCGAAAATCCTGCTGAGGGACTGCCGCGACCCGAAGGTCCACCGGTTCCTCACACGTGGCGAGGAGAATTGACGATGGCGCGCAGAGCCAGCCCGGCCATGATCGGAGCGTTCGTCCTCGGCGCCGTCGTCCTGGGCGTGGCGGCGCTCGTGGTATTCGGCGGCGGCAAGTTCTTCCGCACCGCGCAGCCGCTGGTCGCGTACTTCGAGGGCTCGCTGAAGGGCATGGCCATCGGCGCGCCGGTCACCTTCAACGGCGTCAAGATCGGCTCGGTCACGGACTTCAAGGTGATCATCGATACGAAGAACGTCGGCTCCGTGCACCGCGTCGACGACTACATCTCGACGACCGCCACCATCACGACCCCGGTCTACTTCGAGATCGACGCCGACCGCTTGTACTCGACGAGCGGCGGGAAGATCACGTTCCGCAAGAACGCGGCCGGGCTCAGGACCCTCTACGAGAAAGGGTTCCGGGCGCAGCTCGAGGTCCAGAGCCTCGTCACCGGCCAGCTCGAGGTCGCCCTGAACTTCTATCCGGGAACGCCGCTCCGGCTCACCGGGCTGTCGAAGGATGTTCCGGAGGTTCCGACCATTCCGTCGAGCATCGAGAAGCTGTCCAAGACGCTCGACAAGCTACCGCTCGATGAAATGATCACCGACGTGCGCCAGACCCTGGACGCGGTCAACAAGCTGGCCAACGCCCCCGAGATCAGGACGACCCTCCGTGACCTGTCGCGTGCCGTCGCGAACGCCGACAGGCTCGCCGCCAACGCCGACAAGCTCGTCCTCGCGGTCACCGCCGAGGTGCCGGCGCTGATGGGGAACGTGACCAAGACGACCGATTCGGCGCAGGCGACACTGAACGAGCTCCAGGCAGTCGTCACCCGGGTCGGCGGGGTCGCGCAGACCGCGCTCGCGCAATACCAGCGGCTCGCGGAAAACGCCGATGCCCAGATCGCGCCGTTGATGGCCAACCTCAGCAAGGTGGCGGTGTCGGCCGACAAGACCCTCGTCCAGGCCGAGCGCGCACTGACGTCGGTGGAGTCGGCCATCAACGAGGACTCGCCGCTCCGCTACGACGTCGTGAAGGCGCTCCGCGAGGTCCAGTCGGCCGCCAGGTCGCTTCGCATCCTCATGGACTACCTCGACCAGCATCCGGAGTCGGTGATCTCCGGCAAGCGTGCGGAGGGAATGCGATGAGATGGCTCCGGATCGGCGTCATCACCGTCTGTCTGATCACGATCGGTGGCTGTGGACGCTCCCCGGCCACACGCTTCTATGCGCTCACGCCCATCCCGGGCACCACGGCCGCGGCCGCGCCCGCGTCGACACTCGCGCCCTCCGTGGGCGTGCGCGCGGTGGACCTGCCTGCGGAGCTGGACCGGCCGCAGATCGTCACGCGATCGGGCACCAATTCGGTCGAGCTGGCGGAGTTCGACCGCTGGTCGGCGCCGTTGCGGGACATCATCTCGCGGCTGATCGCCGAGAACCTCGCGGCCCAGCTGGCGACCGACCGGGTGGCCGTGTACCCGTGGATGCCGGGCGAGTCGGTCGAGCAGGAGGTCACCGTGGAGATCATCCGCTTCGAGGGGCGGCTCGGCGGCGCATGCGTGCTCGAGGCGCGCTGGCGCGTGGCCGGCACGAGCGCGCGTCCGGGACGGGTGGCCGGGCGCACGAGCGCGACGGAGAGCGCCGGCGCGGACTACGCGTCGCTCGTGGCGGCCCAGAGCCGCCTGGTGGGCCGCCTGAGCGCCGACATCGCCGCCGCGATCCGCAGCAACGTCGCTGCGCGGCCACAGAATTCGAACTGAGAGAGGGTTGAGCATGAGCACGATGAAGGCAGGCGGTCTCCTCCTGGTGATGGCGGCCATGCTCGTGCCATGGCCGGCGCGCGCGCAGCAGACGTACAACGGCGCCAGGCCGATGCTCTGCGCCATGTCGCACGTGGTGGAATGCGACGAGACGGGTCAGTGCGAGCGCCGCACGCCGGAGGCCAAGGAGCTGCCGCGATTCGTGCGCGTCGACGCGGCGAAGCGCTCGCTCAGCGCCACCGACGGGGCGCGCACCGCCGAGATCAAGTCAGTGTCGCGCACCGACGGGCGGCTCCTCCTGCAAGGCGGCGAGATGGGCCGGGGCTGGAGCGCGGCCATCGCCGAGGACACCGGCCTCATGGCCGTGGCCGTCGTCGATCACGACGTCACGTTCTCGGTCTTCGGCGCGTGCATGATCCCCTGAGACGCTGCGCGTGACGTGGCTGCAACGCCATCGGCTGCGGCGATTCCTGCGCTCGTCGCTGTGGATCACGCCCGTCGCGTGCCTGACCGCGGCCCTGGTGACCGCCCCGCTCATCCGCCGTCTCGACGCCGCCACGGGATGGATGGTCTTCGGCTTCGGGCCGGACGGCGCGCGAGCGCTGCTCGCTGCTCTCGTCAGCGCCACCTTCACCTGCATCGTCTTCGTGTTCACGATTCTGCTGTTGGTCGTTCAAATCGCCAGCGCCCAGCTCACTCCGCGGATCATCGCCGGCGCGCTCGCGAACCGCGTGACTCAGGTCTGCCTCGGCGTGTTCGCGTTCACCCTCATCTATGGGCTTGCCGTCCTGGGCCGGATCGACGACTCCGTGCCGCAGCTGGGACTCGCACTCGCGGTCGTGCTCAGCATGTCGACGATCGTGATCTTCGTGTATCTGGTCGCCTACCTCGGCGAGAACCTGCGGCCGGTGCGCGTGCTCACCCTGGTCGGTGACCGGGCCGCCGAGGTGATCGAGCACGTCTATCCGCACCTCCTCGACGGGTCGGAGGCGCCGGGGCCGTCGGCGGAGACGCCCAGCACACCCCTCACCCAGACCGTGCAGCTGTCCGGTGAGTCGGGGGTCGTCCTCGCCCTCGATGTCGCGGCGCTCCGCGCCCTCGCCGAACGCGAGGACTGCATCATCGAGGTCGCGCCACAGGTCGGCGATTTCGTGGCGAGGGGCGACGCCTTGTTCAACATCTATGGAGGAGCCCGGCGGCTCGACGATCGAGTCCTGGGCTGCATCGCGCTGGGCGCGGAACGAGCGGCGGAGCAGGATCCCGCCTTCGGCTTTCGCATCGTCGTGGACATCGGGATCAAGGCGCTCTCACCAGCCATCAACGACCCGACCACCGCCGTGCTCGCCCTCGACCAGCTCCACCATCTGCTCCGCAAGGTCGGCCTGCGCCAGCTGGACATGGGCGTGGTGCGGGATTGCGAGGGACGGGTCCGACTGATTTATCGGACGCCGGACTGGGAGGATTTCGTCGAGCTGGCCGTCACCGAGATTCGGCAGTATGGCGTGGAAAGCCTGCAGGTCGCGCGCCGCTTACGCGCCATGCTCGAGAACCTGATCGCCAATCTGCCGCCGGCGCGCACGGCGGTCCTGCAGCGCGAGCTGATCTTGCTCGAGCAGAGTGTCTCGGTCGCGTTCGGCAACGCCGACGACCGGGCGTGCGCCTCACAGCCCGATTCTCAGGGCGTCGGCGGCTACAGCCGGGCCGCGCACTAAGGTGGGCCGTGCGGCCGAAGCCGACGTACGCCGAGGCCTACGTACAAGGTCCGATATCGTGCGGCGCGGACAGCGCCTAGGGTGAGGCCCATGCCGACGTTCGAGGCAGCCGCCGTGTGGGTCGTGGACGACGACGCGTCCCTGCTGCGGGCCCTGCGGCTCTTGCTCCGCTCCGCGGGGTTCACGGTCGGAACGTTCGGCTCAGCGGAGGAATTTCTCGTCGCCGCCCGCGCGGATCCGCCGGGATGCCTCGTCGTCGATATCCACCTCGGCCGCTTGAGCGGCTTCGACCTGCACGAGCGGCTGACCGCGGCGGGGTTGACCATCCCGACCATCTTCATCACCGCGCACGACGACGCGCCCACGCGCGAGCGGGCGCGCCGGGCCGGTGCCATCGGCTACCTGAGAAAGCCGTTCGACGACGACGCGCTCATCGCCAGCGTGCAGCTGGCGCTACACGGCTGACGGCGACTCGGCCGGAACCTCGATGTGCATGGTGAGGCCCCGGTCCGCGTTGACGGTGGCCCAGATCTTTCCGCCGTGCGCCTGCACGATCGAGCGGCTGATCGCGAGCCCCATGCCGAGCCCGTCGGACTTCGTGGTGACGAACGGCTCGAACATCCGCTCGAGCTCATCGCGTGCGGCGCCGACGCCGGTATCGGCAACGCTGATCTCGACGCGATCGGTCGCGCGCGGCGCGGTCGCCACCGTGATCACACGAGGGCCGTCATTCGCGGCGGCGATGGCCTCGCTGGCATTGATGACCAGATTCAAGATCACCTGCTGGATCTGCACGGGGTCCACGGGCACCGGCGGCAACGCGGGGTCGTAGGCGGACCGGATTTCGATGGCCTTGCGTGCGAGGTCGTAATCCACGAGGCTCAGCGCTTCCGCCGTCAGCTCGTTGACGTTCAGGGGCCGCAGAGGGACCTGCTCCTTGCGGAAGAGCGCCCGGAGGCGGCGGATGATCTCGGACGCCCGCTTGCCGTCCGCGGCGATGTCGCGGAGCGCCGCCCGGACGTCCTGCGTCATCGCCGACCCGGCGTCGAGCAACCGGGTCGTGGCCTGGGCGTTCGTCACGATCGCCGCCAGCGGTTGGTTGATCTCGTGCGCGAGCGACGCCGCGAGCTCACCGAGCGTCGTGATGCGCAGCGTGTGCGCCAGCACCTCCCGTTGCCGTCGCGCCTCGTCCTCCGCCTGCCGCCGCCGCGTGACGTCCACGTGGGAGATCACGGCCCCGCCGGCGCTGCGGCGGAACGGCTCCACGGTGAGCTCGAACCATCGGTCCTCGTGGTCGATCCGGGCCAGATACTCGAGATGCGCCCGGTCGCCTTCCCCCGCGAGCACGCCGGCCACGGCCGCCACGGCACGGCGCGCGTCGGCATCGGTCATCCCGCTGGCGCGCTGACAGACGTCGAAGTAGCTCGCGCCGACCGACACCTCCTCCGGGTTCGCGTTGTTCGTGCCCGCCAGTCGCCGCCACGACTCGTTGACCGCGATGATCGTCCCCGCTCGGTCGACGGCCACGACATTGCCGTAGAGCGAGCCGAAGATCGCGCTGCGCAGGGCATTGCTCTCGAGCAGCTCCTTCTGAACCGCGCGCAGCTCGGTCACGTCGACGCCCGAGCCGATGTACCCGGCGAGCGTGCCGTCGCCGGCGCGTCTCGGCACGCCGTGATCGATCACCCAGCGGTGATCGCCGTCTGCGCGTCGCAGCCGGTACTCGACCGTGAAGGGCCGCTGCTCCCCGACGGCCTGGTGGATCGCTTTGATGGTCGCGTCGCGGTCGTCCGCGTGCACCCCGGCCAGCCAGCCGTCGCCGAAGACCTCCGGGGATCGGGAGCCCGTGAGCTGGAGCCAGCGCTCGTTGAAATACGTCCGCTGTCCGTTCGGGAGCGACATCCAGATCATCAAGGGCGCGCTGTCGGCGAGCAGGCGAAACCGCGCCTCGCTCTCGCGCATGGCGCGCTCGGCGTGGAGGCGCTCGAGGGCATGGGCGAAGACCTCCGTGACGGGCCGCAGGCGCTGGATGAGCTCGTCGGACCACTCACGGTCCATCCGCACGGTGGTGAATCCCACCGCCCATCGGGCGGCGCCGACCGTGAACGGCACCGCGAGCAGCGAGCGAACGCCGAGCTCGGCGAGCACCGATCGATCGGTCGTGGCCTCGTCGGGGAGGTCGCCGGCGTGGGCGATGCTGAGCACCTGCCCTTCCGCCAGTCGCGCCGCCATCCACGGACAGCGGCCGAGCTCGACGGTGGTGGGCCGGGGCGGCACGCCGTCACGCGTCCACGCGTGCGTGACGTCGGCCCGATCGCGCGCGCGCACCTCGAACAGCGCCGCGCGGTCGATGTCGAGCTCCAGCACGATCCGCCGCAGGCCATCCTCGATGGCGGCGTCGACGCCAGCGGTGCCGAGCGTGACGAACGTCGCCGACAGCTCGGTCAGGAGCGTCTCGAAACGCAGCCGCTCGGCCAGCGCCGTCTGGGCCCGCCGGCGCTGTGCGCGGTTCACGAGGAGGCCGGCGATGAGTCCGGTCTGGAGGACGAAGACGACCGCGGCGCCGACGATGTAGCGCTTGTAGGAGTCCCATACGGACGGCTCGCGAAACCGGACGATGCTCCCCGGCGGCAGCCGTCGCTCGTCGATGGACCAGCGCTGGAGCTGGCGCCAGTCGAACATGAGCGCGTTCGTGCCCTCCGACGTCGGCGGCGGGCGCTCGCCCTTCAGCACGCCGGCGGCCAGCTCAGCGGCCCGGACACCGTGACTGCGGAAGTCCACGACATCGCCACCGACCAGGCCGTTGCCGATGACCGCCTCGTTCAGTCCATAGACGGGCACGCGCGCGGTTCTCGCGATCTCCGCCGCCGCCTGGGCGCTCACGAAGTCACGGCCATCGGCGTCGCGCGTGAACGGACCCACCACCAGCACGGTCCCGGGCCCAAGGGCGGCCGCCCGCTCGAGCGTGTCGCCGAAGCTGCGACCGCTCAGATACTCGAGCTCGATGCGCTGTTGATACGGTGCAAGCTGAGCTTTCGCCGCGGCCAGCCAGGTCTGATCGACCACGCCGCTGCCCGTGACGATGACGGCACGGCGGGCATTCGGATGCAGACGCATGGCGGCTTCCAGTGTGCCCGCCCACCCCTGCTTCAGCCACGTCCCGGTCAGATTGGGATCAAGCGTCAGGACATCCGCGCTCGCGGCCGGGTCCGTCGCCGCGAAAACGATCGGGACCCCGGGAAACAGCAGGGCCCGATTCTGCACGGCGATGCGGAGCACGCGACTGGAGACGGCGAACACCAGGTCGAGCCGCCGACCCGCATATTTGCGAACGAGCAGGTCACGCATCTCGCGCTGCGGCACGTTATCGGGATAGAGGGTCACGTCGACCCATTCCGTGTAGAAGTACACGGCGCCACCCGCTCGAGCCTCGAGCGCCGCTCGGAACGCTTCGTCCATCGCCATGATGGCGGGCCCGAGTCTCGGCTCGGCGTAGAGCAGCAGGACGTTGAGTCGCTTCGCCTCGTCGGCAATCGCGAGCGCCGCCGTGACGAGCACCAGGAGCAGAGCCGCCGCGAAGCCGGCGATCACCCTCAGCCCCGCCGCTTGCCGTTCAGCGCCTGCTCGACGGCGTCGAGCAGCTCCTGATCGTCGAATGGCTTCGCCAGGAAATCGACGGCGCCGGCCCTCATCGCGCGCACGACGGTGGGAATGTCGCCGTGGCCTGTGATGAACACGACGGGAATCTCGCGGCCGCTGGCCGTCAGCGTCTGGTACAGCTCGAGCCCACCCTGCCCCGGCATCCGGACGTCGAGCACGAGGCAGCACGGGCCGGTGATGGGAGCGCGCGCGAGGAATTCTGTCGCCGACCCAAACGTCTCGACGCGGTAGCCCGCGGCACGGAGCAGGCGTTCCACGCCGCGCCGGACCGAGGCGTCGTCGTCGACGACGACGACGGTCGCGGGCGAGATCACGGCACCGTCCTGCCGGCCAGCGGCAGCGCGAAATGAAACGTCGCGCCGCGCGTCTCGTTGCTCCTCACCCAGATGGCGCCGCCGTGCGTCAGCACGATGGAGCGGGCGATCGACAGACCCATGCCGATCCCCGACGGCTTCGTCGTGTAGAACGGCTCGAAGATCAGGCTCTCGCCGCCCGGGGCGAGGCCCGGGCCGCTGTCCTCCACGGACACCTCGGCGGCCCGCTCGGCCTGCCGTGTCCGGATGACGACGCACCGATCCGTCGACGCCACGTCGCTCATCGCCTCCATGGCGTTGACGAGCAGGTTCAGCAGCAGCTGCTGCAGCTGCACGCGATCGCCCAGCACCGTCAGAGGCTCGGCGGTCAGGTCGCAGACGATGGTCACGCCCCGGATGATCGCGTCACTGGTCATCAGCTTGGTGACGCCCCGGACGATGTCGTTGACGTCGAGAGGGGCGGACTCGGGCTGCCCCTTGCGCATCAGCTCGCGGAGCCGGTCGATCACCTCCGCGGCACGCTTGGCGTCGCCCACGATATCCGAGAGGATCGGCCGGATCTCGCTGTAATCAGGCGGCGTGGCGTCGAGGAACCGCACCGCGGCCTGCGCATTCGTCATGATGCCCGCGAGCGGCTGATTCAGCTCGTGCGCCAGCGACGCCGTGAGCTCACCCATCGTCGAGACGCGCGCGGAGTGCGCGAGCTCCTGGCGGGTCTGCTGCGCGTCGATCTCCGCACGCTTGAGGTCCGTCATCTCAGCGTGGGCGACCACCGCTCCCCCGTCGGGGCCGGGCAGGGGCACGACGGAGACTGCGAACCAGCGGGCCACCGGCTCACCGACGCCATACTCGATCGTGAACGTCGGCAGCGACCCGGCGAGCACGGCCCTCATCAGCTCGGCCGCCTCCCCCGCCTGTGCCCAGGCGGCCCCGGCGGCGCGTCGGCACGTCTCCACATAGCTCGCGCCCACCTCGGCCTGGACGGCCCAGGCCGTGCGGTCCTCTCCGAATCGCATCCAGCTCTGGTTGACGGCCACGACACGCCCTTCGCGGTCGAGGACGGCCACGCCGCTGGTGAGCGAGGCGAGAATGGCCGACTTCAGGGCCTCGCTGGCCCGCATCGCCTCGTCGGCGTCCCGCTGGGCCAGCGCGCTGGCGAAGACCTCGGCCACCAGCCGCAGCCGCTGGACGAGCTCGACGGGCCACGCGCGCTCCGCCGTGACCATGACGAACGAGAGGCAGCCGAGCACGCTTCCCTTGGCGACGAGCGGCAGCACGAGCGTTGAGCGGATACCCCGCGCTCGCATCGTGTTCGCGTCGCGCGACGCTTCGGGCGGCGCGTCCTCGACTCGTGCGATGGCGATCGGCCGCTCGGCGAACAGCTGGGCGTTCATCCAGGGAAAGCCCTCGATCGTGGTGAGAGGCGGCAGGAGTGCTGTGCCCGGACGGACCCACGAGTACGCGCGGAGAACGTCGTCGGTGTCCGGGGACAGGCGATAGACCACCAGGCGATCGATGTCGAGGAACAGGCCGAGCTCGCGCAGCCACGTATCGATGGCCGCGTCGGTGTCGGAGGCCGACAGGTGGACGAACGAGCCGGAGAGCTTCGAGAGAAGCTCCTCGAACCGGAGCCGCTCGGCGAGCGCGTGCTGTACCCGCCGCCGCTCCTCGATCACCGCGGCCAGGCATAACAACGGGATGCCGACGACGCTCAGAAAGATCTGAAAGGCGCGCACGGATTCCGCGGGCGGCAGCAAGGCGAATGGGCCATGGGCACGCGAGCCGGCCCAGAGCCCGACGAGCATGGTCATCACCAGCGCGAGGCTGAGGCCGCCGACGCCGAAGCGCACGGCCGCCCACAACAACAGGGGCAGCAGGAAGGCCAGCTGCGTGCCCGGCGAGTCCCGCAGAGCTTCGAGCCGCTCGAAGGGCGGGCTCAAGACGATGGCGCCGACGACGAGCGGCGCGGCGGCGAGCAGCACACCCTCGAGCCGGCGCTGCGGCGCGGCGTCACGGATCCAGGGCCAGCCGCGGGTGACGCCGATCACGATGATCGGCACCAGCATCAGCTCCGTGAGGGTGTTGGCGAAGAACCGCGTCCGCCAGACGAGCCAGTATGGCTCGCCGTTGAAGAGCGTGACGACGGCCGCGTCGGCGAACGACGACAGGAACGGCGCTCCGATCACGGCGTAGGCGACGAAGACGGCCACGTCGCGCAGCGTGTCGAACCGGCGGCCGTCGGAACACCGCCGAATGCCACCGGCGGCGAGCAGCGCCTCGCTGCAGTTCGTGACGAACAGGGCCAGCACGAGCAATATTGGCCGCGCGGCTTCGAGCTGGACGATGAGATGCGCCGGAAAGGCTGCCAGCAGGTAGAGCCACCATCGCCGCTTCGCGGCGAGCAGCAGCGTGGCGGTGAGGATGGCGTTGGGCGGCCACAGCACCGAGGTCGTCACGGGCAGGAACCGCAGCTGCTCGCCGATCCGGGCGCCGACGAAGTAGGCGGCGCACACCAGCGCCGCGGTCGCCGCGATCCTCAGTCGTCGGTCCACTACCCCGCCCATGCTCCGGCGATAGTACTCGATGTGGGTTCGATCGGCAGAAAGGTCCAGCCTATGGGACGAAGGTCCCATATGTTCGTCGCTCAGTTCCTGCTACCCCAGTCGCTATGAGAACAGGCTTGATGTGGCCGGCCGCCCTCGCCGTCGTGCTCGTGACCGCGCCCGTCGTCGCGGCGCCACTCGACGCGTCGGCGCCCATGCAGTGCGCCATCCAGACGGTGATGGTGTGCACCGACCCGTCGGGATGTGTCCGCGGAACCGCCGCGACCGTCAACTTTCCGCCAAGCATCAAGATCGACATCGGCGGACGCCTGGTCAGTGGTGCCGCGACCGGACGGAGCGCCAAGATCACCTCCGTTGGCCGTGGGGCAGGCCAGCTGCTTGTGCACGGCGAGGAGATGGGCCTCGGCGGAATCGCCTGGAACGTGGTGATTGCCGAGGCGGACGGCGCCATGTCGGGCGCTGTCCTCAGTCATGGGGGCGGCTTCCTCATGTTCGGGGCCTGCTCGCCGAGCTAGGTGGTGGTGTTCGTTTCTGCCGATCCTATTCGCGGCAGAAACGCTCGCGGCGCTGCAGGTAGGCGTGCCGGACGGCGCTGTACAGGTCGATCGCGCTTTCTTCGAAGCCCTGGAACAGGTCCAGGTTGAGTGATCGCTCGTTGACGATGTCGCCCACCTTCATGCCGAGGCGGTCCCAGATGAGCGGGAGGACGTAGGACAGCGGGTCCATCGCGCTATCGACGGCCTTGCCGATGCCCTCGCGGATCGTCAGCGGCTCCAGGAACGGCACGATGACGTACCGACCGGGCCGCACGCCGTAGACACACAGCGTCTGTCCGAAGTCTCCTCGGCTCTTCGCAATCCCGAAGACGTCCTTCGCCGGATCGAACAGGCCGCCGACACCCGCCGTGCTGTTGATGAGGAAGCGCCCGAGCTCACGGCCGGCACCCTTGACCTTGCCCTGGAGCAGATTGTTGATGAGCCGCGGCACGAACGAGATGTTGTCGAATCCGTTCGCGATCATGATCTGGACCTCGTCGGGGACCACGAAGTTGTAGCCCTTCGCGACCGGCTTGAGGACGTAGCGGTCCAGACGCCGATTGAAGTCGAACATCGTCGTGTTCCAGCCCTCCCACGGATCGTCGACCGCGCCCTCCACGTCCTCCGTCGTCTCGCGCGCCTGCGCCATGCCTTCCTCGGGCGCCGAGATGTCGCCGACCGGCTCCCGGCCCCGCAACGCGGCGTCGCTCGCCGTGTCGGCCGGCGTGACGGCGACCAGCGTCGCCTCGCCCGCGCGAGCGGCGGAGGGCGGCGATGCGGGGTCGGCATCGCTCGGCAGGGCGGCTTCGATGGTGCGCGGCGGCCCGCCGAGGGCGGAGTCGGCACGGATGCTGCCCGATCGGGTGCCGCAGGCCGTCAACCCGAGCGCGAGCGCGCCGAGGCACGCGATGGTGGCGAGATAGTGAAGCCGGAGCCGATCGACCCTCGTCTCTGCTCTCATCTACGTCCCTCCTGAACGGCGTGAGAGTAGTGGGTCGAGAGCGCGCCCTCTATCGGACCAAAGTCCGATCCTCGGGTGTCCGCTCGGGGACGCCGACTGCTCGGGACGGCACTCGCTGGCCTCAACCGCGTCCGAGCAGCCGGTTGGTCACGCGATTATCGAGATGTGCGCGGCGTGGCCGCGGGCTGTTGCCCGTCGGCGGAGGCATTCCGTCGAATCTGCGCGGCCTGGAGCTTCGCTTCCTGGGTCAGCTGCACGTTGACGCCCGAGTGGGCCAGGGTGAAGCTCAGCCCCTGATTCGTGCCGGTCCACACCATGCTGACGTTGTTCTGGTTGTGCATGGCTCCGGCACCCGCGCCGCCGCCGAACGTGCCGCCCGCGACGGCGGCCATGAACAACCCGGAGAACTCCTCCACAGTTTTCAGATTGAATACCATCCCCTTGGCGATGACCTTCGCGACGCCGACGTCTCCGATGCTGAACCCCGTCACCGTGAACGGGTATTTCTCTCCGCGGTATTCGAGGACGCCTTCACCCCAGCCCACCCCGAGACCGGCGGCGACCGACATGGTCTCGATGGTGACCTTCCCCGTCGTCTCCTCTTTCGCCCACGCGGGCGCAGCTGCGAGTAGCAGGACGGCCACTGCGATCAGCACGCGCACGAACGGTCTCTGTCTGTCCATCGTCCGATCTCCTTTGTCCCCCGCGCTTCGGGGCCGACGCTGGCGGGTACCATGCCGGCAGCGTCACGAGGGAACAATGGGGCTTTCGTCCCGCGCCCTAAGACTTTCGGCCTACGTGGATCTCGCGGCTGACGCGATCGGTCTTGGGGGGATCGAACCTGCGTGTCCCGGCCAGCGCCCACAGCACGCGCCAGGCGCCGCGCGTGGCGAGCAGCCAGTACGTCTGGCAGCGGAAGGTGCCCACGAGCTTCTGCCGCCACGTCGTGCGCCGCACGTCGACCGGAGGCTCGAGGTGGCCGGCCACCTCCTCGATGCAGTCCTGCGTGACGATGCCGCCGACCCAGATCGACAGCCCGAGCGAGATCGACGGAAACGCGATACCCAGCGCGAAGAGCACCGGGTGGTCGCCGAACCGGTACGCGAGGTGCCAGCCCAGGAAGCCGAGGGCGGGATAGACGATGGCGGCGATCGGCCACTCGACGACCTTGTTGCCGACGTGGCGGCAGAGCTGGGCGGCATTGAACGCGGTCGGCGCCGCGCGCCAGGCGCGCCAGAGGAACGGGACGTCGTCGAGCACGCCTTTGTACCAGCGCGCGTTCTGCCGGACCATCTTCTCTCGCGTCTCCGGCAGGTCGACCAGCTCGAGCAGCGGCAGCGGCGCCATGAGCAGGCCGCGCACGCCCAGCGCGTAGCCGAGCGTGGAGTCCTCCGTCGCCCCCGAGGTCGGGAAGCCGCCGAGCGCCTGCAGCACGTCGAGCCGCACGAACTGGTTGTGGCCGAGACAGATCTGCGAGCGCCGGAAGCAGAACTCGAAGACGGGCCGCATCGCGCGCGCCAGCCGTGGCGCGCGCCTGGTCAGCGCGGCGAACCACCGGACGCGCCGCGCCTCGTTGATGAGCCGCGCGATCGAGACGCGGATGAAGATCGAGGACTGCTGGATGGCGCACACGCGGCCGCGGGCGTCGTGAGCACCGAAGTTCGCGAGCGACAGCGTGACGCCCTGATAGGCGGGCGCGCCGCGGCCCGCCAGGACCTCGGCGGCGATCCAGCGGTACACGTTGCGGTCGGGCAGCGAGTCGGCGTCGCTCACGCCGACGTAGACGCGGCGCGAGTCGTAACCCTCGCCGAGCGTCACGCCGAGCGTCTCCGGCCGCAGCGCCCAGTTGAGCTGGTGCGCCTTGCGCCCGGCACCGGGCATCGCCACCACGGACAGCATCTTCTGCTGCCACGACGGCAGGCCCGCGCGAAAGCGTCGCGCGAGCTCCGCGGTGGAGGCGGCCATGGCGGGATGCGGCGCCGCCTCCTCGCTGGCCTTCGTCGCCACGACGACGTGCAGGCGGCCGTCCGGATAGCGCGAGGCGAGCAGCGCGGCCAGCGTGCCGGTGATGGCCGGCTCCTCCCAGGCCGGGACGAGATGCAGAAAGATCGGTGCCCCGGCGCGCTCGAGTGCGAGCTCGTCGGGCAGCGCGTCGAGGCGCGCGTAGGCGTCCTCGACGAAGCGGCAGGTCGTGAGCATCCCCTTGCAGTCGACGAGGAGCTTGAAGGCGGCGCGCGCGTTGGCGAGCATGGCGACGACGAACGCGCCGAACCAGAGCCAGCCGGTCGCCCAGAGCCAGTCCACGGCGCTCGCTCTAGCGGCCGGCGTCGGACTTCGGGAACTTCAGCACGGTCTCGCCCTCGCGGACGTAGCCCAGGTCCTCGCGGGCGAGCTTCTCGATGTAGGCGGGGTCGTGGCGCAGGCGCTCGACGGTCTTGGTCAGCTCCTCGGTGCGCGCGCGCAGCGTGACGAGATCGCGCTCCATCGTGTCGAGCTCGCGGCGCATCTCGGAGACCTTCAGGATCGCGCGCGTGCCGTAGGCGCCGAGCGCGAGGGTGACCAGCAGGACGGCGGCGACGCCGAACGCCCGCGGGCGGCCGCTCACCGGGCGGTGCGGGAGTAGAGGCTGCGCCCGGGCCACGACGCGGCGTGGCCGAGCTCTTCCTCGATGCGCAGCAGCTGGTTGTACTTGGCGGTGCGCTCGCTGCGCGCGACGGAGCCGGTCTTGATCTGGCCGGCGTTCACGGCCACGGCGAGGTCGGCGACGAACGTGTCCTCGGTCTCGCCGGAGCGGTGCGAGATGACGGTGCCGTAACCGGCCCGCTTCGCCAGCTCGACGGCATCGAGCGTCTCGGTCAGCGTGCCGACCTGGTTGACCTTCACCAGCACGGCGTTGGCGAGGCCTTTCTGGATCCCCTGCTGGATGACCGCGGGGTTGGTGACGAACAGGTCGTCGCCCACGAGCTGCACGCGGCCGCCGAGGCGGCGCGTGAGCATGGCCCAGCCCGCCCAGTCGTCTTCGCCGAGCCCGTCCTCGATCGAGACGACGGGATAGCGATCGACGATCGCCTCGTAGCGCGCGATCAGCTCCCCGCTGTCGAGCGTGACGCCCTCGCGCCGGAGGCGATAGCGGCCGTTGTCCTGGGCGAACTCGCTGGCCGCGACGTCCAGCGCCAGCGCGATGTCGTCGCCGGGACGGTAGCCGGCGCGCTCGATGGCCTGCATGAGGAAGTCGAGGGCGGCGGTGTTGCTGCCGAGCGCCGGCGCGA
>WNEQ01001013.1_pt1 | contig 19902 bp, 18 predicted proteins | sample 5399971 | NCBI WGS metagenome assembly WNEQ01 (sample SAMN13153330, study PRJNA577476) | soil metagenome | isolation source: 20 cm grassland meadow soil 2 days after 1st rain plot 5 | place: USA:California | collected 2015-09-18
CATACGGGACCGGCTGGCCTCCCAATACGAGGATGTCCTCACCGTCCCCTTGATCCGACTCCACGAAGACCTCCAAGCCGGTGGCGGCACGGTCGAGCGCGTCACCATCGCCCCGGGCATCGGGGCCGATGGCCGGCGGCTTGCCGCCCTGTCCTTGCCGGAAAGCGTGGGGATCGTCCTGATCCGCCGGGGCGAGGCGCTCCTGTTTCCCCATGCCGAGACGGTACTGAAGGCCGGCGATCAGGTCACTCTCGTCGGCCGGCGGTCCGCCATGCCCGCCGCGCTCCAGTCCCTTCGCGCCTGAGCCGCCTCCCGATCACGATCAGACGTTGTAAACGCGTGGGCCATTTGTTAAGATAATAGTGATCTTGCCCCAACCATGAGGAGCGCCCCATGATGTTTCGAGACCGTTCCGCGGCCTATCAGGTTCTCGGAGTTGTTCTCCTACTCGGATTCCTGACAGTCACGCCGTTTTCCGGAGTGACCTTCGCTGACGAGCTGACGGGCATCCGCCTGCTCGAGGAAATTCAGAACGTCTTCATCAATCTGGCCGACCGCGTCAAGCCGGCCGTGGTCAATATCAGCCCGGTGTCCGTTTCCACCAAATCGAGCGAAAGCCCGAGGGAGCGAGGCCAGAACAACCCAGGGACAGGCTCGGGGGTCATCGTGGACAAAGACGGGATCGTGGTGACCAACAATCACGTCGTCGGGGACGCCAAGGAGGTCGAGGTGCGGCTCTCCGACAAAAGCAAGTACGTCGGCCAGGTGATCGGTCGCGATCCTGATACCGACCTGGCTGTCGTGAAGCTCACAGCCGATCGGGCGCTTCCCACGGTGCCGTTCGGCGACTCCTCCAAGGTCCGTGTCGGCCAGTGGGTCATGGCAGTCGGCAATCCGTTCTCCCTGGACCGGACCGTCACCGTGGGGGTGGTCAGCGGCCTCGAACGCGACGCCGTCCGGCTGTCCCGCTACGAGGCCTTCATCCAGACCGACGCCTCGATCAACCCGGGCAACAGCGGAGGCCCGCTGTTCAACATCAAAGGCGAAGTGATCGGCATCAACACCGCCATCATCAACTACGCCCAGGGCATCGGGTTCGCCATCCCCTCCAATATGGCGCAACAGGTCGTCAGCCAACTCCGTTCCAAGGGGAAGGTCGTCCGCGGCTGGCTGGGCATCGGCATCCAGGAGGTCACCGCGGAGCTAGCCACCAAGTTCGGCATCAAGGAATCCGACGGCGTCCTGGTGAACGACGTCTTCGAGAACGAGCCCGCCGCGCGTGCCGGTCTGAAGCCGGGCGACATCATCGCGAAGGTGGAAGGGCGCCGCGTGGAAACTCCCTCCGCCCTGTCCCGGAGCGTGGCCGGGCTGGCCCCGGGCACCAAGGTGGAACTGGAGATCATCCGGAACGGCGAACGCCGCCCCCTGACCGTCGACTTGGGCGAGCGAAAGGAGGAGACCATCGTCGCGTCGATCCCCTCCCCGCCTCCTCAGCCGGAGGTCAGACTCGGGCTCAACGTGCAGGATCTCACCCCCGACCTGGCCGAAAAGTTCAAGATCAAGGACCAGCGAGGGGTGCTGATCAGCAAAATTGATCCGGGCAGCGTGGCCCAGGAGCAGGGCCTGCGCGAAGGCGACCTCATCAAGGAAGTGAACCGGCAGCTCGTCACGTCAGCGGAGGAGTTCAAGACGGCGGTGGCCCAGACCAAGACGGGCGACTCGGTACTCCTGCGCGTAGTGCGGGAAAATCGCGCGTTCTATTCCGTCCTAAGCCCCAGAGAGAAATAAACCACACCCGCGGCGCGCTCCGCTCAGTGTGCGGGCGCCGCCGCTTTGGCCTGCTTCTGTTCCTCGAGAATCCGCACCGCCAGCTCGCGCGGCACCTCCTCGTACGTCAAGAAATCCATGGAATAGGTCGCGCGTCCCCCCGTCAAGGAGTTCAAGGCCGAGGAGTATTTCAGCATCTCCGCCAGCGGGACGGCCGCCTTGATGATGGTGCCGTGGGCCTTCGGCACAGTATCCTGGATCCGCCCACGCCGGCCGTTCAGGTCCCCGATCACCGCCCCCATGAACTCGTCCGGCGTGCTGACCTCCACTGTCATGATCGGCTCAAGCAGGACCGGCGCCGCCTGCTCCATGGCCTTCTTAAACCCCATGGAAGCCGCGATCTTGAACGCCATTTCCGATGAATCCACGTCGTGGTAGGACCCGTCATAGAGGGTCACGCGGAAGTCGACCACGGGAAAGCCTCCGAGGATGCCTTCGTGCATCGCCTCGACGACTCCCTTTTCAACCGCGGGGATAAAGTTCCGGGGGATGGCCCCGCCGACGATCTCATCCACGAACTGAAACCCGGCTCCGCGCTTGAGCGGTTCGAGTTTCAGCCACGCATCGCCGTACTGGCCGTGCCCCCCGGTCTGCTTTTTGTACTTCCCCTGCGCGGAGGCGGTCTTGCGGATGGTCTCCTTGTACGGAACCTTGGGGGTATGCACATTCACCTCAATGCCGTATTTTCGCTTCAGTTTCTCGAATGCGACATCCCCATGCAGCTGCCCCATGGCGCTGAGGATCATCTCATGCGTCTCGATGTTGCGGACGAACTCGAGGGAGGGGTCCTCCTCGACGAGTTTGTGGAGCCCCAGGCTCACCTTTTCCACATCCGCCTTGGATTTGGGTTCAAGGGCGAACGATAGGAGCGGCCGGGGCATCGGGGGCTTGGGGATCAGGAGCGGGGCATTGTCGCTGGTGACTGTGTCGCCGGTCTGGGTATCCTTGAGCTTGGCGATCGCCACGATGTCGCCGGCCACCGCTTTCTCAACGGGGGTGTATTTCTTCCCCACCGCGTGAAACAGCCGCCCGCCCTTCTCCTTGACATTGCGCGTGGCATTGAGAAAAGCGGTATCAGGCGCGAGCGACCCGGCGTACACCCGCAGGTAATTGAGCCGCCCCATGAAGGGGTCGATGATCGTCTTGAAGACGTACGCCGCAAATGGCGCGCCGACGTCAGGCTTCAAAGCCACGGTCTCCTTCCCCTCCGCCTTGGTGGCCTGAACCGGATGGGCCGCGACGCGTTCCACCGGTGAAGGCAGGAGCGCCACGAGGGCATTGAGTGCCTCCACCGCACCGATGTTTTTCCCGGCGGACCCGCAGAGAACCGGGAACAGACTGCGATTGGCCACCCCGCTTTTCAACCCCTTCAGGATCTCCGCAGCCGTCAGAGTCCCGTCTCCCAGATACTTCTCGAGCAGTTGATCGTCCGCTTCCGCAGCCCCCTCCATCAACTTCTTGCGGGCATCCTCGACCTCGCCGCTCAGGGCCGCCGGTACCTCGGCCTTCTGCCGTTTCCCACTCCCATCCGACGCGTACCGAAACGCCTCTCCGGTGAGGAGGTCCACCACCCCTTCCAGGGAAGCCTCCTTCCCGATCGGCAGGCTGAGCGGGACCGTCTTGATCTCCAACGCCTTCTCGATTTCCTCGACCAGCGTCGCCCAGGCGGTTCCTTCCTTATCCAGTCCGCTGATGAAGATCAGGCCCGGGAGGGCCCGCTCTGTCGCGTACTCCCATAATTTCTCCAGCTCGGTCTTGACCCCCGCCCCGGCATTGAAGACCCACAGAGCGCCATCCGCCACGTGCGCCGCCTGTTTCGCTTCGGCTTGAAAGCTGGGCGCGCCCGGATTGTCCAGGAGATTGAGCGCGGTGTCGTTCCAGGAAATCTGGCAGAGGCTGGTCTGGATGGAGACCTTCCGATGGTGCTCCTCAGGATCGTAGTCCATGGCCGTCGTGCCGGCCGCGACAGACCCCATCTGAGGAATCGTCCCGCTCGAACAGAGAAAAGCTTCGATCAGCGTCGTCTTGCCGGCTCCGCCGTAGGAGAGGACGGCAACATTGCGGATGGTATCAGGCTTGGATTCCTTCATACAAAGATCTCCACATTAGACTGGAAATGGCGCCATTCTAGGAGGGGTCGAGATACCTGTCAACAGCGAGGAAGTCGAGGCAGAGCGTAGCGATAGGACGCTACGCTCGCCTCGCGGGTGTTACTTGCCGGCCACTTTGATCGTGGCGGCGACGTGCTTGGGATGCAGCTGGCAGTAGACGCGGTGCTCCGAGACCATTGTGTCGATGCTCTCGAGCGGCACGGTGATGGTCTTCTCCTCGCCTGGTTTGATGACTTCCTTGACCTTCATGGTGTCAATGGCAAAGCCATGCTCGGCGGCCAGCGTATTCTTCACCTTCAACGTCACCGGCCCCTTGAGATCAATGGTGCCGCCGCCTTCCCAGACCTTCGCGCCGTCCTTCTCCACCGCAGTAAACGTGAGTTCCTGCTGGCCCTGAGCCGGCAGAGAGGCCCAGACTACCGCGGCCAGAGTCAGGATGATCACGAGGGCTCGTCTGACCCAATACAAGTTGCTTAGCTGCATCATTCACCTCCCTTATGGTTGATATCGCCCACTGCTGCGGTAGCCTGGAAATGGCGCCATTCTAGAAGGGCTTTGCAGGAGTGTCAACTGCAAGGAACCAGGTGTCGCAGCACCGCGACCACTGCAGTGTTGCGAGACTGCGACGACGTTCCCACAGTTTCTTTATTACGAATCCATTACCAAACTCTTACGCATCCTTTACGGGCACGAGATATGTTCTCACATGATTGGGACAGGCTCCTTCCCGGATAAGCAAGTTGTCCTGACCACAAGGAGGTCACCATGATTCCCAAAGTCATAATCACACGGCGTGGACTTGGCGCGATTATCCTCGCGATCGGGGCTGGGCTGCTCATGACGGCTGTGCTCCCGCGGGAGGTCAGTTCGGATTTGTTTGCCGCGCGCGATCCAGGCGTCCGCACAGGCCCTGCCGGCGCGGGCGATAAGATCTTCGGACTGACCGACCTCGAACAACAGTTGTTCACTGTGGGGCTCGAGGCCTTCGAGGAAGTTCAGTCTGTCCAGGGCACGATTCCGCAGACAGAACCGGGGCTCGGGCCACGCTTCAATTTGGACAGTTGCGCGGGGCCGGCTATAGGCGGGACTAGTCCGGCTGTGAATCCTCAGGTGGACACGGCCACGAAAGAAGGCGCCTACAATGAGGTCCCGTTCTTCATCACGCAGAATGGACCGGTCCGCGAAGCGCGCTTCAAGTTCAAGCCGAACGGCACACCCGATGGCGGAGTGCATGCACTCTTTACGATCACCGGCCGAACCGACGCACCCGGTTGCGCAATCCTACAACCGGACTTCCGGGCCGCCGCCGCCAGCCAAAACCTGATCTTCCGGATTCCTACTCCTACCTTTGGGAACGGATTGATCGAAGCCATCGACGACGACACGATCCTCGCAAACATGCGGGCCAATCGGTTACTAAAACTATTTCTGGGTGTTAATGGTCGGCCCAACACGAGCGGCAACGACGGGACGATCACGAGATTCGGCTGGAAAGCCCAGAACAAGTCGCTCGAACTGTTCTCCGGCGAAGCTTACAACGTCGAGCAGGGTGTGACCAGCAATATGTTCCCGCAGGAGCGAGATGAAGACCTCGCCTGCCGGTTTAATGCGACGCCGGAGAGTACGCCACACTTCGACGCCACGAATCCTATCGACATTCCCAGCGACGTGGTCAAGTTCGCGGTCTTCATGCGTTTCCTGGCACCACCGACGCCGGTGCCCGACAATCCGTCCATCGTCCTAGGCCGGACGTTATTCACCGCCGTCGGCTGCGCCCTGTGCCATACGCCGACGCTGCATACGGGCAAGAAGGTGGCCACCGGGGCGTTGCAGGACACGGACGCGAACCTCTTCTCCGATTTGCTCCTCCACAACATGGGACCAGGGCTGGCCGATGGCATCAGCCAGGGTGACGCCCGCGGCGATGAGTTCCGCACGGCACCGCTGTGGGGAATCGGGCAGAGAATTTTCTTCCTGCATGATGGGCGCACGAGCGACCTGAGGGTAGCGATTCAGGCCCACGCGAGCCCTGGTGATTTACGTGTACCACCCTCCGAAGCCAATCAGGTCATTGCCATCTTCAATCAGCTCCCAGAATTCTACAAGCAGAGCGTACTGAATTTCCTACGCGGCCTGTAAGCAGACGCTGCCGGAGCAAAAGAAGAGCCCGTCAGGTTTCACGACCTGACGGGCTCCTTTTTTCTGCTCGCGATTGCTACTTGCCGGTCACTTTGATCGTGGCGCCAACATGCTCTGCTGCATCATTCACCTCCATTATGGTTGATCGCCCACTGCTGCGGTAGCCTGGACAGGCGCCATTCTAGGAGGGCCTTCTTGAAGCGTCAACAGCCAGAAACAAGGCTTTCACCGCCCCCTCCAGCCTCGCCCTTCCCTGCCCTTTTCTTGCTCAGCGCGCCTTGGCCGAGATCTTGCCGAGGAAGAGGCAACGCTTCGCCGGTTACCATGCCTAGAAGGTGTCCACAAAACCAAGGGAAGACTAACGGGTGTGGGTGTAGCACCAGTATTACATTGTGGGCGAGGCGTGGGTCTGGAATGACTCCTCAATCAGCCGAGTCAGGACTTTGTTTGAGTCGAAATACTCTTCGGCAAGCTCTCGTGCAGCCTTCGCATGCTTAGTATAGTGGCCCTCAACCTCTCTGATTGCTGCCACCGCCTCATCCACGGTTCGAAATGACAGGACTCCTTCCCCAACGGGAATAACGGGTGAGAACCCCGTGTCCTGGACCACTACCGGCCTACCTGCCGCGAGATAGCAGGCTGATCTGCCGCTGAACCATCCCGCTTGTCCCCTGACATAGCCGTTCTTGGCTACTGTCCACTCAGCCTTTGAAGTTTCGAGGTAATCCCGGTAGCTGTCCAGATCCGGACACACCTTCATGGGGTCGACGACTTGCCATCCTTTCCGGGTCAAGAGATCCGTTGGCATCCGCTTCGTCTTTCCTGAACCGGCCGCCATTTCGAGCACGGTCGGGGTGACCATGCGGGGAAGGTCCACGAATCGCATCAACTCGATATCTTTTTGCCCGTAGGATTGGCCCTGGTAGGTCACATCATTGTAGCTGGTCCAGTTCATGACGGTCGTGAAAACATTCCGATATGCGCGTGAGGGTGTCCATTCGGTGAGAACGATTGGTTTTCTCAGCGGTCGCCAGTGATGTCCGGTCTCCGGACCCGTCTCCCGAAGCAGTTCCCCATAGCTGAAATGCACAGTGTGCGCATCAACTAGTTTGCGGAAATCGGCTTGGCCCCGCGCCAACTTGATCTGTGTGAAGACAGGGTCCGTATCCACATACGCCAACCTCTTGACTATCTGGTAGCCCGAAAGGTGCTGCAGCGAGCATGAGACATTGATGAGGAGGTCAGACGACGTTAAAACCTCTTTCACCTGGCTTTCTGTGAGCCCATACCAGCGGGATTCACCGGGGAAATAGTACGCCCACTTGTCGGACAATCCGAATCGTGACATGACAGCACCCAGATAGCCAACATTGTAGCGACAGTGCTTCGACACTCCCTTTTCGGCAGGGTTGTAGGGCCAGAGTCCGGTGTCTTCCAGGTAATAGACAGCGTGGCCGAGACGAGCCAATCCGACAACATATTGCAAGTAATCCCAAGTCACACCACCTATGGGATACTGAGCAATCAACCCTGAAACGATAATTTTCAGTCGATCCCGCATCACTCGATACCGAATCACCTTGCCTATCAGTTAAGACCTTATAGCCGGCCTAGCTCGTCAGCCAAGTCGGTGTTTGGTCCCATTGCCAAACGGGGTAACCGGTATCGCTCAGCGCCGGGGAAGGTTACCAACCCGCCTCCATATAAGCACGCCGCTTGGTAGCCAACCTTTTCAAGAACCTGTTCGATATTGTGCCAGTTTCCCCCATGATCCCCGTATGGAAACGCCATGATCTCGACTGAACTTCCCACATTGTCTTCCAGTAGGTCCTTTGATCGGAGCAGCTCGTGCTCGATCTCGGCCAACGTCAGTACAGAAAATCTCTTGTGGGAGGCCCCATGGGATTGAATCGATACCCCTGCTCGCGCAAGTTCTCGCAAATCATTCCAATCACAGATCGGTATTTGGGGCTCTATGCCGTCATCAAACGTGTTGTGCCCTCCAATATAGTCGGTCGGCACAAACAGGACCGACGGATACTTGAACCGTCGTAGCAAGGGGCTGGCGACTTCTCGTGCTGATCGGTAGCCGTCATCGAAAGTGATCATGACCGCCTTTTCCGGTAGTGTCTCGGGATCGGTCAGACCTCTCAGAAATTCCGGCAAGCCGATTACCGCCCAACCACTTTCCTGGAGGAGATTTAAATGATCAAGAAAGGTCCACTCGGGTACATAGAACCAGGGCCTCCAGCAGCCGTGGGGCGGTTCGGCAATCTTGTGGTATGAGAGGATCGCCAACTTCCTATGTTGAAATTCACATCTCATTTAAATTTTCTGGCACTCTCGTCGATGAATATCATGTTCATGGGAAAGCTCGCTCCAGCACAGATGAGACAACTTTCTTGGCATCGAAATGCTCCTCCGCGAGCGCGCGCGCCCGCTTTGAGTGGGCTTCGTAGTCGGCTGTCGCCTTCTCGAGGTAGCGCACTGCCTCCTCCGGATCACGAAACCGAAACAGCCCTGTCGCATCGGGGAGGAATCGGCTCGGTCCCGTATGCTGGACGACTGCGGGCTTTCCGCTCGCTAAGTAGCACAGCGTCCGGTCACTGATCCAGGCATTTTGTAAACGGACACACGATGGCTTCGCACAACTAAATTCGCCGCCGGACGCCTCGATATAGCGCTGGTAGTCCCACGGAGTCGCTACGACGATCAGCGCATCGGCCACACGCCAACCCCGGTCGCTCAGCATCGCTAGGTCCGGCCCGGCAACGCCCGAGATCGCTAGCTCGAGGGGGACCGGCGCGCGCCGAGGAACGTCGAGGAACGGGAAAAAGCCGTCGCGCTTCCGGTTGCCGTAATTCTCGCCCCGGAAGTCCATCCATCCGCCCCACCAGCTGGTGACGGTGGTATATGGTGCTGCGGAATCGGCCGGAGTGACTGGCCAGGCCGGCAGAAAGACCGCTGGTGGCGTGTAATGCCAGGTGAGTCCGCAGTCCGGAAACAGGGCTTCCGGTTGGCCCACTGTCTCGCCGATCGTGAAGTACACGTCGTGGGGCGCGACCGTCATCCCTCCCTCGCTAATCCAGATCTGCGTCAGGCCGGGATCGACATCCACCAGAGCCGATCGACGAAACCGCTCAACCACTTGGGCGGGGATGTCGTACGCCAGGTTCAACAGAAGGTCGGCGGCGCACGCCGCATCCAGGTCCACGCACCCACTCGTCGCTTCACGCGGGAGCGACTCGGTAGTCCACGAGCAGAGCGCCACAGAATCAGCAAGGCCGTATCGCTCGAGCCGGCTCTTCAGGCTGGCGACCGCGGCGGAGACCTCCTCGACGGGAGCGCTCGGCTTCGCCGCTTCCAGCCAGATCACGTCGCAACCGAGCGCCTGCAGTCCCAGCGCCCAGTTGAGATAGACCCAGAGCGCGCCGCCAGCCTGCGGGATGTGGAGCGTCTTGGCCGCGAGGCAGACTGTGATGCCCACAGAATCTCCATCATGCACGAGAAATGTTCCTTGAGGGTCGACTGGTCAGTACAGGTCGCCTGGTATGATCTGAGTGGTTACGTGCTTGGTCAGCGGTTCTGCTCCGACACTGGCTGTGTCGCTTCGGTCTCGACGCTGTCGCTGCCGTCTGTCGGCACAGGAACGAGTCGACCATCCTGGATCACCAATAACACGTCGCTATTCTTCAGTGTACTCAGACGATGGGAGATAATGACCGTGGTCCGGCCTCGCATCAGGCGCTCCATAGCTCCGACGATGGCGTCTTCCGTCCAGGCATCGACGGAACTCGTTGGCTCGTCGAGAATAAGGATGGGCGCGTCCTTGAGAAAGGCGCGGGCGAGCGAAATGCGCTGGCGCTCGCCGCCCGAGAGGCTCATGCCACGCTCACCGACCTGTGTCTCGTATCCCTTCGGCAGGCGAGTGACGAACTCATGCGCGCTCGCGAGCTTCGCCGCTTCTATGATCTCTTCTTTACTGGCCCGTGGCCGAGCGTACGCGATGTTCTCGGCGATGCTGGTTGAAAAGAGGACGGGGTCCTGCAGCACAATGGCAAACTGGTTGCGCAGGTCTGGCAACTTATAGTCGCGGAGATCGATCCCGTCCAGTAGGACCTGCCCGGCCGTCGGATCATAGAAACGGGTCAATAGGCTGATCAGTGTGGTCTTCCCAGCACCGGTCATCCCGCGAATGCCGACGCGGGAGCCAGAAGCAATGTCGAACGAAATGTTCCGTAGCACCGGCGGACCGCCAGGATAGGAAAAAGACACCTCACGGAACGCGATCGCTCCTGAGGCACGCACGACGGGCCGGGCGCCCCGCCTCTCGGCGACGTCAGGAGTTTCATCAAGAAGATTGAAGGCTCGCTCAGCGCTAACGAGCGATGCCTGTAGGTCCGCCATCTTCTTGCTGATGGTCTCCAAAGGGCTGTAGAGTTGCGCAAGGTAGGCCATCACAAGAAGCAGGTTGCCGAGTGTCAGGATGCCTGACTGCACGTGCTGCACACCAATGAACAAGGTCGCTGCAGTCCCCGCTGCGACCGTGAGGCCGATCAGCAATGCAAGCATGCCGCTCATCGAGGCCAGCCGAACGTGCCCTTGCACGTTCTTGTGGTGGTGCCGGAGAAAACGCTCTTTCTCGCGATCCTCCTGCCCGTATGCCTTGACAACCCTCAGCGCTTCCAGCACCTCCTGCACCACGGACATGGAAAGGGTTTCAAATTCCTTGACCTTCCACCATTCCCTCCCGATGCGCTGACGAAAGACCTGCGTCAGGACGAACATGATCGGCGCAACCGCCAGTGCGACCAATGCTAATTGCCAGTCGATCCGCGCTATGACATAGATCATTCCGACAAGCGTGAGTCCAGAAGTCATAAAGGGAATCATGCCATGAACAGCGACCCACTGGATCGAAGGGGCATCGTACTGAATACGGTAAATCGAGTCGGTGGTACCCTTGGTATCGTGGTAAGAAAGCGACAAGCGCTGCGCGTGATCGAAAAGCTTGGCTCGGAAGGCCAATACCAGCCTTTCACCAGAATAGGTTTCCAGCATGGAGCTGAGAAGGCCTCGCAAATAGAGGAGGAAGGACAGCAGGACGACAAGCCCGACGGAAAAGACGAGGACCCCCTTGCTGGACTGCGAAAGACCCGAACCCACCCCTTGCAAAAGTGGCGGCAGGGGCTGCGAGCCAATGACGCTGTCAACCACTATCTTGAGAGGGAGAGGAGCAAGAAGGAGAAGCGGGATGGAGAGCAAATGTAGCACCAACACGCCAATCAAGTGAGGCCAGTATGGCGTGACCTGGCGGAGCAATCGGCGGTAGAGCATGAACTCGCTCTGGCCGGTCTTGTCCACGGTCAATTTCTCCACTGAGCCATGGGATCAACGCACATTGCGCCGTTCGAGTTCCAGCTGGCGGACCACCTCAGTCGATGCACAGACCACCCCGCTCTCGAGTCGGTTCGCCTCGGAAGTGCAGGCGATCCACAGCAGTGCGAAGAGACCCAGAGAGAGAAGATACGGCACAGGCAGACCAAGAACACCCATCACCGTACCGAAGGCCGCCATGGACCCTTGAACCCAATAGAAAAACCTCAGTGGTCTGATCGTCGCGGACAGACGAGCCATCCTTCGCGGCCCCCCATGATACTCCACAACCATACGGAGCAGAACTTCGCCTAAGGCGCCACGCCTAATTTTGAGATCCCAATTCTGCCACTCGCTGTTCCATCCTACTGCATGACCGCTGGCGCTTAATTGCTTTGTCAAGCGGTCGAGGAAGATGTGTTTCTCCAATTCCGTACTTCCTGGAAGCGCCCATCCCACCGTCCGCCTCAAGGGATGCCAGCGTTGCCACCAACGGCTTGCGCAAAGGTTAGCATCGCCGTTTGTCGGCGTGCAACGCCATGGGGTGAGTCCTCCTTTTACGCGTCCCCAATCTCGAGCAAGAGGCTCAAGAAAGTGGAGCCACGCAATCATGGCTCGAGAACGTAGCCGGTGAATCCACCTCAGGGGAACAGTGGGTGCGGTCAAGGACCGGAGGTTTGCCTGAGCGGCACAGACGAGGCAGTACCATGCCGTATAAGCGACCCCCGCAGCAAAGGGCAGAAGAGCCCAGGGAGTAAAGAACCCAAGAAAAGCGAAGAGTCCGAGTGCAACGTGCCATTCCATTGATCGGGGCAGGAAGCTGAATATCCCCCCGCCCTTCGGATCATACATGCTTTGAAAGCCGGCAGATCCCCAAAGGCCCTCGTATATCAGTGGATGTCCAAACAGTCGAAAGAAAGGATAAGGGCCATAGATCCGTCCGGCCCAAATGGTGTGCCCCCAGGGGTTGAACTTATTCGGATGCTTTTTTTCCAGGAGCGTCTCAGCAAATCCATACCCGACCTGCTGTCGCCAATAGTTCCTGGCCGATGGTCTTCGGTGATGCCAGACGAGAGCAGATGGATTGAATCCGATCTGATAGCCCTTCTCCAAAAGGCGCCAACAGATATCGACGTCATCCCCTGCCTTTGTGAAGATCGGATCGAATCCGCCGATCTCTTCTAAGGCCCGCTTCCAGAATGCCATATTGCAGCCGGGGATGTGCTCTGCCGCCTGATCATTCAGCATCACCTGCGTAGGACCGCCAGGCGACCGATAGACGCAATTCGCCACCCAATTATCTTCAGGGGGGAGCAAGTTAGGACCCCCCACCCCCACCACGTTGGATTCCAGGAATGTGGCGGCCACGTATGACAGCCAGTCACGGTCAGCTCTGGCATCCGAGTCAATGTAGGCGACAATCTCTCCTGTGGCTGCTCGCATTCCTTCATTCCGAGCGGCGCTGACCCCCCTGTTCGGCGTCGTGATTGCCCGGAAGGGATACCGCTGAATGATAGCGTCGCTCCCGTCTGTCGACCCATCGTTGACGACGATCACCTCATAATTAGGATAGCGGAGATGCAGAAGCGACGCTAAACAATCATCAAGGGTGTGAGCGGCATTGTAGGTTGCAACCACGACTGAGATCTTGGGCCAACACCGATCAGGCGAAAAGGGTACCTCTCTCATAAAACGGCGCCGGACGACTTCAAACGACGGCTTCGACTTCCGGTCTGCGTCCACGAGCCCGAAGCCCCACTCGTCGATAAGGCATCCGTCCTGGAAGAAAGGGTCGGTCCAGCTAAAGACGACAGCGCCGGCGAGCCCGTGATTGAAAATTTCTTCCATCTGCCATTCCAGAAAAGCCGCCTGTCCATCCCGACTGTGGCGGAAACTGCACATGCCGAATTCGGTGAGGACCAAAGGAAGTTCGCCTGCCAAGTGCTGAAGCCGCGAGAGATAAGCGCAGAAGGCAGGTCGTTGATGGAGATACACATTAAAGGTGGCGACATCGAGGAACGGCAGTTCCAAATATTCCGTAGTCGGAAAGTTCGTGTAGCTCAGGAGGCAGTCAGGATCCTGATCCTTGGCAACGTGGCAAAGATCCTGAAGGAATCTTTCGACTTTCTTTCTCCCATACCACCGAACGATGGGTGGAGGAATCTCTTTGGCAACACAGTAAATCGAGAGGGCCTGATGCCGCCGACAGGAGGCGATGCTCTGTCGGACCTGTTGCCTAATCTCCCTCCTTGCCCTGGCGTGGTCGAGAAAACAGACATGGGACATCCATGGCACGTTCACGATGACTCGAAGACCGTTCTCCGCGGCTTGATCCAGAAGGGAAAGCGGAGGAACGGTATAGGTCAAGATGGTGTTGATGCCCGCCTGCCGCATCAACGCGAAGTCTGACTCAACCTGAGATGGCTCGGGGAATTGGTGCCCTGTACTGTTCGGCGGGAAGGCACCATAGGCGGTCCCGCAAATAAACAGCTTCTCCTCGCCCACATAGAGAAACTTGCCCTGGACCCGTGGACGATGAAGGGTGTGAGTGAATGGCTGCTCGATAGGCAGAGAATAGTATTTCATGAATAAATTCATGCGGGCCATGACAGTGCGGTTTCCTTACGAACCAGCCATGGCTGCCCGACTAACTAAAGCAACGTCGATGCCAAGTGGGCGCGGTTTCCTTAAGAATCAGCAATAGCTGCCCGATTAGATGAAGCAACGTCGATGCCAGAGGACACAGGGACAAGTTATTGATTTAGCAAGTGCGGGGCATGGCAGGTTTGGGCTAGTTGTAGGATTTTATATTCACGCCAGGAGCTCGGGCGTCGCGAAATCGCGACAGGTAGGAAGTTTTGTATGGGTGTATGCCCCCCGTTTGGACACCCTTTACCCGATTGCTCTCAGGTGTTTCAGGGATCCGCTGAATGTCCCTAGGCGACCGGTCAACCTACTGTAGGGCATCTACCAGCGCCGATGATGAGTTGGTGATGAGGAATAATAAGCGGTAGCTCGGCAGACCATCCCGTACCAACTCATAAGCGAGGGGGTTACCCTCCCTGTGCTCGTGCCCGGAAGAGGGGCGGAGCTCACAGATGGCTACGGCGATGGCGCCAGAGAGTGGGGTGGTGGGCGCGCTCGGCCGGGCCATGGTCGAGGCGCTGGGGTGGTGGGCGATCCTAACCGGCAACCTGCCGCTTCCCTCGCGATGCTCTGGTACTTCTTCCGCGCCCGCCATTCCTCAGAAAAAGTAGCCTGTCACCTTTTCACATTCCTTCGGCAAACAGGTAAGATGTCCAGATAGAATGCTTCAACAGACGGACGAACATGAAAACTTGAGGGCAAAGCAGCACCACACCGGTATGGTGTTGCTTGCAGGCCTCAAAGTCCTGAAAGGCCTGCTCCTCCTCATCGTCGGCCTGGGCCTGCTCAAACTGGTGCATGCCGATATCGCCACCCTCTTCTCCCATCTCCTGGAATCCCTCCATCTGAATGCCGACTCCCGCATCCTCCACAGTTTGGTTCTGAAGTTGGACGCGCTGCAGCCGCACAGCCTTCTCATGATGAGTCTGGTGAGCATGGTGTACGCGGCGCTGCTGTTAACGGAAGGGGTCGGATTGTGGTTCGAATTCTCCTGGGCGGCGTATCTCACCGTCATCTCGACCAGCCTCCTTCTTCCCTTCGAACTCTATGAGGTCATCGAGCGAATTACGGCGGTGAGGATCGGCGTGCTGCTCCTGAACCTTGTCATTGTGCTGTACCTGGTCTACCAGTTGAAACATCGCGCCTTGCATTCACGCCACCATACATAGCTCCTACAATGAGCGGATGACGCCGACCGCGTCCCTGCCCCGCACCACAAAACAGTACCTGACAGCTTTTCTGACTCGCGGCTTAATGATGCGGGGCGTGGTGGCGATGATGCGCATGCACCAGCGCATGTCCACGGCCCTTGGCAATCAGCCAGCGGTTCGCGGGAAACGCGGCAATCCCGGCGAGGACGAGGGAAACGATGAGGCTGACCCAGAACAGCAGGTCAGTGAGCCCGGCATCCATCGCGCCAGGGATGACGACCATCACGACGCTGTCAACGATCTCCATGACCGTGATGGAAAGCGTGTCCGACGCGAAGGCGAGCGTGAGAGCCGCCCCTAACTCCATGCCCGTTTGCAACAGCGGCAGCAAGGTCATCAGATAGCCAAACACAAACGCGAGCACCACCGAGAGCGCGACCGTTGGCCAGTTGCCCCAGCCCAACGCGGTGCCGATGACCATCCCGAGCACCTCGCCGATTGAACAGCCGGTCAGACAATGGGTTGTGGCGCTGAACGCGAGGCGATTCAGGGAGGGTCTCTCAGCGCTCGGTGTCGCGTGATCCATTTGCATACGGCGTGTTATTTCATTTTCCCCGGATCCTGGTAGACCATCACATGCGCATACGGAGTCCCATCGAACATGACATACGCCCCTGACGGATTCGGCGCGGCGGGGAGCATGGTTGCCTTGGCGTCAAACGGCCACATGATCATCCAATGCGGTGGCTCTTTCACGATCTTGGCCCCTGGCTCCTCCTTCATGACCACTCGTCCGTCCTTCTCCCAATGGGACCCGCCTCGCGCCATGTACGCAATGCCTGGCACGGTGTTCGACGGCTTGGGGGCGTTACTCATCAGATCCCCCCACCATTGCTTCACAGCCGCATCCATGCACATCGGGTCGGGGTCAGGGAGATTCATCACCGTCGGGATGCAGGTAAAGCCGTTGGTCCCCGGCCTGCCTTCCTTGAGCGTGCCATCCGCGCCAAACACCAGCACGGCGGCGTCCTTCGCGATATGAGGAGGCGCCGCGCTGAGTGCCAGCTTGATCTGTTCGTCTTGCGACATCGCTGGCACGTCCTTCGCGGCCTTCCCCTTTCCCTGAACATTCTCCCCGGCCATGACGAGACTCGTCAGGCCGAAACAGAACAGGACCACGAACGCCGTCCGAATGATTGACTTCCTCATGGTAGTCCCTCCATAGTTTAGACGCGCGCTCCCCCACATTTAGCCGGAGCAGCACGTGGGCACACAGCAGGCTTTTCCCTTCAGTGATTCCGTCACGGGCAGCTGCTCCAGCACGGTAAAGACCTCCCATTCATTGCCGTCCGGGTCGGTGAACCATACCTTATCCTGCCTCGCGTAACAACAGGTGACATCGTGCTCGACCCTCTCGAGGATTCCCTGCTCGTGAAGATGCCGCTCCCATGTCACGACATCACCGGGAGAATCGACCTCAATGCCAAAATGATTCACGCGACTGAACGCACCGGCCGAAGACACCAGGGCAAAGTTCAGCGCCGGCTTGGTCAGGTCGAACTTGGCGTAGTCTTCCGCCTGCTTCTGGGGCTCCACGCCAAAGACTTTCCGGTAAAACTCGACGGAGGTGGGCACATCACGCACGTTGAGCGAGATATGGGGTCTCATGGGGTTCTCCTTCCTTTAACATTCTGAACAATCCGTGAAGCACTCGACGATCCGGCACTGCGTGACAGCCCGTTTGCCCACCGTGCACGCCTTCGAGAGCTCCTCCAGGGAACGTTTCATCCGGTGTAAGTCGCGGATCTTGGCGTCGATCTCCGCCGTCTTGCGGTCTGCGTGGGTCTTCACGTCAGCGCAGGTCGTGCGGGGACTGGAGGTCAATCCCAAAAGCGCCTTGATCTCTTTCAGCGAAAACCCAAGCGCCTGCGCCCGCCTGATGAACCGAATGCGGCTCAAGTGGTCTGCGCTATACTGGCGATAGGCTGGGCCGGAACGAGGCGGCTGGGCGAGCAGGCCCTTCCGCTCGTAGAACCGGACGGTCTGAATGCCGACCCCGGCCGCTCTGGCCAACGACCCGATGGTGTACGGATTGCCGTCGCTCATACCGACAGCATAAAACCATGTACCTTAGTACAGTCAAGAGGCCGGCATTCTTTTTTTGGAGGGAATTCTCAAAGCCTAGAAAGAAAGCGGGGCACGATGTTCAATTCATCGTGAGGACGACGCGGAACCGCGCCTTGCCGCTCAACATGCGCTCGTAGCCGGCGGCGGCTTGTTCGAGCGGGAACGTCTCGACCATGGGGCGAATCCCGGTGAGGGCACAAAAGTTCAGCGTGTCTTCCGAGTCTCGGGCGCTCCCTGACGGCCAGCCTTGAATCGACCGGCGGTTCCCGATGAGTTGAATGGGTGTCACGCTGATGGGATCGGCCGATGCCCCGACCACAAGCAGTTGCCCTCCAACCCCAAGACCGTCAATAAGCGCCGACATGGCCTTGCTGTTCGGAGCGGTCGCAAGAATGACCGAAGCGCCGCCAAGGCTCGTTAGTTCCTTCGCGACGTTTACGGCATCTGTGTCGAGGTATCGGACGGCCCCGAGCTTCAGCGCGAGGGGCTCCTTGTCTTTGCCTCGGCCGATGGCCACCGTGTGAAATCCCATCCTGCTCGCGAACTGGATGCCAAGATGGCCGAGTCCGCCCAGGCCTTGCACGGCGACAAGATCTCCTGCGACCGCCCCACTATGCCGCAGACTATTGAACGTCGTAATGCCCGCGCAGAGGATGGGAGCCGCCTCTACCGGCGATAAAGAGTCTGGAATGGCAGCCAGCGCCTCGATTCTTGCAATCATGTAGCGCGCGTACCCCCCATCATCATGGAATCCCGTGACTCGGAAATTCTGACACCCGATAAAATCCCCACGACGACACGGGACACACTGACCACAGTGCCAGCCATGCCATCCCACACCCACCCGCTGGCCATTCTTCCACGCCGTCACGCCCGCTCCGACCTCGTCGATCACTCCGGCCACCTCGTGGCCCGTGACGCGCGGGTATTGCAGCCCGGGCCAATGTCCTTCCTTCACAAACAGGTCACTATGACACACACCACAGGCTTGCACCCTGAGGCGGACCTGGTTGGGCCCAGGTGCCGGGATCTCTCGTTTGACCACGTCGAACGGCGCGCCCGGACGACTAATTTGCACCGCCATCATCTGTGCCATGAGCGGGCCTCCTTTGTTTGATTAAAAGCACTTCGCGACAAATCGACTCTGGCCCCAATTCCTGCAATTCCTGACCCCAATTCTTCCCGCCTTTTATTATCCTTACCTCATCGGTAAGATAGTGACTCAGAATCTTTCAACGCGGATGAACAAGAAAACGCGATGACGAAACAACACCACACCGGCATGGCGCTGATCGCAGGGTTCAAAGTCGCAAAGGGAGTCCTGCTCCTGCTCGTCGGCTTGGGACTCCTCAAACTGATGCATGCCGAGATCGCCACCCTGTTCTCCCAACTCCTGGAAGCCCTCCATCTGAATGCCGACTCCCGCATCCTCCACAATCTAGTCCTGAAAGTGGACGCGCTGCAGCCGCATAGTGTGCTGATGATAAGTCTCGTGAGCATGGCGTACGCGGCGTTGCTGTTAACCGAAGGAGTCGGGCTGTGGTTAGAATTCTCCTGGGCGGCATATCTCACAGTCATCTCGACCAGCCTCTTTCTTCCCTTCGAATTCTACGAGGTCGTCGAGCGGATTACGGCTCTGCGGATCGGAGTGCTCCTCCTGAATCTTGTCATTGTGCTTTACCTTGTCACACAGTTGAAACATCACGCCCTGCGTTCACGCCACGTCCCGCAGCTCACCGAGCTACACTGAAATGGCGACAGGCTGCTTTTTGAGAGGGACGGAGTCAAGACGCACGAGGAGGGCCGACCGTACTGCGAAACACAGCCGCCGCGCGCCCCGCGTCGCTGCGCAACTAACAAGATAACCGAGTCTGACCCCAATTCCTCGTTCTTACCCCACCAAGCCCAGGACGTCGGACTCGCGGACGAGAACGAGTTCCTTACCGTCCAGATCGACTTTGGTCGTTCCGTATTTCTCGTAGAGGACCTGATCGCCCGGTTTGAGGACCGTGGTCTTGAAGACCTTTTCCTCTTTCTCTTTGGGTTTACTTCCCCTGTTCTTTTCCGGTGTTTCCAAGCGCCCCTTCCCCACGGCCAGGACCTTTCCTTCTACAGGTTTCTCCTTGGCCGTGTCGGGGATGAACAACCCCCCGGCGGTCTTTTCCTTGGCCTCCGACGGTTCGATCAGTACCCAATCCTGTAACGGTTGAATTCCCATGGTGTTTCCTCCTCCTTTGGTGCTGATTATAGAAGTCTTCGCTCTATTTTGCGGGGTCTTCGCACATTCAGTATGTGGAGTTGGTGTCAGGCATGACTATTGACTCTTGGAAATCTATGTCTCAACCCCACGCGCCTCGCCTCGCTCGCTACAGACCTTAGAAAAAGTAGCCGGTCCCCTCAGTAGTCCCCCTTGATCTCGTAGATCAGTGTCACCGTGGCCTCGACCTTGATCTCTCCGGATGAGATCGGGGGTTCGGCACCGGCCACTTCCATCGCACCCATCGAGCGGGCCGCATAGGGCATGG
>WNEQ01000541.1_pt1 | contig 19797 bp, 13 predicted proteins | sample 5399971 | NCBI WGS metagenome assembly WNEQ01 (sample SAMN13153330, study PRJNA577476) | soil metagenome | isolation source: 20 cm grassland meadow soil 2 days after 1st rain plot 5 | place: USA:California | collected 2015-09-18
CGATCGGCACCCCAGTGGTCGCGGCGACAGGGACCGGGACTGGCCCCGCGCGCTTCCAGACCTCCCACGGCGCGTCGCCTCTGGCGTACATGTCGTCCAAGCGCTGCTTGTCTCTGAACGTGTCCATAGCCTGCCAGAACCCGTCGTAGCGGTAGGCCAGCAACTGATTCTGTGCGAGGAGCCGTTGGAAGGCGTCTAGCACGAGGTCCTCGCCGTGCCGCAAGTAGTCGAAGATCTCTGCCCGGAAGATGAAGAATCCGCCGTTGATCCGCAGTCCGGTCTGCCCGACGTCCTGGACGCTCGTTACCCCTCCGTCGTCCCCCGCCACGACGAAGTGACAGGTCAGAGGCGGCCGGACGCAGAGGAAGCTCGCGCAGCGATTGTGCTGCCGGAAGCGCTCGAGCTGCGCGGGCAACGGCACGTCAGTGAGTCCGTCGCTGTAGTTCGCGAAGAACTCGGCTTCGCCCGCGAGATACGGCTCGACTGCCTTCAGGCGCTGCCCGATGTTCGCGTTGATCCCGGTGTCCACAAAAGTGATGCGCCACTCGTCGATGTCGCTCTGCAAGAGCTCGAGTCGCCGCCCGCCTTGGCTCAGCACGAAGTCGTTCGAGACGCACTCGTCGTAATTCCGGAAATAGTTCTTGACAACGTCGGCGCGGTAGCCGAGACAGAGGATGAAGTCCTTGTGCCCGAAGTGGGCGTAGTACTTCATCACGTGCCAGAGGATCGGGCGATAGCCGATCGGCACCATCGGCTTCGGGATGTTCTCGTCGTAGTCCCGAAGCCGCATCCCCAGACCACCGCAGAACAGGACGACCTTCATCGGCGTCTGACCCTCCTGAGGGAGCCGCCGGTGGCTAGCGCAAGCCCTGTGCGCACGTCGCAGTTCTGGGCAACCGATTGATTCACAGCGCCTTTCGCATGCTGGCCGGAGCAAGCAGCGGGCGCGCGAGCAGCTACACTGCTGCGCAGACGCCACGCCCCAGCACGCCGCGACGCGCCCTTCATGAAACGGCTTGCAGCAGCGCGAAGGCGGAATCGTACTGCGTTTGCAACGCCTGCCTTACGGCTGGGAGTTGGCGCCGCACGGCTGCCGTAAACTCGGCTGTGTGTCCTTGCAGCGCGAGGAACCGCTCCTGCAGCATCTCCAGCGTCAGGCGCCGGACGTCGATTGCGTACTCGGCCTGCCCCATCTGCCGCATGAGCTCCTCGGACTTGCGCTGCCAGAAGATGCTGAGCACCGGCTTGCAGCGGATGAGCCCGAACAGCGTGCCGTGATACCGCATCGGCACGACGATGTCCAAGGAATCAATCAGCGCGATAAGCTCGTCGAAGGAACTAATCCGCTCTGCGATCACGCGCTCCCGGCCAGCGGCCGTGGCGCCCTCCCGCATGAGGGCTCGGATCTGGTTGATGACGCCGGGGTCGACGCGCAACTGCGTCGCGAACAACCGAACGCAGTACCCGCTCACGACGAGCCAGTCGGCGAACGATGCGAGGGTGCGGATGTACCGGCCGTACACCTCGGGGTCGCTCTCGGGCCAATACCCGTCGTCGAAGACCGGCATCGGGTTGATGCCCACGATCCGGGGGCGCGCTCGGACGGCGTCGGGGGGGGCGTCGTCGCAAGGCAGGCTGAAGACCAGGTCGGGAACCACTGGATGCTCCCCAGGGAGGCCGAGTTCCAGGACGCACTGCCGCGCGTCGACATCGCGATACGAGCGGTAGTGCGCCAGCCGGAGCGTTCGCTTGATGAAGAACTTGCCGAGCCGCGTCCGCAGTGGTCCCGCGCCGAGGCTGAGGAACGCCACCTTCGTTCCGGTGGCGCGAGCGAGCAGCGACCACTTGAACAGCGTGAATGGAAATCCCCAGGGCCCTCCCCAGTAGTCATTCAGCTGCCCCGAGCCGGCGACGAGCAGCAGGTCAGTGCCGCGGAGACGGCGATAGGACTTGACCAGGAACGGGACCTCTAGGGGGACGGCCAACACCGCACGTCCCACGCGCCCCGCAGCCTGGACCAGGACGCGCAGGAAGGCGAGGCGCTTCAACCGCGCTCGCAAGACGCGCCAGGCCCTTGCGGACGCTGAGCGCCAATGGCCAGGCGGATGGGCGGTGAGCCGCGGTTGTGGGGTGCTGGTTGGGCCCCCGTTCATCCGGCGGATGGGAAAAGCCGGGATGCGATGCCGCTGCTCGGTATCGTGCGGGTAAACCGTGAAGCCGCGGAGCTCCGTCTCTGGGTAGCGACGACGCACATTCTGGACGACCGCGGCGATCAACGCCTCGTCACCGAGGTTCTGGTTGCCGACGTGACCGAGGATGCCGATCTTCACGGGAGCCTTTGCGCGAGCGCCACCAGAGTGTACCCCAACCCGGCCCACTCCTTAAGTCGCTCGAGACGGCGCGGCGGGATCACCCACCCCAGCGCCTTGTTGACCTTATAGGAATTCACGAGACGGAGGATGCCACGCTCTCCGATCGGAATGATGCTCGTGGTGCGGAGCACGCGGAACCGGCGGCGCAACATCGCTTTGAACTCCTCGCGACTCAGGTAGAACTTGATGTGAGCGTCCGGATCAGGGCCGTAGTCCCAGCGCTTCATCACGAGGCGATTCGCCGCGGTGATGATGAGGTATCCGTTCGGTCGCAAGACCCGCGCGATGATGTCGAGGTAGGCGGCCGGATCTTCGACGTGCGCCACGACCTCCTGCGACACAACGACGTCGTAGTGCTCGGCCGGGAATGTCGTGTGATAGAGGTTACCGGCGATGAATGGCACGTGAGGGTAGGCAGCGCGCGCCTGGGCGATCGCCGCCTCGGACAGATCGATCCCCGTCGCACGTCCCCAGTGCGACAGGTCCGCCGTAAACCAGCCCGTGCCACACCCGAAATCGAGGATCTCGGGATTGGTTAGTCGCAGCGATTTGAGAATCGCGAGGACTGTGTCGCCCCGTCGCCGCTGGAAGTCGTTGGGGAGTCGTTGCCGGTCCCAGCGCTCATCCCAGTAACGCCGCTGGTCTTCGAGGGACGGCAATGGTGACTTGGTCATGTGGTCCACGCAAGCCCCTGTTCCGCGGCCCGACAGCCGTATTCCTCTATTTGCCCCACGGCGAATTCGCGCATGCCGGCGCCGCCTTGCTCGTAGTAGCGGCGGTACCAACGCCTCGTGAAGTGGACCGCCTCGGGCAGCGTGAGCGCAGTTCGCCATTCAAGGTCCGCGAGGGCCTTGTCACTGGAGAGCTTCAGGACCCGGGCCTCCGGGCGGTCCTCTGTCCCCGTCGCATCCACCCGCCACCGGGCAGCCGGCCAGTCCTCAGCTATCATCCGGAGGAGGGCCTCGACGCGGTGATTCGCCGCGGCGTCCGGCCCGAAGTTGTACGATTCGCCGACCACCTGCGGGTTGCGGCACCACAGCTGGCTGCCCAGCCACAGATAGCCGCTCAGTGCGTCGAGCACATGCTGCCACGGCCGGGTGGCTTCGGGATGCCGAATGACCGCCGCATCGCCCTTGGACCAAGCACGTACGCAGTCTGGCACGAGACCGTCCTCCGTCCAGTCACCACCCCCGATCACGTTGCCCCCTCGGGCGGTCGCTATGGCCGCCGCGCCCTGCCGGCCGCTGAAAAACGAGCGCACGTAGGAGTACGTGATCAACTCCGCGCACCCTTTCGACCCGCTGTAGGGATCCGCTCCGCCCAGTGCGTCGTTCTCCCGGTAGCCCCAGGTCCAATCGACGTTGCGGTAGCATTTGTCACTCGTGATGATGACGCCCACGCCCACCCCGGCACGCTGGCGCATGCACTCGAGCACGTTCATGGTGCCGATAGCGTTCGTTTCGAAGGTGGTGACGGGGTCGCAGTACGATCGCCGGACGAGCGACTGCGCGGCCAGATGGAAGACTATCTCCGGACGGAACTCGTCGAACACCCTGCCCAGCTGCTCGCGGTCGCGCACATCGCCTTGATAGTGGCGCAGGCGCTGGCTGAGGGCGAGTATTTCGAAGTTCGACGGGTTTGTCGGGATGTCCAGGGAGTATCCCGCGATGTCCGCGCCCAATTCCAGCAGCCACGTGCACAGCCAGGAGCCCTTGAACCCGGTGTGGCCCGTCACGAGCACGCGCCGGCCCGCGTACACATTCGAGAACATCAGCGATGGCTCCTCGGATCGTTGCACAGCGTTCGCCAGGGACGGTTCTGCAAGAGCCATGCGCCAACACTCGGCAGTAGAGAAGCGGCGTCCACGCCGCTTGGAGGGTGCGCTGTTGCGTGGGCGCCACAGCAGCGGGCGTGAGGCCTCTCGGTGCGGTCGGCGGCCCGTGCTCGGACGGGGCTCCGCCCCCTCATGAGATCGTGCGCGCGAACACCGCGCAGGAGCCGCTGTAGGCATGCATGTTGCGACTCCCACAGGAGGAACAAGCATCGTACCCGACCTCCATTCGCCTAACGGTAAGACCCCGTGAGCACTGCGAACAGTATCGTCCTTCCGAGCGGCGACGAAACGTCGCGGCAGCACCCGTCCACACGGCGTGGTCGCTGCCGTCACTGCGGTGCGCGACTGGTGCACACGTTCGTCGATCTGGGCATGTCCCCGCTGTGCGAGAGCTTTCTGGATCGAGACCAGCTCGACGAGATGGAGCCGTTCTACCCGCTCCACGTGTATGTGTGCGATCAGTGTTTCCTCGTGCAGTTGGCGGAGTACGTCAGCCCTGAGGCGATCTTCCGCGAGTACGCCTACTTCTCGTCGTATTCGGATACTTGGCTCGATCATGTCCGAGATTACACCGATCACATGATCGAGCGGTTCCGCCTGAACCGGGACAGTTGGGTGGTGGAGATCGCGAGCAATGACGGCTACCTGCTGCAGTGGTTCGTGGCCCGGGGCATCCCGGTGCAGGGGATCGAGCCGGCTGCGAATGTGGCCCAGGTGGCGATCCAGAAGGGCGTGCCGACCTGGGTCCAGTTCTTTGGGCGGGAGATGGCGCGGCAGGTGGCTGCCGGCGGCAAGCGGGCCGACCTGCTGATCGGGAATAACGTGCTCGCCCAAGTACCCGAGCTCAACGACTTCGTTGCGGGATTGAGGATTCTGCTCGCGCCCCGTGGGGTGATCACGCTAGAGTTTCCTCATCTGATGCGGTTGGTTGCAGGCAATCAGTTCGACACGATTTATCACGAGCATTTCTCGTATTTCTCGCTGCTGGCGGTGGAGCGACTCTTCGCGGCGCACCAGCTCGTGGTGTTCGATGTGCAAGAGCTGAAGACGCATGGAGGCTCGCTCCGCATCTATGCCCGCCACCTGGAGGATTCCTCAAAGCCAATCGGGCAACGGGTGAGCGAGCTCAGGGCGGAAGAGGAGGCTGCCGGGCTCCGGCGCCTGGACTACTACTCCGCATTTGAAGCGAGCGTACAGGAGACCAAGCGTCGCCTGCTCGCGTTCCTGATCGAGGCGAAGCGGCAGGGCCGCACCATCGTCGGGTACGGCGCTCCGGGCAAAGGCAACACGCTGCTGAACTACTGCGGCATCCGGACGGATTTTCTGGAATACACCGTGGACCGGAGCCCCTACAAGCAAGGCAAGTTCCTTCCGGGTACGCACATCCCGATCTTCGCGCCCGACAACATACGGGCAACGCGGCCCGACTACCTGCTGATCCTGCCGTGGAACTTAAAGGACGAGATCATGGACCAAATGGCCTACATCCGTGACTGGGGCGGCCAATTCATCGTACCGATTCCGGAGCCCCGAGTCTGTCGATGATTTTCAGCGCGACGACGCTGGCAGGTGCCGTTTTGACCGAACCGGAGCGACAGCAAGCTGACCGCGGGTTCTTTGGTTGCGGTTGAGTCTTCATGATATTCTCGCCCACCAAGCTCCAGGGCGCCTTCATCATCGACATAGAGCATCGCGAGGATGATCGTGGTTTTTTCGCGCGTAGTTGGTGCCAGGACGAATTTGCGGCGCACGGCCTCAACCCGCGCTTGGTGCAATGCAATGTGTCCTTTAATCGGAAGCGAGGGACACTTCGAGGCCTCCATCTTCAAGTCACCCCCTACGCGGAAGCGAAGCTAGTGCGCTGCACACGGGGTCGACTGTACGACGTCGCCGTGGATTTGCGAAAGGACTCGGCGACTTTCCGCCAGTGGGTTGCTGTGGAACTCAGCGCTGAAAACCGGCGCATGCTCTACGTCCCCGAAGGAATGGCGCACGGATTTGAGACGCTGGAGGATGAAACTGAAGTCTTCTATCAGATGTCGGAGTTCCATCACCCGGAGGCGGCCCGCGGCGTGCGTTGGAACGATGCGGCTCTTGGCATCGCGTGGCCACTTGTGCCACCGGTGTTGTCGGACAGAGATCGGGCCTATCCCGACTTGGCCTCGTGGCCAAACTCTTCCTAACCGGTTCGTCGGGGTTTGTCGGTTCGCACGTAGCGCGCCTCGCGCTCGCGGAGGGACACGAGGTAGCGGCGTTGGTGCGGCCCGGGGATCCCATGCGTCGCCTGCGCGACTTGCGCCACGAATTGTGCGTGCTGGAGGGCGACTTGGCCAATATTGCGACCTTCCGAGACGCGCTCTGCGGATTGCGACCGGACGTCTGCATCCATTGCGCATGGTACGCGGAGCCAGGAAGCTATTTGCACGCGGTCGAGAACATCCATTGTCTCACTGAAAGCCTCGCGCTGCTTCGCGAGTTGATCGCCTTGGGCTGTCGCCAGGTGATCATGGTAGGCAGTTGTGCGGAGTATGAGACGGACGCTGGGTTCCTGCGTGAGGACGGTGCGACGCGGCCGGTGACGCTCTATGCAGCCACAAAGTTGGCGCTCGGCGTAGTTGGAGAGCAGCTCGCGAAGCGGACCGAGATCAACTTCGCATGGGCACGCCTCTTCTACCTGTACGGTCCCGACGAAGACGAGCGCCGCTTGGTTCCAGCGCTGATTAGGGCCCTGCTGCACGGCCAGCCGTTTCCGGCCACGTCAGGCGAGCAGGTGCGGGATTACTTGCATGTTGCTGACGTCGCGTCCGGACTGCTCACGCTCGCTAATCGAAATGCCGCCGGCACCTACAACATCGCTTCAGGACTACCGGTTACCGTACGCCAGCTGGCGGAAACGGTTGGTGAGCTGGTGGGACGTCCCGATTTGATTCGTTTTGGTGCCGTGCCCTATCGCGACTGGGAGCCACCGTTCATCTGCGGTGACTCCGGCCGGCTGCGCGCGCTCGGATGGTCGCCACGCCACTCGTTGCGAGAGGGTCTTGCGCGGACAATCCAGTGGTGGCGGAACACTGCCTCGGGTGTCGCGCCTGCGCCGTAGACGCTCGTGTCCCGTCTGCGGTGCTCCGACTGGTAGGACGATACGTAAGCGCGCCTCCCGGGAGAGGCGCCTTTGCGATCACTACGCGTCACCGCTACGCGCGGACGTCGCGATACAGTGGCGTAGGATCCATGCCACCATCGTTCAGCAAGCTGGCTGACCCGTGGCAGCGCCGCTTTCGCGCGGCGCGGAGCGGTGGGCCGCAGAGTGGCCCGGGAAGTAGCGCTTCAGTTCAAGGAAGCGCTTCTCATAGACGTGATAGCTCAGCCAGGCGAACGCGTATGACAGCGACATCCCGACAGCCGCAAGCAGCAGCACGGACGGCAATCGTGACCCGCCGAGCACCGCCACCCCGTTCAGATAGAAAGTGGTCTTCCACGCGATCGCCCCCAATAGTGGGTAGTGAATCACGTATATGCCATAGCTGTATTTCCCCCACTTGCCCAGCCAGCCACTGCGAACCGCGCGAACCAAGCGACTGGTGGGCGGTCCCGTCAGCACCATGACGAGCAGCGCACCGTATGTCACCGCGACCCCAGGAAAGGCCGCAACGGCCACGACCGGGTCCTTGGGATCCAAGCCTCCTCGGAGTGCCGCCAGGGCACCAAGCGCGAGCACACCTGATCCCAGTACTCGGGGGGCCGAGGCCTTGAGGCGGACAAGGCCGCTTGGCATGCGGGCGACGACCGCCAGCGCAGCGCCCGTCATGAGACCGTCGAGTCGACCCGGCGTCAGGAAATAGGCGGGAACGGTGTCGGCGGGGTCCTGCATCACGAACCCAAGGCGAAACACGAATCCGCTGATCACGGCCAGCATGGCCACTCGGAGGAGTGCCCGAGTACTGCACGCCCACACTATGAGCGGCCAGATCAGGTAAAACTGCTCCTCGATCGACAGTGACCAGAAGTGTCCCGTGTTGAGCGGGGTGCCGCCGTGGAGCGCAGCAAGCACGTTCACTGTGTAGGTCCAGTACCAGCTCTGATTCGCCTGCAAGGTGATGAACGTCGGTTCGGACCAACGTACCAGCCGCGGCAGGAGGACGAAGAGTACTGTCAGGGCGCCGTAGTAAAGCGGAAAAATGCGCAACGCGCGGCGCGCGACAAAGTTCGGCCACCATCCTGGCTGGCCCTTGGTGTCGAGCAGGATTCCAGTGATCAGGAACCCTGAGAGGACGAAGAACAGATCAACACCCGTCCATCCTACATACGCTATCGCGTGCACGGCTGCGTCGACGCGTGTCGCCGCTGGTGCAAGCGGAGCAGCGATCGCGTGGGTGGCGAACACAAGGAGGATCGCGACCCCGCGCAGGCCGTCCAGCACCGGCATGTGCTCACCCGACGCTAGGGCGCGCTCGACGGGGCTGTGTCGCACGCCGTTCAAATCCGTCGGCTCCGCGCCGGGGAGCCGCGTCCCCGTGAAAATCATGTGCGTACACCTCCACGGTCGGAGCACGAAACGCACCCTACCACCGTGCGATCGGGGCGCAAGTCGGGTGCCACCGGCCCGATGCCGCGCCAACGGAGTGTTGCGCTCCCGCATCAGCGCACCTTTCCTAGCGACGTTGGCCCGGCTTCGCCTCCTGGTCTCCCTCTTGCTCAAGACCGCAGCGGCATGAGTAGCCAACCCATTCCCGGATTGACCGCGCCTGCGGCTGTCGCGAACCAGGACCAGCTCGACCGCTCGCTGGTGCATGGAATCGCCTGGACCAGCGGGGCGAAGTGGGTTGGGCAGCTGTTCGCCTGGATCTCGACCCTGATCGTGGCCCGACTTCTCACCCCCGAGGACTACGGCCTCGTGGGGATGGCGTCCATCTACCTGGGGTTGATCACGCTAGTCGGTGAGTTCGGTCTGGGAGCCGCCGTGATCACGCTCCGCGACCTGAGCGAGGAGCAGGTGGCGCAACTCAACGGCCTCTCGGTGCTGCTCGGCGTCGGCGGCTTCGCCCTGTCGTGCGTAGCGGCGATCCCGCTAGGCCGCTTCTTCCATGCGCCCCAGCTTCCGGCCGTCGTCGTGGCGATGAGCACTGGGTTTGTGATCACCGCGTTTAAGACGGTCCCCTTCTCGCTGCTGCAGCGCGAGATGCGGTTTCGGGCGCTGGCGCTCGTAGAAACCGGGTGCGCCGTACTGCTGGCGCTAGGCATGATCGCCTTCGCCCTTCTCGGCCTGCGCTACTGGACGCTCGTCATCGGCGGGTTACTGAGCGCCGCGCTATCGACAGGAGCGGCGCTGGTCCTGCGGCGGCAGCGCCTCGCATGGCCCCGTCGGCAGTCGCTGGCGCACGCCATGAGCTTCGGCGGGCACATTCTCGTCGGCCGGCTCTCGTGGTACGTGTATTCGAACGCCGACTTTCTCGTTGCCGGCCGGATCCTCGGGCGAGCTGCGCTGGGCCTGTATGAGGTCGGCTGGAACGTTGCGAACACGCCGATCGACAAGATCACAAGTCTCGTGGGCCAGGTGACCCCCGCGGTCTTCTCGGCAGTGCAGACGGATCGCGCAGCCCTCAGGCGCTACTTGTTGAGAATCACGGAAGGCCTGGCATTGATCACCTTCCCCGCCAGTTTGGGGCTGGCGCTTGTCGCGCCGGACTTCGTGGTGCTCACGCTCGGCGAGAAGTGGCACGGCGCCATCGCCCCGCTGCAGCTCCTCGCCCTGAGCGCCGGCTTCCGCGCCGTCACGCCCCTGCTGTCCCAGGTGTTAAACGCGGTGGGAGAATCCCGTCTCAGCATGAGATACGGTGTGCTGTGCGCTGCCGTTCTCCCCGCAGGCTTCTACGTCTTGGGCAACCGCTGGGGCACAGTGGGAATCGCACTCGTCTGGGTGCTGGTGTTTCCGATACTCGTGCTCCCGGCGTATCGTCGGGTGTTGCAAACGATCGAGCTCCCCAGCCGCCAGTACCTGCGGGCGCTGTGGCCGGCGGTCAGCGCCTCGCTGTTGATGGCAGCAACCGTCTTCACAGTCAAATCGACCGCTGGTGAGTACATGTCGCGGGCTGCAAGCTTCGGCGCTCAAGTTGTTGCTGGAATGGTCGTCTACGGTCTGACGTGCGTGGCACTGCATGGCGGGCGCATAGCTGCGTTTTCCCGCATCCTGCGAGCCATGCGCGCGCCGCCGCGGCCCGCACCTGACGTGTCCACCTCGTGAGTGGCCCCTACGCCCGTTCCTTATTTTTCAGACCGTTGGGCAGACATGCCCTGCGACCGCCTTAACTAGGTCTCGCACCGACATTGCAAGGTCACGGATCGCCGCGGGGCGGGCGCGAGTCGAGCGTCAATGCTGGTTCAGCCATTCGCGCAACACCACGAGGTTGTACAGCCGCTGGCTATGATCCCGCAAGCCGTCACGGTGCTCACGCGCCATGTTGCGAATCCCGATGGGGTTGAGCCAGCCGCAATCGCACAGGCTCTCACTTTCGGCGAGCTGGTCGGCCCAGACGCTGATCGGCCCACCCGCGAACCACACCTGCAACGGAACGGAAAAGCCGTGCTTGGGTCGCTCGAACAGGTTGGCCGGGAGGAATCGTCCCAACAGCGCCTTGAGGAGGGGCTTTCCTCCATTGCCATCCAGGAGCCACTGGTCCGGAAGCCCAAGCGCGAATTCGACCACTTCCTGGTCCAGCAAGGGCGAGCGCGCTTCCAGACCGTGCGCCATGGTGGCGACGTCCACCTTGGGCATGAGGCAGTCTGCGATGTAGGTACTCACGTCCACCAGCCGCATCCGTCGGAGCGCGCTGCCATTGCCACTGCGGTACAACTGCGCAAGCCAGCCGCGCACGGCGTTGCCGCTGTCCCGCCGCTCCCGCAGCAGATTTCCCGCGTAGAGCGATTGCACCTCGTCCTCGCCCACGTACGTCCGCAACGCAGCGAAGCGCTCTGGTTCGTCCAACGCGAGGGTGCGCAGTGCGCGCTTGATCCGCTTCGCCCAGGGCCGCTGGCTGCGTACTGCGGCGCCGAGCGGAGCCACCATCGGGGCAACGCGGCTCAGGCGCTTGAGGCGCAGCGCCAGCCGATACCAATCGTATCCTCCGAACCCCTCATCCCCGCCGTCTCCGGTGAGCACCACGGTGACGTGTTTCCGGGTCTCCTGCGCCAGTATCCAGACGGCCAATGCCGAAGAATCGCCGAATGGCTCTCCGTAATGCCGAACCAGCGCCGGAAGAACGTCCAGCATCTCCGGGCGTCCGGTGAACGTGCAGTGCCGAGTCCCGAGGTGTTGCGCGATGCGCTCGGCATAGCCGCTCTCATCGAAGGCGGCTTCGGCGAAGCCGAGCGAGAACGTCAAGGCTTCCCCGGGACAGTGGCGAGCAGCGATGGCCGTCACCAGACTCGAATCGATGCCGCCGCTCAGGAACAAGCCGAGTGGCACATCGCTGCGCAGCCGCAGTGCGACCGAGGTTGTCAGCAAGCCTGCAAGCTGATCGACGGCCTCTGCGAAGCGCCCCGCGAAAGGCTTCAGCGCCCCCTCGAGCGCCCAGTAGCGGAGGGAACGAGACCCAGAGGAGCTCACTCGCAGCATCGTCCCCGCGGGGAGCTTGCTGATGCCGTCCCAGATCGACTGGGGAGCCGGGACGTACCCCATGGTGAGGAACGCGTCCAACGCCGCGAGGCTCACGCGACGGGTCCGGGGGTCGGTATCCCGAAGCGCCCCCAGGGTCGATGCAAAGTAGCAGCATCCGTCTTCCAGCGCGTAGAACAAAGGCTTCTTGCCCACCCGATCTCGCGCGAGCACCAGCTCGCCGCGCGTCCCGTCCCAGACAGCGAAGGCGAACATGCCGCGGAGATGTCGCACCGCCTCGCTGCCGTATCGCTCGTACATCCGCAGCAACACTTCGGTGTCCGACACCGTGTGGAACCGCACCCCCCGATCCGAGAGGAACTGGCGTAGCTCGCGGTAGTTGTAGATCTCGCCATTGAACACCAGAGCAATCCGTCCATCATCGCTGCACATCGGTTGGCGCCCGCCTGCGATGTCGATGATAGACAGCCGACGGTGTGCCAAGGCCGCGCGGCCTCGAGGATCGGCCCAAAAGCCCTCTCCATCGGGTCCCCGATGCCCCATGAGCCCCGCCATGCGACACAGACGCTCGCGGTCCAGGCGGGCACCGTCCCGCAACGCTACCGCGCCCGCGATCCCACACATCCTGGCCTCACCTCGCTCGCTCAGCTCGCACGGCGGCACCGCTCCTCGAGGAGATCACGATACAACTGCAGGTGAGCCTCCAGCCGGCGCTCCAGTGATAGGCGGCTCACGACTTCCCGGCGCGCTGCCGCCGCCTCGGACGAATCCCCCTGGGTCACTGCGCGCTCCATCGCTTCCGCGAGCACCGCGGCGGATCCAGGCGCCACCACGCGAGCGGCCGACGAAGTTCCCACAATGTCCGGCACCGCACCCACCGCCGTCGCCACAACGGGCACGTCCGCCTGCATCGCCTCGAGCATCGTGTTCGGCAACCCCTCGCTGCGAGACGGCAGAACCAACAGATCGAGATTCCTATACAGGGCATCCACGTTGTACACTTGCCCCAGGAAGCGGACCCACGACTCCAACCCGAGACGACGGCAACGGGCCTCAAGTCGCGCGCGCTCGCGACCGTCCCCTGCCACGAGCGCAGAGAACGCGAGGCCCCTCCGAACGAGGATGGCGCAGGCGTCGAGGAAGAGGTCCACGCCCTTCTCCAGGCTCAGCCGGCCGACGACCCCGATGATGGGCCGCTGGAGACTGCCGACGAGGGCGGTGAGGAGCTCGCGCTCCGCTGGGTCGCCCGTAGGCGGGGGGGCCAGCGCCGCATTGTAGATGGTCCGAACCCGGCGGCCGCAATGTCGGAACGCTCGGGCCTGAGCGTGCGACATGACGACAATGCGCTCAGCCGCACCGAGCAGCCGCCGGTCGACCCACTGATAGAATCGCCCCTTGAGGTTATCGATTGTGGCACCATGGAAGAATCCTATCCAGGGCCACGGGACACGCAGCTGGCGCAGCAGATACGCCACGGCCGCCGCCTTGTACCCGTGGGTCTGCACGATGGACGGTTGCCAGCGGCGTAGCACGGCTCCTACCGCCAGGGCCATTCGCCAGTCGAGAGGCCCGCGGTCTTCCACGACGCAATGCTGGACGCCGGCCTCATGGAGGTAGCGAGCGAATGCGGAGGGGGGCTCGCCGCGCCGATGGAACACAACGACCAACCAATCGATTCCCGCATCCCGCAGCGCAAGCGCCAGAGCAGTCAACTGGCGCCCAGGACCGGAGATCTCGTCGCAAGGAACCAGCGCTGCGATGCGTTCCGGGAAGGGGCGGGAGTCGTCTGTGCTCGCGCCTCGCTTCGTGAGGATCATCGCAAGAATCGGCTTCCGACCCAGCTCTCCCCCGTAGCGCCGTCGACCTCGGCGGGCACGCCAGCCGGTCTGTTGCGGGGTGCCGCTGCAGCGGGCGGCCGCCGCTCGAACCAAGCCCACGTCCGCCGCAGGCCATCGGCCAAAGACACGAGCGGTTGATAACCGAGCAGGCGCTCGGCGCGCTGGAGGCTCGCGAGCGAGTCGCGCACGTCCCCCTTGCGAGCGGGGAGCCGCTGGTAGGCGAGCTCGCGGCCCGTTATGCTCCCCACGAGCTCGATCAGGCCGAGCAGCGACGTCCGCGCTCCCGCCCCCACGTTCACTACGGACCCGCTGACGCTTTCCCCCGGCCTCGTTGCCGCAAGAACGGTCGCGTCCACGACGTTGTCCACGTAGGTGAAATCCCGCGTCTGGGTCCCGTCCCCGAACAGAGTCACCTCCCGTTGCTCCAGCGCAGCGAGCAAGAAGGCGGGGATGACCGCGGCATACGCTGAGTGTGGACTCTGACGCGGACCAAACACATTGAAATACCGGAGCGCCACCCCCTCGATCAGCCCGGCGCGAGCGAATGCGAGCACATATTGCTCGCCCGCCAGCTTGGCCGCTGCATAGGGGGAGCGCGGGAGGGGTTCGGCCGATTCCGTCTTCGGCAGGACGGCCGTGTCGCCGTAGACCGAGCTGGAGCTCGAGTAGACGATGCGCCTGACCTTCGCCGCTCGGCACGCCTCGAGCAAGCGCACGGTAGCATTGACGTTCGCCGCGTGGGAAGCCCACGGATCCTGGAGCGAGCGCGGCACGCTCGGGAGTGCCGCGAGATGAAAGACCACCTCGATCTCAGCGACCGCGCGACGACACACTGCGACCTCGCAGAGATCGCCGCGCAGAAGCTCAATCTCCCCATCCAAACTGGCGAGATTCGCTTCGGCGCCCGTGCTGAGATTGTCTACGACCCGAACATCGTGGCCGAGAGCAACCAGCCGCTCGGCGACATGGGAACCGATAAAGCCCGCTCCCCCCGTGACGAGGCACCTTGACGGCCGCGCTGCCAGCATGCAATCCCTCTTTGCCAATGGATATGGTCACTCGCCACCCGCCCCCGTGCGTGTGGATCGCTCGCCTGAGGGGGATTGCAAGGTTGGCGCCGCTCGCCGCTCACGGCCGACCCACACCGGTGGTCAGCAATAAGTCACTGCGGGACAGGGAGATACACTATCATGTCACGCGGTCGATGGGATCGTTTCGAGCGCGGAGTGTGGGATTGGTGCGACAGGGACGAAGTGGTGTGATCGTTGTCCGGGCGACACCGCGGTAGTCCGTTTCTCACAGCGCTCGGTTGCAGGCTTCAACGGCTCTCGGATTGTCGAACGAGACGACAGTGGCGCCCGTCCCCGCTCGGGTGCCGGGAGCGGTCGGTAAGCGCATCCGCATACGGATCGAAAACCGCGATGATCCGCGGCACGTTGCGGCTGCGCAACAGACGGGCGCCTTGGCTCAATACCAGGGTCGGCTAGCCCTAGCGCGGCAGCTGCCACCCCGTATTGCCAGCTGAAGTTAAGTGTTTGACTGGATTGTTCTTAAGCTCGGAGTCGTCCCCTTCTGGCCAAGGTAGAGCTGCGGACCAGACTTTGCAGCAGCCCTCGCCCATGCGTGCGCTTCTTTCCGCGACTGCAGCGACGCCCGTGACCGAATCGACTCACTCTATTACGACGCCGAGCGACGCCCGCCGGCTGCTGGTAATCACATACGCGTTCCCTCCCGACGGCACCGTCGGTGGCCTGCGCTGGGCGGGCATCACGAAATACCTAACCCGGCTAGGCTGGACGGTTTCAGTCCTAACCGCCGCCCCTGCCGTCAGGAATGACACGGCGGTTAGCGCGCATGTGGAGTCGTGTCCTCGCCTCTGGACGTTCATCGACTTCTGCCGGTTGCTCCGTCGGCTGGCCTTTGGACGATCGCTCGGGTCGTTCCCGGAGGCATCGCGTGTGGCGCGTCCGTCGGGGCCAGCGGGTGTGCTACGCCAGCTGCGTAGGGAGGTCGCAGCGTTCTTGACCTTTCCGGACGACAGCCGTGGCTGGATGCTGCGAGCGGCGCTGCGCGCGCGGTCGTTGATCCGGCGATTCCAACCACAGGTTGTCGTGAGTAGCGGCCCGCCGCACTCCGCGCACCTGGTGGCGCGGATGGCCACGATCGGGAGCTCGGTGCGGTGGTTCATCGACCTGCGCGATCCGTGGGGGGGACCTCACACGAAGGCCTGGGAGTCGGATCCAAAAATCGGGTCCAGGATCTTCGGCGCTCTCTCTCCGCCCTTGGAACGCCTCGCTTTCGCGGCAGCTCATGGGGTCCTTACAAACACTCACCAGTTTGCTGAGACGCTCACGGCGAGGTATCCCGACGTGCCCGTCGTATGCGTTCCGAACGGCGTGGACCCGGAATGGTTACCGCCCTCTCCTCCTGCTCTGTATCCGGGGTTGGGCATCGCGTACGCTGGCAGGCTATACGGAGGCCGCAATCTCGGGCCCGTGGTGCGGGCGCTTCGGATCTTCTTGGACCGCCACCCAGAAGCTGCCGCAGCGGGTTCGAAGTTGCGCATTGCCGGTGAGGTCGAGAACGGCCACGCTCGAGTGTTCAGCGAGGCCGTCGCTGCGGCGGGAATTGAGCAGTACGTCGAGATACTGGGCCTGCTACCCCGCGCTCAGGCTCTGAACGTGGTGTCCCGTTCGCGCTTGGCGGTGGTCTTGGCACAGGAGCAAGAGCTGCAGATCCCTGCCAAGTTGTATGAATCGGTCGCGATGGGCATCCCCACGCTGGTCGTTGCCGACGCAGACAGTGCCGCCGGGATCGAAGGCAACCGACTGGGGGCTGTGGTTCGCGATCCAGGTGACGTCGAGGGGATCGCTTGTGCGCTCGAACAGCTCTGGCGGGACGACTCACGACGGCACGCCGCGTGCCCCGTGCCGATCACGTACGAAGCAATTGCTCCCCTTGTCGACAAGCTCCTCGACGGGGTTAGGGCGTCTTCATGGGGACAAAGACACTGAATTCGGCTCCAACGTCCACGCTCACCGTACTCTGCTGCGCCTAGGCGTAGGCTATGAAGCCCAGCTAGGAGGGGGGGCGCCGGTTCACCTCATTGCCGCTCCCTGAGTTGTGAGGCAACGAATCGGGCAGACTCGCCGCTCGTGCGTCGCGCGAGCGCCCGCACCGATCCACGCCGGGTTGGTGCCCTCTGGAGCAGCGCCTGGGCCTGTGCTCGCCCGATGATCTCGCTGGCGGCAGGGAGCAGGTGATAGTCGAAGTTGTTGTACAAGCGATCGGGTCCTTTGTAGGCCCGTAAGGCGCGCAGGTTGTCGACAAACAGCCAGCCGCCTTCGCGAGCCAAGACCCGAAGGCTGTCGTAAAGCGCCCGTTCCTCCTGCACCCCTCCCTCGTAGGTGATCGGGAGCCGTGCGAGCGTGCGCAGCAGCGCGTCGTCCACGGGCTGCTGCTGTGCCAGCTGGTACGAAGGTATTGGGCTGAGCATCAACAACAAGTCGGGGTTCTCCCGACGGACCATCTGCAGTAGCGCACGCACTCGCCGGATGGCTTCGGCGCGGCTCTCGGCGAATCGGTGGAAGAAGAGCTGCTGATTGAGCATCTGGGCGGCGAGAGCGGCACCGTACCCCACACTGGCTTGCCGGGACTTGCGCAGGTCGTTCATGTACGTCAGGACGGTGGGAAGCCCCTTCCCCTGCTCGGACGCCAGCGCGGCGAGCACGCGAAGGCGCTGGACGAACCCGTGAAGCCCGGCCCACTTGGCGAACGAACGAAGCGCGAAGAGCACCCTGCTGTGCGGCAGGAGCCCGGGGCTGTCGTACACGTACCACACCGGCGGGGCTAACGTGTATCCGCTATCGGTGCGAACGAAGTGCGGCCGGTCGTCCACCCGGAGCATGTCGTAGAAGTCGTTCCCCGTGTAAAAGTTGAGCACAAAGGCGTCGGGGTGGTACTTCAGCAATACCTTCTTGAACACGAGATAGTCCTGGAGTGGGGAATACCGGCCGGCCCCGTACGGCAGCACGGCGGCGCGCAAACCGTTCGCATTCAGCACGCGCTCAAGGACGCCGGCGTGCGTCTGCGCGTTAGGCGCGCAGAGATCGGTTTGCGAATCTCCCGTCAGCGCGATGAGGTAGCGCTGGCTGTCGGTCACCAGCTCGTGGGCGCTGAGCAGGGTGCGTACGCCGTCCTCGTTGCGGGTGTAGGTGTACGTCACGCCGCTGGAGTACTCGACGCATCCATATTCCCCGATGACGCCCGTCGGAGGCGCTGCCACCCATCCGACGGCGGGGTCGCCGTACTCATACGTCGGGGGGAACACCCGAGCACGTTGCACACCACGTCGGCGGTGAGCAGCGTCCCAAGGACGATGCCGCCGTATTGCGCGGCGGCCAGCAGGAGTCGCTTGATTCGGGTTGTGCGAGACACGGCGACACCAGCCCCCATTGATTACGGCGTTCCAATCGGCCGGCGAGTCGTCCGCCAGCTCGTTCCTGAACAACGTGCGCTGCAAGTAGCGCACCCCAACCTTCCCGAACCGTCAGACCACGCCGCCGTCGCGTTCGTGCAGCGGGCAGCGGTAGTCCGTCCGCTGCACTCCCCTCGATGTCCACACCGGCAGCGGTGGCTTCTGGCGCCACGTCGCGAGCACGCAACTCGCCATCAATGGCCCCGGCGCTCCACGGGCATACAGCAACAACGTGTGGCGCCATCGCAACGGCGCGCTCGCCCCTGACGACCGGCGCGGCTTATTGCGTTCATTAGCAGGAACCTGCGCCCACCGGCTCACGTTGCCGCTCTCAAGGCCGTCATCAAGGATGACGGTGGCCGTTGGTCCTGGTTGAGGTCAGGGCCGCTCGACGACTCGGTCACCACCGCCGGGGACTGCGACGCTCGTGCGGCGGAAGCGACCTGCAGCAGAGACGCAAGCGCGAAGCGCACCAAGGCCGGCCCGGCGCGCGTCAGCGTGCAGCCGCTGAGTGAAGAGATAGCCTGCTCCGGGGGGTGGCAACTTTCGGACCCAACAGCGTGTCGCGAGGGGCGGGAAACCGAGGTCGGGGCCTAATCAGTACTCCGGACCCTCAAGGCCGCCAAACCGTCACATCATCCACCCAGACATGCTGGATCTGGGGGCCCTCGGGCATGTAGTTGACGAATTGGATCTCGTTGAGTCGTAGATCCGTGGTGGTGCGCCAGCGCATATTCTGGACATCGATCTTCTTGATGCCGTTAATCCAAAGGGTTTGGCTGCCGTCGTATTGGCCAGGGGTGTTCAGTTTGATATGGAATACGACCTCCTGCCACTGGCCGCCCACGAGCGCCGTCTTGGGAGACTGTTGGTAAAACCTGCTCCCGTAGGTGCCCCCCATATCCGGCCAATACGTGTAAAACCCGAGTGGCTGCAGAGTTGGAAGGGAAACCTCTTCAGGATCAAGACCGCCATAGAAGTAATTGGTGCCGTCGGGCGTGGTCCCGGCCGTCCCGAAGGAGGATCGAGCGTTATCGATCCTGTTGCCCTCTAGGGAAAAGAAGTGCACCCCGGCGCCATCGCCGCGCCGATTCTGAAACCCTTCCTCAAACATCACGAAAAACTTGACGTACACTTCATCGTAGCCCGGCATGAACCATGTGGTGATCATGCCGTACCCATTGGTCGGGGTGTAGAGCGCTTCCAAGGACCGCGTGCCGGATTTCACCCTGGCGGCATTTGTCGTCACGCTGTAGCGGCTGGGGGCCTGAGTATTATCCCACAGGTTCAAGTTGCCGCTCTCAAAGCCGTCTTGAAAGATGATGGTGTCCGTCGGTCCGGGCTGAGGGCCTGCGTTCGTGCCGGTGATTGCCGCCGTGCCGCTCTGGCCTTCGCTCGTCGCCGTGATCGTCGCCGCGCCAAGGGCGACGCCCGTCACGAGGCCGCCCGTCGACACGACCGCCACGGCGGGCGCGCTCGACGCCCACGTCACGGTCCGGCCGCTCAGCACGTTGCCGTTCACGTCCTTCACCATGGCGCTGAGCTGGAGCGTCGAACCTATCGACACGCTCGCCGCAGCCGGGCTGACGCTCACCGACGCCACGGGGACGGGATTCACGGTCACCGCGGCGCTGCCGGTCTTCCCCTCGCTCGTCGCCGTGATCGTC
>WNEQ01000542.1_pt1 | contig 19795 bp, 20 predicted proteins | sample 5399971 | NCBI WGS metagenome assembly WNEQ01 (sample SAMN13153330, study PRJNA577476) | soil metagenome | isolation source: 20 cm grassland meadow soil 2 days after 1st rain plot 5 | place: USA:California | collected 2015-09-18
AAATCGCCGTCGTGACCTGCGATGTCTGGTGCCTTTACGTGGACGAGTACGAAGTTCTTGTCCTTGGACCCTTCAATCACGGCCTTGGCCTTTGCCTCATAGTCCGTATTGATGCTGCCTGTAGCGCCTTTCACATCGATGAGTTCCATGCCAGCGGCAGCTGCTAGTCCTTGGATCATCGCTGTGCCCGAGATGCACGCTGCTCGAAGATCGAACATGGACTTGAAGCTCGGTAGGTTCGGGATCGTGCCAGCACCTCGTGTCAGTATTATGTTTGCCACATTCTCTTTATCGTTGGCTCTCTCTTTGTTCAGCGGGTGTTCTCTGAGAACTTCATGCGATCGTTTGACGAACTCGTTGACTGCTGCCGCGGCTCGTTTCGCTTCCTCGCTTCCGTCGAGTGCTCTTGCAGTGCCGATCTTTAGTCCTTCCTCTTGAGGGTCTACATCGGATACCATGCGCGAGATTTTCTCGCCTCGTAGCACGAGGACTCCGCGGTGGTCTACGGTGGCCTTGAAGCTTGTTTTAATTCCGGGTACGCTGCCGATCTTGATCTCGTTGACCGCTTTTGCTAGCTTTGATGTTCCTTTCCTGATTCTGCCCGCTCTACGGTCTTCAACTCGAAAGTCGTCATCAACGGTTGCAAAGTTGCATCTGAACGCTACGTCGGTTGGGGATAGATTGAATCCGGCTCCCATGGCCTCGAGGGCGCCTCGTCCTGTGTAATATTTCGCCGGGTCGTAGCCGAGAAGAGCGAAGTTTGCAACGTCGCTGCCGGGCCTTACACCTGGGGCAATGGGATCGAGCTGGCCTAGAAGACCGGCCTTTGCGAGTCTGTCCATGTTTGGAGTGTTCGCATATTCGAGAGGGGTCTTGTAGTCGTGGTCAATAAGGGGACGGTCGGCCATTCCGTCCACTATGAGCAGTACTGCTCTCTTGTCAGCCAATATTCTGCATCTACAACTGCGTCTCGGTAAAACAGTATATGAAACCTTGGATTGGCGCCCTTCTGGATAGGATGCCTAGGATCGGTCTGGAAACTAGCTCCGTACATTCTTGACAAACGTTGGTATCTGGACTCTGGATATCTTTGTCTACCCTGAAAGAGCCTCGGGGGGGAATCCGATGCCTGCACGCGAACGGATGAGTGATTCATTTTCTCGTGGGGTAAAGCCGGGACCAGATCCCAAAGCGTCCCGGACGGCGATTACTAGAGAGCATCATTTATCCTCATGAAGCTCGCTGCTAAACTGCTCGAAATTATGCGAGTTTGGTTGACCAAGTTGAGGGAATGTTTGGTTTGCGGGGTCCAGACTGAGAGTGAGGATGAATACTGCGGCCAACACCAAGCCGCACTGCAGAACATGCATGATTCCTTTCTCAACTGGTCAAAGGCGTATGGTAGCCTTAGTGTCGGGGGGTTCCTGTCCAAGCTTCTGAAACTGCGGGAAACTGGCGGCAGCGTGAAAGATGTTGCGACTTTTCTCACGTCGAATCCCGAGAGGTGGTGAGATTGAGAACTCTGGTCGTATGCGAGAAGCCTAGTGCGGCAGCTCGGGTTGCTCAGGCAATCGACGAGGAGAATATTCCGCGAAGGTTGAAGTCGCAAGGCGTGACCTATTTCGAGTGTGGCACAAGACAGGGGCCAGTTATTGTATGCTCGGTGCTGGGCCACTTATACTCTGTAGACTCAAAAGGAACAGGAAAGCGATCGTATCCTATATGGGATAATTCTTGGAAGCCGAAGAGCGAAGTAAAGAGATCATATTCGAGCTGCGCGAGATGGATCAATGTCATCGAATCGCTCTCGCGGCACGTCGATCACTTCGTAAATGCCTGTGATTACGATACTGAGGGTTCGCTAATTGGGTATACGGTCCTGAAGTATGCCTGTAGAGCCCCCCTCTCACAATCCTCCCGAATGATCTTTAGTACGATGACTGATAGCGAGCTCAAGCTGGCTTTCAAGAATGCGGCTTCTGGACTGAGAATGCCTCTGGTTGAGGCAGCGAGATGCCGTCACGAACTCGACTGGCTGTACGGGATCAACCTTTCAAGGATGCTCACCGATTCTGTCCTCAAGGCGAACGCGGGCTATACTACGTTGAGCACTGGTCGCGTCCAGGGGCCTACGCTCAGGTTTGTGGTGGAGCGAGAGAAGGAGATCGCTTGCTTTGTGCCCACCCCGTTCTGGACAATAGAAACCCAAGTTCAAGCGCAGGACAAATCGTACCCTGTCGACTATTTCATAGAAAAAGTCCTGACCCTCCAGCAAGCGGACCAAGTTGCCGTGGAGTGCAAGGGAAGGCTTCTCACGGTGCGAGAGGTCGAGATGCGCACCCAGGAACAAAAGCCTCCATATCCCCTCGATCTCTCCGGGCTGCAGTCCGAAGCATTTCGCCACTTCGGCTACACGCCAGCCAGAACAGTCGCCTTAGCTGAAGGTCTCTATCTAGACGCTCTGATTTCCTATCCTAGAACTGGCAGTCAGAAACTGCCCGCTTCAATAGGGTTTGAGAACATTCTCCAAGAATTGTCGACTCAGGAAGAATACCGAGATCTAGCGTCTATGATTCTGAGCCGGGGGAAACTCTGGCCGACTCAAGGGATGAAAGATGATCCGGCTCATCCCGCAATCCATCCCACTGGGGTAACCCCCGCCCGGCCACTGCATGGTCCCGAAGCGAAGGTGTACGACCTTATCATCCGAAGATTCCTCGCCGCCTTCACCGATTCAGCGATTCATCAAGTTCAGCAAGTCAGCTTGGAGTTGGGCCAGCACGTTTTCTACATGCACGGCTCGGTCTTGGAGAAGAGCGGGTGGATAGACTTCTACAAACCATATGCTTCCGTGGTGGTCCGTCAATTGCCGAAGCTCGACGTGGGGGACAAGGTTCCGATTACGGATATCAGAAATCAAGGGAACTTCACTCAACCTCCCTCAAGATATGGTCCCCTCAGCCTTCTACGAAAGATGGAAGAGGCGAGTATAGGAACAAAATCGACCAGATCAGAGATTATCGAGACCCTCTACAAGAGGGGATACGTAACCGATTCTCGAATGAGAGCGACATTGCTCGCAATGACAATTACAGGTTTACTTGAGAAATACTGCAAACTCATAGTTGACGCAGGTTTCACTGCATCGCTTGAAGAAGCGATGGAGAAGATACAGAGAGGCGAGACGACACGGAGGATTGTCCTGGTCGAGGCCATCCAGCACCTGAGACAAGTCATGCTTGACCTTGTCGAGCGCGGGGAGGCACTTGGGAGTCAGTTAGGGAGTGTAATCAGTAAACAGAGGCTCGTGGATTCCTCGTTCAAGACTCCCTGCCCCATCTGCGGTGGAACGTTGCGGATTGCGAAGAACTGGAAGACTGGTAAGAGGTTCATCGGTTGCAGTCAGAGGTGGGATAAGAATTGCAGGTTCACCCTGCCGCTTCCACAGTTTGGAGGGCTGTCGATACTGGATAGAACTTGCAAGGAGTGTGGTTTCCAGATGGTGCAGACTCGGTCGAAGAAGGGGGGTCGTATGGTCTCCTGCCCGAGATGCTATTCTCGTCAACATGGGGGCGTAACGGATGGGACAGCTACCAATGTTAAGAGAACTGTTGGGAAGATGGAGAAGGAAATTGTTACTTGAAGCTCTTGCGCTTGTCCAGAATGAACAGAAAGGAGAGCGTAGAGAGAAACATTAGCACGACTAACGAAGCTGCAAATATGATAATGACAATGTCAGACTCGAGGCCTGGTCCCTCCACTGTGGCGAGGAAGGCGAAGACTGGCGCGACTATTTGGGCCGGATAGAGAGCTGCTCCTAGCCATACGCCCCACTTGGTCATCCTGAAGAGTCCATAGCTCGCAAGTAAGGAAAGTGTACCGAGCGCAAAGATCGGATAAAGGGTGACATCACGCAATAGCGGGTAGACAAGGTAGTAGACACCTAGGATTGCATTGGCGGCGAAGGAGAAAGACACGCCCCACGGTCTCAGCACGGACGTTACTTCCGAACCGAAGTCTGTCTTGGAAGGTGGCTGCGACATTTGTGAGTCTTATTGGTGAAGCAAATTCATCATGAAATAAGCTTTACAATCTCGGAGTCATTTTTCAAATGTCGTCTATGAGCCGAGCCGAGCTCTATCTGTCTCCACGAGCACCATTCATGGGCGTCTCCGCCGCGTTCGATCAGGCCAAGTTTGTCTTCTTCGGAGTCCCTTATGATAAGACCAGCACATTCCGTTCCGGCTCGCGACTCGGCCCGAGTGCCTTGAGAGACATTTCCGCGAACCTGGAACTATACAGCATAAGAACTGGAGTGGACCTTGAGAGAGTACCGGTCCATGACATGGGAGACGTGGACATCGTTGAGAAACTTGACGACACACTTGATAGAGTAAGAGCCGTGGTTACCGAGCTGAGGTCCAGAGGTAAGATGCCCATAATGGCAGGAGGGGAACACTCAATAACCAAACCGGCGGTAGAATCTATTTCAGGAAACGTAGGCGTAGTCAACTTCGACGCTCATCTCGACATGAGGGACGAGTTTCTGGGTGAGAAACTCTCTCATGCAACCTTCATGAGACGAGTCTCAGAGCAGATCGGACCGGACCACATCATGGAAGTAGGTGTTCGAGCTTTCTCCAAGCCAGAGCTAGACTTCTGCAGAAAGTCGAAAGTTGAAACAATTACTCCGCTTGAACTTCGCAAGGATGGTCTGGTCAAGGTTGGCAAAAGGATCAGTACCTTCCTCTCCAGCTTTGAGCAATCATATGTGACGATCGACATCGATGTCTTGGATCCTGCGTATGCGCCTGGTGTCGGAAACCCTGAGCCAGACGGTATCTCAACTGATGAGCTCTTGACTCTTGTATCCTGTTCAATGGTTGGAAATCTTGTAGGCTTTGACTTGGTTGAGGTCTCCCCGGCTCTTGACGCAGGACAGACAGCCGCCGCGGGGGCCAAGATCATCTTTGAAGCGATTGCAGCGATACACTCAAGAGGAAAACCTGAGTGAAATTCGACAATTGCGCAACTGCTTCGACGTCGCGCGCAAAAAGCGACAAGAACGTTCCCAAAGCAAAATTTCTCGAACTTAGAGACCTCGCAGAGAGAAGACTCAGGGCGAGTGAGTCCTTCCGCTCTAGAGCAAACCTGAACGGAGTCACTGTGGAGTTTTGGGGAAATAGTCGTCACCAATTCGACTTCTGGAAGCTGAATTGGAACGAGACATCCTCTCATGACATCGATGGAAGGATCTTCTCCGCTAATGGAGTGCCTGGCTTCGAGCCGTCAGCCTACTATTGTCCGGAAACTAACGAGTCAGTTTTTTTCAACACTGAGTACTATGGGCAGTGCAAGAGCTGGGCTCTCGGAATGGCAGCGGCTGTGCTGGAGGAGAAGCATAACACGCATTCCATTCACGGAGCATGTGTTGATGTTGGTGGGAAGGGAGTCATCATCGTCGCTCCCACAGGGACTGGTAAGACGACACAGGCGTTCAGGCTGATGCAGTTGCCTAATGGGAGAATTGTGGGTGATGACTGGGTCTACATCGACCATGACGAGGGCGACAAGCTCGGCTATCTTGTCGGACGCCAGCCTGAGAAGAGCCTGTACATGAGGACGGAGACCCAGTTAAGGGAGGATTGGCTAGGAAAGACCTTCGACGAGAGCAAGTGTGAGAACGTAGTGACGAAGAAGGCTGACTGCGAGTTCACAGAGGGTGATACCGGGTGCAAGCTGAACCATGACACGTGCGTCTTCGACGCTGGACGTGAGTGGTGCTACTACGCGTTTGGGAACAGCCGGGCCCTTGTCCCTCGTGAGAAGTTGTACGGAGCTTCGAAGATTGCGGACGAGGCCAGGATTAGCCTCCTGGTATTGTTGAGGAGAGATGAGGTGAGCCTGAACGAGGTTCGTCTCAACGCGGACGAGGCGATCCAAGTTCTTCGGAAGGGGGAGTACATGATTCGTCCTGGTGCGGGTCCCAAGGAGATGTGGGGTAAGATGGGACAGGAATCCTGGTACAACCCGTACCTGCTACAGCTTGACCACGCTAAGCAGGAGTGGTTCTTCCGGCGGATGATCTCCAAGTTCGGGGTCAGGTGTATTCTTCTGAACACTCGCGTCGAGAAAATTGGCGAGACCCACCAGAGAATCCTAAAAGCTCTCAACGAGCCCTAGACGGTGCAGAATCATGCATGGAATTTCCTGCGAATATTAGATCTCCATCCACAACGAATGTCTTGTGGGACTTCCCAGACGTCGAAATAGGAACAAATCGTTCCTTTGGAATTCTGAAGCATCCTCGATCTTGACCATAACACAGCGATTGTTGCTGATAGGGACAGTGCCTAGAAGGGCGGCATTGAGTACTTAACTAGCCCAATTGAAAGTGTGGCTTGTGGGCGTGCCTTTGCAATATTCGAAGCTGGTCGAAACCTTCGAAAAGATAGAAGCGACCAGTAAGAGGCTTGAAATCACAAGCCTTCTCGTTCAACTTCTCAAGGAAACCCCGCCCTCGGCGATTAGCAAGGTCGTCTATCTGACTCAGGGAAAGCTGTACGCTGACTATCTTGGGGTGGAGTTGGGGATTGCTGAGAAATTGCTCATTAGAGCAGTTTCACTCGCAACCGGGGAGAACGAGGCTCACGTAAACTCGACCTACAAGAAAACGGGAGATGTGGGAACGACTGCGCAGAAGCTGCTTGCGGAGAAGAGTGAACCGTTGTTGACCAAGGAAGATGTGTCTGTGGAAGAGGTGTATGGTGCTCTTGACAAGATAGCGAGGAAAGCGGGGTCAGGCTCGACCGGGGCCAAGATCAGGCTGCTTACCAATCTGATCAACAGGGCATCGCCGGTGGAGGCCAAGTATCTCGCTCGGATGGCTGTTGGAAACTTGAGACTCGGAGTGGCCGACATGACGATTCTTGATGCGCTGGCGATTGCTCTAGGTGGAGGGAAGGAGTCTCGTGGGAAGCTGGAACGAGCCTACAACCTCTCCTCGGACCTGGGCTATGTGGCTTCGACCCTAGCGACGGGTGGGATGGAGGCTGTAGAGTCGTTTCGTGTTACTGTTGGGAAGCCGATTCGGCCTATGCTGGCGGAGCGGCTAGGTGATTCTAAGGAGATTCTTGCGAAGATGGGGGGTGAAGCTGCTGCTGAATACAAGTACGACGGTCTACGGATCCAGGCTCACCTGTCGAACGGGAACGTGAGCCTCTACTCGCGGAGGCTCGAGAATATCACACCCCAGTTTCCTGACGTCCAAGAGCTTGTGCGGAAAGGGTTGAGCGTCAAGGAGGCGATCGTGGAGGGCGAAGCAGTTGCAGTAGACTCGTCCACAGGCGACCTCCTTCCATTCCAGCTGGTTTCTCAGCGTCGAGGTAGAAAGTATGAGCTGGAAAAGACGGTTGAAGAGATACCAGTCGGGGTTTTTCTATTCGATCTCCTGTATGCTGACGGGACAGATTATACTCGGGTCGCTTATCCTGAGCGTCGGAGGATTCTTGGACACCTTGTGAGTATCGGGGAGAGACTGGGTCTCTCGAATCAGATAATCGTGAAGGAGCCTGACCAGCTTGACTCTTACATTGAACGGGCTGTTTCTGATGGCTGTGAGGGGTTGATGATCAAATCCCTTGGTCCGGACTCGTTCTACAAGGCCGGTGCCCGTGGCTGGAACTGGATAAAATACAAGCGGGACTACAAGTCGGAGATGCAGGATACGGTGGATCTCGCGGTGGTCGGGGCTTTCTCGGGAAGGGGAAGACGGGGGGGAAACTATGGTGCTCTGTTGCTGGCGGCGTATGATGATCCGGATGATGTGTTTCGCACGGTGTGCAAGTGCGGCTCGGGTTTCAAAGACGAGGATTTGGCCAAGCTGCCGGCTTTGCTGGAGAAGTATCGGGTTACTCATCGACAGGCCCGGGTTGATTCTAAACTAGAAGCAGACGCATGGTTTGTGCCTGGGCTGGTTCTTGAGGTGACGGGATCGGAAATAACGCTTAGTCCCATCCACACATGCGGTATCGACGTTGTCCGGGCAGGTGCTGGTCTTGCAATTCGTTTTCCAAGGTTCACTGGCCGCTACCGTGAGGACAAGTCGGCAGAGCAGGCTACGACAACGAAGGAGATTGTTGGAATGTATCAGTCCCAGCTAAAGAAGCTCAGCGGGGATCCAGTGCCAGACGAGACGTAGCCCGAGTGTAATTGGACTAGCCAGACGATTCCAATGGTTTCATAGGCACGCTCGGTCCGCGAATCTCCGGCTAGTTCCAATCGGGAAATTTCCGTTGCGAGTGGTTGATTCTGAATGGAATCGAGCTAACGCCGCCCCGAGATCCGAGAAATACAGGGGTCGGACAAGCGTGATCCTCCTGCAGTCGAGCAGCCCCGGAGCCCCTCCCGATGTCTACCTTTTAGACGCAATTCAATAACAACTGAACTCGTGACCCAAACGCTCATGGGGAGAGAATAGCCGCCAGGACCGCCGCCCAGAATCAGCCAACCCCACTTCCAAAGCCCTGGAGTAGTGCAGGGGAATTTCTCGAAAACAACCTATCTCTCGAAAAACACTGACTTCTGAAAACACTGATTTCCGAAAAAAGAGTACCGCCAAAAAACACTGATACTGAGATACCTGTGAAAAAAGCAGGCATACCGGAAAAAGGGATCATTCAAAAAAAGAAATCTAGCCCCCGGGGGGGGCCTACTCGAAACTCGCGACGCAGAGACTCCAGGCTCTTCACGGCAAGAAAATCGCCCAGAATTAGCCCTAATCTCGAAAACAATCTGCCACCATCAAACCGCATTAGGCCGTCCGGCACCTTGCTTGGGAGACAGAAAAACCGGGACAAGCCGATTTCGAGCCTGAATCAGCCATATCACCCGGAAACATGCCCCGATTCGACACTCAATACCTTAGAAATGAAATGTAGGCGATAGCCATCCCATGACGCGGGAGAAGGATTCCCAGCTCTCAATGCCCGTCAAGGTGTAATCTGGGTGCCTGAACGGCCCTCCACCGAATCCTTCAAGCTGCCAAGATACGCAATAACCGCCGACCCACCACCATTCCGTAGGAATCGGACAACCGCCTCCACCTTGGGACCCATACTCCCAGACGCGAATTGGCCGGTACGCGCAAGTCTTGAGAGTTCTTTCGAACTGACCTTCGACAAGAATTCCTCATTCTTCTTCCCATAGTTCAAGAACACGCCCCGAACATCAGTTAGGATCACGAGTCGCGATGCCCCAATCGTGGTTGCGAGTCTCTCTGCAGAGAGATCCTTGTCTATGACTGCATCCACACCGTATCGTGAAGGTCCAGAACCCGCTACGGGTATTCCACCTCCGCCGCACGCGATTACAACTACTCCATCATGAACCAGCTTCTTTATCGCTGCACCCTCCACCACAGTCTTGGGTTCCGGAGATGGGACGACCCTTCTGTAGCCTCTGCCCGAATCCTCCACAAGCACCCAGCCCTTCCCGGACTTCTCTATCTCTTGTTTCTCCGATTCCGAGTAGAAGGGCCCCACCGGCTTCGTCGGGTTTTGAAACGCGGAATCCTCCCTATCCACTTCGACTTGGGTTAGAATTGTCACGACCGCACGATCGTGGCCGCGTTGAGCCAGCTCCGACTGGAGAGTCTGTTGGATGACATAGCCCAGGAACCCCTGAGTCTCAGCCCCGCATGCATGAAGAGGTAGCGCTGGCACTGTCCGTTTAGAGAGCTCATGACGTAGCAAGGTCGCTCCTATCTGAGGTCCGTTCCCATGCGTAACCACGACTTGAAATCCGTCGGCGACAAGATCAGCCACTTGAGCCATTGTTGCTTGAACGTTCCTGTATTGTTGGTCAAAGGTGCCCTTTTCACGTCGCTGCAGAATTGCATTGCCCCCGAGGGCGAGAACAATGGTTTCTCGATTGTTGACAGTCAATATTCAAGCATCACGTGCTTAGGCCTGACAGTTCATCTCGTGTCGTCAGCAGTGTTTCCTTAAACACTTCCTGAACCTAACACGGAGGCTTCGAGAAACGTTCAATGGGAATCCGCAATCCGGTGGACTAAACCGATCCATTCTTTCAAGCGAGGCTCCAAGCCGACGAAGAGGCAGCCAAGAGCCAGCCCCGCCGTTATATAGAACTAGAAATCCGTAATCCTCAGACGTGTCAGACTATCGCCTTCCATACTGGCGCCGACTATTGTTCGTAGCAGCGCTTCTGATCATACTCGTGCTGACGCTGGCACCATCCGTCACAAAAGGCAATATCAACCTCAGAGTCTACGCCCTCATACCGCGCGGCGCGGTCACGCACTTCTTCGCCAGCTTTTCCGATGTACAACTTCACACAGCGGGGCTTCCGGAATCCAGCGGGTGGTTGAAAGTAGCCCAAAACTCAGTGCGACCAAACGTGGACCTAATACCACAGTCAGACCAGCTCATCCCTAGGGAGATTCTCTCTGCGAGCATAACCTCGGGGAGGTACGACTCGATTCGGATGACATTCTCAAACTCGACACTCGTCCTCGACAGCGGTCAGAAGGCCTCTGTTCCCCCCGTGACTTCACCACTCTCCGCCAATACCATTGTTTCCGTGCCCCCAAACGGTAATGGTGATGTTCTATTCATTCTCTCACTCGATTACTCACTCCTAATTTCGACGAGCCCGTCGGTTTCGGCAGAGATCGCCCAAGTCACCTCATTCTAAGAACCGAAACAATCAAATTGGACCTTTAGCCACCCGCGCCGCATGTGCGTGATAGGGAAGAACGAGGTCATTGAGCTAATCAAGAGCCATCGATGTATCCACCCCTTCGATTATGATCTTCTGGATGGCGACGGGTATATTCTAACGGTGAAGGAGGAAAGGACCCTTCACTACCTCGAGCATCAAAATCTCATCTCCAACGAAGTAGTCTTCACTCCACCTACGTTCGTTGCACACCTGACTGCCAAGAGCAAGTACGGGAGAATGGGATTATCGTTTCTGAACGCGGCCAAAGTCCACAGCGGCTTTGTTGGAAGACTTGCTCTCGAACTTGTTAATCTGAGTAATGAGCGACAGCCAATCACCATCAAGCGAGGAGACCCGCTAATGCACATGGAATTCATTCGACGGGAAGGCCAAGCCTCGCCATATGCCGGAAATTACATGTTTCAATACATGACCGAGGACGAAATTTCCGAGTACATGTCCATACTAACCCGCGACTTCAAAGGGCTCTTCGACAAAGAGTCTCTCCAGAAGGCAGCAAAAAACAGAGTCGCCATCTCAGCGGTCTAACTCGCTAGGTTTTTTGCCAACAGGCGCGCGCTCCTTCTTATCTCTTCATCATTGATTCTGCCAATTGCTGATCTGTAAAATTTCTTCAACTGTCGTCGAGGAGCTCCCAGATCCGCATAGCGCCTGGCCTGCAACAGCATTTCAAGCTTGTCAAGGTCCTTCACCAACCGCGCTTCCCTTGTTCGACCCGTCTCTAGGTCTCTCCACATGCGTGTATACTGAACCCGCTCCTCCATCGGAACTGACTTCGCGATCCGAGTCCTTGCGGCTTTTCTCAGAGAGCGGACTTTCTTCCACCCGAGCCTATTCTTGTCCTCGGGAGTCAGATCACCGGTTATTGCTTCCTCTAAGTCGTGAATCAAAGCAAGTGTCAACATTCGCCCGACATTGAATCCACGTGTCCTGCCCTCGAAAAGCGAAAGAACCGCGACTCCAAAGGAGTGATCTGCCACAGACTCCACCCTCCCGATCCTGGAGACCTGCCTCCAGCCGCGTCGAGGCTCAACTTTGAGTCGCCCAGCGAATTCCCATAGCTCCAAGGCTCTCAAGACGTTTTCTAGCTCGTCGTTTTGACTTGAAAGTGTTCGCAACTCCTAAAAGGCTTTAGCTATGTAAATACGTCCATATTCAGTCACGTAGATGGATGCGCAATTGGTTAAGAAAATAGTCACGAAATTCGCCATCGCAAAGAAAAGGAGCGGTCGCGAGGGAAACGTGTACAGGTCTCCAAGGATATACCTCCCGACGAAGCTTACAGATGACTCCAGGTTTCCTCTTCGGGAGGACGATCTCATTTCGATAAGAGTTGATGGGAGACGTCTCATAGTACAGCGCGCTTCGAAAGCGCAAATCATCGAAGAATCTTCGGCCCTAAAGGTTCGGAAGTCATAATAGAAGGCGAGGCGTCTCCTATAATTAGCTAGGTTCATCCATGATAAGGATTGCCGTTCAAGTCACTAACTTGTCGGGGGAACGTTACTGGGGCTATGATGCTCAGCTTCCCCCCCAAGTTCAGATTGGAGTCAACATAAACATCGTCGGGTTGGACCAGAAAGGGGAGCTTTCAGCAGAAGCTCCTTTTGTGTTCACGGTGACTTACGCGCCGTCCATAGCTCAGCTGAGCGTCAAGGGTAAGGCGCAAGTGACCGCAGACAAGAATGAGATCGCAAAAATGTTGGAGGAGCATAAACAGAACAAGCCGCCATCAACGGCAGTGATACAGGCAGTTTCTAGCATTGCGATGGCGGAAGCTATCATTCTGTCGAAAAGCCTAGGTGTTCCGCCGCCACTGCCCCCCATGAGCATGCCATCAGAACAACCGGCCCAAACCCCGAAACGTCCCGAATCGCGGTACACCACCTAAGTCTTGAAAAGTTAAGGGGGTCTCCAAGGCTCTTTTGCGCTGAGGCCCCGTTTGACATCGGTAAGTGAATTCGAGATCAAGTGAGACGGAGGCTGGTTAAGCGATTGCGAAAAGCCTGTCTTGAACGAAAGCAAGGAGAACGACGTGATCTCGAGATTTACGATCTCCAATTTATTGGAGAGATGTTACGTCTCCAATTTATTGGACCTGAGCGCGACAACTAAGGACCCAGAGAACTTCGCTCTTTAGAGGCATCACCCCTGGTGCGAACACGGAACGTCCGAGTGATGGAACCGAAAGTAACCATGAATACATTCGGTCCGAGCCGAATGTAATGTCTTATAACTGAAGCGCCCCCGGCATCGTGCCTGAGGGAGGGAGGTTCGGTGGATCTGTCTGTCGCATTCGACTCTGAGGTTCTCCAGAGGAAACCGGTTGAATGGCAGAGAGAGGTTTCTGGACGTTTTCTCCCAGGTCCAAAAAGCTATTCATGGCTTTTGGAGGATTCTGCAGTAAACGACTGGATTGACGGATATACCTCGGCTGAGACTAGGGAGAAGAAGCTCTACCAGCTTGAGAAGGTTCTTGCTGCCAATAAGCTGACGGGTACGGCTGAGCTCCTACGACTCCCGGATCGTGAGATCAAGGTCCTTGTTCGTCGAGTGGCGAATTGGTATCTGCAACAAGGGAAGAGTGTGTGGGCAAAGCAGATTACGATTACGATGAAGGGGTTCTTGGAGTCTCAGGATAGATCGTTCGATCTCAAGCGGTCGGAGCGCATACGGACTCCACCGAGAAAGAAGGTCGTTGTGGAGCATGTTCCAGCAAAATCTGAGGTGTTTCAGATGTCAGAGGCCAGCGGGTCTCTTCGAAACAAGGCGATTATCCTCTCTCTTTTTCAGAGCGGTGTCCGCGTTAGCTGCCTGTGCAATTGGACCTTCGGGTTGATTGGAGACCAGTTGTTTCCGGTTCTCAACCCGCCTGTGAGGATCAGGGTTACTCCCAACCTAGACACTAAGCTCAACCTCTACGGCCTAAGCTACTATCTGACTGGTCTAGGAGAAGAAGCTGCGAGGTCGATAACTGCCTACCTTGAGGCGCGAATGAGACAGGGATGGAAACCGTTGGCTGCCGACCGGATTTTCATTGCCAACGAGCATGATGGGGTAGGTAGCCCAGTGAAGCGGGAGAACGTTTGGCGGATCGTCAAGTTTTCGGCTAGACTGGCAGGGCTTAAGCCTGAATCGGTCTGGGTTCACTGTTTAAGGAAGGGTTTCAGGAAAGTGCTCAATGCGACTCCTGAAATCGATGAGGATACGAAGGAGGCTTTGATGGGCCATAAGCTGCCCGGGTCCAGGGGGAACTATTTTGACTATCACGACGAGAATGAGGTGATGACAAAGTACTCGCGGGCTGACTTCTCGCCCTAGTACTTGGTACTCAACGGCCTAGTGTGGATAGGTCGTCCTTACGGAGCAGTTGTTGGGAAGAGTCTGGAATCGCGATTCGTGGAAGACAAGGATAAAAGGGGCGGGATTTTCCGATTTCTCGCGAAGCGTTTTCGAAATGCCCAGACGAGCTACGCGGCACCCAAGTGAGCCAAAGACAACTGTTCTGCTAAAGGCTGGAAATCTCCCTGGATCAGCAAGTGACTTGTTCAGACGAGTATTCTGGAAGAGTGACTTTCTCGCTTCGGAGGCTCATAGTTTCTGGAAAGAGGTGCAGAGGTCGGAGCCTGGAGGGTTGCCGATACAGACCTGGAAGGACTGGATTGCGAAGAGGAGTATGAGCGTCGGCCAGTTCTACAACATGATTCACGGGCTCGTGGGGGCAGGTTTCATCGAGAAGAAAGAGTCGAAGTGGCATCTGAGCCTAGGATTCACTAGAGAGCTTGAGGCCATGCTGAAGGTATACGGTTCAGAAACGCGATTCTAGGTTCCCAGATCGGATTTTGTGTTTAACGAAGACTCGCGGAGGATTCTTCCCCGCCTATCAATCTCTCCACTCCTTACCCTGGTTGAGGAAATCGGTTTTCCATCCCTTGCGATCGCGAATGGAACAGTCTGAATCTGCAGCTCGGTGAGCCCACCCGCCTGTCTTGCCTCGTTGAGCTTTCGCCCACTCGATAGCGTGTCGGGTGTTAAGATGACAGCTTCAAGATTCTTCCGAATCGCTGCCGGACCAAATGGATCATCGAGGCGATGAATCTCACCTCTCCTATTCCATTTGTGGATTGAGAGGAATCGTCGAACGTTGTGGACCCGCGTCGAATATGCTTCGACAGGGTGAGACTTGTCTAATGTCATGACGAGTTGGTCGCTTGTGATCCCGATGATGACTCGCTGGCTGAGTTTGAACGCTGCGGATAGAAGTCGTTCATGTCCTTTGTGGAACACGTCGAATGTGCCGCCGAGAGCCACCGTCTTGTATAACCATTTTCTGGCAGGCATTTTCGCTTTTGTCCCGGTACCGGGGTCCTGCTGATCGTTGTTATTGGCTTATTCAATTATCGGCGACGGGTTTTGATTCGGCTTTTTTCCATCTGAGTCATATGTGGAGTTGGCTTGCTCCGGGTTTCCTTTGCCTGGTCACGGTGGTATACTCATGCCCAAATGTTCGTGTTGGAGTAGAGTACCTTGCAGGCGTTTTTTCATGCGAGCGTCGCGGGAGCCGCGGACCGGGTACAAGTTCGGATTCCGTGCTAGTGAAGAGCATGAAGGGGTTATGCATCGGGAAGCGACCGTTGATGATATTCTTGAAAGTCTCGGAAGGCATACACAACTGGCTGACACCCTGAGCATGCGTGAGGCGCGCGATCCGACAGAAGACGGCGAAGATCTCTTTGACAGCCGGGTAGGGTCACTAGGCTCTCCCTTTGTTGTCCGTGGTTCGCTGGGAAGATACGCGTTCAGTCTAATGCTTGTAGGTGGAGTCGTAATACTGTTACTGTATGGTTTTCTGAGTTCGGTTCTTGGTGCTTCGTCTCAGCCGGTCAGTGCAGGGCGTTCTCTTCTGAGCTTAATCCTCGATGATCCTGTGAAGTTGGGACTGCTGGGCATATTGTGCTTAGTTCCTGTTGTTATGGCCAGGAAACGTCGCGGACGATTGGAAAGGCTGGCGCTGCCCTAGTCAACCAGTTATGGTTTGCATGGAATCAGGCCAATGATTTTCTGAGTGCGTCGGTGATCTTGGCAAGGATTCGCTGTGCAGGGTCTTCCATCCAGTTGAGCAAGGCACTGCCTCTCTTTTCGCGGGGGGTGTACTTTTCAGGTTTTGTCAAAACGTCGGCGGCCTTTGAAGCGATCTGTTTTGGTGAGAATATTGTGTCAACGAGTTTCTTCTTTTCTAGGTATGAGATGTAGAGTGGTTTTTGGCCTGGGAAGCAGGAGATGGCGATTGTGCCGAGTAGGGCGGCCTCGACTGTCATGGTTCCTCCCGAGCCGACGAAGATGGCTGAGCGGGCTAGCAGGCTTGGCGAGTCGACGATACGGTCGAGTATTGTGATTTTCTCGCCGAAGGCTTTCTTGAGTATTGGGGCTTGGAGCCCATATCTTGTGGAGACGACGATCTGCGCATCTAACCGGCTTTTCAGAAGTTCCTTAATGATTGGAAGAACGACTGGGGCCCTGTCTGTGGCCTTGCCCGTGAGGTAGGCTGCGAATGCCTCTTCCGTACGGAGGAGGACGACTGGTCTGTCAGGATCTAGTCCGAGGGCGGGCAGTACTCTGGGATTGGGTCTGAAGTCCTTGAGCCATGCCGCTGCATCCAGTGCCCGGTAAGGGGCTAGAGACTTCCTGTTTGCCCCTAGCTCTGTCCATACGTTCCTTGGAATGATCCAGGGATAGCATACGTAGTGTGATAGTGGCACGGTGAGCTTTGCAACTCGCCAAGCGTGTGGTGAGTCGTTGGCGGCGATGTGCGGTATGGCGAGCCCGAAGGCCACCCGCGCGGCTTCTGGTGAGGAGAAAGATACTGCTATGTCGGGTTCCCAGGTGTTGATTAGCTCGGCGAGTTTTGTGATGCGGTGGGCGCTAGCAGCGAGTTTACCGTACGCTGTTCCGCCACCGTGCTCTCCGACGATCGTGAATGGGATCTTCTTGAGTTGTAGTGTCTGCACTGCTTCGCGGTATCTCCGCGTTGTTACTAGGACTTCGTGATTTCGTGCCTTGAGGGCTTGGCGGAGTGGTGTGAAGAAGAGGGCGTGTTTCGGTGTGAGTGAGTCGATCCAGACCCTCATGCTAGGGCTCGGTGTTGATCCCAGGCTAGTCTATACATAACGCTGTTTGTCCGCTGATGGTTTGCTATCGATTGATGGGTCTGGAGTGACCATTCTCGTTGAGGGGCTTACTCGGCCCGTAGTCCCTCCTAGCAAAGTTCTGCGCTTGACTAGATGCTTGTTGACACGGATGAGTGGCAATAGGTTAAGGTGGAAAACAGGTTTTGAGACGGCGCGAACAGCTTGTAGGGATTGTTAGAGTGATAAGCTCCGAGACTAGTGTCCGTGATGTAGCGGTTATCGGAGATCAGCCTGAGGCCTTGCTGCTCTCAGTATTGTTCGCGGATGCCGGTGTTGGAAATGTTCTGGTGGGACCGTTTGAACCGTTGAGTGGTCGAGTATTTTCGAGTAATCCTGTTGATCAAGCTCGTCGATTGCTGGGTTTGCATGTAGACGCGGGCCGGGTCGCAGTTGTGGATGGGCTGGACAGTTCGCTTCTTTCTGGTATGAAGAATATTGTTTTGACGTCTCATGTGCGCGGTCCGGATGGGATGGCAGCTCAGGAACGGGTCATTCGCGCTGTGTCCAAGAGCGTTTCGGCTGAGACAAATATTGTAGTGACTGGCTTGTGCCGGCCTGGGTATAGTGCGACTGTTGGCTCGCTGGTTGCGAAGATGGCTGGGCTCGCGTCGGGTATGGGTGTTTGTTATGCTCCATTGTTGTGGGATGGTGAGGGGCTGGCGGCGTTTCGCGAGACTCCGAGAATTCTAGCGTGCGGTGATCCGGCAAGATTGCAATACGTGCAGGAATTGTTCCTTAGGCTGTTCCCTGCCTTGATGACGATCGGGAATGTTCGCGCCGCTGAAGCCGCGGGGCTGTTTGGCCCGGTTTTCCGGGAGGTTTCGGGCGCATTGGAGCTGGAGCTGGCTGGGGTGTGTGCTGGTGAGGGTGTGGATTATTCCGAGATTCTGGGGCTGTGTCGGAGGACGAGTTTGTCTGGGCTGGGCTCGTTGAGACTGTTTTCGGGTCGAGGCTCGATTGCGACTGAGATTGCGGCCGGACTCGGACTTGGCCAGGCTGGTCCAAGCCTGGTCCGTACTGCGCGTCGGGTGAAAGGGGATTTGGATCGGAGGATTATTGTCATGGTGAAGGATGCGCTGGCCCGTTGTGGTCTGCGGATTAGGCATTCGCGTATTGCCGTGCTGGGCTTGGATGGTCTCGGTGCGAATGCTGGGGTTCGGCCGGAGCAGATTGGCCTACTGCAGGCGCTGAACAGGCGTGGTGCGATAGTCTCGGTCTATCCGGGCAGTGGCGTGGACTGGTCTGGTACAGGTTCGGGTCGGGTCTCGGTGGAACGTTCGATGGTACGGGCTGTCGAGAGGGCCCAGTGCGCCGTGGTGGCTTTGGAGGGGAGTGAGATGGGTGAGCTGAATCCGTTCAGGCTGGCCGCGGAGATGAGTCGGCCAGCGGCGTTGTGTGATCTGACTGGCTCCTTGGAAGCTTCAAATGTGGAAAGGGCGGGCCTGCTTTACGCTTCGATTGGCAGGGGTAGCTTGGAGGGTTGAAAAGTGTCGGTGTCGGTGTTGTAGGGACAGGGTTCTGGGGCGAGAACCAGGTTAGAGTTCTGAGACAGAACAGTTTTTGTAATCTCGTAGGAGTTTGCGATGTTGACGCTGCCCGGGCCGGGCAGGTTGGCGAGAAGTACGGTGTTCGATCGTTTTCTAGTCTTGACGAGTTCTTGGGGGTGAAGGGTCTTGACGGGGTGACGGTGTGTACCCCGACTCGTACGCATCTTGACGTCGCGTTGAGAGTGTTGGAGAAGGGTTTGGACTTGTTGGTGGAGAAGCCGTTGACGGGTGAGGTCGCGGGGGCGGAGCGATTGGTCGCTAGTGCGAGGAAGGCGGGGCGGAGCTTGTTGGTGGGTTTCATTGAACGGTTCAATCCGGGTGTGAGGCTGGTTCAGGAAATGTTGGGGCGGAAGGTGGTGGGTGATGTGATGTTGGCGACGGGGCGGCGGGTGTCTCGTTGGCCGGTGCGGATTAATGACGTTGGCGTGGTGAAGGATACGGCGATTCATGATGTTGATGTGATGCGGTTCTTGTTGGGCCGGGAAGTCTCGGCGGTCTATGCGCAGGTCGGATCCTTGAGGCACTCGTTTGAGGATTATGCGGAGATCATGTTGCGATTTGAGGGTGGCCCGGCGGGCTTTGTCGATGCTAACTGGTTGACGCCGAGGAAGGTTCGGTCTTTGATTGTTACGGGTAGTGAGGCGACGGTTAACCTGGATTATGTTTCGCAGGAGGTGACGTTGGAGGATTCGGAGCGGTTGACGAGGCCTTTTCACGCATGGGATGAGCCGTTGCGGTTGGAGCTGGAGAATTTTGCCCGTGTGGTGGAGGAGGATCGGGAGCCAAGTCCGTCAGGAGAGGACGCGCTGGCGGCGCTCAGGGTCTGCGATGCTGTGCTGGAGTCTGGGAAGACTGGGCGTATTGTGAAACCGGCAGGATAGCTTGTGTCTGGGAGCCTCAGGCTTGCGCTTGCTAGAGGGACGCTTGGATACTCTTCATCGGACATAGGCGGCTTGAGAGGGGAGGAATCTCTTTCATGACGCGATCCGCCAGGAATGGCGGCGCTCATATTGTTCATGGTCCCGGCTGGGTTCTGGTTATGGAAAAAGACTGGTGTTTTGTGAAAGGGGAAAAGGGCAGGTCTACGATGCGGGGGTGCCGTCGCCTACATTTTTTCGCGTACTGAGGTTCGAATCGGGGCTTGATTCCCGCGATTCCCGTCGAATCGGGCTTGGACTCAGCCCTGTTGGGCGCTGTAGACTCCCCTTGAAGGACCAGGGCCACTGCATGCGAGTCGAAATCGGCGCGTCAAATCCGGTATTCGGGCTGATTCTGGGCGATTCTGGCCTGCGATTT
>WNEQ01000544.1_pt1 | contig 19784 bp, 19 predicted proteins | sample 5399971 | NCBI WGS metagenome assembly WNEQ01 (sample SAMN13153330, study PRJNA577476) | soil metagenome | isolation source: 20 cm grassland meadow soil 2 days after 1st rain plot 5 | place: USA:California | collected 2015-09-18
TGCATCGCCAGCGCTCGCTCGAACTGCTTCTGCGCCTCCGGCGAGCAGGAGGTCTTGAACAGCACGCGACCAAGCTTCTCGGACGACCGGGTCGCCGCATCGTCGGCACCCCAGGCCCCCGCAGCGAAGAAGAGGGCAACGAGCGTCGCGGTCAGAGCGCTCGGCGCGTATCTCATGGCGTGTCCTCCTTCCGACCGAAACCAGGGCTACGAGCGATGAGTCGGACGCATCTTACCGCTTCCGCGGGATGAGGGGCAGGTGCTCTTTCCAGGGGTGGCGCTTGACGCGGAGTGTTATGCGATTCATCATGGCGCCAGGGGATCCCATCCCCCTGCAGAGGAGTGCCATGGCGTACGTCATCAAACGGTATTCGAACCGGAAACTCTACGATACGCAGGAGAGTCGTTACGTCACCCTCGAGGAGATCGAGGAGATGATCCGCACGGGCAAGGAGATCTCCGTCGTCGACGCGGCGTCGGGCGAGGACCTCACTGGCGTGACGCTGACGCAGATCATTCTCGAGAACCAGCGGAGCCATCGTGGCGGCCTGCCGACCGGCTTCCTCCACCAGCTCATCAAGCACGGCGAGGCCTGGCAGGACTTCCTGCAGCGCTCGATGAAGTCGAGCCTCGAGGGAGTCATCTCCAACCAGCGCGAGATGGAGCGCGTCTTCCAGGAGTGGATGAGTCGCGCGGGGTGGGGGAGCATGATGGCCGGCGCGGGCCTCGGAACCCGCTCCGAGCCCAAGCGTGACGGGACGGCCGAGGTGGACGCGGATCGGCTGCGCGAAGAAGTGGCCGCGCTGCGGGAGCGCCTCAAGTCGCTCGAAGAGCGGCTGGAGAAGCGCAAGGCGCAGCCGAAGTAGAACGGCCCGGCGTGTGACGCCGGGCCGCCTGGATCGCGCGAGGGGCGCGAGCGCGCGCTCAGTTCTGTGCGCACACGTCCTTCAGCTTCGACACGACGGCGGCGTACGTCTCCTGGAGACCCTTGCCCGCCTGCTCTGCGGAGGTCTGCAGCCGCTCAGCGGACCGGGTCACCGCCTGGGCCTGCGTCTCGAGGACCTTGAACGCCTTCTGAGCGTTCTCCACGCCCTCGGCGAGGGCCTTCTGGTAGAGCTGGACGGGGTCCTTACCGCCGTCCTGCCACGCCGTCTGCCAGCGCAGCGCCGCGGCCTGCGAGTCGCGCAGGGCCTCGATGGCGCTCTGCTGCAGCTCGGCGTAGAGCCGCACGCCTTCCTTCGCGCTCGTCGCCCCGAACTCGACCAGCTCGCGCAGCACGCGCTGATTCGCATCGGCCCAGACCGTCATCGTCTCGACGGCCTTGCCGGTGATCTGGCCGAGCAACTCCTGAGCCTTCTTGGGATCGTCCATCATGGGTCGCTCCTCCTGCACCTTCTGTTTCGTTTTTCGTCCCACCGGGTTTCGCCATACGCGTCTCCGTCCGCCGAGAGTATTAACGCGTCGCGTTATCATTGTCAAGTTAATTTTCGCATCGCGTTATACCGCTCGTGCTACGGTCTGGAAGTCTTTTGAAATTGCTGGGTTAGGGGGGGCCATGGCTGCCGACACGCTGGCGCGGATGTTCTGGGACCGCGTGGAGAAGAGCGCCGGTCGCCCGGCGCAATCGTTCAAGCAGGGCGCCGGGTGGAAGACCGTCACATGGCGCGAGGTCGGCGAAAACGTCCGCGAGCTGGCCTTGGGGCTGATCGCTCTGGGGCGGCAGAAGGGCGAGCAGATCGCGCTGCTCTCGGCGAGCCGCGCGGAGTGGGTGCAGGCCGACTTCGCGATCTTCAGCGCCGGGTGCGTCACGGTGCCGGTCTACCCGTCCTATCCGCCGGACCTCATCGCCTACGTGATCAACGATTCGGAGGCGAAAACCCTGATCGTGGAGGACCCGGCCCAGCTCGCCAAGGCGCTCCAGGCCCGGGACAAGATGCCGCGCCTCGAGCAGATCGTCGTCATCGCGGGCTACGACGCCCCGCAGCCGCCGAAGATGGTGATGACGTGGGCGTCGCTCCGAAGGCTGGGGCGCGAGAGCGAGGCGGCTCACAAGTCGACGCTCGCCGAGCGGGTGACGACGACAGGCCCCGCGGACCTCGCGACAATCGTCTACACCTCGGGGACGACCGGACCTCCGAAGGGCGTCCTCCAGACCCACGCCAACCACATCGCCGCGGTGAGCGCGTCCAAGCAGCGGACGCCCGTGGAGGAGGGGTGGGTGCACCTGCTCTTCCTGCCGCTCGCCCACTCCTTCGCGCGGCTCGAGTCGTTCCTGGGCGTGGCCCACGGGTTGACGACGGCCTTCGCCGAGAACCTCGACAAGGTGGGCGAGAACCTGAGGGAGGTGCGCCCGCACTTCATCTGCAGTGTCCCGCGCGTCTTCGAGAAGGTCTACGCGAAGATCCTGACTGGCGTCGAGGCGGGCTCGCCCGCGAAGCAAAAGATCTTCCGCTGGGCCGTGGGCGTGGGCCGCGACGTGAGCCGCCACCAGCAGCAAGGCCAGCCCGTGCCGGCGGCGCTCGAGTGGAAGCGCAAGCTCGCCCACAAGCTCGTCTTCTCGAAGCTCCACGCCGCGCTCGGCGGACGGCTCCAGTGGGCGGTCTCCGGGGGGGCGCCCCTGTCGCGTGACATCGCCGAGTTCTTCCACGCCGCGGGGATCCTGCTCCTCGAGGGGTACGGGCTCACCGAGACGTGCCCGGCCCTGACCTTCAATCAACCGACTCGCTTCAAGTTCGGCTCCGTCGGCCAGGCGCTGTCGGGGGTGGAGCTCAAGATCGCGCCCGACGGCGAGATCCTCGCGCGCGGGCCCAACATCGCCACGCGTGGCTACTTCAAGCAGCCCGACGCGACCAAGGAGGTCTTCGAGCCCAGCGGCTGGTTCCACACGGGCGACATCGGCACGCTCGACGCGGACGGCTTCCTCTTCATCACCGATCGGAAGAAAGACCTCATCGTCACCGCCGGCGGCATGAACATCGCGCCCCAGAACGTCGAGAACATGCTCAAGGCCGACCCGTTCATCAGCCAGGTGATGGTCTACGGCGACCGGCGCCCGTACCCGGTGGCGCTCATCACCGTCAACCCCGAGGAGCTGACGAAGTTCGCCCGCGACCAGGGGATCCTCGTCAACGACCCCACCGTGCTCGTCAAGCACCCCAAGATCGTCGAGCGCGTCGGGCGCACCGTGGAGGAGAAGAACACGCAGCTCCAGTCGTACGCGAAGATCAAGAAGTTCACGGTGCTCCCCGGGGACTTCAGCCTCGACGGCGGTGAGCTCACGCCGACCCTGAAGGTGAAGCGCAAGGTCGTCGCGCAGAAGTACCAGGACGCGATCGAGGCGCTCTACCGCTGACGCTCGCGGGCAAAGTCGCCGTCGTCACGGGCGCGAGCCGTGGGCTCGGCCGCGCGCTCGCCGTGGCGCTCGCCGAGGCCGGCGCTGACGTGGCCCTGGCGGCGCGCTCGAAGGCGGACCTCGAGGAGACCGGGCGCCGCGTCCACGCGGCGGGCCGGCGTGCCCTCGTCGCCCCCACGGACGTCGCGAGCTACGCCGAGGTCGAGGCGCTCATCGAGCGCACGAGGCGTGAGCTCGGACGCCTCGACATCGTGGTCAACAACTCGGGCGTCGCCAAGGTGGCTCCGCTCGTCGAGATGACCACGGAGGACTGGCGGCTCATGGTGGATGTGAACCTCACCGGCGTCTTCAACGGCTGCCGCGCCGCCGCGCCCCACCTCATCGCGCAGAGGTCGGGCAAGGTCATCAACGTCGCCTCGGTGCTAGGGCAGGTGGGGCTCCCGGGCTACACGATCTACGCCGCGACGAAGGGCGGCGTGATCGCGCTGACGCGCGCGCTCGGCGTCGAGTGGGCCCGCCACAACGTCCAGGTGAACGCGATCGCTCCGGGCTGGTTCGCCACGCCCATGACGGACGACGCGTTCGCGGACCCGAAGATCAACGAGCGGCTCACCCGCGACGTCCCGATGCGCCGGATCGGCCGGCCGGAGGAGATCGGCCCGCTCGCGGTCTTGTTGGCCTCGTCCGCCTCCGACTTCATGACGGGCCAGACCATCTTCCTGGACGGCGGCCACTCGGCTGCGTAGTTTCCTCGGAGGGGGGCTTCGCCCCCCTTACGATCCGAAGCGACGATCCCGCTCCTGGAACGCGCGCACGGCGCGCAGGAAGTCGATCTTCCTGAACGCCGGCCAGTGAACGTCGCAGAAGTAGAACTCGCTGTACGCGCTCTGCCAGAGCAGGAACCCCGAGAGCCGCACCTCGCCGCTCGTTCGAATGATCAGGTCCGGATCGGGAAGGTCGGGCGCGTAGAGGTACTGGGCGAGAGTCTCCTCGGAGATGCCCTCGATGATCGTCTCGAGGTCCTCGCCCTGCTTGGCCTTCTCGCGAAGCAGTGCCTGCATCGCGTCGATGATTTCCTGGCGCCCGCCGTAGGCGACGGCGATCGTCAGCGCCATCTCGCGATTGGCGGCGGTGGCCTCCTCGGCCTCACGGATCGCGGCGACCACCGAGTCCGGGAGGAGATCGAGCTTGCCGACGGCGCGGACCCGGACGCCGAGACGGCGGATCCTCGGGTGACGGGCGAGCTGGACGAGCTTGGCCTCGATCGTCGACAGGATCCCGACGACTTCACTCGGATCCCGGCGAAAGTTCTCCGTCGAGAGGACCCAGAGGCTCACCGCGGGGATCGACAGCTCGGCGCACCAGAGGAGCACGTCGTCGAGCTTCCGTGCGCCCAGCGCGTACGCCTGGCATGGGTCGACGAAGCCGCGCTTGAGCGCGTACCGGCGGTTGCCGTCGAGGATGATGCCGAGGTGCCGGGGGACCGGTCGTCCCCGAATCTGCCGAAGGAGACGTCGCTCGTAGAGGTAGTAGAGGAACGAGGTCATCAACCGTCCCAAGATGCAGGCTACCACCGACCCCGGCCGCCTTTCTAGGAAAAAGCCAGAGAGTGGGGTACATTTTCCGCGTGAAAGCCGCGATTCTTCACGGTCCGCGCGACTTGCGCGTCGAGTCGTCGAGAGCGCCCGAGGTCCGAGCCGACGAGGTCCTGGTGCGCGTCGGCGTCGCCGGTCTCTGCGGGACCGACTACCGCATCTGGTCGGGCGACAGGCCCGTGGCCTATCCGCGGGTGATGGGGCACGAGTTCGTCGGCCGCGTCGAGGCGGTCGGCCCCGGCGTGACGCGCGTGGCGCCCGGCGATCGTGTCGCGGTCGAGCCGAACTACTCGTGCGGGACGTGTCCGCTCTGCCTGGAGGGCAACCGGAACATCTGCCTGGCGCGCACCGCGGTCGGGATCGACGTGGATGGCTGCTTCGCCGAGCTCGTGCGCGTCCCGTCGCGCTGTTGCTGGCGGGCGCCCGCCGCCGTCGCCAACGAGGACCTGGTCCTCACCGAGCCCCTCGCGGTCGTCGTCCGCGCCGTCGGCCGGGGCGGCGTTCGTTCCGGCGAGACCGTGGCCGTCGTCGGAGCGGGGACGCTCGGGCTCCTGGCCCTCCAGGTGGTGCGCGGCCACGGAGCGCGCGTCCTCGTCGTCGGTCGCAGCGCGCGGCGCTTCGCGCTCGCGAGCGACCTCGGCGCCGAGGCGACGCATGCGCTTGCGGACGGGGCGGTCGAGGCCGCGGCGCGCGTCTTCTCAGGGCGCGAGGGCGTCGATTGCGTGATCGAGACGGCGGGCACGGCCGAGGCGGTGCATCACGCTCTGATGCTCGTGCGGCCCGGCGGGCGGGTCGTCCTGACCGGACTGCCCCACGAGCCGACGCCCGTCGAGTTCTTCTTCGTCGTTCGCCGCGAGGTCACCATCGTGGGCTCGATGATCTACCAGGACGAGTTCGCCGAGGCGATGCGCCTCGTCGCCGACGGGACCGTCAAGACGCGGCCCCTCGTCACCCACCACTTCGCGCTCGAGACGATCAGCGACGCCTTCGTGGCCCACGCCCAGCCCGGCTCCATCAAGGTGACCGTGGTGATCTGATGCCCTACGCGAGGCGCGGCGTCTCCGCGGGCGCACGTCAGTCGAGCGCCGCGAGCTCGAATGAGGACGCGAACGGGTCGAGGAACTGCACGCCCTCCAGCACCCGTCCGTGGGCGAAGTCTTCGGTGAGGATCAGCGGGATCTGGTTCAGGCGCGCCGTGGCCCAGAGCTGCGCGCCCCAGTAGTTCAGCCCATGATCGCGGGCGCCGCGAGCGGCCTCGAGAACAATCAGGGGCGTGATGGACAGCACAGGCCATGCGCGGGCGAGTGTGGTGATGTCGTTGAAGGCGTCGCCGGCGCTTCTGGAGGGTCTCAGCTTGGCCGTCACAACTCGAAAAACTTCTCCGAGTACCTGGGTCGAGATCTTGCTGCGGCCGTGAAGCACCAGCCGGTCGAGGGCGTCTAGCGCGCGAGCTCTCTTTTCGGGCTCCGCCGTGACGTAGGTGTAGACGAAAACGTTTGCGTCGACCAGGACGTCAACGCGTGTAGAGCTCATCGCGCGTCCACCGCCGCACGCTGCGAGCGGGGTCGCCCTTCTTGGGCGCGATTCGACGCTTGAACGCTTTCCACGCCTCGGGGTCGGGAATCGATAGTGCCGTCCGCTCGAGCCCCCGGTCGATGGCCTGGCGGATAAGGTCGGCCTCCGTGACGCGATATCTCCGCGCCCGCTCCTTGAGCAGACGCTCCTGGCGTGGCTCGATGTAGACCTGCTTGCGGATCATCTCTTCCATGATGGGCCTCCGAGTGAAGCCCTCCCTGGGATCATGGCTTGGGTATCATGGCCCCGGCGGTGACCGGTTCGCCCAGGCGGTGCGGGACCTCGAGCAAGCCGAGAGGCTCGTAGGGGTAGGTGGAGATCCCGCGAGTCGCGAAAGGTCAACTCGTGATTCCTAACATAGCAATCGCGGTCGCGCTGGCCTTCGGCGGCCTCGGAATGGTCGGCGTCTTTCTCGACACCGCGTGGCACCGCACGATTGGCCGCGACTCGTTCTTCGTCCTGCCGCACCTCTTCATCTATTGCGGTGGTTTAGGCATCTGGGGAGCTGCCGTCGCGGCCGTCGCGGCTGCCACACTCGGGCGCGCTTCGGACTTCGGCGGCACGGTCCTCGCCCTTCGCCGCCTCCAGGTCCCGGTGGGCTTCGGCATTGCGGCGCTCGGCGTGCTCATCGTTGGCGCCGCGGCCCCAATCGACGTGTGGTGGCACTGGCTTTACGGCAAGGACGCTCTCATCTGGAGCTTTTCGCACCTTATGGGCCACTTCGGCGCCGGTGTCACGGCGATCGGCCTGCTGTTCGCGGTCGCAGGCCAGGCGGGTAGGCGAGTGTTCCGGCGGATGTGGCTCTGGCGGCTGGCGATGCTCGCCGTCTTCGTCGACCTCGTTCACCGTGCGCTCTTCGTCCAGGCGCACTACACGATGATCCCGGAGAGCCGCACACCGGATCTGTACCCGTACCTGTCGTCACTCCTGCTCCCTCTGGTGCTCGTGGCTGCCGGGCGAGCGCTCGGGCCGTTGGCGCCGACGCTGGTGAGTCTTGGGTTTCTCGCCGTGGCGCTCACGACCGACACGATTCTGCGCGCGATCGAGTTCGACCGCTATACCGTGACGCCGATCGTTGCCCTCCCTGCGCTCGTCCTCACGTTCCTTGCCATCGCAGTTCGTCGCTATCGCGAGCGCGCCTGGTTCGCTATCGCGTTGGGGCTGGTCTTCACCTTTGTCTTCACCCTCGTCGAGACTCTTTGGATGGCCCATGTCGTCGGCCATCCCTGGCCGCTCGATCGCGTCCTCGCTGGGCTCCCGCGATCGGTCCTTGCTGGAGGTCTGAGCGGGTGGGTGGGTTGGGTGCTCGGCGGGCTCCTCGTGGTCACGGCGACCGGTAAGCCCGTGGGATCCGCGTTAGGCAGCACGGGCCGCGCCCGCTGGGCGGTTGTTGTCGCGCTCGGGCTCACGGCCGCTGGCCTTGCCTCCACGAATCGGCCTCAGATCTTCGGCCCTCCGATGACGGTGGGTGAGCTGAAGCTTGCTCCGCTACCGGTCTTCCGATACCAAGATGCAGTCTTCTGGAACGTCCTCTTCGAGGACGGCTGGCAATCCGCAGCACGGGTGCAGGCGCTCAGTGAAGGGATCATCGACGGCTTCCCGCTCCCCGTCGGTCCGGCCTGGTGTGCACCGACCGCGGCTGCGCTCGCCGCTGACCTGCCAACCGTGCGCTTCACCATGGAGGTGAACGGCACTCCCGTCGATCTCGCGCCGTACCCGCTCGTTCGTCTACCCCTACGCGAGGGTCAGTACTGCGCGTGGGTGGGCGTGGCGTCCGCGTTTCAGCGGGCGAGCCAAAACCGGTTCGTGTACACGGTCGAGCACCGCGGGCTCGCCGGGCTAGCGCGGACCCACGTCGAGCTGCGCGTGACCTTCAAGGATCCGTGAGCATTGGCGGACCGCCGGTGACGCGACGGGTCGATCCCGTCACGCTGGCCCTCGCGCTCGCCCTGGGCGCCGGCTGGTTCGGCTTCCCGGGCCTGCTCTGGGACGTCGCCTGGCACCGGACGATCGGCCGCGACAGCTTCCTCTCGCCCCCTCACCTCCTCATGTACACCGGCGTCGCAGCCAACGGCCTCGTCAGTGCGTGGGCGCTCGCCTGGGGGAGGAGACGCTACGGCGCCCCCGCCGCGCTCTCGCTGAGCGGCGCCGGGTTTCTTCTGGCCGTGGCCGGCGCTGCGCTCGACGAGTGGTGGCACGTGAACGTCGGAAAGGACGTGAACCTCTGGAGCCCGCCGCACCTCGTCGGCCTCGCCGGGACGGTCCTCATCGCGTTGGGCCTCGTCTTCGCCGTCGCCGCCCACACGCGTTTCGCGCGCACGCATCGCTGGTGGGCGCCGCGCGTGATCCTGCTCTTCTGCCTCGCCGACCTGATCCACAAGTCCATGGTCGCGCTCGACCACTACACCCTCGACGCGTGGGGGCGCACGCCCGACTTCTATCCGTTTCTCCTGGCGCTGTTTCTGCCGGCCATCCTCGTGACCGCCACCCGCGCGCTCGGCCCCGGCGCCGCCACGGCGACGGCGGTGCTCTTCACCGTCCAGCACGTCGTGATCCTTCTCGCGCTTCGCGCCTTCGACATGCGGATCCCGACCTTCACGCCGATCCCGATCCTGCCCGCGCTGGCGATCGACCTCGTCGTCGCCGCGTTCCCCGTCCCGCGCTACTCGGCGCTGGCGCCTGTCCTCGCGGGCGTCGCGCTCTCGCTCGTGCTCTACACGCAGGAGGCCGCGTGGATGGTGTGGGCCGTCGGCCGTCCCTGGGATCTCGGACGTGTCGCCGCGGCCTTCCCCGGCGTCACCCTCACCGCGATCGGGAGCGCCTGGGTCGGCTGGGTGCTGGGAGCCCTGGTTGCGAGCGTGGCGGCGGGGCGGCCAGCCGGGAAGACGTTCGGCAGCCGGCAGAGCGCTCGAGCGACGGTGGCTGCGGCGCTCGCGCTCGTGGCCCTCGGGCTCGCCGCCGCGTACCGGCCGTCAGGGGCCGAGCCGCCGGCGAGCGTCGCCGCGCTCGGGCTCGCGCCCGACATCGGATTCGACTACCGCGACGCCGTCTTCTGGGAGGCGCTCTTGCCCGACGACTGGCGCGAGCCCGGCGCGCATCACGCGTACCAGGAGGCGATCATCGACGGGCACGGCATTCCCCTCGGTCCCGCGTGGTGCGCGCGCGACGAGCCCGGCCTCGCGCGGGAGCTGGCGACCACGCGGTTCGCGCTCAGCATCAACGGAGAGCCGGTGGCCCTTGCAGGCTATCCGAGGACGCGCCGACGGATGCGAGACGGCTCGCGGTGCGAGTGGGTCGGCGTCGTGGCAACGACACCGCTCCCGGGATTCCAGGAGCTGCGCTACACGGCGGAGCGCGACTCGCTGCCGCCGTCGAGCATCACGGTCCAGCTGAGAGTGAAGGAGCCTTGAATGAGCAGACGACGATCTCGCGCCCGCCCGGGGTGCGATCGAGACGGCTCACCGGGATCTTGCAGCGCTGATAGAGCTCGAGCAGCGTCGCTTCGGTGTAGCGGAAGATATGAACGCGGTCGTCGGTCCGCGTCAGAATGCGCGCGGCCCACTGGGCCGCGCCGTATCGCGACTGCGACAAATTGCGCACGGGCTCGGCGATCACGAGGAGACGCCTGGCGGCCGCCCACAGGCGCGGAAGCAAGGTGTCAGCGATGTCGTGGAACTGATATAAGCTTGCCTGCATGATCACGGTGTCGGCCGTCGGCAGCTCGCCAGCGGCGCGCACGTCGAACGCGCGGACATCCACACCGCGCCGGCGGGCGAGCCTCAGCATGGCCGACGACTGCTCGAGGCCGAGATACGACCGCGCAAGTCCTCGCCGCAAGAGATGCCGGTAGAGCGCGAGGTCGCCGCAGCAGAGCTCCAGGATGTGGCCCGGCTGATCGGTGCGGTCGGCCACGAGGTCGGCGACAAGCGGATAGCGCGCTTCGGCGTCCGCTCCGTAGCCGACTCGCATCGCGAGGCGGTACAGCGTCGGGAAGCGATAGATGGTCAGCATCGCCGTGCCCGGCGCGAGATCACGGTGAGCGACATTCTAGCCTGCGAGCCGAGCTAGTGTGAAGGCACGCTGATGGGCGAGCTGGTCTCGGTGGTCGTCCCGGTGTGCAACGAGGAGGCGAACCTTCCCGAGCTCCGCGCCCGGCTCGTGGCGGCGCTCGCCGATCACGAGTTCGAGTGCATCCTGGTCGACGACGGTAGCACCGACGCCACGCCCGTCATCATCCGCGACTTCGCCCGCGAGGATCCGCGCTTCAAGCTCGTGAGCCTCTCGCGCAACTTCGGCCATCAGGCGGCGATCTTCGCCGGCCTCACCTTCGCCCGCGGCGCGTGTGTGGCCGTGATGGACGGCGACCTCCAGGACCCGCCCGAGCTGATCCGTGAGATGGTGCGCGTGTGGCGGAAGGGTGCCGAGGTCGTCTACGGCGTCCGCGCGGCGCGGAGCGAGGGATGGTTCACCCGCGCGGCGGCGGCGACCTTCTACCGTGTTCAGACGCGCCTCTCGAAGACCACGATGCCCCTCGACTCCGCCGACTTCGCGGTGATGGACCGCCGGGTCGTGGACCTGATCGTCGCCATTCGCGAGCGCCACCCCTATCTGCGCGGGCTCAGGAGCTGGGTCGGCTTCCGTCAGGTCGCGTTTCCTTACGAGCGCGATCGCCGCCGCAAGGGCAGGGCCACGTACACGGTCTGGCGGCTCCTGGACTTGGCGGTCTCGGGGATCGTGTCGTTTTCCGTCGTCCCGCTCCGGCTGGTGGCGCTCGCGGGCGCCGCAATCTCGGCGCTCTCGCTCGCGGCAGGACTTGTCGTGCTGCTCAGGGGGATGCCGGTCCTCGCCGGCGTCGTGGCCGCGCTTGCGTTCTGCTTCGGTCTCCAGCTCCTGGTGATCGGCATGCTCGGCGAGTACGTCGGCCGTGTCCTCGAGGAGGTCCAGAACCGCCCGATCTTCGTCGTCGACGAGGTCGTCGGGTTGGATCCGACCCGGGTCGCGCGCGATCGCGCGGCCGAATGAGCGGGCGGACGGCGCTGCGGCTGGCCGCGTGTCTCGGCCTGTCGGCCGTCCTCGCTTTCTACCAGCTCGGCGAGCGACCGCTCTCCAGCCCGGCCGAAGCGCGCTATGCGCTGATCGCACGCGCGATGCTCGACGACGGCGACTGGGTGCAGCCGCGCCTGAACGGCGTCCGTTACTATGAGAAGCCGCCGCTCCTCTACTGGAGCGTGGCCGCCTCGTACCGGCTGTTCGGCCAGACCGAGGGGGCGTCGCGCGTGCCGAGCGCGGTGGCGTACGTCGCCACGGTCGCGGTCACGTTCTTTCTCGCGCGCGAGCTTCTCGGCGCCGCGACGGCGCCGCTGGCGGCGCTCGTCTTCGCGACCTCGGCGGGCCCCTTCCTCTACGGGCGGTTCCTCTTCACCGACACCCTCTTCGTTCTCTGGCTCGCCGTCTCGCTGCTCGGCCTCGTGGTCGTCGCGCGGGGCCAGCGCGGCCTACTCGGACCCCTCTTGTTCTGGGGCGGTCTTTCGCTGGCGGGGCTCACCAAAGGCCTCGCCGGCCTCGTCTTTCCGCTGGGAACCGCGGCCACCTGCGCGCTCCTCTTCGGCCCGATACGCCTCCTGCACGACCTCCGCCCGCGCCTCGGCGTGGCGGTCGTGTCGCTCGTCCTCGTCCCCTGGCACCTCCTCCTCGGCGCGCGCGACCCTGACTTCCTCCGCTTCTACCTCGTGAACGAGCACCTCCTCCGCTTCTTCAACGCGCGGGAGCCGATCGACTACACACCTCTCGCGATCGGCGGGTTCTGGCTCGCGAGCATCCTCTGGCTCCTTCCGTGGTCACTCTTCCTCCCCGCTGCCCTTGCGTCGGCCGACCTCCGGAAGGCTCTCGCGCTGCCGCTTGTCTGGTCGGCCTGGGTGATCGCGTTCTTCACGACGAGCGGCTCGCGGCTCGAATATTACGCCCTGCCCGCGTTCCCGGCCCTCGCCGTGGTCGTGGCGGCATACTGGCGGGGAGCGATCGACACCCGGCCATCGCGGGCCGGCGTCCGCGTCCCCGCGTGGATGGTCCTCTTCTTTGGAGTCGCCGTCCTCTCGTGGCTCGTCTTGTTCCGGCAAAGCGCCGCGGAGTCGCTCACCTTACTCTTCACGCTGCTCGACGGCGTCTACCGCGAGTACTTCGCCCACCACCGGGAAGCGTCGTTCGCTTTCGTCGAAGAATGCCTGCGGCTCGTCCTCCCGTTTGCCGTGTTCATCGTCGTCCTCGGAGGCGCGGCCGTGCTCGCGTCGCGCCTCCCCCGCGCTCGCCTGGCGTTCACGATCTGGCTGGCCGGGGCGGTCGGGCTCCTGTGGTTCGTCGAGCTCGGCCACCGCCTGGTCGCTCCGGATCGCTCGCAGCGTGATCTCGCGCCGATCATCCGCAAGCTCTGGGAGCCACGGGCGGAGCTCGTCGTCTGGGGGAACTACGAAGACTACTGCGGTGTGTCGCTCTACACGGGCTATCCCACCCGAATGCTCGATGGCGCTGGCGGCGACCTCCTCTTCGGATACCACAAGGGCGACGCGCCCGGACTCTTCCTGACGCGCGAGGCGTTCGAGCGGTTGTGGGCCTCGAGCGGCCGCGTTTTCGTCGTCGGCGACCGCGGCCGCGACCTCCCCGGCGCCGTCCGACTCGCCACGGGACCACGCTTCCAGCTGGTGACGAACCGGCCCTGATGACCTACCTGACTCGCGTCGCCGAGGCTGTTCCTTCGGTGGCTAGCGATTCGAGAAGAGCCAGCGCGAGCCGTAGCGCCCGAGCTCGATCACGCTGGTCGCGGGTAACGCCGCCACGACGCTTTCGGCCCGAGGGCGCCGGACCACGAGGAACACTCGTCGCGGCCCTTCCCACGATTGGATCAACTCCTGGGTGTCGATGAAGACGCCGTTCGCCTCCGGCAGCGTCGAGGCGAACGAGAAATAGCCGACGGCGCCGTTGACAATCAGCACCGGGCGCCCCGTGTAGAACAGGAGCGCCGGACTGTACTCCAGCGAGCCTTCGACCACGATCACGTCGGTCGGCCGGGCGTGGGCCATGATCGCCCTCGAGATCTCTTTCGCCGAGTGGTGGGGCTCGACGACGGCCAAGAGCCTGAGGATCAGGACGGTGATCACACCCGCGACGGCCACGAGCGAGCCGAACGAGGCCCGACGCCAGCCGCGCGCCCAGCAGAAGGTGGCGACACTCCAGCCCAGGAGGAGTGTCAGCCCCAACCACTGCAGGAGCACGCCGAACGGACGTGGCGACGCGAACGGGAAGAGGACGCCCTGCTCGTGGAGGATCCGGTAGTACGCGTTCAGCACAGCGAGCCCGCTCATGGCCTGCGCGGGCGTGAGCCCGGCGCCCATAAAGAGGGCCCAGAGGCCGCCTGCTCCGCACCCGACCATTCCGACCCACAGCCAGCGTCGGATGTCGCGACCGCTCGCCCATGCGGCGCCAACCAGGACGGCGATCGCAGGGAACGCGGGCAGCGCGTAGTACTCGTGCTTGAATCGCGAGAGCGCGAAGAGCCCCACGATCACGAGCGCCCAGACCGCGATCACCGGCCGCCAGCGCGCGACAGGGGATGGATCCGGCGCGGGCCGCGCCAGCACGAAGACTCCCCACGGAAACGCCCAGAGGAAGCTCACCACCAGAAAGCCGAGGGTGGAGATCGGCACGTCGTCTTCCACGAACCGCCGGGCGTTGAGGAACCGGAGCAGATGGTTGTCGAGGACGTAGAATTCGAACAGCGTCGGCGATCGCCAGGCCGCGAGCACGTGCCAGGGCGCCGCGATGAGCAGGAACAGGGCCGCACCGGGCGCAAAGTTGAGCTCGCGCCAGGTGAGCCCCCGCGCCACGGCGAGGCCGACCCCGAAGATCAGCAGCGGGAAGATCAGACCGAGAAACCCCTTGGCGAGCACGCCGAGCGCCGCGCCGACGTAGAAGAGCAGGAAGCGTGTGCGCTTGAGGTCCGGGCGCTCGACGTCGCGCAGGAACCCGTACATGGCCAGCGCGAGACAGAACACGAAGAGCTGGTCGGTGGAGGCCTTGCGCACGTAGAGGGCGTTGCCGACGACGGTTGCGAGCGCGAGGCCGGCGAGCACCCCGGCGCGATCGTCGTAGAGGCGCCTCCCGATCCCCCACGTGAGGAGCACCGAACCCAGCGTGGCGAGCGCCGACCACAAGCGCACCGCCCATTCCGAGGGGCCGAAGACCCAGAAGGTCAGCGCGGTCAGCCAGAAGTAGAGTGGCGGTTTTTCCAGGTACGGGAGGCCATTGATGTGCGGGATCACCCAGTCCCGGCGGTTCAGGATCTCCTGCGCGATGGTGGCGTAGAGCCCTTCGTCGGGGTCGAGCAGCGGCATCCCGAGCTCGACGAACAGGAAGGGGACGCTCACAGCGAGCAGCACGCCGAGCTCGATGAGACGCGCGCGCAGGGCGGTTCGATCGATGGTCGTCACGCTCATCGGGGCTGGATCACCACGTCGATCAGCGCCGGCCGACGCTCGTCCCGCACAACCCGAAGCGCGCGCTTCAGGGCGGGTGGGAGCATCGCGGGGTCCTCGACGGGACCTTCGGCGTAGATTCCAAAACCCTGGGCGATTTTCGCAAAGTCTGGGGCGGGGTCGTCGATCCGGATCCCGATGCCCTTGTTCTCCACCGGCCGTCCCCGCACCAGGGCCATGCGCTCCTGGTGCTCCTCGTCGTTGTAGTACGAGCGGTTGTTGCACATGACGATGAGGAGCGGCAGCCGATGGTGCGTGAGGGTATAGAGGCCGCCGAGAACGTAGAGCAGATCGCCGTCCGACTGAAGGTCGATGCACAGCCGTCCTGAGTCGCGATGCGCGAGGGCCACGCCGATCGAGGCGCCGAGACCATAGCCGAGCCCCGCCCCGCCGCTGCCGCCGTAGCTCCGTTCGGGCCGCCACTCCCAGAGGCGGCGCGCCCATCCGTTGGCCGTGCCGTTCGCCAGGATCCAGTCGTCCGTTTTGATCGCTTCCCACACCTCGGCGGCGAGCACCGCTTGGGCGATCGGTCGCTCGGAGCGCTGGCGCTCCAGGGTCTTGCGCCACTCAGCCGCGAGGGCCGTGCGCCGGGCGGCGATTCGCTCTGCTCGGGATCGGCGGGCTCCCGCCTCGGGATCGTTCTTCAGGCGATCCTCGACCAGCGCCACCAGAGCCGGCAGGGCGACGGCCGGATGCGCGGCGATCGGGAGGTCGACCGGTACGAGCGAAAGATACGTCTGGGCCCAGCTTCGGTGCGCGTAGTCGTCGAGCGAGATCGTGATGACCTTAGTCCGGTCGTTCAGAAGCTGGACCTGTCGCGTGGCCCGGTCCACGTCGGCAAGCGCGCCGAGGAGGTTCGGGACGTCGAGCGCGAGGACGACATCGGCATCTGCCACAACGTCCTGCCGTGCTGCGCTCATGTCCAACGCGTAGGTGCTCGGGACGCTCGGACGCCCCTGGTGGGCGTCGGACAGATCGACGACAGGCGCGGCGAGCAGATCGGCCAGGCGGAGGAGCGACCGGCTGGCCGCCGGCTTGCCGCCGAGCGACCCCACGAGAATGACGGGAGATCGAGCCTCGCAGAGTCGGCGCGCTGCATCTTCGAGCGCCTGCGGGTCGGCCTGCGGCGGCGCCGGGGGCTCGAACCGGGCCAGATCCGGTAAAGGGATGGCCCGCTCCAAACGTTCCTCTTGCACTGTGGCGTCGAGGCAGACATACACGGGACCCAGCGGCTCGGTCCGCGCGATCCGCCAGGCTCGAACAAACGCTTCAGGAACGGCGGCAATGCTCGCCGGTTGATCGTCGAACTTGACGTAGTCGCGGACCAACGTCCCCTGAACCAGCGCCGTGTGGATCCAGTCGATCCAGGGCCGACGCTTCGAGGTGTCCATCGGACCGGTGCCCCCGAGGACGAGGATCGGGGCCCGATCACAGAAGGCGTTGAAGATGGCCATGCTCGCGTGCTGGAGCCCGACGATGTTGTGCGCGACGGTCGCCATCGGACGGCCCGCGGCCTTCGCGTAACCGTGCGCGACGCTCACCGCGATCTCCTCGTGGGTGCAGAGGATGATCTCCGGCGCCCGGTTGCCGCCATAGTTCACGATCGAATCGTGGAGGCCCCGGAACGTCGCGCCCGGGTTGAAGGCGACGTACTCGATGCCCGCCGCGCGCATCAGGTCCACCACGAGATCGGAACCATACTGAGGCGTCGTCATTTCGGTGTCCTCGAGTCGGATGGTGGCGCGAATCTCACGCGTAGAAGTACGACTCGATCCACATTTCCAGTGTCGACGTCGTCACGATCGACCAGAGAGTTCGGGGAAGGTCATCGCATGGCAGATCCTATCGCAAATACTGTAATACTCGAGCGGTGAGATTTACGAACGCTACCGTACCTTCAAAACAAACGGGGCGCGGCTTAGCCGCGCCCCGCGTCACCGGGAGAGAGCGGGCGTCTACCTCTTGGCGTGCGGGCTGCGGCCTGCGGCGTGGTCCTGCCGGAGGTCTCGGCGGTCAGTGTGCCGGTCACGGACGTCACGGTGTAGATCGCGGCGGTCCTGGTACCGCTCGCGGGCGTCGTGCCTCAGGTCCTTCCGGTCGTGCTCGCGCGCCTGCTTGTCGCGTGCGAGCTCCCGACGGTCGGCCTGGAGTTTGCGCTTGTCCTTCGCGATCTCCGCGCGCTCGGCCTTCGCCGCCTCCTTGTCCCCCGACTTGAGGGCGCGCGCCAGGTCCTGACGGTCCCCCGCCAGCTCGCGCTCATCGCGTTGAATGTTGCGGCGGTCCTGGCGAATTTCGCGCGTGTCCTGTCCGATCTCGCGTCGGTCCTGGCCGATGTCGCGGTTGTCATCGCGGAGCTCGCGGCGATCCTGTCGGATCTCCCGCGTGTCCTGCCGGATGTCTTGCCGTTTCGGCTGAGCGTTCTGGGCGTCGTTCTGAGCGCCGACGGTCGGTACCCCGAGCGCAAGCACGAGCACCGCGCTCACTGCGATCCCTGTGACTCGCTTCATGGACTCCTCCTCCTGGGTTGGTGATGCCGGGACGGGAGCCCGCGGGCAGCCGTCATCTCCGGCATCTCAGGGAGGAGCATGCAGCACGACGGATGCCAGTGCGTCGAAGGCGAGCGTCGACGGGAGCTTGCGCAGGTTTACGGAAGACCGTTGCGAGCGAACCGGACAATCCTCGCCACGCCGGCTGGCCAGATCTCCTCCAGCCGGCATCTCGATTGGGGCAGCTGCGAAGCAGATCAGCGGTAGCCGCCGAGGCGCACCGCGTAAGGCCGGGACGGAGACAGTCGCTTCTTCCGCGGGTCGACGACCAGGCCCAGCGCTTCCAGTGCCTCTACGCCCAGAATGGGCTCGTCAACGTCCCCCACGAGGAGCGTGGCCGGGGCTTCACGGCCATCGATCCGGATAATCGCGACATCGGCACCGAGCCTCACTCGCCTCCCATCGGCGAGGCGCACGCTCACGGATCGCCGCGGGCGCCTGATCCCGAGCGCGCGCGCTAAACGCCGAGGGACGACTGAGAAAGTTGCGCCCGTATCCACGAGCATACGAATGGTCATCGCCCGCTCTGCTCGAACGCGCACCTCTTGATGTATGTGACCCACTACACCCGTCCCCCTCTGGCCCTCAGCGCTTACGCTAGCAGAAGGGCCCGCGCGCAACAACACGAACGGCACACCCGAGCGCCTGCTTGATGGCGATCTCCTAGACGCTGGCAGCTGAGAAGTAGAACTGATGGGCGGGGTCGCCGAGCCGAGACCGGCCCGCGCGAGAGAGCCGCTCGGGTGCGGCGAGGATCCATAGCCAGACGTGCGTGTCGCGGAGGACTCTCACCGGCGCTGCCGGCGGGCGGGACGGCGCGCCTTCGTGTGGCGGCGCGACGGAGCGCCCTCGGACGCTGAAAGGACCTTGTCGGGCAACGGGGCGTTGAAATCCTCAGCGACCCGCATCCGGCCGCGATCGATCCCCAGGAGGTCGGCCAACCCGCGCGCCTGCGCCACGGGCATCAGCCGCGCAATTGGCCGGCCCCTCTTGGTGATCATGATGGTCTCGCCCAGGGCAACACGCTGGAGCAACCGATACAGGTGTGTTTTCGCGGCGTGGACGTTGACAGGCTGCATACGAAAAGCTCCTTAAGCTGGCCGAAGCCAAACGATCGAGCGCTGAGGCCTAACGCTCGATTGAGCGGCGTGCCTGGTGATACACGCGGACTACCTGAAATACCTCGGCCGTCTTACGGTAGTAGATTCGATAGGGCGGAACGGGCCACGTCCGAACCTGCCTGCCATCTGCAAGATGCACTTCACGGCCTTCAACGCCGCCTGACGCAAGCATCCCGATCACCTCGACGGTTCGTGCCAGCACCCGGTCAGCGGCCTCAGGATCATCTTGTGCAATCTGTTGATACAGTTGGCGCAGATCCTGCCGCGCCTGCGGAGAGAGGGCAATCGTCATCGTTTGGAGGAACCACGTCGAATCTCCCGGACAACGTCGGCAAGAGGAATCCCTCTGCCTGCATCGAGTTGATCAAGAGCGGCGCGAAGCCCAACATCCTCCTCCGGCGTGAGCGGTGATAGATCGTCGATGGGCTCGACTGCGTAGCGCCCTGGTGGTAGTTCCCGCAACGCCTCCGGGAGGTGACTTCCATCCCAATCAATCACCCTTGGCTTCATTGTCGATCCTCCTAACGCAAATCTACACCAGCTTCACGACGCCAACGTGTATCTGTTGGTGCACAGCCCGGGACGAGGAGCCCGAGGAGAATCAGTGAACCCTCGCGCGTTCCCGCCATGACCAGAACGCCAGCCCCTGGACGAGCGAGAGCGGGAGCAGGATGGCGTCGGAGAAGACGTAGAGCCCGACGAAGTGGCTCGTCAGGGTGCGCACGGCGAGGGCTGCCAACGTCCCGAGAAGCACGTTCGCAACAAGAAAGATGACGCTCGCGCCGAGGCACTCGAGGGCGCTCCCCAGAACTGCGGTGAGACTCACGTGGCCGAAGCCGAGCGCCCTCCTGCCGAGCCAGTAACCTGCGAGCGAGGTCACGGCGAGGCAGGCGAAGAGGAGTATCCGCTCCATAGGACCTCCGGGTGCCGTCAGAGATATCCGGCGAGACGATAGTACAGGCGGGCCATCAGCTCCTGACTGAGGCGGCGGAGCAGCTCGAGCCGCGCCTCCGGGCCCTCCGTCGCAGGCGAGACGGAGTCTGCCGGCGCCGGCAGGACCTCCAACCCGGC
>WNEQ01000545.1_pt1 | contig 19778 bp, 19 predicted proteins | sample 5399971 | NCBI WGS metagenome assembly WNEQ01 (sample SAMN13153330, study PRJNA577476) | soil metagenome | isolation source: 20 cm grassland meadow soil 2 days after 1st rain plot 5 | place: USA:California | collected 2015-09-18
GTCATAGAAAGGGAATTCAATGGGGGCGAGCGGGTGATAACAATTATCGACTCACGGCAAGCTCGGTTACAGCGGATAGTATCGCAAGTCCTCTCAAAGATCGGGGCTCACACGCGTGAATACTTCCACCTCGGCTATGAAGCAGTGACACTAAGTTCAGAAACTGCAAAGATTTTTGGAATGGACATAGGCGACAGGCAGTCCATGCACATGTCCGGCAGGAAAGGCATCTATGTCAACGCCGACTATGTGCTTGACACGCTGCATTCAAAGGCATATGAGGAAGTAAAGAAAAGAAACCCCGGGTTTTCAGAACGCGAGCTGAACACAATAGCTGAAGAGATCGCAGTATCCGCGATACGCTACAGTATGATCAAGCAGGACCTTGACAAGATAATCACGTTTGACATTAAGGAGACGCTAAGCCTCGAAGGCGATACCGGCCCATACCTGCAGTATGCCTATGCGCGTTCGCAGCGAATACTGGAAAAGTCAGACCAGACGGTCAACAATGATTCCCAGTTTCAGCTCCTGACTCATGAGGCAGAGATAGCCGTGATAAAAGAGATAGCCAAGCTCGACCTCGTCGTCGAAGACGCCGCAAAATCGTTATCACCCAAGTCGCTTGCACGCTATGCGTACAACCTTGCGACGACATTCAATTTGTTTTATGAAAAGGTGCCTGTACTAAAGGAAGGAAATGCAGATGTTAGAATGGCGCGCCTTGCCCTTGTCAAGGCGTTTGGTATCGCCTTGAGAAATGCACTTAACGTCCTCGGCATAATCGCGCTTGAACGCATGTAGTCAGTGGCGGCGCAGCATAGATTCTTTTGCAGCCCTGCTATTTTCGCCATAGTAATGCGGCTTTGTGCGCAGATTCGTTGCAGCACGAGCAGTGATAGTTTTGTAGTCCCATTGAATATGGCCCTGTCGCAGGTCATGCACACCTTCATCCCCTTCGAGTAGTCGATCTTTTTCACTGGGATATAGTTTGGGTGCGTTGTACAAAGGCCCCTACAAGACATTAAGGGCGGTGCCAGCTCGGGCATTAGTTAATTATTGTGCAAGTAGGAACCGGAAGGGTTTACCCTTTTAGATTCATTTTTATCCCCTCTGGATTGCTATGCGCTTGTATCTTGGGCAAAATCGAGGAAGGTTCGTACGTGCTGCTGTTCCACACACCACGCAAGAAGTGGCTTACCAAGGTGACGCAGGAAAAAAAACTCCACACACACCTGGGCATCATAGACATTTCTGCCACAATTGGCATGGAGTTCGGATCTGCCGTCAGGACGACTGAGGACAAACTCATCTTTCTCATAGAGCCCACCATTCACGATTTTATCATGAAGTCGGAGCGCAGGACCCAGATTGTCTATCCAAAGGACCTTGGATACATTGCTGCTCGCACAGGCCTCAAAAACGGCTCTAAAGTACTTGAAGTTGGTACAGGCAGCGGCGCTCTTGCGACATTCGTGGCTAGCATAGTCAAGCCAGATGGACACATTTACAGTTTTGACGTCAATCCGGAATTCATGGAGATAGCAAGGCGCAATTTGGATAAGGCTGGCATGTCGCAGTATGTGACATTAAATGAGCACGACCCACACCAAGGTGTTGAAGTAAGGGATGCTGATGTCGCCATCGTTGACCTTGGTGACCCATGGACGGTCCTGGATCAGGTGCACGATGCACTAAAAGGCAGCGGCGCGTTTGTAGCCATCTGCCCAACGATGAATCAGATTGAAAAAACGGCGACGGAGCTGAAGAAAAGTGGTTATGCCGACATTGACTGCGTGGAGCTCTTAATCCGCAACATGGAGGCAAGAGAGGGGATGACCCGGCCATCGATGAGGATGATAGGGCACACGACGTACCTGGTGTTCGCGAGGAAGGTGCAAAAGATGGAAGAAAGGGTTGAAGCGGCTGCTGAGGAAGAAGACGAGAACGAGGAAGAAGAGTCCGAATAGTCTTAATATCAAAAGTCACCAGAAATTCTACTATGACCAGGACTGTCGGGTTTTTCAGCAAATACAAGGACGCTATACTCTTCAATAGGAACCTGATAATTTCCGGAGCCGGCGGCTTTTTTGCAAGCGCCTATGCGTCACAGGTCTATGCGCATTATGACAGCGATGACTTCGCAAATTCTCTGGTCGCGCTCGCAGTGGAATATGGCGTCTACATTCCGGTCTTTGCAGCGTTATTCTATGTTGACAATCGGAGCAAGTACGTCAACCCAGCGACCGGCAGGCGCGATTCGCACCGGATAAGGCAGGACCTAAAGAAGCTCTTTGCCGCCTTTTCTGTCTCTGAGGTCATATTCTCGATAACTAGGGTCCTGATGCAGTACGGGCTGCTCCAAGCCGGTACCCAGCCTTATGAGGCATCTATGGCCAGTTCTTTGGTTGCATGGGGCACGTTCTTTGTGGCGATAAACTCGATGGCAAAACTGGTCAGACTGTTCAGACACACGCCCTAATCCAGGTCAAACTCTACCAGAGTGCCTTCAGTTACATTGTATTTCTGTGCAAAGCCGGCCACGGTCTCTAGCACGTAAAGCGAGTCAACGTTGGGCTCATACGTCTGGCAGGTTGAATCTGGTAAGCATGGCTCCAGGCTGTGCTCGATATGGACCACTTCTTTGTGAGCGTCAAGCCAGATGATGTCAATAGGAAACTTCATGTTCTTCATCCAGAACGAGTGTGTCCACTCTGTGCTGAAGACAAATAGCATCGCCTCATTTTCGTTGAGGGTGTCCTTGACGGCCAGTCCCACTGTCCTCTGGTCGTTAGTCTCCGCAATGTCAGCCGCAAGTTCTACGCCGTTTACAGTTATGCTAACCTGCCGGTAGCCGTTGTTACTCGGCTTCGTCCCACTCGCGACAGGTCCTTGCTGCTGATTTTCATGCTCGCTGGTTGTGCGAGTTAGAGGGGTGACGTACAGGATGGTTCCGGCAATAATCCCGGCAGCCGCTGCTGCAACAATTGCGATTATTGTGATCGCGCGCACTAGCTGTCATGAGCAAGCTCGATATTTAATTCATGCAATTGGCTTTGAGAGCCGCAGGTGAACCAGATGAGCATTTTTGCCATGTTGCATTATCCGGGGTTCGTTACCTGCATGTCTGAAGTATGACCCCAATACCAGCGCCCATGGGAGGACATGCTTGCTTTCCACTTTTGACTGGAGGCTTAGGATATTGTTGCTCCTGTCGTGCTTCAAGCTGCCGAGGCAGCTTATCTTAAGGGCGGAATCGATTAGATCCATCACTTCTCCAGAGCTCATCTCTGAAATTTTCAAGCCATACTTTTCGTCAATATCCAGCACAAGCTCGGCCGGCATGTCCTTGCCGCTAACTGAGTATTCTAACATCGTGAGCGAAAGCCCGTTCTCCACAATCCTTGCAAGTTCGACCGCTTTTGCAGCCACCAACGGCTCTGTGCCCAGCAAATACTTTAGTTCACCTGCCCGGCCCCACGCCTCCTCAAAGTTTCTGGAGTGTAAGGCACCAAACGAATCAGTCAATGAGAAAAGTGCGGCTTTTCCGTTGCTGCTGTCGACAGATATCATGTGCGTTGCATCGATTATTATCAAGTTGGAAGACACTTCGTCCGTCCGAAGATCGATCGCTTCTGGTAGCTGGGAAAGGTTTTCGCTTCCAATGCATTGCGGTCCGAGTATGAATCGCGCTCGGACGCCTGACGTGACCGCCTTTACAAGCGAGGTTTTGCACTGCGAAATAAGCCTCAGGCCCCACGGGTCCAGAGTTGCACTGATTGACGAACGAGATCCCGCTATCAGGCTTCCTATTTTTTCCAGAGCCGAGTTTGCGTCAAGGATGAAGTACCGCCGCTCCTCAGAACCCTTGGGGCGTTGGCCCTCATCGTTTAGCTTTTGCAAGCGATCAATAATCTTCCTCATGTTCTTCACCCTGCGCTCGTGGAGGTTCACTATTTCGGCAAACGCCTCCTCCGGAGGAATCGCGCTGCAGATAAGCGGTTTTTGCTTCGAGATGACTGCCAGCCGCTTTTTCTCCAGTTTTTTTATTGTCTGGTAGATTTTTGTCCGGGGCAGGTTTGCATAATAGGCAATCTCACTTGCTGCAAGCGAGCCCTTGCCCGTCATTGTAAGGTACGCCCTTGCTTCATACTTTGACAGCCCAAATTCTTCAAGACTGCCTGGAAGATCGTTATTACTATCAGTAAGCACATCATTTCAAAATAGAAAATGAAGGTAAAATGATTGGTCAAATAGATTGCGTCAAAGCTCGAAAAAATGCTAAGCTGTTACTGTCGATGGTTGTTACCGCAGTTACAAAACTTTCCGGCACATGACAGGTATTATTTCAAGGGTCATATTCAAAGCCAGAATGAATTCAAGATGGGTAAAATCCGAGTCAATACTCAATAACGATGATCAATCCGTTTCGCCTCCCAAACCAGGAGGGCCGCTAAAACCACGGCTTGATGCGGTTCAGAAAAAGATAGAGCTGCAGATTGCCAGGCTTGAGGAGCTCCATACCTTGCTCAAGTCAAAGGATGAGGAGGTCTTCCTCAAACTGGTAAGTTCGATAAAGGAGAACAACGCTCAGTACTCGGCAGTGCTCTCGTCGGACCTTGCGAGGGCAAGACAGGTTTCAAAGATCGTCTTCATGTCGCGCGTCGCACTCGAGAAACTTATTGCAAAGTTGTCATCGGCTTCTGACTTTGGCGACCTTGTAATAGTACTAAGCCCTGCTATGGCAGTTGTAAAGAACCTGAGGTCGGCCCTGACTTCGCAAGTGCCAGAGATGGAAGAGGAACTTGGCATCATATCTGAGCTCCTCAGCGGGATACTCGTCGATGCCGGCCAGGTTGGAGGTTACACTATTAACTTTGAGACGGCAAACGAAGAGGCCGTGCGCCTCATAGAAGAAGCATCGAAGGTAGTAGAACAAAAGATGAAAGACGAGTTACCCGGCATTCCAGACTTGCCGGCAATGCCACAGAAACTTGCCTAGGGCGGCTAGTGGCTGGGCCGACCAGGCAAGCTATGGTAGGCAAAATGCCAACATCTTTTGACTGTGTAGTTTTTCGTTATTTTTCCATACTCAGGCTAGAATAGCAATTGCTGTTCAAGAAGAGCGGTTGTGTAAAAGAGAGAGCGAACGCTGCGCTCGCAAGCCTCCAGCGAAACGCTTACGCGATGGGCATATTGCGATCAAGGCTCGAATCACGGATCAACTTTATCCTTAGCGCGAACGGCAAGAGCGAAAGCTGCCAGGAGATGACCCGGGTGCTTGAGCTCGTGAAAAATGGCGAAATGATACTGCATGAGATGTCGGAAAAGATTGAGTCAACCCGCTACTTGGAAGACTTTATCATGATAATCGAAGGCGCCGCGTCATCTGTCAGCGAGATAAAGGATGACATCGGACAGATGGTCCCAGCGGCCGAGGCCGCGCTCGAAGAAATACATCACGCCATTTCCAAGCTGTGTGGAGGGCATGCCGTGGATTTGAGGCATGAGATAGAGCCGGCGATCCTCGCCGAAGTAACCGTAGCATTAGCCGCGGGCAATATCAATTCAACTAGCGATGAGGTGAAAGAAGAGGCCGGGCTAGCACAAGAGAAGAAAGTGGACGAGTCGGAAAGAGTTCCGGCGTAAGGTGCAAATAATTTTGTTGGCTAGGCAACATAGATTTACACACAAGTAATTCAAAGTCAGAACCAATTCAGCCTTGAACTGTAACTATGAGTCTTGCACCACAGGAACTGGAAAATAGCGCTAGCAAATATGCAGCCGAGGCAATCCGGCTGGATTCTCAGGGGTCACGGGGGATGGCAATTCAGTCGTACCAGCGCGCAATAGAAGCGCTGCTCAAGCTGGTCAAGATCTTTCCTGATTACAAATTAAACAAGGTTTACATGGAAAGGGCAAGTGCCTACCAGAACAGGATCAAGGCTCTCCAGATGTCACACGGGCTGGAAGAAGAGCGGCCGACGCCAACCCAAATTGACAATACAAAGCAGGAACCTTCAAACGGGCATGGCAGCAGGTCTGCCGCGTCGTCACCTAGCAGCAAGTCAGCCAACGTGGAAACGCTAAAGGCCGACTTTGACGATCTGGTAATGAAGGAAAAGCCAAGAGTAAGCTGGAACGAAGTTATTGGGCTAGAAGATGCCAAGAGGGCCATTCGAGAATCTATTGTTTATCCGATGAAAAGGGCAGACCTGTTCCCGCTTGGCTGGCCACGCGGAATACTGCTGTACGGTCCTCCAGGATGCGGCAAGACTCTGCTAGCAGCTGCGGCGGCCGCAGAAATTGACGGCTACTTCATCAATGTCGACGCAGCGTCCATGATGAGCAAGTGGCTTGGGGAAGCTGAAAAAAATATTGCAAAATTGTTCAAGATGGCCCGCAGCTTGAACGAAAGCGAGGGTGTGCCAGTTCTTCTGTTCATCGACGAAATTGATTCACTTCTGGGCACTCGCAACAGCGAAGTTGGAGGTGAAGTCAGGGTCAAGAACCAGTTCCTTACAGAAATGGACGGCATCAACAGCAAGAGCAAGGAATCACAATTATACGTCATTGGTGCGACCAACAAGCCATGGACCCTTGAAGCTGGATTCCTGAGAAGGTTCCAAAAACGAATCTATGTAACCTTGCCCGATGTCGCGTCAAGGACAAACCTTTTCACGCAATACTCCGCTCCGCTCAACGTAGAAGGTGCGCTCAGGGTAGACGAGCTTGCCAAAGTGAGCGAAAGCTACAGCGCAAGTGACATCAAGGACATTTGCCAGTCGGTCCAGCTAAGGGTCGTAAACGAGTTGTTTGAGAGTGGAAGAGCTATGGAAGCCGGTGCCAATCCTAGGGCGATCAACATGATCGACTTTAAAGAGATGTTAAAGAACAGAAAACCTTCAGTCAGCATCGATATGATAAGGGCTTATATGCGATGGAGCGAACAGTTCAAGGCGCTCTAATTCTCCTCTTGTTTTCGAATCATTTTCCTACAATTTATATATGCAGTCTAGGGCACGGTTTTTCGTTATATGACATTTGAAGAAATACTTCCGATCGGTGCAGCTATAGCATCGATGGGAGTTGCAGCCGCGCTCGCTGGGTGGGTTAGCAGGCAACAAAGCGGAACAGAACAAATGATGAAAATTTCCGTTGCAGTAAGACAAGGCGCTCAGGCTTTCTTGAGGCGCGAATTTAGGATAGTTATACCTGTAGCGGTTGCCCTCGCAATAATAATTGCATTTGCTTCAGGATTTTCAAACGGTATAGCATTTGCAGTGGGTGCAGCGATGTCTGCCATTGCCGGCCTCATTTCGCTCAAGATAACTGTCAAAGCCGCGGTAAGGGCAGCGCAGGCGACACATAAGGGACTGGGGCCTGCATTTGCAACTGCATTCAGAGGTGGCGCGACTGTCGGCCTTTCGGTCCCGGCCATGGCACTCATTGTGATTACAATATTGTTTTTCGTATTTCCTAACCCGCTCATGATAGCCGGTGTAGGCATTGGAGCTAGCCTGATTGCACTATTCATCAGAGCAGGCGGAGGCATATTTACAAAGGCAGCGGATCTTGGCGCCGACCTAGTAGGCAAGGTTGAGGCGGGCATACCAGAAGACGACCCAAGAAACCCGGCTACCATCGCAGACAATGTGGGCGACAATGTTGGCGACGCGGCTGGAATGGGCTCTGATGTTTACGAATCATACATTGTCACCGTACTTGCCGCTATGCTTCTTGGCGCGCTCATAGTCCCTGCATCAGTTCAGGCGATAGGGGGCGACAGATTTGCACCGACAACGCTATCACTAGCCGGGATTGAAGTTAGCCCACTTATCATATACCCAATGCTTATCGGGGCAGCAGGATTGATAGCGTCAATAATTGGCGCAATGACAATTACTTCAAGAAAAATTACAGACCCGATGAAGCCACTTGACGTGGCATTTATCGTGAGCGCTGCAATAGCGATCGCACTCAACTTTTTCTTCACTACCACTTTCTTGGGCTACAATGTGCTGTCATACGCGCTCTTTGCAACGACAGTCGTTGGAGTTATACTCGTTCCAGTAATACAGAAAATCACCGACTACTATACCAACTATAAGTACAAGCCAGTAAGGGAGATAGCAGATTCGACGAAGTGGGGGTACGCCTCAAACACACTTACCGGGATCGTCAAGGGAATGCAGTCGACCGGTCCATTCATGCTTGCAATAATAGTTGTACTCGGAATTTCTTACGGGATCACATTTGGAATAACGCAGGACCCGCTCATGGGCATTTACGGCACGGCGATGGCCGCTATGGCCATGCTCAGCCTTGCAGGCATTGTGCTTTGCATAGACGCGTTCGGGCCAATCAGCGACAACGCTGGCGGTATAGTGGAAATGACAAGCATGGGTGATGAGAACCGCGAGATAACGGACAAGATAGATGCAGCTGGCAACACAACAAAGGCAATCACAAAGGGCTTTGCAATCGCTAGCGCTGGGCTCGCAGCTCTTGCCATGATACAGGCATTTCAGCACGAAGCTAACAAAATATTTCCGTCAATGACCTTTGAATATTCCCTGTCCGACGTAGGTTTAGTCATCGGGCTGCTCATCGGTGGGCTTATTCCGTTCTTTGTTACGAGCCTGCTTATCGCAGGAGTCAGCAGGTCTGCCTCCAAGATGGTTGACGAAGTGAGGAGGCAATTCAAGGATATACCGGGGATCTTGGACGGCAAGGCTACACCCGACTATGCAAAGTGCGTCGATATTGCGACTACGGCAAGCCTAAGGGAGCTGTGGAAGCCTGCGCTTGTAACGGTGGCCGCGCCAATCATAACAGGCGTGTTGCTTGGCCCCACTGCGGTGGCCGGCGTGCTAATGGGTGCAGTGGTTAGCGGGTTGTTCCTAGCATACCACTTGGCAAACAGCGGAGGAGCTTGGGACAACGCCAAGAAGTACATCGAAATGCAGGGCAAGAAAAAGACAGAAGCTCACGCCGTAGCTGTTGTTGGCGACCTGATAGGCGACCCGTACAAGGACACCGCCGGCCCGGCACTCAACACAGTTATCAAGCTGCTCAACACCGTAGCGATTGTGTTCGTACCGGTGTTTATCGCATTACTCGCACTCTAAGATTAAGAACCATTCTTAGGAAAAACTATATGATTAGTCCTGCGTCGTTCAACCAAATGTCAAATGATTATCGTGCAAAAGGGGAGAATGAGAAGTTAGTATCCGAAGATATCATATTCACTAGATCGGTGAAAGGCGGGTCTTGATTCAATGGCGAATTCTTCAGCAACTTAGCGGGTTCGGAGAGATTTGGGGAAACGTGAAATAATACGTGATTCTGATAATGTTTATATAAGCTGACTCAGAGCTTGGACCAATGAGATTCATAATTAGGGCTCAGTTGCCAACCGAGGTCGGCAACAAAATGATGGGGAATCCTGACAGCTTGAAAGAACTAGAGGGTTATATCAAAAACATCAATGCAGAAAACGCGTATTTCTTTGAAGCAAATGGGGATAGGACGATGGTCTTTATCGCAAATATGGAACGCGCGGATCAGATGGCTATGATTGCAGAACCCCTCTTCACTATGGGAGCTAAAGTTGAATTCCATCCAGTGATGGTGCTGGAAGATCTGAAAAAGATAAACGAAAGTAGACTTGTGACAAAGTCAATCTCCTAGACGCGCCAACTGCCCCATTGTAAGCTGGCTAATGTATTGGAATAGAAGGAACCTGAGCATTAGGTCAGACAACAAATTCTTCTGTTTCTAACATGTCGTCTTCGAACACCGCAGCAGGAGCAAGCAGTAATGGTACGACAACAGCAAGTATTGGAATGAAACATCGAGCACAACGACTGGCAGCAGTGCATCCACGTTTAATGGGACGACCAACGCTACACCGACCGAGTGCTACGACTGGCCTCAATGACACACAAATGCAATTCTAAACACACTAATTGAAAATGCATGCGATGCAACACGATATGACAAGTCTGTTACTGCACTAGGCTTTTTAGAGGAGCACAGGATATTTTGAGTGAAACAGAGACAGCGACAGCAGGAGTGACAAAAGATAAATCACAAGACAATAGTCCAGTGACGGGCAAAAACGATACGGGAGGTCACTAATCTCCTTTTCTTGCTGTGCATTCTTGCAACAGCAATTTTCCTTCTCATACGTCTCATATAACGTCCATTAGTTAGATCGATGCACGGTGTATACTTTGTCGGTAAGAAAGTACCCGGTAGTAATTATGTCATGAAAGCCCCTTTACGCGCATGGCATTACCAGATGAAATATGCTATAAGCCAGAAATGACTTACTTATGCCACGATTGTAACACGAAATTTCTCTTTATTCATGAAATAACGTATCATGCAGAATTATTTGGCCATAATAGAATAGTGGAATTGCCACTTGGCTAGCATCCACATGGCTCTTGGATGATTAAAAACGGCGCTGATGAAAAAACAGACATCATTCCTTATTTGTACAAACGACAGCGCACCTCATACCAGTATTTGAGCAAAAATATAAACACAGGTCGCGCTATCGACAATCGCATAGATGGAGTTTAATACAAAGTTTGACGTCAAGGCGATCGAAAACGAGGTTCGCAATTATCTCGATAATCTCGATTTAAGGGCTCACTTGGAGAACGAGCTGGCTGGTAAGGAGCTAGTTGGCTTTGTAGAGGGGCCGCCTACAATGAACGGCGAACCGCACGCAGGTCATCTTCGCGGTCGTATTATCAAGGATCTTTGGTACCGATACAACATACTGCGAAAAAAGAAAGTAATATTTCGCGCTGGCTGGGACACACAGGGACTGCCGGTAGAGCTGCAGGCAGAAAAGGAGCTCGGGCTGACAGGCAGTAAGGCGGAGAATGTTAGCAAAGTGGGCGTCGAAAAGATAGTTGAAACCTGCAAAAAGATAATCCACTCATACAATGAAAAGTGGGTCGCGGCCGACAAGCTGCTTGGCATGTCGTTCAATTATGAAAAGGCATACTGGACCTTTCGGGACGAGTACATCGAGCGGGAATGGCAATATTTGAAAAAGGCATGGGAAAGTGGCGTATTGAGAGAGTGGTTCAGGGTGGTCGCCTACTGTCCCTCGTGCCAGACGTCGCTTTCAAATGCAGAAGTGAACCAGGGTTATGAAAATGTCGAGGACCCATCCTTTTACTACAAGGTGAAGCTGACAGACGAAAACGCATACCTGATAGTGTGGACAACAATGCCATTTACAATCGTAACAGACGAAATGGTGGGCACAAACCCCAAGGCCGACTACAACCATGTTCGCGCCAACGGAGAAAATTGGATAGTCGGAGCCGACAGGATGGAGGAACTGATGAAGGAGCTGCGGGTTGAAGATTATGCAGTGCAAAAAACAATAAAGGGGAGCGATCTTGACGGCAGACATTACGTACACCCATTGTTACACTTGATACCGGGCTTGGCAGAGCTCGCAAGTACCGGCTCGATCCACTTTGTAGTTGCTGAAGATTTTGTCGACACTGCCACCGGCAGCGGCCTAGTACACCTCTCGCCGGCAAACGGCGAAGAAGACTTTGAGATCGCTGCAAAGAGGAACGTCCCTATTTTCGTGCCAATAGACGACAGGGTGGTTTTCACCGAAAAGGCTGGCACATTCAAGGACCTTTTCGTAAGGGACGCTGACATGAAGGTCGTACAGGCTATGAAAGAAGCTAATGCGTCTATCAAGCTGGGCAAGATAAAGCACCAGTACCCTACTTGCTGGCGATCCCACCACAAGGTAGTGTGGCTTGCACGTCGTGAATATTTCTACATCATTGAAAAATTGGGCGACAAGCCCTTGGAAGCTGCGCAGAACGTGGAATACTTTTTCGAGCCGCCAAAGAACCGGTTTGTGGAAATAATCAAGGAGCAGCACCCATGGTGCATCTCCCGCGAGCGCGTCTGGGGCACCCCACTCCCGATCTGGTCCTGCAGCAAGTGTGGCCACAAAGAGGCCTTGTTCTCAAGGGCAGACATCGTAAGAAAAGCGATCGAGCTGCCAGACGGGCAGGACTTCGAGCTCCACCGGCCTTGGATCGACAGGATCAAGATAAACTGCGAAAAGTGCGGCGCAACGATGCAACGCGAGCAGTTTGTCCTTGACACCTGGCATAACAGCGGAGCAGCCCCTTACGCGTCACTTACTGACGAGGAATTCAACGATCTAATCCCCGCGACGTTCCTGACAGAAGGTATCGACCAGACAAGAGGATGGGCCTACACTCTCTTGATGGAAAATGTCATTATGAATGAAGCGGGCATCGCGCCATTCCAGTCATTCCTATTCCAGGGACACGTACTTGACGAAAAGGGGAACAAGATGAGCAAAAGCCTCGGCAATGTGATCGAAGCGCGCGCTCTATTGAGCGATAATCCTGTAGACCTCGTCCGGCTATATTTCATTTGGAAGTCATCTCCTATTGAATCATTGAACTTTAGTCTTGACGAAATGAAAACAAGGTCATACCAGATTCTGAGCACGCTTCACAATCTGCATGTCTACTTCAAGCAGAATAGCGAATTTGACAAATTTGATCACGACAAGCACAATCTGCAGTGGGTCGTGGACAGCAATTTGCTTGGGCAGACCGAAGTTTGGCTCTTATCCAAATTGCAAGGACTGATAACGGAAGTTACTGATTCTTTTTCGCGCTGCCGCTTTCACGAAGGTGCAAAAGCGATCGACGAATTCATAATCAACCACTTAAGCCAGACGTATGTTCCCCTGACTCGCAACGTAATTTGGGATGACAGCGTTGAGAATCTTGACAGACGCCTTGCAGTGTATTCGGTGATAGGCCATGCGCTGATGCAGCTCGACATCATGCTCCACCCGCTGTCGCCTTTCATAACGGAGTACCTCTGCCTCACCTGCTTCGAGAAGAAATCGAGCATCTTGCTTGCAAGCTGGCCGACGCATGACGAGAAACTCGTAAACGTCAAGGTCGAATCGGCATTTGACATGATAAAGGAAATCGTGTCGCTTGCCAACGCGGCCAGGAACCTTGCCGGCCTCAAGAGGCGCTGGCCTATAAAACAAGTCATGATCTGCGGCCACGGCGTGAAGTCGCTTGACATCGAAGGCTTTTCAGATGCTCTCAAAAGCCAGCTCAACACTGGGGAATACAAGCTGGTAGAAATGCCCGGCGGTTCGCAAGTTGAGAAGGTAGTCGGCCTGCTTGACGGCAAAATGCCAATTTCATTCAGCGTCGCGCTCGTGAGAAAGAACGTAGCGCCAAGAGTCAAGGCAGACATTGGCAAGGTTTCCCAGGCGTTTGAAAGCGCGGACAAATTGTCCGTTCTTAACTCGCTCCGATTAGGCAGCTATTCGCTTGCATTTGATGACAAGACAGTTGACCTCTCACCTTCTGATGTTGAGATCACTTACAAGGCTTCAGAAGGGTATTCGTCGTCCGAAAGAGATGACCTTGTGGTCTTTATCTCAACCACGCGCGACAAGGATTTGACGGCCAAGGGACTTCTAAGAGACCTGGCAAGACAGCTCCAGCAGCTGCGCAAGGAGAGGCAGTACAACCCCACCGAAATTCTCAATGCCGCGCATGCTGCGGGCCTGGATGATGAAGAGGTTGCAACTTTGTCGGCAATGAGGGACGAGCTGATATATCTTGTGCGCGTAAAAAGTGCGGTGCTCTCTAAAGAGCCGCTTGACAATGTCAACTACAAGACTATCGAGATTGATGGAAGAGAATTCAAGATATCCGTAGAATAAATTTTCACCAGATGGCGCGCAATTTTACTGCTACATTGTAATATTGCCAGTCCTTATTGTTCAATAATAGGGGAGCAGGGGTGCAATATTATTGCCATCTACTGCAAGAGTAAAAAATATTGCTTATTATGTGAACAATTCTCGGCATAGCACCGTATATAGATATTTTTTGAGTCATACGCTGAATGACCAACGAACAGGTAACCCTCGACAGCTGGGTCATGGGAAGACTGAGGGACCGACTGCGGAGGGCCTCGATAATAGCCAGCAGAACTGGCAGGCCCGTCGTGCTATATCGGCACACCATTGAGGAGATGGACCATTCCGCGGAGGAAGAAATTGCCACTGTCAACGAGCAATACGTTGTCATTCAGGTCATAACGCACGGTGGATTTATCCCACCAAATTTCCAACAGCAGTACGTCCTTACTTTTGAGAAATTCCCTGACTGGATAATGAAGAGGAGCAATGAGCTACTGTCGCTCTGCCTTGAAAGCCTGGATCAGGAAATCGTGGACTAGCTCTAAATAGCACTGGTTTTTCATTATAACTGAAATGGCAAAATTTGACGGCGTCAAGGGTCAGGAATTACTGGATGTAGAAAAAACAAAGGATGAACTTACGCTTATTTTGAAAGATAATAGGTATCTGTTCGTAAAAGTCAAAAACGGTCAGCTTACTATGGACGCTGCCATGTTTGAATCTGTAAAGGGACAGGAGCTGGTAGATGTTGAAGAGAATAACAATGAGCTAAGGCTAAAATTCAAGGATGATAAACTATTCTCGATCAAAGTAGAAAGTGGTCAGCTCGTCGTAGATTCATTGCCGGAATAACTATTCCTTTTTGTTTTTCAGGTATTTTTCATACATCGACACCGCCGTTTCCTGCGATATTGACTGAACCGAACCGGGTCTCATACCCCTTAGCTTCTCTATCGCCTGTTCTGCAGTAAGCTTCTGTTTCTTGATGAGATATGCTGCAAGCACCGCGCCGGTTCTTCCCTTGCCGGCAGCGCAGTGGACCATCACAGGCCGGCCACTGCTTATTTGCTGATCAATGAAATCAACCGCCTGTACAAGCTCTTCTATGTTGGGCGCTCCAAAATCTTCAACAGCTAAGTGCAGGTAGTTAATATCGCCACCATTAAACCAGTCAGTTGGCAGCGCAATCTCCCTTACTGTGACAATCGATTTGATTCCCTGATCGACTACCCAACCAAGTTCATCTGCTGTGACAGGCAATCCGCATCCGGCAAGCTTGCCGTCTATGACCCAGCTAAAGTTAGTTGGCTTGTCAGTTACCATGCCGTGGAGCCGCCTGTAGGCGTCACCTATCTTCGTCAACAACAACCTAAGGACAGCAACAATTTATTAACAATGCGCTACGTATTCATGGCGATGCTCGAAGCAAAGTGCCCCGAGTGCAACAAGAAGGCTGAGGTGAACGACGATATGTCCGAGGTAAAGTGCATGCACTGCGGCTTTTCAGCGTCTTATGACGACTATATCGAGATGATGAAGGGCAAGGCAGTCGACATTGCCGACAACTATCAGGCAAGCTGGGACAAAAACCCGTTCTAGCTACCAGACTCCGCCCTTGTCGCTGCAGTCAAGGTGCGCTCCACAATTTGAGCAGATTATGTGGCACGCCTGCATGCGCATCATTTCAAACCCACAGCGGAGACAGTTAATGGCTTGCTGCTCTGCTTCCAACAGCAATGCTGCGGCATAGTAGCTTTTAACCGTTTTACGACCAAAGATTAATTAAACGTTCAGGGCGCCTGATCTTTACTTTGGCCCAGTTCAAACTGGTCGTTTCAAACACAAAGGGCAAGACGATAGCGCAAGAGCTCAAAGACAGGGCTGCACAGCCACTGTTGGGTTCTAGGATAGGCAGCGTAATCGATGCTTCAGTTATTGGAGTAGCCGGGGGCAAACTAAAGGTAACGGGCGGCAGCGATAAGTCTGGAACCCCGATGCGCGCCGATGTGCACGGAGGGGTCAAGAAGTACGTCCTCATTTCTACCGGTATCGGTAACAGGAGCGAAGCCAGGGTGAGAAAGCTGGTCAGGGGCAACATGGTCACCGAAGAGATTTATCAATTAAATTGCATGCTAATTGAAGGTGCACTGCCTGAAAAGCAAGTCGAAGCAGCAGCGCCAGAAGCATCCGCTGAGCCGGCAAAGAAAAAGAAGTAGTTCCTTACCTTAATATCCCCGAGAATTTTACGATACTTGTTGCACTGGAAAGACACTCTGCCGGAATGGTATGTCAAGGAATATGGATACCAACCCTGCGTCAACATCGGCACTTCAGGCCACGTTGACCATGGCAAGACGACCCTTGTAGAGGCCATAACCGGCGTCTGGACCAGTGCTCACAGCGAAGAGCTGCGAAGGGGCATCACAATCAAGGTCGGCTACGCCGATGCGGCGTTTTACAAATGTCCTAAATGTACAGCACCCGTTGGTTACAGCACGCAGCCAAAGTGCACCAACTGCGGTGGCAAGAGCGAGCTCCTCAGAGTTGTGAGCTTTGTCGATTCACCGGGCCATGAAAGCTTGATGGCCAATATGCTCTCCGGCGCAGCCCTCATGGACGGCGCGATACTGGTGATAGCGGCAAATGAAAAGGTGCCGCAGCCTCAGACAAGGGAACACCTGCTTGCGCTTTCAGTCCTTGGCATACAGCAGATCGTACTTGTGCAGAACAAGGCAGACCTGACAGAATATGATGAAGCGCTCGACAATCACAAACAGATTAAAGATTTTGTAAAGGGTAGCATTGCAGAAAAGGCCCCTATCATACCGTTGTCGGCCCAGCACAAGCTCAACATCGATGCTCTTATCGAAGCCATTGAAAACAATATCAAGACGCCGCCGAGGACAAAGAACGCCCAGCCAATAATGCACGTCTTGCGTTCGTTCGATGTCAATAAGCCGGGCTTTCCGATCAAGGAGGTCAAGGGTGGCATCATTGGAGGCGCGCTTGTGCAGGGCGAGTTCAATGTCGGCGATGAGATCGAGATACGCCCAGGACTCTTGGATGAAAAGAAGGGCAAGTACGAGCCCATAACTTCTCAAATTTCAACGCTTGGAACAGGCGCCGGCCTAGTCGATACAGTCAAGCCCGGCGGCCTTGTCGCCATAGGCACAAAGCTGGACCCGACATTTACAAAGAGTGATTCACTCATCGGCTCTGTGGTGGCCAAACCAAGCACGCTGCCAAAAGATGTCGAGGATGTCACAGTTGAGACACACCTCTTTGACACTGCTGTCGGCACCGCAGAAATGGTCAAGGTGGAGCCAATCAAGGTAAGAGAGCCGATAAGGCTCAACATCGGCACCGCAGCAAGCATTGGAACGGTTACAAACGTAAGGGACAGCAAGATAGAAGTAAAGCTGAAAAAGCCGGTATGCTTGATGCCCAAAAGCAGAGTCGCCATCAGCAGGAGGATAGCCGAGAGGTGGCGTCTCATTGGATCAGGAATAGCCGTGTAGCATGAACATTCTCTGCGACACAAGCTTCTTGATGGTCCTCGTTTCAAAGCCGATAAAGCAAGTCGCAAGAGTAGAATCGCTGCTTGGTCGACTTGACTTCCTGGTGCCGGACATTGTAAAAGGCGAGCTAGAACGCTTGGTTGAAAAGGCTGGCCCAAAGAGGTCTACGCTCGCAAAAACCGCGCTCGAGCTTGCAAAATCAAAATTCAAAACAGTAGCTGTCGGAAAGGCGCGGCATGTCGACGACTCGATAATCGAGTATGCGGTAGCACACAAGTGCGCTGTCGCGACTATAGACACTAACCTGCGCCGGCGGCTTATTGCTACCGAAGTGCTAGTGCTCACGCTCAGCAGGGACAGGTTGATTGTCGCAAACCCAAAGCCAAAGCGCAAGGATCATACTTAAATAAATTTTTGAATGTCAACATTGTATGGAGTTTAGTGGAGTCAGGTTCCACTGGCTTGGCCACGACGGTTTCAAGATAATAGCCGGTGGCAAGACCATTTATACCGACCCGTACAAGCTTGGCAAGGCCCAGCAAAAGAGAAATGATGCCGACATTGTGTTCATCTCTCACAACCACTTTGACCATCTTAGCATGGACGACCTAAAACACGTGATCAGCAAAAAGACCACAATAGTGGCCGCCAAAGAGTGCGTCGACCTGCTAAAGGATGCCGGAGCTGCGGAGGTAAAGGGAGTGGCACCCAGCGACAGGCTGACCCTCCAAGGGGTCCAGATAGAGGTCTTGGCGGCGTATAACACTAACAAGAAGTTCCACCCAAAGGCAGACAGCAAGGTCGGGTTTGTCTTTGCTCTCAGTAACATGCGTATCTACCACACCGGCGATACAGACGACATCCCTGAAATGAGCGCAGCCAAGCCGGATGTTGCGCTGGTGCCGGTGTCAGGTACCTACGTAATGACGGCGGAAGAGGCAGCCAGGGCTGTGAACGAGAAGATCAAGCCGAAAAAACTGGCAATCCCAATGCACTATGGATCAATAGTCGGAAGCGAGCAGGACGCGACAAAGTTCAAACAGCTTGTCGATGCATGCCCCGTCCAGATTTTAAATCGCGAATAAGCCGACAATAATTCCCATTGCTCTGATAACGAATACGAATTCAATTATTTCATTATTAATGATAGAGAACGTCTAGGATAAGCTTGCTCGCGAGACCACAACATATTTCTCGATCGATCAAATTAACGAACAATCAAACATGTTTGCGAAATCATGACACCGACTGTACCAGCAATAATGGAAAGACGTAAACAAAAATACAAAACATTAAGAAGAGGTTGCGGTAAAAGCAATTACGTATGAATGAGCAGTTCTTTCGAAGACGATGGCTTGACTTTAGGAATGGTCATAGCATATACTTGGCATTCGTTCTGGCTTTTATCAATTTTATTTTGATTACCTATAACTTTGCAGTCGCTAAGTTGGCATTTCTCCATGGAACTATAGACAGTCTATGGGTATTTGCTTTGCTCTTTGTCGCAATCTACATTCCAGCAGCTATTATCATAGGATACTGGCATAGGAGGAATCAATATTCTGTTGAAAATGAGGCAATGATTAGGGAGAATTGGATTTGGGCATGGGTGATGAGGTATGAGATAAGACTAATCCAGGGAAAAACAACTCCACGAGAAAATGAGCTTATGCTAAATTACCTAGAGGCAATCTTGAAAAGACAAAAGAAAGATGCACTTATGGCAAGTGACCTACCTCCGGTTCCAGAGTTTCGGGATTCTGAGCCACGACCCTCAAAGAATTCATCTTGAAAGTAGGCAATGAAATTATGAGTTCTATAGGAAAAATGTAAAAAACTATACTTGCAGCAATTTTGACGCAGCGACAACTCTTGTTTTAGCATTTCCCTTTTTCTTTGCGAACATTGTGTGGAGTGTCGATATGTTGCTATCTCTGGCTGTCCTGACATTAGTATTACACTCTGTCATGGCCCACCGGAGATGTTTGCTTTCAGTCTCGGTTATTCTGCGATTATATGTAACTCCTCCGCAGCTGCGCGGTGAACGTATCAATGCTGCATAGGCGCGCAAGTGATGTGAGTCAGGGAACGTGTTAATGTCTAATCTTGATTACAATAAGCACATTAAAGAAGAGGCTACCGGAGACGATCAACAACCGCGACGAAATCAAATTCAAACGAGTTCTACATATGTGTGTAGCACGGCTTCTAATTCTGAGCTGAGTTACAATTCGAAGAGCAAACCAATTTCTTGATAAGCGCGAAAGAAAAGGATTCCAAGAATCTGCCTACGACAAAGATCATATCAATCGGTCGAGTTAGCCGCAAATAGAACTACAACGGCTTCTGGATACTTACACTAGAAACTCAGATGTTAACGAATTCTTAGTGCTTTTCTGATAGTTCAATACACTTAAAATTACACCTCTGTTTTCTGCTAAACTGCAGATGAAGAGCGCTATGCCAAAGCATTATTCCGGTGTTCCAGT
>WNEQ01000547.1_pt1 | contig 19749 bp, 23 predicted proteins | sample 5399971 | NCBI WGS metagenome assembly WNEQ01 (sample SAMN13153330, study PRJNA577476) | soil metagenome | isolation source: 20 cm grassland meadow soil 2 days after 1st rain plot 5 | place: USA:California | collected 2015-09-18
CCGCGGCTCGCGTACCTCTCCTGCGACCCGGCCACGCTGGCGCGGGACCTGCAGCGGCTCAGCGTCAACTACCGAATCACCGCCGTGCGCGCGTTCGATCTGTTCCCGCAGACGGCGTATGTCGAGACGGTAGCGGTGCTGGAGGGGGCATGACAAGCCAAGTGCGGAATGCGGAGTGCGGAATGCGGAGTGTCAAGGGGAGCGTCGCTCGGCGCATGACCCTTCATTGCAATTCCGCATTCCGCACTCCACACTCCGCATTCGGGGTGGGGGCGGGGCCGTGAAGTACTTCGTCCGCATCGGCGCCCAGACGGTCGAGGTGGAGGTAGACGGTGCGCGCGTGGTCGTGGGTGGGGAGGAGCTCGAGGTGCATCTCGCCGCGATCCCCGGCACGCCGCTCTACCACTTGCTGCTCGGCGGCCGGTCGTGGACGGTAGCGGCCCAGCCGCTGGACGGCGTGGGACGGTGGGCGCTGGGCGTGGTCGGCGAGCGCGTGGAAGTCGAGGTCGCGGACGAGCGCACGCGCCAGATCCAGGCGTTGACCGGGGCGCCGAGCAATCCCGGCGCCGGCGCGACGATCCAGGCTCCGATGCCGGGGCTCGTGGTGCGCGTCGAGGTCGCGGTGGGGCAGCGCGTCGAGCCCGGAGCGGGCCTCGTGGTGGTCGAGGCGATGAAGATGGAGAACGAACTGCGCGCACCCCGCGCGGGCGTGGTGCGCGAGGTGCACGTGGCGGCGGGGCAGGCGGTGGAGCGCGGCGCGCCGCTCGTCACCCTCGCGAGCCCGGACCAGACTTAGCGGTCTACCAGCTGAGGCGGCAACCCCCGCCGTTCGCGTTCACCCAGTTCTGCTGGACCAGGAAGTCGCTGCCGCCGACCTGCATGTTCGCCGTGGAACCGTTGGAGGTCGTGTACGTCGCGCCAAAGTCCCAGGCGCACTTGTCGGCATTCTCGTTGCCGGCGTTGTCGTACCACGCGTTGAGGTCCTCGTCGGTATTCGTTTCCTCGGTCTCGTGCGCGAGGGTGTTCACCTCGGCGTCGGCGGCGGGGTCGTTGTTGGGCGACCCGTTCAGGGCGTTGCAGTCGAAAAAGTCGATGTCGTGGGGCATCGCGGCGTACTTCACGTCGTTCCCGTTCCAGGAGAAATTGCCGTGGTACGCGCAGTACACGATGCCGAAGCCCCCGCCCAGGTTCACCAGGGCGTCGCTGAACACGAGATACAACGTGTTCGGGTCGTACGTCAGGTTGCCGCTCGTGAACCCGGCGATGACCTGGTCCTGAATTTGCTGATCGAGCACGGGCACGAGCGGGAGCGGCACGTTGGTGTTCGCCGCCCAATACTGGGTGTAGGTCACGCTGTTCTGGATGTGGGTCCCCGCGCCGTCGTCATACGTCGTGTTGATGTTGTAGTACGGCGAGCCGCCGAGGTGGCTCATGAAGAAGCCCACGAGCGAGCCGTCGCCGCTTCCCGGGCCTTGCGTCCCCGGCGCCGGCCCCCCCGGATAGATGGTGCGGGTCGACCAATAGATCGCGGCGACCTTCTGGGCATAGATGATCGGTCCGCCGTGATAATAGATCCCGTTGTCCGCCGCCGCCGCGTTGGAGCGAGCCACGCCGGGTCGCGTCTGTCCGTGCAGCAGCATGATGTGGGTCCCCGGATGCTGGAGCTCGAAGGCCAGCGGGTTGGCCGCAGGAGTGGTGGGGGGCTGGGTCGGGCTGCGGGACTCCGGGCGACAGGCGACGACCAGCAGCCCGGCTCCGACACCGAGTAGCAAACCGCGCGTCATGGGGCTCCTCCTTCGAGGCGCTGTGGATTTCGCGGTGCGATGCAGCGCGCGGTCGCGGGTGCAACTGGGATGCCACACCCGTTTCGTGGAGGACCGCGGGCGCCGCTGTTGCGGACGTGCAGCGGCGCGCAGGTGGTCGCCACGGCGCGCCGCGCGTCACCGGCGCGAGCGCGGAACCTTCAGGTTGACACGCCCTTACGGCTCCGGTATAGTTCCCGGCTGTGTCGAGACCGAGTTACGAGAAAGGCCGGGCATGAAGACGTTCAGCTTGCGCAAAGAAGACGTGGCGCGCCGTTGGGTCGTGGTGGACGCGGCCGGGCAGCCGCTGGGCCGGCTCGCGAGCCGCGTTGCGCAGATCCTGCGCGGCAAGCACAAGCCCACGTTCACGCCGCACCTGAACGGCGGTGACTTCGTCGTGATCGTGAACGCCGAGAAGGTCAAGCTGACCGGCCGCAAGATCGAGCAGAAGCGGTACTTCCGGCACACGGGCTACATGGGGCACGAGCGCTTCCGGCCGCTCGCAACCCTGTTGGCGCAGCATCCTGAGCGCGTGATCGAGAAGGCGGTGTGGGGGATGCTCCCGAAGACGACGTTGTCGCGGCAGAAGGTGAAGCAGATGCTCAAGGTGTACGCGGGCCCCACGCATCCGCACGCGGCACAGCAGCCCGAGCCGCTCGCCCCCGTGGAGGCTTGATGGGCGAGAGCCTGACGCCGGAGCTGCGCTGGCACGCGGTGGGGCGCCGCAAGGTGAGCGTGGCGCGGGTGTACCTGACGCCGGGCTCGGGCAAGTGGAACATCAATAAGCGCACTCTGGGTGACTACTTCCCCCGTCCCTCGCTCGTGTCGCACATCCAGCAACCGTTCACCGCGACCGACACGCTGGGCGCGTTCGACGTGCGGGCGCTGGTGCGGGGTGGGGGCGTGACGGGGCAGGCGGGGGCGCTGCGGCTCGCGATCGGGCGGGCGCTGTGCCTCGCCGACGAGCGGCACCGCAAGAAGCTGCGGGAGCAGGGACTGCTGACGCGCGACCCGCGGGTGGTCGAGCGCAAGAAGCCCGGCCGGGCGGGGGCGCGCAAGCGGTTCCAGTTCAGTAAACGTTAACCGTCATCCGTTATCCGTCATCCGTTGCTACGGAAAACGGACGACGGATGACGGACGACGAGACCACACGTCGCCCGATTCGGTGCCTGGGTCCCCTCGGGGTGGCATCCGGAGATGACGGCGGCGGCGGACGAACCCACGAGAGGGAGTGCATGACGCAGCCTCAGTTGCAGGACCTGCTGGAAGCGGGTGTCCATTTCGGGCATCAGACGCGCCGTTGGAATCCCAAGATGCGCCGGTTCATCTTCGCCGAGCGCTCCGGGATCTACATCATCGACCTCCAGAAGACGCTCCGGCAGATCGAGGCCGCGCAGGAGCTGCTCCGCGGGGTAGTGCTGAAGGGCGAAGGCATCCTGTTCGTCTGCACCAAGAAACAGCTGAAGAACATCATCCAGGCGGAGGCGCAGCGCTGCGGCGCGTTCTACGTGACGGAGCGCTGGTTGGGCGGCACCCTCACCAACTTCCAGACCATCAAGAAGCAGATCAAGCGGCTGAAAGATCTGGAGCAGGGCACCGCCGAGGGCGAATTCGAGAACTACACCAAGAAAGAGCAGCTGCTGTTCGACCGCGAGCGCGTCAAGCTCGAGAAGTACCTCAACGGCATCAAGAACATGGGCCGGTTGCCCGGCGCCTTGTTCGTGGTGGACTCGAAGAAGGAGCGCATCGCGGTGGCCGAGGCGAACAAGCTCGGCATCCCCGTCGTGGCGATCGTGGACACCAACGCGGACCCGGACCTGATCAGCGTGCCGATCCCCGGCAACGACGACGCGATCCGGGCGGTGTCGCTCATCGCGGCCGCGCTGTCGGACGTGATCATCGAGGCGCGGCGGCAGTCGCCGCTGCGCGAAGCGGCCGAGGAGGGCGAGGCGGTGACCTACTCGACCGAGACGGGCGTCGAGGCGGAGGTGGAGGGGGAGAAGAAGAAGAAGCCGGCGCGCCGCAAGCGGCGCCCCAAGCCCGAGGCGATCGCGGCGCGGCTCAAGACCGACGAGGCGCCCGAGGCGCCGGCCCCGGCGGAATCGAGCGGCGGGGGCGAAGGCTAGCCGTCGCGCCGCCGTTCCGTGGCTAACCGACCGCCGCCCCTCGAGCCCCACGGCGCGAGGGCGGCGTTTTTGCGAGGAGTGAGAGCGTGGCGACTGTGAAAGAGATTCCGGCGAAGCTCGTGGCCGAGCTGCGCGCCCGCACGGGCGCCGGGATGATGGACTGCAAGAAGGCCCTCGAGGAGACGGGCGGCGACCTCGAGAAGGCCGTGGACGTGCTCCGCAGGAAAGGCGCCGCCAAGGCCGACCAGCGGGCGGGGCGCGAGGCGTCGGAGGGGCTGATCGGCTCCTACGTCCACCATGACGGCCGGATCGGAGTGCTCGTGGAGGTGAACTGCGAAACGGACTTCGTGGCGCGCACGGAAGGCTTCCGGACACTGGTGAAGGAGCTCGCCCTCCACATCGCCTCGGCGAAGCCGCTGGCGGTGCGGATCGAGGACCTTCCCCCCGAGCTCGTGGAGCGCGAGCGGAAGGTATACGAGGCCCAGGTCGCGGAGCAGAAGAAGCCCGAGCACATCCGCGGCAAGATCGTCGAGGGGATGCTGAAGAAGTTCTACGAGGAGAACGTGCTGCTCGAGCAGAAGTTCGTGAAGGACGACAAGCACACCGTCGGCGATCTGGTGCGGGACGTGGCGGCGAAGACGGGAGAAAAGGTGCAGGTGCGCCGCTTCGTGCGGTTCGAGCGCGGAGGGAACTGAGTGGCGGCCACCCGCCTCGCCTACCCGCGCGCCCTGCTCAAGCTCTCGGGTGAGGCGTTCGCGGGCGAGCGGGGCGCGGGCGGCGGCATCGACTTCGCCGTCATCGACAAGCTGGGGGACGAGCTCAAGGCGGTCGCAGCCCTGGGGGTGCAGCTGGGGCTCGTGGTCGGCGGCGGCAACATCCTGCGGGGCACGGCGGCGAGCGAGCAGGGCATGGACCGCGTGTCCGCCGACTACATGGGGATGCTCGCCACGGTGATCAACGCCCTCGCGCTCCAGGACATCCTCGAGAAGAAGGGCGTGGACACGCGGGTGATGACGGCGATCCGCATGGAGGAGCTCGCCGAGCCCTACATCCGGCGCCGCGCCGTGCGCCACCTCGAGAAGGGCCGCATGGTGATCTTCGCGGGCGGCACGGGAAACCCGTACTTTTCCACCGATACGGCCGCGGTGCTGCGGGCGCTCGAGATCGAGGCGAAGCTGCTGCTCAAGGCGACCAACGTGGACGGGGTCTACACGGCCGACCCGAAGCGCGATCCCAAGGCGACGTTCCTCGCCGAGCTGTCGTTCCGCGACGCGCTGGTGAACGGCTACGCCGTGATGGACGCCAACGCGTTCGGCCTGTGCAAGGAGAACAAGCTGCCCATCGTAGTGTTCAACATCAACCAGCCCGGCGCGACGGCCAGGGTGCTGGCCGGGGAGCGCGTCGGCACGATCGTCCAATGACGACCCTCGCGGATCACGCGAAGCAGGCGAAGCAGGCGATGGACAAGGCAGTGGAAGCGGTGAAGCGCGAGTTCTCCACGGTCCGCACGGGCAAGGCGACCACGTCGTTGCTCGACCTGGTGCGGGTCGAGGCGTACGGCAGCGAGATGCCCCTGAACCAGGTGGCGAGCGTCGCGGCCCCCGAGCCGAAGCTCCTGACCGTGCAGCCGTGGGACAAGTCGCTCCTCAAGGCCGTGGAGAAGGCCATCCTCGCGTCGGACCTGGGTCTCACCCCCTCCAACGACGGCAACCTGATCCGCATTCCCCTGCCGCCGCTCACCGAGGAGCGGCGCAAGGAGCTGGTGAAGGTCATCCACAAGTTCGCCGAAGAGGGCCGCGTGGCCGTCCGACACGCGCGCACCGAGGCGATCAGCCGCATCAAGAAGGCCGAGCACGTCTCCGAGGACGAGAAGAAGCACGCCGAGAAGGACGTCCAGAAGCTGCACGACGATCACCTGCGGCTCGTGGAAGACGCGGTGAAGGCGAAAGAAGCGGAGATCATGGAGGTCTAGATGGGGGACGACCTCCTCGCGCAGATCCGCGAGAACGGCGCGGTCCCGCGCCACGTCGCCATCATCATGGATGGCAACGGGCGCTGGGCCCGCGAGCGCAGCCTGCCCCGGCCGCTCGGCCACCGGGCGGGGATGAAGGCGGTGCGCGAGGCGGTGGAGGGGGCGATCGCGGCGGGCGTGGAGGTGCTCACGCTGTTCGCCTTCTCGGACGAGAACTGGCAGCGCCCCGTCACCGAGATCTCCGCCCTCATGGAGCTGCTCGAGGAGTACATCGCGAAAGAGGTGGCGGAGCTGCGGGGCCAGGGCGTGGCCGTCCACGTCCTGGGCGATCGCACCCGGCTGGCGCCGGGGGCGCGCGCCGCGGTGGAGCGCGTCGAGCGCGAGACGGCGAGCGGCACGCGGCTGTCGCTCAACCTGTGCATCTCGTACTCGTCGCGCGCCGAGTTGGCGCGGGCGGCGCGACTGCTCGCGGAGGAAGTGCTCAAGGGCGCGAAGCGGCTCGAGGACATCGACGAGGAAGCGGTGCGGGAGAAGCTCTACACCGCGCCCTGGACCGATCCCGACCTGCTGATCCGCACCTCCGGGGAGCTGCGCCTCTCGAACTTCCTGCTGTGGCAGCTCGCCTACACCGAGCTGTACATGACGCCCGTGCTCTGGCCCGACGTGACGCGGCGGGAGCTGTTCCAGGCCATCCTCGATTATCAAGGACGCGAGCGGCGGTTCGGCCGGGTCAGCGCGCCCCGCTGATGTCCCGGAACCTCGTGGTGCGGATCGCCTTCGCCGTGCCGGCCATCGCCGTCACGCTGGTGGCGCTGTGGCTCGGGGCATGGGTGCTGGCGACGCTCGTCGCGGCGCTGGCGGTGCTCGGCACGCGCGAGATCTACGACCTGGCCCGCAAGCGCGGGGTCGAGCCCCTCGAGACCCTCGGACTCGCGGCGGCCGCGGCGATTCCGTTCGGCACGTTCTGGGTGAAGGACTTCGCGGCGTGGGAGCCGGTGCTGTACGGCGCGGCGGTGTGGCTGCTCGTCGTACTGGTCGCAGCGGTGCGCGCCCGGGGGCCGGAGCGGCGCCCGCTCGAGGCCGTGGCGGTCACCGTGTTCGGCGCCCTCTACGCCTCCGCGCTGCTCGCGTTCGTCGTGGCGATCCGGCACGGCCCCCATTCGGACGCGCACCCGCGCGGCTCCGCGGCGCTGGTCGCCTTGCCGCTGGTGGTGACCTGGGTGGGCGACACCTGCTCGATGGCCGCGGGGACGCTGGTGGGCGGGCCGAAGCTGGCGCCGGTGCTCTCGCCGCGGAAAACTTGGGCGGGAGCGGTCGGCGGCGTCGTGGGCGCCGTGCTCGCCGCCCTGATCTACGGTCCGCTCGTGCTGAGCCGGGTGGCCCTGGGGCTCACCCTGTGGCAGCTGCTCGTCGCGGGGGTCGTACTGGCCGTGGCGGCGCAGGTCGGCGACGTCGCTGAATCGCTGTTCAAGCGCGAGGCGGGCGTGAAGGACTCCTCCTCGCTCTTTCCGGGCCACGGCGGCGTGCTCGACCGGCTCGATTCGCTCTACTTCGTGCTGCCCGTGAGCGCGGGACTGTTCCGCCTGTTCGGCGTCGCATGAGCGTCGGCGTCGCGATCCTCGGCTCCACCGGGTCGATCGGTTGCTCGACCCTGCAGGTGCTGGCGCGGCAGCGGGAGCGCTTCCGCGTCGCCGCCCTCACCGCGCACTCCAACGCGGATCTCCTGGAGCGGCAAGCAGCCGAATGGAAGCCAGCCTACGTGGGGTTGGTCAACGGTGGGAGCAGGGAGCAGGGAGCAGGGAGCGGGGCGTCATGCCTCGTCGAGGCCGCGACGCGGGCCGACGTCGCCATCGTGGTCAACGGGATCGTGGGCGCGGCGGGGCTCGAGGCGACCCTTGCGGCCCTGCGCGCCGGCAAGCGCGTGGCGCTCGCCAACAAAGAAGCGCTCGTGATGGCGGGCGAGCTCGTGACCCGGGCGGCGCGCGAGGGGGGCGGGGAGATCGTGCCGGTGGACTCGGAGCACAGCGCCGTGCTCCAGTGCATCACGGGGCGCCGCCCCACCGAGCTCGAGCGGCTCATCCTCACGGCGTCGGGCGGCCCGTTCCGCACCTGGACGCCGGAGCGGGTCGCGGGGGCCACGGTGGAGGAGGCGCTGCGCCATCCCACGTGGCGCATGGGAAAGAAGATCACGGTCGACTCCGCCACCCTCGTCAACAAGGCGCTCGAGGTGATCGAGGCGCACTTCCTGTTCGCGTTGCCGTACCCCGCGGTCGAGGTCGTGGTGCACCCGCAATCGGTGGTGCACGCGTTCGTCGAGTTCGTGGACGGCTCGGTGCTGGCGCAGGTGGGCTTCCCAACGATGGAGCTGCCCATCCTCTACGCCCTGACCCATCCGGAGCGCGTGCCCGACGCCGGCGCCCGGCGGTTCGATCCGGTGGCGGCGGGGAGCCTCACGTTCGAGCCGGTGCGACCCGACCTGTACCCGGCGTACGGGCTGGGGCGCGCCGCGGCGGTCGCGGGGGGCACCGCGCCCGCCGCATTCAACGCCGCGAACGAAGTCGCCGTCGAGCTGTTCCTCGAGGGACGGATCCGGTTTGGGCGCATCGCGGAGACGATCGCGCGCGTGCTGGACGCGCACCGGCCGGGCGATGCGGGGTCGCTCGCGGCGGTGCTGGCGACGGACGCCGAGGCGCGCCGGCTGGCGCGGGAGGCCGCGTGCTCCTGACGCTGGTCGCGCTCGCGGTCGTGCTGGGGCCGCTGATCTTCGTGCATGAGATGGGACATTTTGTCGCGGCCAAGGCCGTCGGCATTCAAGTGTTGCGGTTCTCGCTCGGGTTCGGGCGGCCCATCTTCGCGTGGCGCCGCGGAGAGACGGAATACTGGATCTCGTGGATCCCGCTCGGCGGCTACGTGAAGATGGCCGGGCTCGAGGACGAGGGCGTCGCGGGCAGCCTGGAAGGCGGGAAGGCGAGCGTTCCCATCGACCCGGCGCGCGCCTTCGACCGGCAGCCGGTGTGGAAGCGGACGATCGTGATCCTGGCGGGTGTGACGATGAATATCGTGTTCGCGTACTGCGTGTTCGCCGGTATCGCGGCCACCGTCGGGGCCCCGGAGCTGGCGAGCACCCAGATCGAGTCGGTCACCACGCGCACGCTCCCGCCGGGCACGGAAACGCTCGGCACCCTCAAGTTTGGTGACCGCATCGTGCGGGTGAATGGCGACACCGTCCGGTCGTGGAACGCGATCATCGATCATGTGCTGGCGAGCTCGACCACGCTGCGCCTCGACGTCGCGGGGCGCGCCGAGCCGATCGTGGTGCGGCTCCCCGATGTCGCGACCCGGCAGGCGGTCGCGGGCGCGCTGGTGCGGCTCGATCCGCCGCGGCTGGGGCTGCTCGGTCCCGGCCAACCGGCGCTCCGCGCGGGACTCAAGCCGGGAGACCTGCTGCTGCGCGTCAACGGGGACACACTGCGCTCGTGGAGCGACGTGCTCCACGCCGTCTGGAACAGCCCGGGGAAGGCCCTGCACCTGGACGTGCTGCGAGACGGCAGGGTGGTCACGGTCACCGTAGTGCCCGACACCAGGACGGAGACCGATACCACGTCGCCCCGGCCCAGGGTCTACGGTGTCATCGGCGCGGGCCCCGATCCCGCCACGATCTACATGCGCGAGCCGCTCGGCCAGGCGGCGCTGTCGGGGCTGATCGAGACCTGGGGGCGCGGACTGATCGTGTTGGGATTCCTGAAGGGGCTCATCCTCCACCAGCTTTCGGTGCGCGAGGTGGGCAGCATCATCACCGTGGGCCAGATCTCGGGCCAGGTGGCCCAGCTCGGGCTCGTCTCGTTTCTCACGTTCATGGCGTTCTTCTCGATCAATCTCGCGATCCTCAATCTCCTGCCGATCCCGATCCTGGATGGCGGGCAGTTCATGTTCCTCGTCGCCGAAGCGGTGCGCCGCAAGCCGCTGTCGATCGAGCTGCGCACGCGGCTCACGCAGGTCGGGTTCGTCGTGCTGCTCGCCATCATGATTCTCGCGCTCACGAACGACGCGCTCCGTGTCCTCCCCCGTTAAGGAGGCGCTCGAGAGCTACGTCGCCGGACGCCTGAAGGCGGAGCGGCTCGTGATCGCGGTCGCAGCGGCGTATTACGGGGAGCAGGGAGCAGGGAGCAGGCAGCAGTTGCAGCCGCTGATCGAGGTGATCGATCGGGCCTCACCGGGGATCGTCGAGTTGGGCCGCGTCGAGGCGACGCCCGGCTTCGAGCTGCGGCTGAGCGAGCGACCCTTCCCGAAGCAGTACGAAGCCGACCTGCGCCGGGCCGCGGAGGCGTGTCTCGCGAGCGAGCGCACGACCGGGGTCCTGGACGTCGCGGCGCTGCGGGGCCCGGGACTGCTCACACGAGCGGCGCGCGCGATCCGCCGGTTGTTCAGCTCAGCCTGACCACCACCGTCTCCAGCGCTCCAGCAACCTCGACCGCGTCGTTCCATCCACCGCTGCGAGATCGGCGAGCAGCTCGGCGGCATCCCGGTAGCGATCGTCGGGATGCTTCGCGAGGCACTTCATCACCACGCGCTCGAACCGCTTGGACAGCGCGGGACGCTTCTTTCGGAGCGATGCGGGGGGATCCTCGACGTGCATACGCGCCAGCTCGAACCAGTCGGTCGAGGTGAACGGCGGCTCCCCCGTCGCCGCCTTGTACAGCGTGACGCCCAGCGCGTAAAAGTCGGCCCGCGGATCCACGAGCCGCCCCTGCGCCTGCTCGGGGGACAGGTACTGCGGCGTGCCGATGGTCATGTTGACGCCCGTGGACGCCACGTATCCGGAGACGACGCGCGCGATCCCAAAATCGGAGATCACCGGGCTGCCGTCCGAATGGATCAGGATGTTGTCGGGCTTCAGGTCCCGATGGATCACACCCTGCTGGTGCGCGAACTCGAGACCGCGCGCGACGCCGGCCGCGAGGCGCACGATGTCCGGCTCGGGGAGCGGGCCCTCGCGCTGGATGCGGGCCCCGAGGCTGTCGGCGCACAGGTCCATCGCGAAGTAGACGTAATTCCCCGAGCGCGCCACGAAATGGATGTGAATGATGTTCGGGTGCCGGAGCTGCGCGGCCGTCTCGGCCTCGTTCCGGAACCGGCTCTCGAACTGCAGGTCGCCGGCGTAGCGGGGCTTCAGGATCTTGACCGCGACGGGTGTCCCGTCCAGTTCCCGACCAACGAACACCCATGCGAACCCACCTTGGCCGAGCAGGCGCTCGAGGTCGTAGGGGCCGACGGTGCGGCCGACGAGGTCCGAGGGCGCGTGGGTCACGAGGGCTTTACAAACACGTAACGGGCGTCTAAGTTACTGCGCTCTCAACAATTAGGGAACTGGGACGGATGTACGACAAGACGACGCCGGTCAGGAAGTACGGGCGGCACGAGCACGACACGGGGTCGGCCCCGGTCCAGATCGCGCTGCTCACCGAGCGGATCAACAGCCTTACCGATCACTTCCGGGTCAACCCGAAGGATTTCCACGGGCAGCGCGGGCTCTTGAACATGGTCAGCCAGCGCCGCCGCCTGCTGGAGTATCTGAAGCGCACCGACCTGGAACGCTATCGGCAGCTCATCGACGAGCTGGGTCTCCGCCATTAGCAGAGCTGGCGTCGCGCTGGGCGCCCCCGGAAGAGCACCGGGGGCGGCCTGGCGTATTTCTTTGTGCTCTAGACAGGCAACAGAGTGAAGCACGTCGAACGCGAGTTTGCGGGGCGCGTCCTGAAGCTCGAGGCGGGCCGCCTGGCCAAACAGGCCGCGGGCTCCTGCCTCCTGCAGTTCGGGGAGACGGTCGTCCTCGCCACGGTGACGGTGTCGGACAGCGTGTCGACCCTACCGTTCTTTCCGCTGACCGTCGAATACCGCGAGAAGAGCTACGCCGCCGGCAAGATCCCCGGCGGCTTTTTGAAGCGCGAGGGGCGGCCTTCCGACGAGGAGATCCTCTCCGCGCGGGTGACCGACCGCTCGGTCCGCCCGCTCTTTCCCGAAGGCTTCAAGAACGAGATCCAGGTTTTCATCTACGTGCTCTCGGCGGACCAGGAGAACGACGCCGACGTGCTGGGCGTTACCGCGGCCTCCGCCGCGCTCACCATGTCCAAGGTGCCGTGGAACGGCCCCATCGCCGCCGTGCGCGTGGGGCGGGTCGAGGGCGCGTGGATCCTCAATCCCACCTTCCAGCAGCTCGAGTTCTCGGACGTGGACATGGTCGTGTCCGGCGGGAAGGACTCGATCGTGATGGTGGAGGGGGGGGCGCTGGAGCTCACCGAGGCCGAGATCGTGAAGGGCCTCGAGGTCGCGCAAAAGGGCATCCGCGAGCTGCTCGACGCGGCGGGCGAGCTGGTCGCCGAAATGCAGCAGCCCAAGATGGAATGGACCAAGGTCGAGCCGCCGGCGGGGCTGGTGGCGCGCGTGAAGCAGCTCGCAGAAGCCCGGGTGTCGGAGGCACTCAACCTGCCGGAGAAGTCCGAGCGGGCACAGGCGCTCGCCGCGCTCAGGGCGACGATTCAGGAGCAGCTCGCGGCGGAGTTCCCCGAAAACACGAAGGACGTTGCCAACGTCATCGAGGACATCGAGTACCGCACGATGCGCGAGCAGGTGCTGACGCACCGCGAGCGCGTGGACGGCCGGGATCTGGACACGGTGCGGCCGATCAGCTGCGAGGTGGGCGTGCTGCCGCGCACCCACGGCTCGGCGCTGTTCACCCGCGGCCAGACGCAGGCCCTCGTGTCGGCGACGCTCGGCACCGTATCGGACGAGCAGCGCATCGACTCGATCGACGTGGCGCAGGAAACGTCGAAGTCGTTCATGCTGCACTACAACTTCCCGCCGTTTTCCACCGGTGAGGTCCGGCCGATCCGGGGCACCTCGCGCCGCGAGGTGGGGCACGGCGCGCTGGCCGAACGGGCGCTGCAGGCCCTGCTCCCACCGTACGAGCAGTTCCCCTACACCATCCGCATCGTGTCCGACATCCTCGAGTCGAACGGCTCGTCGTCCATGGCGACGGTGTGCGGCGGCTCGCTGGCGCTGTTCGACGCGGGCGTGCCGATGACGGCCGCCTGCGCCGGCGTCGCGATGGGGCTCATCAAGGAGGGGGACCGCGTGGCGGTGCTCACCGACATCCTCGGCACCGAGGACCAGCTGGGCGACATGGACTTCAAGGTGGCGGGCACGCGCCAGGGCGTTACGTCGATCCAGATGGACATCAAGATCGCGGGCCTCGAGTTCAAGATCGTGAGCGAAGCGCTGGAGAAGGCGAAGCAGGCCCGGCTCCACATTCTCGACATCATGGACCAGGCGATCCCGCAGCCGCGCTCGCAGCTCTCCAAGTACGCGCCGCGCATCATCACCGTCCAGATTCGGCCGGACAAGATCGGCGACCTGATCGGCCCCAAGGGCAAGACGATCCGGGGCATCCAGGAGCAGACAGGCGCCGAGATCAATGTGGACGACAACGGCCTGGTGACGATCTCCGCCGTCGGCGAGGGCGGCGAGCGGGCGCGCGACATGGTCGCGGCGCTGGTGCAGGAACCCGAGGTGGGCAAGGTCTACGAGGGGGTCGTGAAGAGCACCACGGCGTTCGGGGCGTTCATCGAGATCCTCCCCGGGGTCGAGGGGCTGCTCCACATCTCCGAGCTGCAGCACGGGCGCACCGAGCGCACCGAGGACGTCGTGAAGAAGGGCGACCATGTGCGCGTGAAGCTGCTCGAGGTGGACGAGCGCGGCCGCATGCGGCTGTCCCGCAAAGCGCTGCTCGAAAAGCCGGAGCCGGCCCGCTCCCGCTGATGGAGACGGTCCGGCTCGACCGGGAGATCAGCCAGACCACCGCGCCGAACGGCGTGATCGTCCTGTCCGAGCGGGTGGCGAGCGTCCGCTCCGCCGCGGTCGGCATCTGGGTGCGCAGCGCCAGCGCGCACGAGCCGCGCCCCAAGATGGGCGTCTCACACCTGCTCGAACACATGGTGTTCAAGGGGACCGCGCGCCGCACCGCGCAGGAGATCGCGCTGGCGCTCGAGTCCCGCGGCGGCTCGCTCGACGCCTACACGTCCCGCGACACCACGGCGTTCCAGGCCCGCGTACTCGACCAGGATCTGCCGCGGGCGCTCGACGTCCTCACCGATCTCGTGCGGAACCCCACGCTCAAGACCAGCGACCTCGAGCTCGAGCGCAACGTCGTGCTCGAGGAGATCAACATGGTGGAGGACGCGCCCGACGACCAGGTGTTCGACCTCTCCTACCAGGCCCTCTGGCCCAACCATCCGTACGGCTATTCGATCCTCGGCACCCGCGACACGGTGAGCACGCTGTCGGCGGACGACCTGAAGCAGCTCCACGGCCGGGCGTATTTCCCCGGGAATTGCGTGATCGCGGCGGCGGGGAACCTCGAGCACGAGGGGCTGTTGGACGAGCTGGGGAAGCTGGGATGGTTCGACGGGGACCGGGGACGGGAGACGACGGACGGGTTGGCTGCGGCGGCGGTGCCTCCGGCGGTTCGTGGCTTCGAGACCCGGCACGGGAAAGAGACAGCGCAGACGCACATCGTGTTCGCCACCGACACCGTGCCCTACGCCGACCGGCGCAAGTACGCGCTGCTCGTGCTCGGCAACGTGTTCGGCGGCGGCATGTCGAGCCGGCTGTTCCAGCGGATCCGTGAGGAACTGGGCCTCGCGTACGCGATCTATTCGTTCACGAGCTTCTATCGCCAGATGGGCGTCGCCGGCGTCTATGTCGGCACGCAGCCCAAGACCGCGGCGCAGGCCGTCGCGGCGATCCGCGAGGAGTACGCCAAGCTGGCGCGCGAGGGATTGAGCGGGCGGGCGCTCGCCGAGGCGAAGCAGCAGACGCGCGGGCAGCTGGTGCTCTCCCTGGAGGGACCCACGGCTCGGATGTATCGTTTGGCGGGCTTTCCGGTCTATGGCGAACCGTACGAGAGCCTCGATCAGATGCTCGCCATCGTGGACGCGCTCGCAGCGGACGACGTCGCGTCCGTCGCGGGCGAGTTCTTCGCTCCCGAGCGGCAGCGGGTGATCTGGCTGGGGCCAACGACCGGCTGAGAGGCGTCACGGAGAGGCGTCGCGAAAACCCGTCACGGAAAGGCGTGCAACGGAGCATGATCGTCGGGGTCCCGAGAGAGATCAAGACGGCCGAGAACCGCGTGGCGCTGGTGCCCGCAGGTGTGGAATCGCTGGTGGGCGACGGTCACTCCGTGCTCGTGGAGCAGGGCGCAGGCCTCGGCTCGGGGTTCGCGGACGACGCCTACCGCGCCGCCGGAGCGACCCTCGTGCCCAACCCGGGCGACGTCTGGGCCAAGGCCGAGATGGTCGTCAAGGTCAAGGAGCCGATCGAGCCCGAGTGGCCGTGCATGAAACAGGGCCAGCTCGTCTTCACCTACTTTCACTTCGCGGCGTCGGAACCTCTCACGCGGGCGGTGATCAAGTCGGGCATCGTCGCCATTGCCTACGAGACGGTGCAGCTCGCGTCGGGCGAGCTACCGCTGCTCACCCCGATGAGCGAGGTGGCGGGGCGCATGGCGGTCCAGGAGGGGGCGAAGTATCTCGAGAAGGTGTACGGCGGGAGCGGGGTGCTGCTCGGCGGCGTTCCGGGGGTGCTCCCCGCCGAGGTGCTGATCATCGGCGGCGGCGTCGTCGGGGCGAACGCCGCGAAGATGGCGGCGGGCTTGGGCGCCCACGTGACGCTGCTCGACCTGTCGCTCGACCGCCTGCGCTACCTCGCCGATGTCCTCTCGCCCAACGTCGACGTCCTCTACTCCAATCGCCACAACCTGCTCGAACAGCTCCGCAAGGCCGACCTGGTGATCGGTGCGGTGCTGCTGCCGGGGGCCAAGGCGCCGAAGCTGGTGCGGCGCGACGATCTCAAACTGATGAAGCCGGGCTCGGTGATCGTGGACGTGGCGGTGGACCAGGGCGGCTGCATCGAGACCATCAAGCCCACGACGCACGAGAATCCGGTGTATGTGGTGGACGACATCATCCACTACGCCGTCGCGAACATGCCGGGCGGCGTCCCGCGCACCTCGACCCTCGCCCTCACCAACGCGACCTTCCCCTACGCCAAGCGCCTGGCGCGCACCGGCTGGAAGCAGGCGTGCAAGGACGATCCGGCGTTGTTCCTGGGCTTGAACGTGATCCAGGGCAAGGTCGTCTATCCCGCCGTGGCCGAGGCATTCGGGCTGCCCTCGACCGATCCAAAGACGCTCGTGTGACGGCGGCTGTGCCCGTGGTGCAGGTGCGCACGCGCATCGCGCAGCTCGTGTTTCAACGAGTGGAAGCGGTGGAGCTAATGGAAGTGAACGAGTTGCCGGGGAGCGAGCGGGGCGAGGAGGGCTTTGGGAGCACCGGGATGTAATCGCGCCGCCCCTTGGCGCGTCCTCCGAGGCCCGCCGAGGCAGCGCTTGACGCTGGCGGGTGCGCCCCCACCTTATGCCTGATCCGTGACCCCGTTAGGCAACGACCAACCCCGATGCGAAGGAACCCTCACATGGCAGAGAGCGTCTACAAGGTCATCGAGTTGGTCGGGACCAGCACCGAATCCTGGGAGAAAGCGGCCGCAGCGGCCGTCAAGCGAGCGGCGCAGACGCTGCGCGACCTGCGTGTGGCGGAGATATCGCAGCTCGATATACAGCTGAAGGACGGTAAGGTCGAGAGTTATCGGGCGAAGCTTAAGGTATCTTTCAAGTACGAAGGCGACTAGACGAGTATCGACAACCGACTGATCGGAGCACGGACATGTCAAAGAGCGACGAGCAGAAACTGGCCGCCCTGGTGCGGAAAACCGCCGCCAAGGCGGCGAAGGCCAAGCGGAAGGTGCAGCGTCAGTACGACGCGACCCTCCCGCCCGACACGACCGACGAGGACCTGGAACGGCGCGACTTCTTCTCGGAGATGAAGAAGCGCGAGTTCTAGACTCAGAAGCTGACCTTCAAGATCCGGCCCTGCGTACCCACCAGCCACCCCGCCTGGGGGCTCGCGAATGCCACCGCCCAATAGTTGGCGACCCCGGGGAGGCTGAACCAGGTGTCCCCTTCGTCGGGGGACCAGGCCGCGCCTCCCGGCCCCGTGGCGACGACCGTCGTCTGGGCGAGGCCGCGTACGTAGCTCAAGCCGAAAACCGCCCCGGTGAAGGGCACGCGGCTCGTGAGCCGCCAGGTCTTGCCACCGTCGCTCGAGCGCGCCACGTCGTCGGCGAAGGCCCCCGGCGCCGCCAGCTCGCCGCCGCCCAGGATACCATGCAACGGGTCACGGAAGTCGACGCTGAGCCCGCCCGAGCTGGGCGTGCCCTGCACGATGGGTGTGTCGTAGGCTGCCCACGTTTCGCCTCCGTCGGTGGTCGCGAGGATCCTGGCCTGCGCCGCGGCACCGGTGGCGATCCAGGCGCGCTTGCCGCCCTGCGCGGTGATGCAGGTCCCGCTCGCGGCGAAGGCCGCCTCGCCGCTCTGGGCGACCGGTAAGCGGTCGCCGATGTCCTGCCAGGTCACGCCGTCCAGCGTCCGGATGACCGGGAACCGGCCGTTCACCGCGTCACTCATCGTGAGGCCGTGCTTCGGGCTCCAGAACGCGAAGCAATCGTAGAACGCGTCCGGGTCCTGGTTCTGGAACTGGAGCGACCAGGACGCCCCGCCGTCCTCGGTCTTGTAGATGCGCGACGCGGTGCCGCTGCCGGCCGACATCAAGTACGCGTCCGTCTCGCTCACCCCCTCGACGTCCCGAAACTGGAGCCCCTCGGCCCCGGGGACGACGCCGGCCCGCCATGTCGCGCCGCCGTCGGTGGTGACGACGTACGTCCCCCCCACGCCACTCGCCCAGGCCACCCGTGGACTGACCGGACTGATCGCCTGCAGCCGATTCGTCGTGCCGCTCTGCTGCGGCGTCAGCGTGGGCGCGGAGGCGGCGGAGCTCGCGACCAGGGCGGTACGCGGGGCCGCGGCGCGGGTGGGCGCAGAGGTATCCGAGCAGCACAGGGTCGTGGCGGCGACCACGCCGGTCGCCGCGACAGCAGCGGGGAGAGTACGCAGCATGGTGATGTCTCCGGCAGGAGTGAGATCTCAAGGACCGGGTCACAGAATTAGCCCGCGCGTCAGGTGCCCGCAAGGCAAGGGCCGTTCGACTTGGCACTTTCCCGGTTGCGACGTAAGAGCTAGCTTGGTCGCCCCATCGGCCCGCCCCGGAAGGAGCATCCACATGCGCAAACCGCCAGTCGCGAGCGTCCTCGTGCTCAGTCTGCCGATTCTCATCGGCTGCTCCGAATCGCCGATGAGTCCCAACGGGACGAATGTCAATTTGTCGTTCGCAGCTGAGGCGGGGTTCGATGACGGTGTACTCGCCGGCCAGCTGCTGGCATTCGGCAGTGACCGCGCGGGTTTCTTCAACGTCTTCGTCATGCAGGGGAACGGCTCCAAGCCGACGCAACTGACCGACGTCCCGGGTTACAACGCGCGGCCCAACTGGTCGCATGACGGGCGCAAGATCACGTTCACCGCGTGTCGCGTGACTGATTTCAGTTGCGAGATCTACGTCATGAACGCCGACGGCTCAGGCCAGACCAACCTGACCAACAATTTCTCGACCGAGCAGATGTCGGTGTGGTCCCCGGACGACAAGCACATCGCCTTCGTCAGTGACCGCGATGGCAGCCCGCAAATCTACGTCATGAACGCCGACGGCTCGAATCCCACCCGTCTGACCAATGACGGCGCCGTCGACCTCTTCCCCAGCTGGTCGCCCGACGGAACGCGGATCGCGTTCGAGACGAATCGCGACGGCAACAGTGAAGTGTACGTGATGAACGCCGACGGCTCGAATCCCGTGAACCTGACCCAGAACCCCGCCGCCGATGGGGGGCCGGCGTGGTCGCCCCGCGGCGACAAGATCGCGTTCCGGAGCGATCGCGACGGCAACGGCAAGATCTACGTGATGAGCGTGGACGGTTCGGAGCAAACTCGCCTCACCAACAACCCCGCTGAGGAGTACTATCCCGCGTGGTCGCCCACGGGGAACAGGATCGCCTTCGTCTCGAACCGTGACGGGAACTTCGAGGTCTACGTGATGAAGCCGGACGGCTCCTTACAGACGAGGGTCACCAACAATCCGGCCTTCGATGCGGACCCTGCGTGGGCGATTACCGTGATCAGGTAGGGCCGACCTCTCCGCTCTGGACCCCGCCGCCCGACCGGGTGGCCCGCGCCAACCTGACGGACTTCATCGCCGCCGTCCGCCGTGAGTACGCAGCGGACGTCGGCGACTATCGCTCGCTGTACCGCTGGTCGATCACGTCACCCGACCGGTTCTGGCCCGCCGTGTGGCGCTTCTGCGGGGTGATTGCCACCGAGCAGACGGGGCGCGAGCCGTGGGAAGCCGTGGGGGTGGGTTTGGATCGCATGGCTCCCCCCGACCCTGCCAAGGGGCCAAGGTGGTTCCCGGGCGCGCGCCTCAACTTCGCCGAGAACTTGCTACGGCGGCGCGACGCGCACCCCGCGCTCGTGGCGTGCAATGAATCCGGACGCCGTCGCGAGCTCAGCTACGCCGAGCTGCACGGCGAGGCAAGGCGCGTCGCGGCGGCGCTCGAGGCAGCGGGCGTGCGACCGGGCGATCGCGTGGCCGCGTTCATGCCGAACGTCTCCGAAACAGTGATCGCGATGCTCGCGGCCACGAGCCTCGGCGCCGTCTGGTCTTCCTGCTCACCGGACTTCGGCGTGGCGGGCGTGGTGGACCGCTTCGGTCAGATTGCGCCGCGCATCCTGTTCTGTGCCGACGGGTATCGCTACGCCGGCAAGGAGATCGACTGCCTCGAACGCGTGGCCGGC
>WNEQ01000845.1_pt1 | contig 19615 bp, 16 predicted proteins | sample 5399971 | NCBI WGS metagenome assembly WNEQ01 (sample SAMN13153330, study PRJNA577476) | soil metagenome | isolation source: 20 cm grassland meadow soil 2 days after 1st rain plot 5 | place: USA:California | collected 2015-09-18
AAGAGCCACCTCGCCGTGTCTATGTCGTGCACCGAAGCGTCCTTGACGATGCCGACATCGAGGACATCACCCCTCCTGTTCTCGCGGTGGAACTCGAGCAGGATGGGCGCGCCGAGCCTCCCCTCCGTGATCATCTTCTTCAGGTCCGATATCGGCGGGTTGAACCTCTCGATGAAGCCGACTGTCAGAACCTTTCTCGCCTTCTTGGCCACCTCGATGAGGCTCTCCCCGTCCTTCGAGGTCGTTGTCATCGGTTTCTCCACGAAGGTGTTCAAGCCCTCGCCGAGAACCTTCGATGCTATCGCGAAGTGCGTCGAGGCGGGGGTGCAGATTGTGACGCCGTCGAGCTTCTCCTTCTTCACCATCGAGTCGACGCTCTCGTAGCCAGGGACCCTGTACTTCTTGGAGTAGAGCTGCATCCGTTCTCTGTTCGCGTCGCAGACGGCCGCGAGCGCATCGAGCTCGTTGAGAACTCTGACGTGGTTCTTTCCCCAGCCGCCGATTCCTATTACCGCAATCCTAACCATCTCTCAACACCTCCCCCCGCGCCATCACGGGCTGCCCGGTTCACTCTCTCCGGAGGCCGGGCGTTGCCGACAGGAGGGAGACCCCCACCCCCCTCGAGTTCTTTCTCGACTGGTTGGCAATCTCCCTGTCACCCTTCGAGCATACGATCACGAGGTTGTGCTTCTGGGAGTCGAGGATCTCCGACCCCGCGCTCAGGTTGGGCCCGCTCAAACTGTCAACATCCGAGACGTAGTCCCTAAGCCTCTGGACGATGCTCTCGGCCATCTGCAGCCTATCCGCCCTCATCTCGTACTTATCGAGGTTCCAGAGGACGACGATCCGCGTCCTGCTCGCCTTCAGCTCCTTCTCCTTCAGCATCTCCCTCGCCTCGTCAACGACGTATCTGACATAATTCTCGAAGCTCTTCACCGCTGTCCCGGCCAGGTAGGATATCGACTCCCCCGCCTCGTCGCTCGATTGTATTGCCTTCAGCTCATAGAGATGAGGGGAGAATTCATCGAGGTAGACGTCATCACCGGCTGTCTGAAACCCTATCTTGGCCTCCCTCGCCCTCTTCCTCAGCTCGATCTCGCTAGCCAGCTTCACGGCCCCGATCAAGACATCCGAGACATACCCAAGCTCGGCGGCGAGGACGCTCTGGGAGTTTAGCTTGAAGCCGAGTGCCTCCAGAGGCTGCCCATCCTTCCCTCTTGAGATCGAGGCGACGACGGCCGGTTCGGCGCTGCGCGGGTGCAGCGGGGTGTAGGCGTACTCTAGCGACTCCCCGACTGTGAGGCCTGTCTGCTTCTCGAGGAGGACGATGTTCTCCGAGTTCCCTCCGGGCCCGGTTGGGAGGGCGTTCACGACAGTCGTCCCCTTCGAGACGTACTTCGAGAGGTCCCGCAGCTTCGAGGTCGACTCGATTAGCGACTCCTCGGAGGGGCGGCGGAGCTTCGGGGTGAAGAAGATTACGTTCGCGTCGGCGAGGGCGCCCTCGATCGGTTTGAGGTCCATCAGCGTCTCGCTGCTCATCAGCTCGTCGAGGTCCGGGTGGCTCTTGATGAAGCGCTGGTCGACCTCTGTCGCCATCTGCAGAGTCTCGTCGATGAGCGTGACGCTCGCCTTATCCACGAGTCTCGCGGCGAGTTTGTACCCCTCAGTCGTCTGGCCGTAGATCGCTACCTTGAGTTTCTGCACTTTCCCGGGCTCTCTATCCGGTTTTCAACGATGACGTAATAATGCTTTGGTTCGTGTGGAGGTCGCGCCCTACACAGCTCGCCTAGTTCACATCCTTCATTCCATCAGCACCTCATGACGAGGGACGGATTGGAGAGTGCAGAAGGCGCTGGCAAATCCATTTCTACTCCGGCTACCAAAGTCATACTGGGTCAAAATAGTTGGAAAGCGAACCCGATATAGCCGTCGTTGGGATGAAGGGTCAAGTCGTCATCCCTCTCCAGCTCCGGCGGCGACTGAAGATAGCCCCCAAGTCGCGTTTGGCGGTCTACAGCATGGGGGACAAGCTCATCATGACGAAGCTGCGTCTACAGCCGCAGAGGGACGAGCTGAGGGAATTGTTCAAAGAAATTGACGAAGGATACGGAAGGAAGGGAAGGCCCACCCAGAAGGCGGTCCTGAAAGAGATTCAGGCGTACAGGCAAGAGAAGAGAGCCGGTTAGGCGCATAGGATGGTCGCGTAGTAGCTGAAGGATTCTCGGCCGTCCTAAATGGTCTTTCGCAAAAGAAAAGGCTCTGTCAAGTTTGCGTTTTGGTGATAACGCAATACCTCGCTTTCTGATACGGCTCTCTACTACGGAGGAGAATATGGGCCCGGCTTCCACGAATTGGTACAGAGGAGAGTAATGCCATTCGCGACGTAACAACCGTTATGTAAAATCTCATACTTGTCGCTATACCATGCTCCGCCGACTCCGAACAATTGGTAAGTGAGGGAGCCGTACCCATGAAAGAGCATTGCGACGCTGGAACCACAGAGGGCAGTATCCGGATGACAAATAGCTCCCCAAGTTTTACCGAAATCAACCGGCGCTAGGGGAACGAAAAACGAGAATGAGAAGGCAACGGCCATAATCAGCAGTAGAATGTCGCCCTTGCGCCTCATTGCTGCGTTAGTTGCCGCCTTCATCCTAATATTAATTGTGAATCATTCGTCTATTGTTAGCTCCTAGCCTCACTTCAAGATCTCCTAACCCAAACGAAGGTTGGACACCACCGAAGAAAGATGGGTTAAATAACTCAGAACGTCCCGAACAAACAGTTGGCCGTCGGGCGCGTCTGGGTCGATGTCCTCACTCCAAAACAAGTCCTGTTTTTCAAGCCCGTGGTCGACCTTATCAAGAAGAAAGGCGGCGCTGTGCTTGCTACTTCGCGCCATTACCGAGAGGTTGAGCCGCTGGCCAAGATGCACGGTTTCGACCTGACGTATGTCGGGGAGCGAGGGGGCAAAGAGCGCGACCTCCAGCTGAAGGCGAGTCTGGAGAGACAGCAGGACCTTCTCCCCCTCGTCGAGAGTTTTGGACCTGATGTTTCTGTCTCCGTCGCATCTGCAGACTGCGCGCGCATCTCGTTTGGTCTCGGCATCAGACACGTGGCCGTGAACGACTCTCCCCACTCTTTGGTTGCAGGGAAACTGTCGCTTCCGTTGAGCTACCATCTACTCACACCGTGGATCATCCCTTATTCCGCATGGGGAGTTTTCGGAATGACCAGGAGGAACATCACACGGTACCGGGCTCTAGACCCAGCGGCTTGGCTCAAGAGGCCGCACGATGGAAATCTGGACCTCCATCTAGACAGGAAGAGGAAGACGATAGTGGTTCGCCTCGGGTTCGCCTCGAAGAATCGTACGCGCCGTACATGCGAGGGACGAGCGAGAGCTGGGGGGACACGGTTCTCGGGAGGCTCGCGGAAGAATTCAAGGACTGCAACTTGGTTGCTCTATGCAGGTATGAGGACCAGCTCGAGTCGATCAAGGAGAGGTACGGCGAAACTTTCATCATCCCCGATGAAGTCATCGACGGGACCGCCCTGCTCAAGGTGACCGACGTCTTCGTCGGAATGGGTGGCACGATGAATGCGGAAGCAGCGCTGCGGGGTGTCCCAACTATCTCGGCGTTTCAGGGAGACCTTTACACGGAGAGGTACCTGATCTCGAAGGGCTTGTTGGCGAGAGCCAGGGACTCAAAGACGATCTCGAGGCTTGTCAAGAGGTTTCTCTCGAAGAGCTATCGCCCAAGGTTTTCGAGAAAGGCAAAGAAGCTGCTCGATTGGATGGAGGACCCGGCGCAGCGGGTAGCCGACTTTCTGATGAATCTCCCCGAGGAAGACTAAATTAGCGTCAAAATTGAAAGAGTCCCGGTAGCCCGGTGGTGTAGCGGCCAAGCATAGAGGCCTTTGGAGCGATTGCGTCGCGAGGCTAGCCTTTGACCCTGGTTCGAATCCAGGCCGGGCTACTTCGACCTTACTTACCATCCCCCGTAAATTAATAAATTACGTTGGTCGGCGACTTTCGTCAGCTATCTTACGAAGAGCGGCACGACCTCTTGACTCCTCGAGCAGTCTACAAGGACCTTGTCGGTGATCCTCGCACTGGGAGCGACGGGAATCGCGATCGCCCAGACCGAAAGGAACCAAGTTTCATCCCTCCCGAGCTTCTTCAGCTCCGCCCTCACCTTCCTCATCCCTTCAGCGACGACTCCGATGGGCTCCTCGCTCATCAGTCCCGCCACGGGGAGCTTTAGATTGGCCTTGACCTCGCCTTCGTCCACCACTACGACTCCGCCTTGCCCCTCGATCAGTGTCTTCACCGCAATCTGCATGTCCCTAGCGTTCCTCCCCATCACCGTGACGTTGTGCGAATCATGAGAAATCGTCGAGCCTATGGCTCCGCGCTCGAGGCAGTTCTTCGCCAGCCCGAGGTTCTTGTTGCCGGACCTGCCGTGCCTCTCCATCACCGCTAAGGTGGACAGACCATCCGGCTGCACGATCCAGTCCCGGACTTCCACCTCTTCGATCGCGAAGGTTGTCAGCAGGGAAGACATGTCTATGGTCCTGACCTTCACCCTCCCGTTTTCCACCGGAGCGCGAATGTGGAAGTCCGCCTCCTTCGGGACGGCCAGCTTCACGGTCCTCTTCGAGCTCTCAGGGAAGGCATATTTCTGGGATGGCCTCAACATCTTGCCCCCCTTCGCGACCAGCTCCCCGTTGGTGAACACGGTATCAATATCCAGCTTCCTCAGGTCGTTTGTCAGGATTATGTCGGCGAACTTCCCGGGCGCGACTGCCCCAATGTCGTGCTGGCGCAGGTGCGTCGCGGCGTTTATCGTAGCACCTTGTATCGCCGCGACTGGGTCGTAGCCCGAAGCGATCACGGTCCTCACAACGTCGTCGAGATGCCCGCGCTGAAGGAGGACGTCCGGCATTATGTCATCCGTGCAGAAGATTATGCTCCTCTTGTCAGGCACGTTCTGCAAAGCTCCCGCAAAGGCCGAAGCGTACCCCGCGGGGTCGGGGGCGAGCCGTGACATCAGCTCAAGATTTCTTATCTTCACGTAGTCCATGCCTGCCCTCAGCTTCGCAATGGCTGATTCGGGGACGAAGTTCTCGTGACACGCTTCTATCCCTGTCGAGATGTACGCATTGAGCGGCTTCCCGGTGAGGAAGACGCAGTGCCCGTCGAGCGTGACGCCGTACTTCCTCCCCACCTCGATTATGTCCATCATCCTGTCTCTGTTCCTTACCACGCCGTCGTAGTCCATGATTTCCGCGAGGGCGACGACACCCTCCATCCTCACCATCTTCTCGATGTCTTCCGCGAACAGGTCGGCACCCGCCGTTTCTAGCCCTTCCACGGAGGGCACGCAGGTGGGTACCATCATCAGCACCTTGAGCGGCAGGTTCTTGCTCGCCTCCAGCATCAGCCTGAAGCCCTCGACTCCCATCACATTGACGATCTCGTGGGGGTCGGGCGCTACTGTCGTGGTTCCGCGGGGCAGCACGGCGTCGGCGAACCCCGGCGGAGTCACCTGGCTGCTCTCGATGTGAAGGTGAGTGTCTATCATGCCCGGAATGGCGTACTTTCCTTTGCAATCATGGACTGAAGTCGCCGGAAGCTCCTCCTCTCCTATGTACGCGACTCTTTCCCCGTAGACCCCCACATTCGTGTTTTCCATTATCTCCGCCGTGCGCACGTTTAGAAGCTTCACATTCTTCAGGAGGAGGCTGCACGGGAGCTCCCCTTGTGCCGCCCTCGCTAGCTCTCTGAAACCCATCCTTCTCACCCTCACGCTCTTCCCCACGGCGTGAACGTGTTCGAGAACGCCCCGAAGGTACCAAACCCGGCGAGTATCACAACGGCGAAGAGCAGGATCCATGCCGAGAGGAAGAGTACATCGGTCCTGGAAGGTCTCAGCTGCTCAGCAAATGTCATCTGCTTGTATGCTCCGAAGCCCCTGCTTTCCAGGGTTATCGCCATCTGCTCTCCGACGCTCTTGAACATTCTCACTATGAGCGGTATGATGATTAGCCTGTACCTCCTAAACTTCTCCCTTACGCCCTTGGCGTACATGTCCATCCCCCTAATGGCGTGTGCATCGATGATGTTGTTCATCTCCTCTTCTATCAGCGGAGCGATTCTCAGAGCCACCATCAGCATGTATGCGATGCTGACTGGCACCCTGAGAACCTGAATCAAGCTGTAGACGAATCTTCTCTGATCAGTAGTGAGCACGAACAATATCGCCGTCAGGACGAGTATCGGAAAGCGAAGCGCCACCGCCGCCCCGAAGAGTACTCCCTCGAGGGAGACGTTGAGTATCCAGAAGCTGAAGAGAATCGTCCTCCCCGCAGGGTAGAGAAAGCTGTAGAGCACGAAGAAGAACGCGGCTGGGCCAAAAGCAAGCAGAACCTTGTTGCCGAACGACCTGAATCGCAAGTTCGCAAGAACTCTAATCAGGAGTAGGTGTACGGCGAGGAGGAGTGCGAGGAGGTACACGTTCGTCACGGAGAACGCGAGCAGAGAGATGAGCATCGTCCACAAGAACTTCATCGAGGGGTCCATCCTGTGGAAGAAAGAGTTCCCATCGAGGTATTGCAGGAGGCTCAAATCACGGCCTCTATGGCGTCATAGAACTCGCCCACCCGGATGATTCCCGAGAGGGAAGGGTCGAGCCGGCACGCTAGCCTGTGTATCATGGGGTCCGCAAGCGAAGCTCTCGCGAGTGTCTCCGAGGAGTTGAACAGCAACTGTGGAGTTCCTCGGAAGATGACTCTCCCACCGTCTAGGACTATCACGCTCGTCGCGACGTCAGCGACAAAGTGCATGTCGTGAGTTATGAACAATGAAGTGGTCCCCTTCTCCCTGAGCTTCTGCACGAGGTCGATGATGTAATCGGTCCCGCGCTTGTCCTGCCCGGTCATCGGTTCGTCGAAGATGATCATCACGGGTTCCAGAATCAATACGGTGGCTATGCTCAGTCTGCGCTTCTGTCCCATGCTGAGGCTGAGAGGGTGCTCGTTCGAGAATTCGAGGAGCCCGAAGGTGTCGAGCATCGTGTTGGTCCTCTTCACAATTTCATCCTCCGGGGTGTGGTTCTGCACCTGTAGGCTGAATGCAACCTCGTCGAAGACCTTCTCCGTAACGAATTGGTGCTCGGGGTTCTGGAAGGAGTATCCGATGTACCTGCAGAGTGATTTAGGAGAGTTCTTAGCTATGTCGAAGCTCTGGTTGCCGAAGTTCGCTCTCGCCCTTCCCGCGGTGGGCTTCAACAGCCCCACGAGGATCTTGGCCAGGGTTGTCTTCCCGCTCCCGTTTGATCCGAGAAGCGCCACGATCTCCCCTTTGCCTATCCTAGCAGAGACCTCTGTAAGGACCTCCGCTCCCCCCCGGTAAGCGAAGGAGACGCTCTCTACCTCGATCACGGGCTCTGTGGTGCCCGGGGTGGGCTCGACGACCCTCGGCTTCATCCTTATGCTCTGCGGGAACTCTTCAAGTGTGACCGGCATGTTGTCAAACTTGTAACCCTTCTTCGTCGCGAGGCCCGCAGCCTGGGAAATCTGCGGGATGAAGAGTCCTAGGTCGTTCAACAGGTAGCTCGACCTCTGTCGGAGGAGGGCTCTTGGTTCTCCTTCGTCCACCATCGTTCCTTGGTTCATTATCGCTATCCTGTCAGCGTACTTCGTGATTTCGTCAAGCTTGTGCTCTATCAGCACCACCGTGATGTTTCCTTCTCTGTTGAGCTTCTCGACGGTCGACATGACCTCCTTCGTTCCCTTCGGGTCCAGGTGGGCTGTGGGCTCGTCTAGGATTAGTAGCTCTGGATTCATGGAGAGCGCAGCCGCTATGGCAAGGCGTTGCTTCTGACCGCCCGAAAGCGTGTGAACGAGCGACCTCCTCTGTGCCGTTAGTCCAACGATCCCCAGAACCTCGTCGCGTCGCCTTTGCATCTCACCGGGAGGAACCAGCAGGTTCTGCATCGGGAAGGTGACTTCGTCCTCGACCCTAGAATGGATGATCTGTGCGTCGGGGTTCTGGAAGACTATCCCGACCTTCCTTGCGAAATCGCTTACCCGGTAGTCTTGGGTGTTCATTCCGCAGACCTGCACCGATCCCCGGACCTCGCCACCCATTTCATGGGGTATCACGCCGTGCAGAGTCATCGCTAAGGTCGACTTGCCGCATCCACTCGGTCCCAGAAGAAGTATGAACTCGCCCCGGTCAATCTTCAGGTTGACTTTCTTGAGGGCGGCTTCGCGTGCGTAAGGATAGGTGTAGGAGAGCTCCTCGACTTTGACGAGGCTCAACTACTCTCACCTAGGGCGATGGAGGTATAGCACGAACCTGGAGGAGAGTCTTGTACATTCCGTACGCAAAGATGCCGTAGAAGATGACAGCGACGGTAGAAGTCACGTAGAAGACCACCACGAGGTTTGGTGGAAGAGTAAACAACCCTAGAACGACGGCGATGGCGACGAACCCTACTGTCTCATCAACAATGCCGACAACCGCTGATTTCGCGAGATTGATTATCTCTCTCCCGGAGAATCGGTCGAGGAATAGCGCGAACCCAACGTCTGCGCCGAGCCCTTCAAAGAAGTTGAAGACCCAAACCAACTGCCCGAACGGGTTTCCCGCCGCAAGCTCGAAGGGAGTGCCTAGTGTCATCACGAGTGTGGCGGCTCCAAACTTTCTGATGCCGAAAGCTGCGAGCATTCCCCAAAAGAGGAAGAAACCTCCGAAGACGGCGGTCGCCATCGGCCCAAAGATCGCTTCGGTGATGAATCTGACTTGACCCCAGCCTCCCTTGATTATCCCGCTGACTGCAATTAGAACGACCATCCAGACCCATTGCCGGCGGTTGCAGCTCGCAATCGTCCAACCGCCTTTCTTTCTCGGAGGTGCCGGGACCTGGGTAGTGGTCGCAGTCTCCAACAACGAGCGCCCCCTCTATCGGACTAATAAAGGGCGCAAAAAGCCTTCTCATACTCACACATTTTTAACATAACGGATTACCGTCAACCGCTCCCGCCCGGCCGCCCGCCGGCCCGATGGGGGCCATACTCACCGATTGCACCGAAGCTGGATCCTCTTGCTAAGAATGTTCTTGCAACGTTCGAGAGATGAACTCCAGTCGCCCACTCTCGCTACTCATTCGAAAGAATTTCCCGCGACTCAGGCTCTCCCCCTCCCAAACAAGACACTACGGAAGGATTGCCGTATGGAATCGGGTGGACGTGAAATTTCGCCGCAAAACTCACGACTTCGTTGCCGACACCTTTGGAGAATCCGAGATTCCCAAATCGTCGGCGACTTGTTAAAACTCTCTGCAAAGGCTTTTATACGAAACAAGGCGCAATATTGCGACTTTTGTCTCGCCCCGAGGAGGAAGACTCACTTCCAGAGACCCCTGGAGAGGTAGAGGGAAAGCCCGAAGTCGGTGGCGGAATTCTTGACGATAAGATAACTCGAAGGCAGGCCATCGGCCGTATGGGTGGGGTCGCCGCGGTGGTAGTCGTCGCGGCTGTTGCGGGGGCGGGAGGATACTACTACCTCTCCTCTCAGGGCGCCGCACAGACGACCACCCAACTGGCCAAGAGCCTCAACTATCTCGGCAACGATATCGCTCTCGGACAACAGGCGATCGCGGAGTTCAACAAGGAGACCGGGGGAACTGCGATATCGAGCACGAGTGTAGACTTCTTCACGCTGGCTCAGAGGCTGGCTTCATCGGGTGGACAGGGTTGGGACGTAGGCTTTACGGGAAGAATAAAGAACATAATACCGAGCGGCTCGATCGCGCCGATACCAGTCGCCAACCTCCCGAGATGGGTCTCGGGGACGCTCGAGACGCTGATCGTGAGTCCAGAAACGTTTCTCTCCCCGAACTACGTGAAGAGGTTCAACGCCCTCCTCTGGAAGGAGGTCGGAAAGCAGCTATGGGCTGTCCCGAACATCTGGAACTACGACTCTGTCGGCTATCTTCCGGAATTCGTCCAGCAGCAGGAGAACGGAGGAGCGCAGATTACACTGGATTACCACACGCTCTATGACCCGCAGTGGAAAGGGAAGACCGCCCTGCAGGACGAGGGCTTTACCTGCTTCAGTGAAACTGCAAATTACCTGAACGCCAACAACCAGTTGACCGTTTCGGATACTGTGACGAACCTGACCCAGCAGGAGCTCACATCGGTCCAGAGCTACTTGAACCCCATCCTCTCCTCCGGTCAGGTGAAGGCCTTCTGGTCAGACTTCGGGAAGATTGTGACCTTGATGTCGACGAGGGAGATTTACGCGGCGAGCTGCTGGCAGCCGGTCGTCCTCTTTACGAGGGCGGCGGGGACCCCCGCATATTACTCGAGGCTGAAGGACGGACCCTTCTTCTGGTGGAACGGCGACCTCCTCTCCTCTAAGATAGCGCCTTCGAGTTTGAGCGCCGCGTACGCCTTCTTCAACTTCCAGATGGGACCGTGGTGGGCGGCGAACACCGCGCATAACGGATACGGGGTGGCCGACTCGCTCGCCTCCGACATCAAACCATTCATGGGGGATGAGTTCTGGAACTGGTTCTTCAACGGGACGGCGACATACGAGCCGATCAGTCAGATAACCACGGAGACTTGGAAGGACCACCCCGAGTTCCAGAGCCTGTCTCCGAGGATCCAGCAGGCCCTCTTCAGACCCGACCTGTACTTCCCGACCGGGGGAACGCCGAGGACAGGTTCCCCGGACCCGAAGGGTAACGTGAGGGACCTCGGATCGACAGTCGACAAGAACAAGATCACGAGATACTTCCTCTCCCCAGACTTCCCAGACACCCCCACCGCGTACCAGAACGCCTTCTCGGCGCTCAAGGCAAACATACCCGCCTAAGGCCTCGCCGCCTTCTTGGATCGATGTTGAGCAGGGAACCCGAGGACTCTGCGCTCGAAGTACACGAGCTGTCGAAGAGGTATGAAGCGGGGCAGTCGGCCGTAGACGGTCTCTCCTTCAATGTGAAGGTCGGCGAGTTCTTCGTGATAATGGGACCGAGCGGGTCGGGGAAGACCACCCTCCTGAAGTGCATCGCTGGCCTTCTCCTCCCGGACGGCGGGAAGATAGTCATTCACGGCGGGGACGTCACAGACCTCCCACCCAACAAGAGGAACGTATCTCTGATCTTCCAGGACTTCGCGCTCTTCCCTCACATGAACGTCTTCGAGAACATCGCCTTCGGCCTCAAGCTGAAGAAGATGGGCAAGGATGAGATTCGGAAGGAGGTAGCGGAGATCCTGAAGTTGGTCGGGCTCTCACACATGGAGAAGAGGTTCCCCCGGCAGATGAGCGGAGGAGAAAAGCAGCGTGTCGCGATCGCCAGGTCCCTCGTTGTGAAGCCGAAGATACTTCTCTTCGACGAGCCACTGGCCAATCTAGACTACAGGTTGCAGAGGAAGATGGAGGAGGAGCTAAAGATTCTCCACCAGAGGCTCGGCCTCACTTTCATCTACGTCACTCACAATCAGGAGCAGGCGATAAGCCTGGGAGACAGGGTCATGATCCTAAACAGGGGCGTGATAGAGCAGATAGGGAGCCCCACAGAAATCTACATGCACCCCGTGAACGTCTTCACCGCGAGGTTCCTCGGCGAGCTCAACCTCGTCCGGGGGGAGGTGACACGCCTGGATGGCCCGAAGGTCGAGGTGAAGACCTCATTCGCCTCGTTCACGGCGCGTGCGGGCGGGGAGCGGCTCGAACCGAACACCGAGGTCACGTACGCCGTCAGACCCGAGAAGGTCTCGATAGGCGAGGGAGAGCAGAAGAAGGAGAACATGACGAAGGCAAAATTCGTCAGCGCCATCTACAGAGGAACTGAGACGGAGTGCCTCGTCGAGATGCCGAACGGTTCCATCTTCAAGGCGATAGTCCCGGGAGAGCGAATCAGGGAAATATCCTGGAGCCCCTCGGAAGTGGTCACCATCGGATGGAGGGCAGAGGACGCGTTCGTCCTCAGGGAGGTCAGCGCAGTGGCCGGGACAGATGTCGAGAGCCTGATCTACGGGCAGGGAGGCGGAGAGGCAAGGTGAGCCGCTTCGAGAAGCTCCAGAATCACGTCCTGATCATTCCGTCGATGCTCGTCGTCGCTGTCTTTGGTATCCTCCCCCTCGCATTCATAGTCCTCGTGAGCTTCTACCAGGCTTCCTTCGAGGGGTTTATCCCCGTCTTCACGCCGAGCAATTACTCTGCACTCTTCGGGTCGGCCCTGACCGCCAAGGTCCTGTACACGACACTCAGGCTCTCCGCGATAACCGTCGCCCTCGCCCTCGTTCTCGGATATCCTATCGCCTACACACTGGCGTACAAGGTTCGCTCTCCGAGGAAGCAGACCTTCGTCTTGCTCATGCTGATCATACCCTTCCTCATGGACTACTCGATTCGAACGCTTTCCTGGTACCCCATCCTCGGGGCGAAGGGTTTCGTGAACATCTTTCTCCAGCAGGCCGGGGTGACGAGCGGACCGCTTTCGCTCCTCTTCTCGGAGAGCTCCCTAATCGCCATCTGGCTTCAGACCTACGTTCTCTTCATGATCACCCCTATTTACCTCGCCCTCGTGAAGATAGACCCGTCCGGCGTGGATGCAGCGAGGACCCTCGGCGCGTCAAGCTGGCAGGCCTTCCTGAGCGTCACCCTCCCGCTCTCCCTCCCCGGGGTCGTCGTGGGTTCAATCTACGTTCTCGTCTCCACCATCTCCGACTACGCGACGCCCGAGCTCTTCGGAGGGGGAATCCAGACCGTGGGGCTCGAGATAGCGCAGAGGGCGAGCTCCTTCCTCTGGCCCGAGGCGGCGGCGTTCGCCGTCCTCCTGATACTCGTCTTTCTTGCGCTCTCCTACCTGGTTCTCCGCTTCGTCGACATACAGCAGCTCTTCTAGTGATTGGATTGGCAGACCGAACCAAAACACTCCTCTTCGCCTACACGACCGTCCTCCTAGCCCTAGTCTACGTGCCCATCGTGATGGTCGTCTTACTCTCCTTCAACTCCAGCCAGAACATAGGCCTCCCGATAACAGGGTTCTCGACCACCTGGTACAGCGGGGAGGTGGCGTTCCAGGGCGTCTCCGGCTTCTTCAACGACCAGCAGGCGGTGGGCGCGCTCGGAAACTCCGCCTACATCGCACTGCTGACCTCTGTCGTCACCAGTTTGGTGACAATCACCGCGGCGATGAGTCTCAGGCACCGCTACCGCTCGAGGGATCTCTACTTCTACGCGATTCTTTCGAGCTTCTTCATCCCTGGCATACTCGTCGGGCTCGGTAGCTCCTTCCTGTACAGAGTTCTCGGCAGCCCGCAGACTCTGCTCGACGCCGTTCCCGTCCAGGTCGTCTACGCCCTCCCCTTCGCCCTCATCCTTCTCCTCCCCAGGTTCGACCTGGAGATGGAGGGGTACGAGAACGCTGCAAGGGTGCTAGGAGCAAACGGATGGCAGGTCTTCCTAAGGATAACCTTCCCGCTAATCTTCTTCCAGGTCGTGGGGGTCGCCCTCTTCTCCTTCGTCCTCTCCTGGGGAGAGCTCTCGAGGACAAACTTCGTCTCACAAGGCCAGGGGACTCTCCCCGTCTACCTTTTCGCAAGGCTGCAATCCTTCGCACCGACCCCAGAGTTTTACTCGATAGGCACAGTGATTACCGGGGTGGCCGCCATCGCGCTTGTCGTAGCGGGACTCCTCTTGACTAGGGGGCAGAGAAGACTCATTTGAGCCACCCGTTCAGAGAACCGCTCCAGCACGAAAGGGTACCCTCACCCGGCATCTACCGCTCAGGAAAGCCGCTGCTCGTGCTTCCAGAAGGCACGAAGCGTGAGGAGGTGAAGGACACCCTCACACAGCACATCGAGATTGTCAGCGGCGTTCGAGACCTCGTGAAACCCTGTTTCGGGCCAAACGGGATGTACAAGCTCGTCCTGTCAGAGACGGGCGCGAATTTCCTTACGAATGATTCTTTCACGATTCTGAGCAGAATCAAGCTGGACCACCCCTTGGCGCAGGTGATCGCCGGCGCTGGCGTAGACGCTGCCAGGTCGGCGGGCGGGGGGTCGACGACGACGATAATTCTCGCGAGCGAAATCCTCAACGCCCTCCTCTCCCTCCTCAAGATGGGCTACAAGCCGTCCACCCTCCTCAAGGGCTGCACCCTCGCCTACTCGCGCGTGAGGAAGACATCTTCCTGCCTCTCCTTCGTCCCCGAAGATCCCATGTCTTGCGTGGGTCAGATCGTCGAGACCTCGCTTGCGGGAACACTGCTCTCGAACTCGAGGAAGACCTTCTCGAGGGTTGTCAGGGAAGCCGTGGAGACTACGGCGGCCCTGAAGACGAGGGACTTCATGAGGCTCGACGACATCTACGTCCGGTCTCAGGGAGGAGGGAGTGTCGAGGAGTCGAGGGTGGTCAGGGGAATGGCGCTGATGAGGGAGCCGATTCATCCGAGAATGCCCACACACTTCGAGGACGCACGCCTGCTCGTCGTGAAGGGGGAGTTCCAGCTCCCCAAGCAGGGGGGGACGCAACCCTACGACCACAAATTCTCTGTCGATTCACCAGAGAGGTACGGGAAGCTCCTGCGGTCGAAGAGGCAACTCCTCACGAGCCTCCTCGGCGGTACCTTCGACTGTGGGGCGGACATCATCATAGTCGAGAAGGGAGTGGACGAGGTCGTCGTCGACTATGCAGTGAGCAGGGGGGTCGCGATCATCAGGAGGTTCCCGCCGCCAGAGTTTGAGCACGTGGTGAGGTTGACGAGAGCTACCGCAGTCTCCGACTTCCGGGACGTCTCAGAGTCGGATCTCGTCTCCGTGGAGAAGGCCGACTATTCCAAGGTGGGGGACTACTGGTGGTGGGTGCTGGAAGGGTTTCAAGACCCAGGGAGCTGCGAGGTTCTGGTGCGCGGCTCCGACCAGCTGCTCTTCGACGAGGTCGGAAGATTGCTGAAGTCCTGCTTCCTTCAGGTGAGGCTCTTCCTGGCGAACCCGAGAGTTACCTACGGCGGAGGATGGTTCGAGATGAAGGTCGCCAAGGACCTGAGGGCTCATGCCAGGACGATTCCGAGTCGCGAGCAGACCGTAGTCGAGAAAGTCGCCGAGGCCTTCGAGTCTATTCCGATGCTTCTCGCGGAATCCTCCGGGCTTGACAAGGTCGATTGCCTCACGGCTCTGAGGAGCAGACTGCGCGATGCGGCGGGCATATACGGGGTCGATGGGAGGGGCAGGAGGATCTCGGATGTCCGGAAGTTGGGAGTGGTGGAACCGATGCACGTCAAGATGCAAGCGATTCAATCGGCCTTCGAGGCGGCGATTACAGTCCTGCGCGTTGACGATGTGATAAGGTCGAGGAAGCTCTCGAAGGAGGAGCAGTACTATCTCGAGAGAGTAGAGAAGACCTCTCCAGAAGCGACGAGGAAGTTGCAGAGGGAATATGGCATCTAGTTCCCCGTTTCGCGACGGGTAGTGAAGATAGATGGTGCTAACAATCGGTGAAGCGGAGATGCACGACATCGCCTCGGGCGCCGCCATCCTAGGGACGGGGGGTGGTGGTGACCCCTACGTAGGGAAGCTCATGGCCCTGACCGCAATCAGGAAGCACGGGCCCGTCAAGCTCCTCGACCCGACCGAGGTCCCCGACGACTGGTTCGTGATTCCCACGGCGATCATGGGCGCCCCGACCGTCCTGATAGAGAGGATACCGAGAGGGGACGAGGCGGTCGCCTCCCTCAGACTCCTCGAGAAGTACCACGGTAGGAAGGCTGACGCCACGATGCCGATAGAGGCGGGCGGAGTGAATTCGACGATCCCGTTCGTGGTGGCCGCGAAGACCGGCCTCCCCGTCATCGACGGCGACGGGATGGGGCGCGCTTTCCCCGAGCTTCAGATGGAGACCTTCTCTGTATACGGCATACCCGGCAGCCCGATCGCGATTCACGACGAGAAGGGAAACTCGGCGGTCCTCAACGCGGTAGACAACTTCGCCCTCGAGTGGCTGGCGAGAGGGCTCACGATCAAGATGGGCGGCTCCTCCCACATCGCGGAGTACGCCATGTCGGGGAAGGACGTGAAGAGGACCGCCGTCAGGAATTGCGTCTCACTCGTGCTCAAGATCGGGAGGACGATAAGAGAAGCGTCGGAGAGGAAGGAGTCTCCCCTTGAGGCGCTGATGAGGGTGACGGAGGGGACGAACTACGGGAAGGCGATCCCCCTCTTCAAAGGGAAGATACTCGACGTCGAGAGGAGGACTACCGCGGGCTTCGCTGTCGGGAACACCGCTATAGAAGGGCTGGACGAGTACGCCGGCAGGACGATGACGATAAGGTTCCAGAATGAGAACCTCATGGCTGCGGTCGACGGAGAGATCGTCGCGACCGTCCCGGACCTCATCTCAATCCTGGACACCGAGTCCGCTCGCGCAATAACGACGGAGGGACTCAGATACGGCTTCAGGGTTACTGTCGTGGGGATACCGACGCCAGAGATAATGAGGACCCCGGAGGCCCTCAAGGTTTGGGGCCCGAGGTACTTCAACCTAGAGACAGACTACATCCCCCTGGAGATGAGGCACCCTGCCTTCTACCTGAAGGCGAAACTCTCGCCCGATAAGGAAGAGAAGTATCGACCCCGCCTGAGGTCTTCGTGATCCGCGATGACCCTGAAACTGGGGATCGATGTTGGGAGCACCCACACCGACGCGGTGATTCTCTCAGCCAGGAATGAGTTCGTGGGGGCGGTCAAGACCCCGACCACTCCAGACGTCACGACCGGCGTGGTGAACGGCCTCGACGCTGTTCTGCAGAAGACAGGAGCCGACCCCTCGGAGGTGAAGCTCGCGGCGATCGGAACGACTCACTGCATCAACGCGATCGTGGAGAGGAGACGATTGGCGAAGGTCGCTGCCATCAGAATCTCCCTCCCGGCCGGGGTGGGGGTGGAGCCCATGATCGACTGGCCCGAAGACCTGAAGGAAGCGGTGGGAGGGACGTACTTCGCGGTAGAGGGCGGGTACGAGTACGACGGGCGAGAGTTCAACCGACTCGACACCTCCAGGCTGAGGGAGATCGGAAGAACGATCGTCGAGAAGAAGTTCGATGCCATCTCGATAACCGGGCAGTTCTCCCCCGTGAGGAACGACCAGGAGGTCGAGGCGGCCGAGACCCTGAGGGGGGTGGTCGGGGACGAGATTCCAGTCTCTCTATCCCACGAGATTGGGATCATCGGGCTCATCGAGAGGGAGAATGCGGCGATCCTCAACTCCGCGACGGTGGAGGTAGCGAAGGCGGCGGCTCGCGCACTGGAGGAGGCGCTCGAGAGGAGGGCGATTCGGGCGAAGCTCTTCTTCAGCCAGAACGACGGGACCCTGATGTCCGTAGAGTACGCGAAGAGATACCCAGTCCTGACAATCCTTTCGGGCCCCACCAACAGCATACGCGGGGCGGGATTCCTCACGGGGCTCAACGAAACTGTCGTAGTCGACATAGGCGGGACGACGACCCTGGCCGGGATTCTCGTCAAGGGGTTCCCCAGGCAGTCTTCCAGCGCAGTCGAGGTGGGGGGAGTCAGGACAAACTTCAGGATGCCCGACCTCGTCTCGATGGGCAACGGCGGAGGGAGCGTCGTGAGAAAGGTGGACGGGCGTGTGACGATTGGTCCTGACAGCGTCGGCTACAGCATCGTCACCAAGGGAATCGCCTGGGGCGGGAGCACCGTCACCGCGACCGACGTGGCCCTCGCGGACGGCTACGCCGAGATATCGGGGGACCCCCGAGTCGACGTCTCCCGCACGAAGAAGCTGGATAAGGAGTTCGTCAAGTCGGCAGTCTCCAAGATAGTCGAGAACGTCGAGAAGTCGATTGACATGATAAAGACGTCCCGCGAGTCGATGCCCGTGGTCCTTGTCGGGGGAGGGGGAATAATACTGCCGGGTTCTCATTACGACAAGCTGAAGGGCTCGGCGAGAGTCATAAGGCCCCCCAACTTCCAGTTCGCGAACGCGATCGGCGCCGCAATCTCCCAGGTCAGCGGCGAGATAGACAGGGTCTTCTCTCTGGAGCATCAGAGTCGGGACGAGGCGTTGAAGCAGGCAAAGCAGATGGCGAGTGATAAGGCGATTCAGGCCGGTGCCGACCCCGATAGAGTCCAGATAGTCGATATCGACGAAGTCTTCCTCGCCTACCTCCCGAGCAACGCGGCGAGGATACGAGTGAAGGCGGCGGGGCCCCTCAAGTGATGAACAGATCCGGGAGGGAGGCCATTGAATGGCCGAAGGGTGTAAGGTGTCCCGTGGTCCTCTCCTTCGACCTGGACGCGGAGCTGCTCTGGAAGGTCTGGTTAAAGGGGAAGCCCTCCATTATAGACACCTCTCAGGGGAGATACGGTCCCCGGGTGGGTCTCCCGAGGGTCCTATCGATGCTGAGGAGGCAGGGCATCAAGGCCACATTCTTTGTCCCGGGCTGGGTCGCGGAGAAGTATCCCGACAGCGTGGAGCAAGTCGTGAAGGAGGGGCATGAAATAGCCCATCACGGCTACGAGCACGAGGACTGCTCGAGGCTCAGCCGTGAAGAGGAGAGGGCGATGCTGAGGAAGGGGTCGAAGGTGCTGGAGCGCGTCTCGGGCAGGAGGCCGAGGGGCTTCAGGTTGATGCCGGGGAAGAACACCTTCGAGCTGCTCGCAGAGGAGGGCTTCCTCTACGACAGCGTACTGATGGACGACGACCAGCCGTACAGGATCAGCATCGGGGGAAAGCCGAGCGGCCTCGTGGAGCTCCCCGTCTGCTTTGCCTTCAACGACACCGCGTACTTCGTGTACACCTTCGGGATGGCGAAGCCTCTTCTTACCCCCAGAGAGGTTGAGCTCGTATACAAAGATGAATTCGACGCCCTGTACCAAGAAGGGCGTTACTGCATGTTCATGCTCCATCCACAGCTGATAGGGAGGGCGTCGCGCCTCGCGATGCTCGAGCGGACGATCGCGCACATGAAGGCGAGTCCCGGCGTCTGGTTTGCGACAGCAGAAGAGGTGGCTGAGCACTGCCAGAAGATGGTCTGAGTCGGCTCCGATCGTTTCAGCTTCTATGGTGCCCGAGTCGAATTCGAATTTGGGGAACCTACGGTAGCCAAAGCCGTATGTGAAGTAGCGGCCAAAATGGTGGGCCGGAAGGGGATTCGAACCCACGAACACCTAGGGATGGGAGTCACATGTGTATCAAAGGGACCCTCAACTATGGGGACAGGGAGGGCTTTCAGGTGGTAGCGCATCGACCAGGGCCTCGTCTCCTATAATCGCCACCCGACCGAGGTGCCTGGCCCGCGGGTCGGTACCGCACAAGACGCACGGTGAGAGCCCGTCCAAAGCCAAATAGCAAGATTCTGGCTCCCTTTCGGGAAATGCGCAAGATAAAACCTTTGTGGTGTTTATTAAGCTTGTTTCCATACTATTGTGATCGTAGTTGTCGGCGCGATGGATGGACAGGATGCACTCTCTGGTACCGATGACGGAGCAGGAGGAGCAGGTCGACGACATTCTGAACCAGTATGCCATCAGCCATTATTCGCATGTGGTCTTTCCTGTCGGCGGCAGGAAT
>WNEQ01000580.1_pt1 | contig 19605 bp, 14 predicted proteins | sample 5399971 | NCBI WGS metagenome assembly WNEQ01 (sample SAMN13153330, study PRJNA577476) | soil metagenome | isolation source: 20 cm grassland meadow soil 2 days after 1st rain plot 5 | place: USA:California | collected 2015-09-18
TGGTATGGTGGAGCTGGCCGGGATTGAACCGGCGACCTCGTGAATGCCATTCACGCGCGCTCCCAACTGCGCTACAGCCCCACGTCGACCGCAGTGATGAGGGATGAGTACTGAGTCGGCGAAACGAAGTCGTTGAGTCTCCACAAACTTTTTGCATGCTAACATGCGGTCCCTGGGCAGTCAAGGCAAGGGAGGAATGGGGGCGGCTTGAGGGACCCTCGTAGTCGCGCACTGGGCATACAAGAGCGGGCGTGTGGTGGCCAGGCCGCCTCCCGTGCTCGCGCGTCGCGCACTTCGGAAAGTGCTCGCCGGACGCGCGCAGTCTGAGGCGGCCAGGCCACCTGCCCGAAGAATAACGGGTGGATCAAATGATGCCGGGGAACCCGTTGCTCGTTTCAATGCAACGGGTCGTGATGCGCGCACGAAGGGCAATCTGGCCACCCCCATAGGGTTAGCGAGGTTAGTGATAGGAAGCAGGGCGAGTTGTGGGCGGCTTGACAAAGAGGGAGGTGCATCCTAGGATGAGGCGCACGCGGCTCTGATCCCAAGCGGTCAGGGCTCTTTTTTTGAAAGAAAAGCGAATAGCGAGTAGCTAATAGTTGGTAGCCGGAAGCGAGAGATGGAAAGGGTGCCGAATCTCATTGTCGTCGGCACCCAGTGGGGGGATGAGGGCAAGGGCAAGATCGTGGACATCCTGGCCCGGGACGCGGATGTGGTGGTGCGTTTTCAAGGCGGGTCCAACGCGGGCCATACGGTGGTCAACGCTCGCGACACCTTCGTGTTCCATCTGATCCCCTCGGGCATCCTCTATCGGGGGAAGCTCTGCATCATCGGCAACGGGGTGGTGGTGGACCCAGAGGCCCTCATTGATGAGATGGACCGTCTTCAGGCGAAAGGCGTGAAGATCGGGAAGAACCTGGTCATCAGCCACCGGGCTCACCTCATCATGCCGTACCACAAGGCCATCGAGAAGGCGAGCGAGCAGTCCAAGGGCTCTCGGCGGATCGGCACCACCGGGAGAGGGATCGGGCCGTCGTACGCCGATAAAATGGCCCGCATCGGCATCCGGGTGGGAGACCTGCTCAACCCGGGGCTCTTCCGACAAAAGCTGGAGGAGAACCTGGCCGAGATGAACTGTTTTCTCGAGCGGCTCTACCAGGTGAGCGGCTTTCAGGTTGAAAAGGTGTTTCAGCAGTACATGGGCTACGCGGAGCGGCTCAAGAGCTGTATGGCCGACACGTCGGTCGTGCTGAACCGGGCGATCGAACAGGGGAAGAACGTGCTGTTCGAAGGGGCCCAGGGGACGCACCTCGATGTGGATTTCGGCACATACCCGTTCGTCACGTCATCCAGCGCGGCCGCCGGAGGAGCCTGCACCGGCACCGGCGTGGGCCCGACTGCGATTGATGCCGTCATGGGCGTCGCGAAAGCCTACACCACGCGGGTCGGGAGCGGTCCCTTCCCGACCGAGCTCAAGGATGAGGTCGGCGAGGGATTGCAGGAGCGGGGGAAGGAATTCGGCGCGACCACCGGTCGGCCGAGGCGCTGCGGCTGGTTTGACGGGGTGCTGGTGCGGTATGCGACGAGGGTCAACGGAATGGCGTCCCTGGCGGTGACCAAGCTGGACGTGCTGGATGGCTGTCGGGAGCTGAAGATCTGCACCGGCTACCGGCATGCCGGCAGGCTGTATAAGGAGATGCCGGGGGATCTTCAAGTGCTATCGGAGTGCGAACCGGTGTACGAGGTGCTGCCGGGCTGGCGCAACGCGACCACGGGGGCCACGTCTTACAAGGCGCTGCCCCCTCAGGCCAAACGGTACCTGGACCGGATCGAAGAGCTGGCCGCCTGTCCCATTGATATCATCTCCACCGGCTCCCGGCGGGACGAGACCATCGTGCTCCGGAACCCTTTGGCCTCCGCTCGTCCCAAGAGGGGCAGGGCGCGCAACGCGAGATGACCGTCGGTCCGTCAGTCTGGATCGTATGGCATTGACAAGGCCATCTGGTCGGTGCCAGCATGCCAGGGGTCCACTTCCAGGATGTTCAAAACGGTCGGCAACGCGGCCGCAGCGAGCGAGAAGCTGAAGCGTACGGGGTACCCGTTGCTTTCCTGATGCAACGGGTCAAGGGTACGTTGAGGCTTTGACGGGACCCATTGCTCCAGGAATGCAATGGGTGCTCGAGAACAAAGGTGACGGCCGTTTTCAACATCCTGCTACGGGTGAGCCGCTAGCTCAGTAGGTAGAGCATCGCCCTTTTAAGGCGAGGGCCCTGGGTTCGAATCCCAGGCGGCTCACCATACCAACCTTCGGTTGAACCGACCGCTTCGACCCGTCGAGAGCCTCTGGGTCGAACGATCACATGCGGGCGGATAGTTCTTTTGCTACCAGTGTTCTTCCCCATCTATCGCGGGCGGAGGGGTACGTCGCCTTATCCCCCACGCGACCCCTTTCCGTATCCCTCACGCTTTCTGAAAACCTTTGTAATGCCCTTCCGTCTGTGTTTTCATTCCTACAGGCTTAGGATTCAAGATGGATCTCAACGTGCTCATCGTGGGCGGGGGCATTCATGGCGCCGGACTCTTGCACGATCTGGCTACCCGCAATCTCCGGGGAATCCATCTGGTCGAACAGAACCAGCTGGCGTCAGGCACCTCCAGCCGGACCACCAAGCTCGTCCACGGTGGCCTCCGGTACCTCGAGCATCCCTCGCAATGGGGACTGGTCCGGGAAGCCCTGAGGGAGCGCGGGATCCTGTTACGGAACCTTCCGGGGATTGTGCGGCCGATGCCGTTCGTGCTCCCCAATTTCCGAGGAGGACGGCCTCCCTGGCTCGTCCAGACGGGCCTCACCCTCTATGACCTGCTCGACCGTGTGAGCGGATTGCCGAGTGCACGCCGTCTCACCCACGCGGAACTGGCGCAGATGGCTCCCTACCTCAGACCGGAGCGCATCGCTCAGGAAACGGGGTCAGCCTTCCTGTTCTACGACGCACAGATGCAGGACGACGTGATCGTTCGGCTCGCCGTGCGGGCGGCCACCCGCCTGGATGCCACCTACCAGGAAGAGACCCGCGTGGAAGATGTCATCAGGGAAGGAACGGGGTTTTGCGTCAAGCTGGCTTCGTCCAGGGGTCGCCAGGAGGTGACCGCCCGAGTCATCGTGAATGCCGCGGGGGCCTGGTGTAACGCCAACCTGTTACGATGGGGCGTGACCCCTCGGGTGCCCTGCCTCCTGGATGTGGGCTCGCATCTTCTTTTTCGATCCCAGGCCGTCCCCGCCCGTCCCGAAGACTGTGCGGCCACGCTGTTGCAGCACGAAGATGGGCGCGTGGTCTTTTTCATCCCCTGGGAGGGGAGATGGCTTCTCGGCACGACGGAATCCGCGCTCACAGGCACGCCGGACCACTGGGAGTGCCCCGCCGGCGATCGGGACTATCTGCTCAAGGTGGCGGCGGTGAACCTGGACCTTGCGGAGGCCGAGCGACACATCGAGGAATTCTTTTGCGGGATCAGGACCTTCCCCCTCCGCGCATCGGCGCCCGCGCAGGCCGGCCAACCGGCCCCCGGCATCTGGCGCGAGAATCCCTTTGCCTCGCCCTTCTACAAGCGGCGGCTGGAGAAGGATGTGTCAAGCTTGTCGCGAGAAGCGGTCGTGGACGAGGTCGTGCCGAACCTCATCACGATCTACGGGGGCAAGTTCACCACCTACCGCGCGCTCTGTGAGGGGGTCGGCGACCGCATCGCCGACCGGTTGAAGTGCGCCCGCAGAAGCGGAACACGAGAACAGGAGAGCTGGTTCCTCGACGAACTGCGGGAGACCGAGCCGGGGTTGTTTCATTCTTATTCCGACCTTCGACATGGATAGGGCCCAGTGTCGGCAATGTTACAATAGCAGCCGTCGGTAGGGGATCGCGGCAGCATGGATGACCCTGGAGCGTCAGCGAAACGATCGCAACGGGTGAGCTGGGTGCCATTCGGGCTCCACCAGCAGCATCCGAACAATTACAAAGACATTCTCGAGGCGGTCTGGCACAACCGCGACAACCTCGGGTACGCCTACCGCATTCTGCGTGACGGCTGCTGTGACGGGTGCTCGCTCGGCACGACGGGGATGCACGACTGGACGATGAAGGACATCCACCTGTGCTGGGTGCGATTGCAATTACTGCGGCTGAACACGATGCCGGCCATGAACTGGCATCGGCTCGAGGATGTGGCCCCGCTGCGCCGCATGAAGGGGAAAGCGCTCCGGAAGCTCGGGCGCCTGTGCGTCCCGATGGTCCGGCGCCGGGGAGACCCGGGCTTCCGGCGGGTCACCTGGGAGGAGGCCGTCGCGCTCATCGCCGAGCGGATTCGCGCCACCGACCCTCATCGCATCGGCTGGTACGTCACGGCCCGCGGCTTGACCAATGAAGCCTACTACGCCCATCAGAAGGTGGCCCGCTTCATCGGCACCAATCACGTGGATACCAGCGCACGCGTCTGCCATGCCCCGAGCACTGCGGCGTTGAAAGAAACCGTGGGCTGCGCGGCGACGACCTGTTCGTACACGGATTGGATCGGCAGCGACCTCTTGATCTTCGTGGGCACCAACCCCGCCAACAACCAGCCGGTCACGCTCAAGTACCTCTACTATGCGAAGAAAGCCGGCACCAAGATCTTCGCGGTCAATCCCTTTGTCGAGCCCGGGATGGAGCGGTATTGGATTCCCTCGGTGGCCGAGAGCGCCCTGTTCGGGACGAAGCTGGCCGACGACTTCTTTCACATTCATGTCGGGGGCGACATCCCGTTCTTCTACGGAGTCCTCAAGCATCTGGTCGAGAACAACTGGACCGATCATGGGTTCATCGCCGCCCGGACCGCCGGCTGGGAAGCGCTCGAAACCAAAGTGCGGGCGTTATCCTGGGAGAGCCTCGAACGCGGGGCGGGGGTCACACGCGGCGACATGTACCGCTTCGCGGAGGTCTTCGGCCGAGCCCGCCATGCGATCGTCGTCTGGAGCATGGGCGTCACCCAGCATCGCTACGGCTCGGACAACGTCAAGGCGATCGTCAACCTCCAGTTAGCCCGCGGGAACGTGGGCCGGCCGCATACCGGGCTCATGCCGATCCGCGGACACAGCGGGGTGCAGGGCGGCGCCGAGATGGGCGCGATGCCTGGCGCCTTCACGGCTGATCACCCCGTCAACGAACTGAACGCGGCGCGGTTCGGCACGCCGGAATTCTGGGGCTTTCAGCCGCCCTCGTGGAAAGGCCTGGGGGCCGCCCACATGATCCTGGCTGCCGAACAGGGCGAGTTCGACGTTCTCTGGCAGAGCGGAGGCAATTTCCTGGAGACACTGCCGGAACCGGACCGCGTGCGCCGGGCGCTGAGCCATATCGGTCTGCGGATCCATCAGGACATCGTCGTCAGCTCCACCATGCTCGAGGATCCGGCCGACCTGGTGGTCCTGCTGCCGTCCCGCACGCGCTACGAGCAACGCGGGGGCGGCACCGAGACGAGCAGCGAGCGCCGGATCATCTATAGCCCGGAGATTCCGGGGCCGCGCCCTGGCGAGGCGCGGGACGAATGGGAAATTCCCGTCCTGGTGGCGCGTGCGCTCGATCCGGCGCGCGCGGGACAGGTATTCTCGTGGCGTGACACGCAGGACATTCGGGATGAGATTGACCGGATCTGCCCGACCTACAAGGGGATCGCCGAGCTCCGCAAGAAGGGTGACAACATCCAGTACGGCGGACCTCGCCTGCTGGCGAACCGGTTCGGGACACCCGACCACAAAGGCCATTTCACCCCGATCGACCTGCCGGAGGAGACGATCCCGGCAGGGCGATTCTCTCTCACCACCAGGCGGGGCAAGCAATTCAATACCATGGTCGGTGCCGAGGTGGATCCGTTGATCGGCGCCGCCCGCAACAGTGTGCTGATGGCCGCCGAGGACGCCGCCCGCCTGCGACTGGAGGCCGGCGATGTCGTCGTCCTGCGCAACGAGCTCGGGCAGTATCGCGGCCGGGTGGTCCTAGCCCGCGTGAAACCGGGGTCCTTGCAGGTCTACTGGCCGGAAGCGAACGCGCTGATTCCGGCGGGGCGACTCGATCCCAGCGGTATGCCGGATTACAACGCCACCGTTGAAGTGATCCCGGCCTGCGGGTGAGGGACCGTAGGGCGTAAGGCGTCGCGCGACCCAGAGGCTCTCGACCCTTCGGCAGAGCTCAGGGTCGAGCCCGAGCCGGGTCGTGGGCTCGACGGGTGAGGCGAAAACGCGGAAAAATGGGAATGGTTAAACAGCGCTCCCGCAAGAAGAGTCGCGCGACGAAGCCCCGGAAGAGCTTGCGTCCGCTCGCAGGGACGCCTGCACGTTCAATAGACTTGACCCAGGTGACCGAGTGGCAGGCTGGCGCGGTTTCTCGGGTTGACGACTACCTCGTCGGAGAGGAGCCGCTCGAAATTCGCCTCGGTAACCGGCCGATCAGCGTGACGATGCGCACACCAGGACACGACCTCGAATTGGCCGCGGGGTTTCTGTTGACCGAGGGCGTCATCACCGGGGGGGACCAGATCGCAAGCCTGCGGCAGGGGGCCACGCGGGGCCATAAGTCCAATGTCGTCCGCGTGGATCTGCGTGCCGGCGTGAAGATCGACGCCGTGCGTCTCAAACGCAACTTCGCCGCGACGTCCAGTTGCGGGCTGTGCGGGAAAGCGTCGATCGATGCGGTTCGGGTCCGCGGCATCGCCCGTCCCCATCCGGCCTTGCGCGTCTCGCCGGATGTTCTCTGCCTTCTACCTGAGACACTTCGGTCGGCCCAGACCCTGTTCGGCCGGACCGGGGGACCTCACGCAGCAGGCCTCTTTGACCCCATGGGCAAGCTGATCGCGTTGCGGGAGGACGTGGGTCGCCACAATGCCGTTGATAAGCTGATCGGCTGGGCCCTGATGGAACAGCGCCTCCCACTCAAGGATTGTCTGTTGCTCGTGAGCGGCCGCGGGAGCTTTGAAATCGTCCAGAAAGCCCTGGTGGCCGGCCTCCCCATCGTGGCGTGCATCTCGGCCCCCTCGAGCCTGGCCGTCCAGCTTGCCTGGGAATTCGGGCTCACACTCATCGGCTTTCTGCGCGGCAAGCGGTTTGTCTGCTACTCCGGGGACGACCGCGTGCGGCTCGGGGTCATCCGAGGTGCGGGGTTGAGGAGCCACTCTGCTGTCCACCTTTCGGAAGAGAAAGGGTGACAGGCGGGTTCGCGAGTAGGGATGAGAGGCAAGGTACCGGTGGTCTTGTCTCGATACCGGGGAGTCGGAGGAAGGAAGGGGCGTCGCCTAGGCCCTGCGCCCGATGGAGGCGGTCTTGAGTCTGGATTTCTTGATCGCCATGAGCCCGCGCTGGGTCTCCGTAGGATCGTAGGGCCGGGTCCTGCCTTCACGCGGATAGCGCTCTTCAAATTCCTGGACCAGCGCCAGGGCTTCGTCCGTCCGACTCATATTCACCAGGACCTCCGCCAGTCGGAGGTAGGCCGGCACCACGAGTGGGAGATCGTGAACCTCCTTGGCCTCGCGAATGGCCAACCGGTAGGCGTTGATCGCGGCGTCGGGATTCTTCTTCTCGCCGCTCAAGGCCGCCAGCATGAGCACGGCTAGGCGGTCCGTCGCGGCGCTCACACTCTGTTCCCAGTTTCCTTTGAGCAGCTCCGACAGCTCCTGAGCCGAGAGCTTTAGAGAACCCGTTCTCCCGGCTGCCCGGAGCCGGTGGACCACGTTTCTCGCCTCGAGCCAGGCACCATACATCCCCGCCATCACGATCGTGCACCGGCCCGAGTTGGCACAGGGGCCGGAACGGGGTACGAAGTCCTTATTCGCCACCTGGCTGGGCAGGTAGACCATGCCGTTGGCCTCCCAGCAGGCTTTGCAGATCTGGCCGTCATCCGGCGTGGCGAATACGTACATCCGGATGCCGGAGCGATCGAAAATATCAATGGACTGGATACGACCGGTGAGGACCTGCTTTTGGTGGTACTGCCAGAGGAGGAGCAGCGCGAGGATCCCGCACAGGTAGGGCAGTATGTTGGAAATCACGAACGCTGAGCTGCCGGACACGGGAGACCTCCCTGATCGTCGGGGACAAGTATATCAAACATTCGCGCAGTGCCAAGCAAATACCTGTTTTCTGATTTCTGTCATCATCCGCAAGGAACACGAGGTGAGCTTGACTCATCACTTGACTTCTCTTTGACTTCTCGGTAAGCGAGGTGCGGACAGACGGCTCATCTCGCGAGAAGGGAGGTGCAGTCATGCCCAAGGGTTTGGACGATCGCCACCTATGCGGTCACCTACTCGGCGGCCGCCTCGCGGGCCCGCGTCAAGTACGCCCCGGCGGTCATCCGGTTGTACGGGTGGCCCCAGGAACGATGGTGACGCGTGCGGGCAAGACCCTCGCCCCTCTGTAAACGGGGTTTCGAGGCGACATTCTTGAATCTCCGAGCGCTTATGGTAGAGTTGCCGTCCCATGCGGATCTTCGTCCTCGGGACCGGAGCCACCGGCTCGTTGCTCGCGCGACTCCTCGTACGCCAGGGCCACCAGGTCTCGTGTGGGGATAAGGATCCCGATCGCGCCCATCGTTTTCTCGGTGAGCAGGATCAGATTCCTGTTCAGCAGGTGAACGCCCGCAACCTGTGGAGCATCGTCAAGGCTGCCAGGGGCCACCACCTGATCGTCAACGCGGCCCCGGCCGTCTTCAACGAGATCATTCTGCGCGCCGCCCTCCGCCTGCGCTCGCACTATCTCGACACCTCCTCGCACCTGACGCGCCATCCGTTCAAGGCCGAGCAGCTCCGCTTCGACCGGCGCTTCCGGGAGAAACACCGCGCCGCCGTGATCAACGCCGGCGCAGCTCCAGGCCTCACGAATCTGTTAGTGGCCCGCAGCGCGGAGATGCTCGACGCCATCGAGGCTGTCCAGGTGCGGCTCTACGAGAGCACCACAAGCGACGACCCGGTTTCACAGTGGTCCCATGAAGGGTCATTTGACGAAGCCGTGGCGCGGCCCCGCATCTACCGCGATGGCCGCTTCCACTTCGGCAAGCGGTTTGGGGAGCGGGAGGTGTTCCGCTTCCCCCCTCCTATCGGTCGAGTCGCCGTCGTGCTGGCGGCGCAGGATGAAGTCGGCACGCTCCCTCACTTCCTTCGCATGCGCGAGCTGGATGTGAAGATCGGGGGGAACGAGATCGAGCGGTTGCGCCGCTGGCACCGGGAGGGCAAGCTCGTGAAGTCACGCGGCCTGGTGGCGAAACGCTTCCCCAAGACTCCGTCCCCGCGCCTGGTGGCCAAGCTGATCCGCCGCGGCGTGCTGCGGAGCGCGCGCTTCGCCGCGGCGGTGCTGGTTCAAGGCCTGCAAGACGGCCAGCGCACGGTGATCCGGTGGGATGCCACCTTCCCCACGCTCTCCCAGATCCGCCGCCGCGGGATGCCTGCCTCACCGATCTCCTGGGCCACCGCTCACCTGGCTGCGCTCTTCGTCAAGCATCTTCCGCGCGAACTGGCCGGGGTCCATCCACCGGAAGCGTTGCCGGCCAAGACGCGCCAAGCCATCCTGGCCGACGCCCGAGCCAGCGGCATCCGCCTCGTCAAGCGGATCACCCGCCTGAAGCGACCGGACGACGAGCATGATGTGGAGTAGGGACGAGAACAAGGCTCGCGAAGCGGGCCAGGGCTTGACAGACCTGAAGGAGCGTCGTGTCGTTCTCTCGCGGTGCGGTCGGGTCGTCGGCTCGCAGGGCCCGGCCAAACGCTTCCAGGGCCTCCGAGTGCGAGCTCGTGATGCGCGCGAGGTGGCCGAGCGCCGACTGTCGAACCGCGGTTTCCTGATCCCGCAGGGCCCGGAGGAGAGAGCTCTCGGCGGCGGGGCCTTGCAGCTTCACGAGAGCCCGGAGCACGGCCTCGCGGACCGGGGCGCTGCTGTGGTGAAGGAACCGGTTGAGCGAACGCGCCAGCGCCACCTCACCGTGATCACCCACCGCCGTGAGAATATGACAGATGAGCTGCGCGTTGCGCTCGATGGTCGCCAGGCGCGAGAGAAAGGGGTCCAGCGCGATGGGCCCGATGCGCTTCATCGCGTCAAAGACGCTCAGTCGAACTGATTGGTTGTCACCGTTGGCGTACGCCTTGATCAGTCCTGCGACGGCCGGCTCACCGGCGGCCGCCAAAATCTCCACCACCTGCGTGCGCCGGTCCTTGTCCGAGCTGTGGAGATCCGCCAGGAGCTGCTCGATCGTGTCTTTCGACGCCGCGAGTTGGGAGAGCTGCCCGGCGAGTTCCGAGAAGACCGTCGGTGCGCCCGGGACTTGCCGCTGTTCGTTCGTGGCTCGCAGGATTTTTGCGACTGTTCCGTAGGCGCCCCGGCGCAGCAGCTCCGGCACAACGCGCTGCACGGTTTCCACGAGCTCCCTCCCGTCTCCATCTGCCGTGAGTCGGCGAAGGGCCGTCACGTGCTCGTCTTCAAGGGCCAGCCAGCTGTCTGCGAGTCTTCGCGTCTCCACATTCTGCCGGACCTCAGGCGGCAGGTCTTCCAGGGACAGCGCTTGGTGCTTGAAGAGTGATTCCAGCAGCTCATGGCCGGGGGTGCTGCCCTTGCGGCACACGTGGTCGGCGATCTGGCGGAGCACGTCCATCCGCCGGGTCGCTTCCACGGAAGTCCCTTCGGCCGGCGTCTGGCCGGGCGTCATCTGCGACTGCTCCAGGTCTTTGACGAGATCCCAGGTGGTCTGCACGAGCCTCTCTTCGGGCAGGCTGGTCAGGATTGCCTCCTGGACCTGGCGCTCATCCATCAAATCCACGTCTGCTGCGACGAGGTCACAGTTGACCAGGAAATCTTTGACAAACCCGGCTTGGCGTATGGGGCGGACGACATCATCAATGATCTGCGTCTTGATCCGCTGGATCTCCTCCGGACTGGCTCCCTTGTAGAGCGGCAGCATGCGGAGATCGCGCCGCAACCGGCTCAACGCCATCTTCAGCCGCCAGGGAAGGCGCCGTTCCTTGCCCACGATGTCGTCGTTGAACACGGTGGAGACATGGATGATGTGCTGATCCAGGAACGCCTGCGTCAGGCGTTTGGCTGCGTCGGTGGTCCCTTGGCTGGCTTCCGGTGGCTGACTCATCAGGACGAGAAACGTGTGAAATTCCTCCGGGCTGATCGTGGCTTTGAGGGAAAAGCTCAGGAGGTTCCACCGGTCGAAAAACTCGAGAAACTTCGGGACGAACAGGGACGTCGCGTCCTGCTTCATCACGCGCTCCAGGGGCAGCGGCGCGTCATCGTACCCGTCGATGGTAATGGCCCGATCGTCCGCGGTGACCGTGACCATATACGTCAGTTCGGCCCGGTCCCCCAGGAGCAGGACAAATTCCGAGTGCAGGTCCGTGAGACCTTTCTTAGCCTCAGGATGTCCCGGGGCGTAATAACTGGCTCGGAGCATGGTCTTGATCAAGGCGAGCGTAAATCGCACCAAGGCGGGGTGGGCCTCGCTCCGTGGTGCTTCGGATGAAAGCGGGGCACCTGTCGCGGGGTCAGTCTTCATGGTGGCATGCTCGCTGGTGGAACGTGATGCCGAGCTAGAGATGCCAACAGAACCGATGGGCAGGGCCCGTACCCGACCAGGTGACCCTGCTCATACCACGGGCAAGAACTGCTCGAAGGGGCCTTTGTCCATTGATTATATACCTGAGAAACCCGAGGTAAATGAGGTCTTGAGCCCGAAACCGGATGACCGAGGCGTCTTTTCAACAGGTTATGGTCGTCTATACTATTTTTATGAAGTCAGATTGCTACAACCCTCAACGGTCGAGAACCTTGGGACCAGCTGGCAAGCTCCCGTCGGGAGGCAGCGGCTGCGGTGGAAGCCAGAGCCTGGCCATCCGGGTTTTGAAGAGTGCGGGGTGGATGGTCCTGGCGGCGGCTATCGCTGCCCCGGCGGCCGAGGCCAAACACATCCGGCCGGACCTTCCATGGCGACAACAACTGGTTCGGATTCTTGGCACAACCCTTAACCAGGACCAGAATCCCGTCGGGGTGGTGGCCGAAATCGTCGTGACGTTCGTCAAGCGGAACGATCGGCGAGGGATCGAGATCACCTTTGAAACTGAGCCGGGGCGCTTCTCATACACGTCTCAGGCGGCGGTCCTGCTCGCCATCGACCGTACGGCTCGAGCCGCTCACCTGGAGAGCGACTCCTGGAGTGTCTTCGTGGCGGTCCCGTCCCCCGGCGTGACGGTGTATGGGGAGAGTCTGTCAGCCATGGTGGGGATCACGGTGGTGGCCCTTGCCAAAGGCGACTTCATTCCGTCCGATCGGGTGATTACAGGGACCGTGACCCGCGACGGGCACATCGGGACCGTCGGTGGAGTGCCCCTCAAGGTGGAGGCGGCGCATGAGGCACATATGCATCGTGTCCTCGTCCCGGAAGAGCAGCACATCGCTGACGGTGACTGGCAGACCCCGTTCCTCATGCAGGTGTCAGCGGTCGGCACGGTCAGCGAGGCCTACAAGGCTCTGACAGGTCAACCCCTCCAAGGTGATGACCCCGGGGACTCGTTGGGACAGTGAAGAGGACCAGCATCCGCCCGCGCAGTCCGGCATGAGCCCTCCGACCGCCCCCTGAAACCCGGAGCCCCTACGTAAAGTCTCGCGTCGAGTCTCACCCCCGGTTTGACTCCCGATCAGCCCTCTGTTAAAATCCCGCTTCCGTCACGCTTCAAGCCAGCACAACATTTCGATGTTCGTCCCCATCGTCTAGCCTGGCCTAGGACGCCGGCCTTTCAAGCCGGCAACACGGGTTCAAATCCCGTTGGGGACGCCATTTTCTGGTTGATCTCCTGCGATGACACGAGTACAGAACCTGGGCCTGCTAGGCGGATTGGTCGTGTCCACCCTTCTGACTGTGGGGGCGGATCAACCGCCGGCGGGATCAGCGGCGCCAGTGGGGAAGGACGGCGCGCCGATGGTGCTGATCCCCGAGGGCCCGTTTCCGATGGGGAGCAATGACGGGATTGGGAACGAACGTCCCGTCCACACGGTGTCGGTGCCTGCCTACGCGATCGACCAATTCGAGGTGACGATCGGGTTGTACGCCAAGTTCCTGCAAGCCACCGGACACAGCCCCCCTCCCACCTGGGATGAGGATTCGGTGACGATGGCATCAGACCGGCCCGTGGTGGGATTGACCTGGTATGACGCCGAGGCGTATTGCAAGTGGGCGGGAAAACGGCTGCCCACGGAGGCCGAGTGGGAAAAGGCGGCCCACGGGACCGACGGCCGACGCTATCCCTGGGGGCACATGCAGCCGTTTGTTGATATCGCGAACTATAATCGCGGCGTGTGGGTGAGCAATGCCATCACCTTGGCTCCGGTCAGCAGCGGTGTTGAAGGCATGAGCGTTCGACATGGAACCAAAGAGGGAGGCAAAAGTCCATACGGCCTCTTTCACATGGCCGGCAATGCAGCGGAATGGGTCGCGGACTGGTACGACCGGGAGTATTACCAGAAAAGCCCTGAGAAGAGCCCCACCGGTCCGAAGGAAGGGGAACGACGCGTGATTCGGGGAGGGTCGTGGAACGACCCTCCAGTCGGCATCCGGACCACGGCCCGAGTTGCGGCTGAGCCGCAGTACCAGGACCGCACCCTCGGTGTTCGCTGCGCGATGGATGTCTCAAAGGAGGGAAAGCAGACCGCGGGAGTGCAACCATGAGCGAGACCGGGATGCCCCTCAACGGGTTGCGCGAGGCTGAGCGGGGGAGCGTGGGGAGTTAGGCTTTGCGCGCGGGACTGCCCGTCGTACCCTTAATCTGAAAGCCGCCTGCCTGCTCGTCCTTTCTCAGAGGCTTGGCCAGTGTTTCTTCGGCCTTCATGCCTGCCAGCTTGATCTTCAGGCGCAGGTTGTTGGCACTGTCCGCATTGATCAGGGCTTGATCGAGGCTGATCTTCCCTGCCTTGTACAGGCTGAACAGGATATAATCGAAGGTCTGGCAGCCTTCCTGCACCCCCTGCTCCATGGCGTCTTTGAGCTCGTCGATGGCCCCTTTCTTGATGAGATCCTTGGCGCGAGGGGTATCCATGAGAATTTCCAAGGCGGCGACGCGTCTGCCGTCCACGCTCGGGATCAGACGTTGGGAGATGATCGCTCGAAGATTCATGGATAGCTGCAGGTAAATCTGGGTATGGCGCTCAGTAGGAAAGAAATTCATGATCCGCTCGATCGCCTGGTTCGCGTTATTGGCGTGGAGCGTGGACAGGCAGAGGTGGCCGGTTTCGGCAAAGGTGATCGCCGCTTCCATGGTCTCAGCGTCGCGGATCTCCCCGATGAGGATCACGTCGGGAGCTTGACGCAGGGTGTTTTTCAGCGCCGCCTCGTAGGTATGGGTGTCGAACCCGATCTCGCGCTGGGTGATCACGGATTTTTTATGGCGGTGGACGAACTCGATCGGATCCTCGACGCTGACGATATGACCGGGAGCGTTCGCGTTCCGATGGTCGATGATGGCCGCCAGCGAGGTTGATTTCCCCGACCCCGTGGCCCCGGTGAAGAGGACGAGGCCTCTCTTGGTCAACGCGATGTCCTTGACGATGGGAGGCAGGCCGAGCTTGTCGATGGGCACGATTTCAACTTTGATCTGGCGGATGACAAACCCGACGTTGCCCCGCTGGCGAAAGATGTTGACGCGGAAGCGGCCTAGCTCCGGGTAGTACAGGGCCAGGTTCATCTCCATCTTTTCTTCGAACTCCTTCCGCTGCTTCTCCCGCATGATGTCATTGGCCAGCTTCTCGAGCTGTTCATTCGTGGACGCCGTGTCCCCGATGGGATGGGTGATCCCCTGGATGCGATAGATCGGGGGAAGGTCCACCGTCAGGTAGATGTCCGAGGCATCCCGTTCCACCATCACTCTCAGGAGGTAACGAATGTCCATAGATATCCTCCGAGCATGACACCAGGTCGTGACCGGGTCACTCGGTCTTTCTTCTCCCCTAGGAGGTCACCCCGACAGCCGCCGCGCCGGCACCGGCCACTTTGCTTGTAGGAGGGCCGAACAGATTGGGCGTCATGCTCCTGGATTGGGCCTCCCCCCTGGCCACGAGTCCCCGCGTGACCAGCTCGACTAAGGCCATATCCATCGTCTGCATCCCGTCCTTTTTGCTCGCCTGCATGATGCCAGGGATCTGGTGAAGCTTCGTCTCGCGGATGAGGTTGCGCACCGCGGTGGTGCCGACCATGATCTCCAGGGCAGCCACCCGGCCGCCCCCTTTTCTCTTGACGAGGGTCTGGGTGATAACCCCTTCGATGGATTCGGCTAACTGGGCCCGGATCTGGGACTGCTGGTTCGGTGGGAACACGTCGATGACACGGTCCACGGTCTTTGGTGCGCTGGAGGTATGCAGGGTCCCAAAGACCAGGTGCCCGGTCTCCGCTGCCGTCAGAGCCAGTTGGATCGTGTCCAGGTCGCGCATCTCCCCGACCAGGATAAAGTCCGGGTCCTCACGCAGGGCTGACTTCAAGGCATTGGCGAATGAATGGGTATGGGCCCCCAACTCCCGCTGGTTGACGAGACATTTCTTGGATTTGTGCACGAACTCGATCGGGTCCTCGATGGTGAGGATATGACCTTCGAAGGTTTCGTTCAGATAGTCGAGCATGGCGGCCAGCGTGGTGGATTTTCCGCATCCCGTCGGCCCGGTCACCAGGACGAGGCCCTTCTCCTTGTCGCACAGCTGCCGCAGCACGGGGGGCATTCCCAGTTGCTCGAGCGGAATGATCTTCGTGGGGATGGTCCGGAACACGGCCCCTTCGCCTCGGCGGTGCACGAACACATTCACGCGGAAGCGGGCGATGTCTCCCATTTCGAAGGAGAAGTCGCACTCGTGGTGCTCTTGAAAGACCTTTCGCTGGACGTCGTTCATCATGTCGAAGATCATGTTGTGGACTTCATCCCTCGACAAGACCGGGTGGTCCAGCTTTTTCAATTCCCCACTGACGCGGAGCATGGGGGGCTCGCCCGAACTGAGGTGGCAATCCGAGGCCCCCTGCTGGACGCCGAACGACAGCAGTTGGGTCATGTCCATACCTGTCTCCTTTCTCGTGCGTCTCGCCGGTCCGTCTCGGTCGAATCAGGCCGACAATCGTCGCGGGAATGAGTTCTTCAGTTTCTTTCGTGGCATAATGCGTTGGTTTTGATATGTGGGAGGCACTATACCACAGGTTTTCAAGATGGGCTATCTCGGAGCCCAATTCGAAAACCGCGGTGGTCCCGGCCGGCGTGAGGACGCCTCAGCGGGCAACTCCGGCCAGCTCGTTGGAGAGCGGAAAGTCGTAAGGGGATATGCGAGCCATGGTCCTGACGCGGTGCGGGCCGGTGGAGAAGGCTCCGTTGTCACTGGAGCAGCGGGCGGTGCCGCAGCCCGGCGTCGGGGAGGTGCGGGTACGGGTGCAGGCCTGCGGCGTCTGCAGGACTGATCTGCATATCGTGGAGGGCGAACTGGAGGCCGTGAGGCTTCCGATCGTGCCGGGACATCAGGTGGTGGGCCGAGTGGATGCGGTCGGCCCCGGAGTGACGCTGGTCGCCAAGGGGGATCGGGTCGGCGTGGCATGGCTCCGAGGGGTGTGCGGGGAGTGTGGGTTCTGCCGGAGCGGACGCGAAAACCTGTGCGAGTCGGCGCAATTCACGGGGCTCCACGTGGACGGCGGGTATGCGGAGTATGCGGTGGTCCCCGAATCGTTCGCCTATCGCGTCCCGGAGGTCTTTGGAGATCAGGAAGCGACCCCGTTGCTCTGTGCCGGCATCATCGGCTACCGGGCGCTCAAGCTCAGCGGCGTCCGGCCCGGCGAGCGTCTCGGCCTGTATGGCTTCGGCGGGTCGGCCCACATCGCCATTCAGGTGGCCCGGCACTGGGGATGCGAAGTCTATGTCTGCACGCGGGAGGCCTCCCACCGAGCGCTCGCGCGAGAACTAGGCGCGGCCTGGGTGGGCGGCGCCACCGACGCGCCGCCCGCCAAGCTCCATGGCGCGATTCTCTTTGCTCCGGCCGGAGAGATCGTTCCCCCGGCTCTGCAGGCGCTCGAGCGGGGCGGCACGTTGGCCCTGGCCGGCATTCACATGAGCGCGGTCCCGGCGTTGGAGTACACGCGTGACCTATTCGGGGAGCGCTCGCTCCGCAGCGTGACGGCGAACACGCGGGAGGATGCGAAGGAGCTCTTGAAGGTGGCGGCCGAGATCCCGATCCGGCCGCACGTGGAGCCCTTCCGACTGGAAGAGGCCAATCGCGCGCTTCAGGCGTTGAAAGCGGGGCGCATCAAGGGCGCCGGCGTCCTCGTCATGCAGGAGTGAGCGACGTTGCCCTATATCATATGAGGCTCAGTTGTTGCCCGGCTTCCCGGAACGCGGCCAGGACGGCATCGAGTTGCTCGCGGGTGTGCTCGGAGGTGACTGTGGTTCTGATCCGGCTGGTCCTTGCGGGGACCGTGGGAGGACGGATAGCCGGTGCATAGACGCCACGCTCCAGCAGCCGCTCGGCCAGCGTGAGCGTCTGCTGCGACTCTCCGATGAGCACGGGAATGATCGGACTTTGGCTGTCGGCCAGCCGGAACCCCAGCGCCTTCAATCCCGCGTGGAAATGGTTGCGGTTGTCCCACAGCCGAGCCCGTCGCTCAGGCTCCGCCCGAAGCACCTCGAGCGCCGTCAGCGAGGCGGCCGCGGTCCCGGGGGGCGGGGCGGTGGTGTAGATGAACGATCGGGCCGTGTTCACGAGATAACGGATCAGACTGTGCGGCCCCGCCACGTACGCTCCGCTGGTGCCCAGGGCTTTGCCGAGCGTCCCCATATGGAAGGGGATGCGGGACTCCACTCCGAAGTGTTCCAGCGTGCCGCGTCCATGAAGACCCATCACGCCGGTGCCGTGCGCGTCGTCCACCACCAGCCGCGCGCCGTACCGCTCCGCGAGCGCGACCAATTCCGGAAGGGGCGCCAGATCGCCATCCATGCTGAATACCCCGTCGGTCACGATCAGCGTCTCGCGGCGCGGGGAGCCTCTGGCAAGCAGCGTATCGAGCTGCGCGAGGTCTCGATGACGGAACACGCGCAGGGTTGCCCCGCTCAGGCGGCATCCGTCGATGAGACTGGCGTGGCACAGCCGGTCGGCCAGAATCAACCCGCCTGCCCCGATCAGCGACGGGATGAGGCCGACATTGGCCAGATACCCGGAGCCGAACACGAGGGAGGCTTCGGTCGCTTTAAACCTCGCGAGGGCGGCTTCGAGGTCCTGGTGCGGGGGTAAGGTCCCGGACACCAACCGCGAGGCGCCGGCGCCCACGCCGAACCGCGCGGTGGCCGCAATGGCCGCTTGCTTCAGCAGCGGGTGTGTGGCGAGTCCCAGGTAATTGTTCGAGGCCATCACGATGACCGGCCGCCCCTCGATCGTCGCGACCGGTCCGGGCTCCGATTCGACAAGCCGCAGCCGGCGGAGCAGGTGCTGCCCTTCAAGCTCACGAAGACGATCCTCGAACATCCTGCCTCTCGCCCAGATTGAGGTGATAGACCTCAGATACCTAATACCCGGCGTCGTGTCCTGTCAACGAGATCGGGTGGCGGAGCTCCCCACTCTATGTTCGTATGATTGGATTGACATCAGATGGTCAACCTTGTATAAGCGCGGAATTGCCGGCCCTATCGGGCGGATCGTGGTCACCCGCTCTCTGGAGCATCACGGGTAGCGTGCCGTACCGCATCAAAATCCCCGCCAAAGGCACCCCAGCGGATGAAGCCCATCTCTTGAGCGGGATGGAACGCTTTCTGGTTCTTGTTCAGCATCATCGCAGGGGGGTTCTGGCCGGGGCGCTCGTGCTGCTCGCGGCCACCGCGGCGGTGGCCGCCGTGCTGTGGTACGACCATCGCCAGGCCGAACGGGCCTGGGAACTCCATCGGCAAGCCACGCTGCTGTACTTGGCCCGGCCGGCCGATCAGCCGGTGAAGGCCGACCAGAACCTCAAGCAGGCGATCGTCCTGTACCGGCAGGTCGTCGACCAGTACCCGCGAAGCCCTAGCGCCCATCTGGCCCTTTATCACCTGGCCAATGCGCTGTTGCAGGCGAATGATCTGGGAGGCGCCATCGAGGCCTATCAGAAGTACATCGCCACCTACGGCGCCAACAAGACCATGCTGGGTCTGGTGTACCAGCGTCTGGGGTACGCCTACCTGCTCCATGGGGATCGTGACCAGGCGGTGACCGCCTTTCTGGCTGTACTGGATGTGCCTGGGGCGCTCAATAAGGATCACGCCCTCTTTGAATTGGGGAAAATGGAGGAGGCCCAGTCCCGTCCCGAAGGCGCCTTGGCCCACTATCAGGAGTTGATGAAGAGCTACCCGAATTCTCCCCTGGCCAGCGAAGCGACCGTGCGTATCAAGGCGCTGGAGGCGAAGAAAGGTCCCGCGGACGCCTGGTCGGGCGGACCGGAGGGCGCAGCACCCCCCTCGGCCAAACCGATGAAGCCGTAGCCGAGACATGGGCCCGGGTTAGGGGCCGATCGCAAGCAGGTCGCCGGGTTTGATCCGACGGCTCATCAGGTTGTTTCTGGCTCGCAGGTC
>WNEQ01001155.1_pt1 | contig 19601 bp, 10 predicted proteins | sample 5399971 | NCBI WGS metagenome assembly WNEQ01 (sample SAMN13153330, study PRJNA577476) | soil metagenome | isolation source: 20 cm grassland meadow soil 2 days after 1st rain plot 5 | place: USA:California | collected 2015-09-18
GACGCCCACACCGACCTGCGCGACGTGATGGCGGCGGCGCTGCGCGGCCGCGTGATGGTGAAGGAGCTGCTCGGCTTCGCCCGCCGCTCGAGCCTCGACCTCCAGCCCATGCATCTGGGCGATCTGGTGGCCGATCTCCAGGGCTTCCTGCGCCGCATCCTGCCCGCCGACGTCGAGATCGTGATCGCCGGGGCGGACGACCTCCCCGAGGTGCGCGCCGACATTCACGCCGCCGAGCAGATCCTGTTCAACCTCGCCACCAACGCGCGCGACGCGATGCCCGACGGGGGCGTGCTCCACATCGAGACGCAGCGCGTTCACCTCGAGCAGGAGCGGTGCCAGGCATGCGGGGTGCCGCGCGCCGGCGACTACGTGTGTCTCGCGGTGGGCGACACCGGGACGGGGATGGACGAGGAGACGCGCCGCCGCATGTTCGAGCCGTTCTTCACCACCAAGCCGCCCGGCCGGGGCACCGGCCTCGGGCTCGCCACGGTGTACGGGCTCGCGAAGCAGCACGGCGCCGGCATCGAGGTGGAGAGCGAGCCGGGGAAGGGGACGCGGTTCCGCATCTACTTCCCCGTCGTGGACGCCGAGGTGGCGGCCGCGGCGCGGGACGTGGCGCTGCCGGCGGACGCCCCGCGCGGGTGGGAGACCATTCTCGTCGTGGAGGACGACGACCAGCTGCGCCGCTCGGCGAAGCGCATCCTCGAGGATGCGGGCTATCAGGTCCTCACCGCCGCCGACGGGCTCGAGGCGCTCGACGTGCTGCGGCAGGGCGCGGCGGTACGGCTCGTGTTCTCCGACCTGGTGATGCCGCGACTGGGCGGGCGGGCCCTGTACGACGCGGCGCGCCGCGACGGCCACACGGTACCCTTCCTGTTCGCGAGCGGCTACTCGGATCCCAGCGGCCGCGGTGCGGCGGCCCTCGACCCCTCCGTGCCGCTGCTGCACAAACCCTGGACCGGGCCGGACCTGCTGGGCCGCGTGCGGCAACTCCTCGACCGGCCGTAGCCGGTCACCCGTCCAGCACTTCCCTCACCTTTCGCGCCAGCGTCTCCGGCACGAAGGGCTTCTGCAGGAATGCCACACCGGCGGTGAGCACGCCCTGCCGCACCATCGCGTCGTCGGTGTACCCGGACGTGTAGAGCACCTTCATACGCGGCCGCTCGGGAGCGAGCCGCTCGGCAAGCTCGCGGCCGCTCATCCCCGGCATGACGACATCGGTCACGAGCACATCGATGCCGCCGCGATGACGGGCGGCCAGGTCGAGGGCCGTGGCGCCGTCGGCCGCGTCGAGCACCGTGTACCCGCGGGCTTCGAGGCTCCGGCGGGCGAGTGAGCGCACCGGCGCGGCGTCTTCCACGAGCAGCACGGTCTCGGGGCCGCCGCGCGCCTCGGAGGGCTCTGCCGCGGGGGCGGGCGCGGAGAGCGACGGCGCGACCTCGTCCGCGGGGACGCGCGGCAGATAGACCTTGACCGTGGTACCGTGGCCCACTTCGCTGTACACCCAGATGTAGCCGCCGCTCTGCTTCACGATCCCGTACACCGTCGCGAGGCCGAGCCCGGTCCCCCGGCCGACTTCCTTGGTCGTGAAGAACGGCTCGAACAGATGCGCCTGGGTCGCCTCGTCCATCCCGCTGCCGGTATCGGTCACGGCCAGGCACGCGTAGTCGCCCGGCGGCAGCCGGTGGCGCCGCTCGGCGAGCTCCGAGGCGGGCGTGACGCGGATCGTCTCGATGTTGAGCCGGCCGCCCGTGGGCATGGCGTCGCGGGCGTTCACCGCGAGGTTCAAGAGCACCTGCTCCAGCTGGCCCGGATCGGCGTTCACCGATCCGGCCTCCGGCGCGAGCGTGACGGAGAGCTCGATGTCCTCGCCCAGCAGCCGCCGCAGCATCTTCTGCATGTGGGCCACGACGGCGTTGAGGCCCAGCACCTTGGGCGCGAGCACCTGCCGGCGGCTGAACGCCAGGAGCTGGCGCGTGAGCTCGGCCGCCCGGACTCCGGCGTTCTTGATCTCGACCGCGTCCTCGTGGCGGGGATCGTCCGGCGGCGTGGCCTGGAGCAACAACTGCGTCGACCCCAGAATCGCCGTGAGCAGATTATTGAAGTCATGGGCGATCCCCCCGGCGAGCTGTCCCACGGCTTCCATCTTCTGGGACTGGCGCAGCTGCTCCTCGAGCGTCCGCTGGGCGGTGACGTCGCGGGCCAGCACCAGGCGGGCCCGTCGCCCGGCGAACTCGATGGGTCGGGCGACGAGGTACACGTCCAGCACGCGGCCGTCCTTGGTGCGATGCCGGACCCCCGTCCGCTCGGCACCCTCGTCGGGGCGGGCCTTCAGCTCCTCTTCCAGCCGGACCTGGTCCTGCGGGGGGCGGATGTCGCGAATGGTGAGGGCCAGGAACTCCTGCTCCGAGTACCCGTAGCGCACGACCGCCGCCTGGTTGACCGCCAGGATGCGCAGTGTCTCGAAGTCGTAGACGAGCATCGCCTCGGGGCTCGTCTCGAACAGCAAGCGGTACTTGCGCTCGCTCGCCAGGAGCTGCTCCTCCGCGCGCTTGCGCTCGATCGCCATGGCGACCTGGGTGGACACGAACTGCAGGATCTGCTTCTCGGTCTCGCCGTAGCGGACGCCGGGGGTGTAGGTCTGGGCCACGAGCACGCCGATGGGACGATCGCCGATCCGGAGGGGCACGCCCAGCCAGTCGATGGACGGCGCCCCGATGAGCTCCACCTCGCCCCGCCGCTCCAGCTCGGCGTGCACCTCGGGCGTGACCAGCGCCGGCTGGCCGGTGCGCAGCACGTATTCGGTGAGGCCCTTGCCGAGCTTCTTGGCCGGAAAGTCGGTGTCGTATTCGTCGACGAAGTACGGGAAGCTGAGCATGCCGCTGGGGGCGTCGTACAGCGCGATGTAGAAGTTCTTGGCCGGCATCAGCTCGCCGACGATGCGGTGGATCGCCCCGAACAGCTCCTGCAGGTTCCGCGCCGCCTGCGCCGCCTCCGAGATGCGAAAGGTGGCGAGCTGGATCTGGTCGGCGCGCCGGCGCTCGGTGACGTCGCGGAAGCTCCACACGCGGCCCACGCTCTTGCCGCCGATGCGCTGGGGCTGGGAGTAGCGCTCGAAGATCCGGCCGTCCTTGAAGGTGAGGATGTCGAAGCTCGACGCCTCGGGTCGGGCGTAGAGGTCACGCACCTTGGCGCGGAAGCCCTCCGGGTCGGCGAGCTGCTCCAGCACGAACGCGATCGTCTGCGCGTCGTCCCGCGCCTCGAGGACCGAGTCCGGGATGCGCCAGAGCTCGGCGAACTTGCGGTTGAAGCTCACGATCCGGCCGTCCAGGTCCACCACCAGGATGCCGTCCGCCGTCGACTCGAAGGTCGCGTTGATCAGGGAGAGCGTGTGGTGCAGGTCCTGCTCGGTGCGCCTGCGCTCCGTGATGTCCCGGTAATTGACGACGATCGCCCCGATCGCCGGGTCGCTCAGCCGGTTCACCCCCACCGTCTCGAGGACGCGCCAGCTCCCATCCTTGTGGAGGGCCCGCAGCTCGACGCGCACGACGTGCCCGGGACGCTGGAGCAGCTCGCCGAACAGCTCCAGCGCCCGGAGCCGGTCGTCGGGATGAATCAGCTCGAAGGCGTCGCGACCGAGGTTCTCGGTGCCCGAATAGCCGAGCACCAGGTGGGTGGACGCGCTGGAGTAGCGGATCGTCCCGTCCGTGTCGAGCAGCGCGATGACGTCGGTCGAGTGCTCGACCAAGGAGCGAAAGCGCTGCTCGCTGGCCCGCAGCGCTTCCGCCCCGCGGCGACGCTCGGTGACGTCGCGCGCGACCAGCACGACGCGGTCCGCGTCCATCGGGGAGATGGCGGCGGCGAACCACACCTCCTCCCCGCCGATCGTGAGGCGGTATTCGGCATGCACCGTCTGGCGCCAGGCGAGGGCCCGTTCGATGAGGCCGAGGAATTCGTCCGCCTGCGCCTTGGGAAACACGTCGTGGAGCGTCCGGCCGAGCAGGTCGGGGGCGGGGCGGTACGGGGGGGCGGCGTTGGTCGGCGCGATCTTGACGTAGCGGCCCTCGGCGTCGAGCACGAGGATCACGTCGCTCATTGCGGCGAACAGCGCCTGGAGCTCGGCGTCGGATTCGCGCCGAGCCGGCGCAGCGTTCGGGAGGGTCATGGCGGCGGGCACAATACTCACCGCCGGGGTGCCCCGAAGCAACTCCCCGGCGGGCGCTCGCGAACAGGTGTGACGCAGGTTACAGCCGACGGCGCATGCTGCTCACCTGCCGCTTACGATGCGGCGGCGGCGGGCGGTGGCTCGTTCAAGACCAGCCAGTAGAGCCCGAGCTGGCGCACGGCCTCCACGAACTGGCCGAAGTCGACCGGCTTGCGGATGTAGCTGTTGGCCCCGAGGCCGTAGCCGTTGACGACGTCCCGCTCCTCCTTGGACGACGTGAGGATGACGACGGGCAACAGCCTGGTCCGGGCGTCGGCCCGGATGCGGCGCAAGACCTCCATGCCGTCGACCTTCGGCAGCTTGAGGTCGAGCAGGACGACTACGGGAACCACCGGGTCGCCCTCGTGCGGGCCGGTGCCGAAGACGCAGTCGAGCGCCTCGACTCCGTCGTGCGCTACGATGATCGTGTTCTGGATGTTGTTCTTCGCCAGGGCACGCCGCGTCAGCGCCTCGTCGTCGGCGTTGTCCTCCACCAGTAGGATGACCTTGTCCTTCATCTGCCCGTCCTTGGTTCGGGGTGGCTACACCGTGAAGTAGAACGTGGCGCCCTGGTCGACCGCGCTTTCTGCCCACACGCGGCCGCCGTGCCGATGGATGATGCGCTGCACCGTCGCCAGGCCGATCCCTGTGCCCTCGAACTCCTTCGCGCTGTGGAGCCGCTGAAACGCGCCGAACAGCTTGTCGGCGTAGGTCATGTCGAAGCCCGCGCCGTTGTCCCGCACGAAGTAGGCGGTCGCGCCGTCCTGCTGGGAAACGCCGAACTCGATCCGGGCGGGGCGGCGCTGCGCGGTGAACTTCCAAGCGTTGCCGAGCAGATTCTCGAGCACGACCCGCAACAGCGTGGGGTCTCCGCGCACCCGTGTTTGATCGACGCAGACGAACTCGACGGCGCGCCGGGGCTCACGCTGCCGCAGCTCGGCCACGACGCCCTGCGCCAGGGCGGACAGATCCACCGGCGCGCTCTTCAGCTCGGCCCGGCTCACGCGGGCGAGGTGGAGCAGGTCGTCAATGAGGTGCGCCATGCGCTGGGTCGCGGCGCGGACGCGACGCAGGTGGCTCCGACCTTCCTCGTCGAGCCGGGCGGTGTAGTCTTCCTGGAGCGCTTGGCTGAAGCCGTCGATGCTGCGGAGCGGGGCCCGCAGGTCGTGCGACACCGAATAGGAGAAGGCCTCGAGCTCCTTGTTGGCCGCCTCGAGCTGGGCGGTGCGCGCCTGGATCTCGGCTTCGGCGCGCCGCCGCTCGCTCAAGTCCCGCGTCACTTTCGCGAACCCCAGCAGCGTCCCGCGCTCGTCACGCACGGCGGTCACCACGACGTTGGCCCAAAGGCGGGAGCCGTCCTTGCGGACGCGCCAGTTCTCCTCCTCGTAGCGGCCCGTCGTGGTGGCGGCCTGGAGGGCTGCCGCTGGCTTGCCGGCGGCGGCGTCTTCCGGGGTGTAGAACCGCGAAAAGTGCTGGCCGATGATCTCCTCCGCGGTGTAGCCCTTGATCTGCTCCGCCCCGCGGTTCCAGCTCACCACGTGGCCGGTGGGATCGAGCATGTAGATGGCGTAGTCGCGCACGTTCCCCACGAGCAGGCGGAAGCGCTCCTCACTGACCCGGAGCGCCTCCGCCGCCCGGACACGCTCGGTGATGTCGCGCAGGACCCCCGTGAACGCGACGTCCGACCCCAGCTTCCAGCTCGCCAGCGACAGCTCGAGGGGAAACTCCCTCCCATCCTTGTTTCGGCCCGCCAGCTCGACCGTCTTCCCGACGACATGTGCCTCCCCCGTCGCCAGGTAGCGCGCCAGCCCCGCGCGATGCGCCTCCCGGAACCGCTCTGGCATCAAGATCGTGAGCGGCTGGCCGGTTGCCTCGGTGGCCGCGTAGCCGAAGAGCCGCTCCGCTCCCGGGTTGAAGTAGGTGATGCGTCCGTGGCTGTCGGCGGAAACAATGGCGTCGTTCGCGCTCACGGCCAGCGCCCGGAACCGCTCCTCGCTGGCACGCAGCGCCTGCTCGGCGCGCTGGCGCTCCGTGATGTCCTGCGCGAGCACCAGCTCGGCTCGCCGGCCGCCGTACATCAGCGGGTGCGCCGTGATCTCGACCTCGATCACGGTGCCGTCCTTCTTGCGGTGTCGCCAGGTACCGCCCGCGGCGCCGCCCCCCGCGACGGTCCGGGCTACGGCGGCGCGGAGCGCCGCCACGTCCTCCGGGGGACGGATGTCATCGATCGTGATGGCGAGGAATTCCTCGCGGCTGTAGCCGTACGAGCTCACCGCGGCCTCGTTGACCGCGAGGAACTTCAGGGTCTCCACGTCGAACACCCAGGCCGGCAGGGGATTGCGCTCGAACAGCAGCCGATGGCGCTCCTCGGACTCGCGCAGCGCTTGCTGGGCGCGCTGGTGCTCGGTGATGTCCATCCACGCGCCGACCACTTCGCGCGGCGTACCACTGGCGTCCCGCAGGAGCCGGCACTCATCGCGCACCCAGCGGTACGATCCGTCCGCGTGGCGAAACCGGTACTCCGTGGTCAGCCGGTCGTGACTGAACAGCGCGGGGACCTCGGCCAGCACACGCGTGCGGTCGTCCGGATGCAGGTGCTCGAGCCACCACGCCGGGTCCAGCGCCGCCGCTACGTCGTAGCCGGTCAGCCGAGTGACGTTCTCGCTCACCCAGTTGGGGGAGAACGAGCTGCCGGTGACCTCGTTGCCGTAGATGACGACGGTGCTCGAGGCTACCACGTGCTCGAGGCGGGCCTGCGTCGGTCGCAGCGCCGCTTCGGCATGGCGGCGGCGCCCCCGCTCGCGTCCGACCAGCACGCTGGCGACGACGGCCAGGCCGAGCGTCAGCAGCGTTCCCCCAGCGACGGCGATACGCACCTCGCGCGTGCGGGCCGCGAGCGTCGCGGAGCGGCGCGCCAGCAACCGGGCCTCCTCGTCCCGCATGCGCGCGATCAGTTCGCGGATGCGGTCCGTGAGGACCTTGCCCTGGCCGGTCACGATCGCCCGTCCCGCGGCGACTGCGCCTTCAGTGCGGCGCGCGTCGATGGTGCGCTGGAGGCGTTCGAAGCGGAGGGGGATGAGCCTCTTCAGGGAGTCCAGCCGAGCCTGCTGCGCCGCATTGTCGCTCGTCAGCGTGCCGAGCTGCGCGAGGAGCGGGCGCAGGGTGGCCCGAGCGGAGTCGTACGGCACGAGGTAGGCGGAGTCGCCCGCGATGACATAGCCACGGACCCCCGTCTCCGCGTCGATCACAGCGGCGAAGGCGGCCTCGAGGTCCGCACGCACCTGCAGCGTATGAGCCACCCAGCCGGCACTCTCGACCGTCGCGGTTGTGCTACGGAGCGCCGCCGCGCCGACCACGAGGACGATGGCGAGGGCCAGGCCGAACCCCACCTGGATCTTCCGCTCCAGCGGGAGTGTCATGCCGCGTCCAGCACCTCGCGCACCTTGCGGGCGATGCCTTCGGGGGTGAACGGCTTCTGCACGTAGGCGAGCCCGGGCTCGAGCACGCCGTGGCGGGTGATGGCATCGTCGGTGTAGCCCGACATGTAGATGACACGCACGTTCGGGCGGAGCGCCACGAGCTGCTTGGCCAGGTCGTGACCGCTCAGCCCCGGCATGACGACGTCGGTCAGGAGGACGTGAATGTCGCCAGAGTAACGCTGGGCCAGGTCGAGCGCCGCCTCGGCGCTCGGGGCCTCGAGCACGTTGTAGCCGTGGCGCTCGAGGACCTGGCGCGCCACGGCGCGCACGGGGGCCTCGTCCTCCGCGAGGAGCACCGTTTCCGTGCCGCGCTTGGCGCCTGCCCCGGCCGTCGCCTCGCGCGGCTGGACTGACGCGTCGACGCGCGGCAGGTAGACCTTGAAGGTGGAGCCGTGGCTCGGCTCCGTGTACACCCAGATGAACCCGCCGCTCTGCTTCACGATCCCGTACACGGTGGCGAGCCCCAGGCCCGTGCCTTTCCCCCGCTCCTTGGTGGTGAAGAACGGCTCGAACAGATGGGCCTGCACTTCCGGCGTCATGCCGACCCCGGTGTCGCTGACGGCGAGCAGGACGTACCGCCCCGGCGTCGCCGGGAAGTGCTCGCGCGCATAGCTCTCGTCCAGTTCGGCGTTTGCGGTCTCGATCGTGAGCTTGCCGCCTTGCGGCATCGCGTCCCGCGCGTTGACGGCGAGGTTCATGATCACCTGCTCGAGCTGCCCCGGGTCGGCCTTCACGGCGCCGAGCGCCGGATCGAGCCGCGTCGCGAGGTCGATGTCTTCGCCCAGCAGGCGGCGCAGCATCTTCTCGATGTCGGTGACGAGCCCATTCAGACCGACGACGCGCGGCTGCAGCACCTGCTGGCGGCTGAAGGCGAGCAGCTGCCGGGTGAGCCCCGCCGCCCGGTCTGCGGCCTTGCGGACTTCCTGGGCGTCGTTGCGGCGCGGGTCACCGGGGGGCAGGTCTTCGAGCAGCAGATCGACGTAGCCCGTGATCGCGGTGAGGATGTTGTTGAAGTCGTGCGCGATGCCGCCGGCCAGCCGGCCCACCGCTTCCATCTTCTGCGCCTGGCGCAGCTGTTGCTCGAGCAGCACGCGCTCGGTCGCGTCGCGGCCGATGCCGAGAATACCGACGAGCCTGCCGTCGCGCAGCTGCGCGCTCGCGCTGAACTCGACGACGCGCGCGTCTCCCTGCCGCGTCCGCACGCGGAACTGGCTGGCTGGACGCGGCTCGCCGCGCAGCACTCGCCCGAACAGCTCTAAGGCTTCGTGCACGTCGGCGGGATGCACCAGGCCCTCGAACGGCTTGCCCAGCCACTCGTCGCGCGACCAACCGGTGAGAGCCTCGAACGCCGGGTTGAGCGCCGCGATGGCGCCGTCGGGAGTCAGCGCGAAGATCACATCGCGCACCCCTTCGACGAGCGTGCGGTACTGCTCTTCGCTGTGGCGCCGCGCGTCCTCGGCGCGGGCGTGCTCCGTGCGCGCCCGCGTGAGATCGAGTGCGCGGGCGACGGCCGACGGCAGGCGCTCGAGGTGGTGCTTAACGATGTAGTCGGCGGCGCCGGCCTTGAGGTATTCCACGGCCGTCTCCTCGTCGAGGCTGCCGGTCACGATGATGACGGGCGCCTCGGAGCGTGCTTCCTGGGCGATGCGCAGCGCGTCGGCCGCGGTGAATTGCGGCATCGAGTGATCGGTCAGGATCACGTCCGGCACGAACTGCTGCAGGGCCTGCCGGAAGGCGGCTTCGGATTCCACCCGACGGGTCGTGATCGCGAGTCCGGCGCGCCGCAGCTCCTGCTCCATCAGCGCGGCGTCATCCGGGACGTCCTCGGCGAGGAGGATGCGCAGCGGGGCCGCCATCACTGCGGCGGCTCGTTCAGCAACACCCAGTACAGCCCCAGCTCCGACACCGCCCGCGAGAACGCCTCGAAGTCCACCGGCTTCACGATGTAGCTGTTCGCGCCCAGCCGGTACGCTGCCGCGATGTCCGGCTCCTCGCGCGACGACGTCAGCACGATCACCGGCAGCGCGCGCGTGCGCTCGTCGGCCTTAAGGCGCCGCAGCACCTCGAGGCCGCCCACCTTGGGAAGGTTGAGGTCCAGCAGAATGACCTTCGGCGCGATCCCGATCTCATGCCACGGATGCGAGGCGTCGCCGAAGAAAAAGTCCAAGGCCTCCGCGCCGTCGCGCGCCACGAAGACCTGGTTGGTGAGATTGCGGGCCTGAAACGCCCGCAGCGTCAGCGCCGCGTCGTTCGGGTCGTCCTCGACCAGCAGGATCTCGACGTCGTGCTGCGAGTTCACGGGGTCGTCCGCTCCATGGGAAGTGTCCCTCCTCGCGCGCAGGCGTTACTGCAGCACAGCATAACGACTTATGCCGGGCCGCGGGAGCGGGGGTGAGCGCGTAATTACGGCACGCCCCGTCACGGAGTCGGCCCGAGCCCCTCGAGCTGGGGCTGCACGTGCTTCTTGTAGCAGTCCGGGCAGATGCCGTGGCTGAAGTGGGCGGCGGAGCGCTTCTCGACGTAGCGCTCGATCGATTGCCATTGCTCGGCTGGATCGCGGATCCGCTTGCAGTAGGAGCAAATCGGGAGCAGTCCTTCGAGCTGCTGCACGTGCCTCCGTAGACTAAGGATCCGGTCGGCCACTTTGAGGCGCGCATGCAGCTCGTCGATATCCACGGGCTTAGTGATGAAATCATCCGCCCCCGCCTCCATCCCCTCGAGGTAGCGCTCCTTCCCGCCGGTCGCGGTGACGAGAATAAAGTACGTGTAGCGGTCACTCGGTCGGGCGCGGATGCGCCGACACAACTCGGCTCCGTCCATCTCGGGCATGGACCAGTCGGAAATGACGACCGGAGACTGGAGGGTTCGGAACACGTTCCAGGCCTCCGCGCCGTTGGTCGTGGCCGTCACGTGGTACCCGAGCCCCTTGAGCGCCGCGTTCAGGTACAGGCCGGCGACCGGGTCGTCTTCAACCAGGAGAACGTGCATGGGAGGCTCCGCTGTTACTCAGGTAGTCGAGGACCGCCGCCACCTCGCGTTCCAGCGCCGGGAGTTCCCGCTGGACGTGCTCGAGCATGCTCTCCCGGGCGGCGCCCTCGATTTCCGCGAGCAGCAATGCGAGCCCGCGCGCGCCGATGGTGCCCGCCGCCGACTTGAACGCGTGCGCGGCGCGCCCGACCGACTCGGGATCCCCCGACCGAGCGGCCGTCTGGAGCGCCGCGAGGCGCTCGGGCGCGGTCTGGGCGAACACCCGCACGATCCCGTCCACCGCTTCTTCGGCTCCAGCCTCACGCATGGTGCTGCGGAAGCCCTCCAGGTCGATGGGCGGCGCCGGCGGCGTCGGACCGTCCGAGCTCCCTTCGACGAGCGCGAACAGCTCGTGCGCCTTGAACGGCTTGGCGAGGTACCCGCTCATGCCGGCGGTGAGACAGCGCTCCCGCTCACCGCTCAGGGCGTGCGCGGTGAGGGCGATGATCGGGAGCGCCCGGCCCTGAGGCAGGGCGCGGATGCCGTCCGCGGCGGCGAAGCCGTCCATCTCGGGCATCTGGATGTCCATGAGGACCACGTCGTAGCGGCGGGCGCGGATTGCGTCCACCGCTTCCCGGCCGTTGCTCACCACGTCCACCTGGTGCCCGCGCTTCAGGAGCATCGCCGTCGCCACCTGCTGGTTCACGGGGTTGTCCTCCGCCAGCAGGATCCGCAGGGCGTGACGCGACTCGGCGATCGAGTGGCGGGTGACGAGGTCGGCCCCGCCACCGGCCGAAGGCGTCCCCGCGAGCACGGTGCCCACCGCTTCGATCAGGTCCGCCCGCGCGATGGGCTTGGTGAGATACGCCTGGATGCCCAGCTGCCGGCAGCGCTCGCCGTCGCCCCGCTGGCCGGCCGAGGTGAGGATGAGGAGCCGGGTCGGCGCGAGGTCGGGATCGCCGCGGATGGCGGTGGCGAGTGCGAAACCATCACGCTCGGGCATCTGCGCGTCGAGGATGGCGAGGTCGAAGGGCGTGCCGGCCCCCGCGGCGCGGCGCAGCGCCGCGAGGCCGGCATCCGCGCGCGCTGCCTCGTGCACGGCCACGCCTTCGGCGCCCAGCATGTCGCGCACGATGCGCCGATTGGTCTCGTTGTCGTCCACGACGAGCAGGCGCCGGCCGCCGAGCGACGCCGCCTGCCTCGGAGCCACGGCGGTGGGAGTCTCGATCGGGAATGGCAAGGTGAAGCTGAACTCGCTGCCGCGCCCGACCTCGCTCGTGACCGTCAGCTCGCCCCCCATCAGCGCCACCAACCGTCGGGAAATCGCGAGGCCGAGCCCCGTGCCGCCGTAGCGGCGCGTCATGGACGCATCGGCCTGGGTGAACTCCTGGAAGATGGTGGCCAGCTGCTCCGGCGGGATGCCGATTCCCGTGTCGCGCACGCGGAAGTGGACGGACGCGTCGGCAGCGCCGCAGCGGACCACCGCGGCGGACACGTCGACCTCGCCCTGCTCGGTGAACTTGATCGCGTTCCCGATCAGGTTCATGAGGACCTGGCGCACCCGGGTGGGGTCTCCCCGCACCATGTGCGGGACGTCGGGCGGCACGTCCACGGTGAGCTCGAGATGCTTTTCACGCGCCCGCACCGCGAGCAGCGTGGCGGTGGCGTGCACGACCTTGGGCAAATCGAAGGGGATCGCTTCGAGCTCGAGATGCTCGGCTTCGATCTTCGAATAGTCGAGGATGTCGTTGAGGATGGTGAGCAGTGCTTCGGACGACGAGCGCACCAGCTCCAGAGCGCGGCGCTGCTCCGGCGCGAGCTCGGTGTCCAGTACGAGCTCGACGAAGCCGAGCACCGCGTTCATGGGCGTGCGGATCTCGTGGCTCATGTTGGCGAGGAACGCGCTCCGCGCCTGGGCCACGCGCTCCGCCAGGTCCCGCGCCGCGCGCATCGCCGTTTCGGCCGCCTTGCGATCGCTGATGTCCTCGTACAGCGCGACGAGCGCGCCTTCGGCGGCAGCCTTCACCGCGGCTGCCGAGAGGCGGACCGGGATATGCCGGCCGTCCTTGTGGGCGCGCTCCACTTCCACGCGAACGATCTCGCCCCGCCGCGCCCGCGCCTCGAGGTCCCTCGCTTCCGCACCGAGGCCTGTGGGCACGATCAGCCGGTCGATGTTGGACCCGAGGGCCTCGGCCGCGGAATACCCGAACAGGGCCTCGAAGGCTGGATTCACGCTGCCGATCAGTCGCTCGCCATCCAGCACCGCGATGGCCACGGGCGTGCTCGCGATCAGCGCGTCGAGGTAGGCGTGCTGTCGCGCCAGCTCCTGCGTCGATGCCTCGAGCAGGACGGCGCCCCGCACCCGTTCCGCGAAGGTGTGATATGCGCGCCGGTGCACGCGGTCCATCCCCCAGGCGAACAGCGCGATCAGCAGCGTCGCGATGACCTGCGGCCGGGAGTGCCCCTGCAACAGGATGCCGATGGGGAGCGGGGTCAGCACGGTGATCAGCAGGTAGCGGAAGCTGCGGCGGTCGCCGACCAGCGAGCTCGTGGCCCCGGCGACGATCCCCGCGAGCACGACCAGGGTCAGGGCGGCTTCGTCGAGGCCCAGCGCCGGGATCGCGGCGGCGGCGCCGAACCCCCACGCCAGCCCGACGCCGGCCACCGTGAGGCGGACGCCCCGGAGGGCCTGTTCGGGGGACGGCGCCCGCTGAGCCAGTTGCAACCGCCACCACGTCCGCAGCCCGGCGGCCGCGGTGACCGCCCCGACCCATCCGATCGTAAGCGCCAGCGGAAGGGAGTTCCACACCAGCGCGGCCACGACCAGCACCAGCACGACGTGCAACGCCTCGGCGAGCGGCCCGCCCTTGAGCAGCTGACTGAGCGCGGCGCGCTGCACTTCGGCCTCCACACGCGGCTCGTGCTCGGTGCCGCGCGCCACCGGATCCACGGTCATGGGTCTATATGGGCTCGTCCCGGGTGCGGGTGCAACATTGCAGGGCTCGGGATCCGGAGATAGGGTGTTTTTGCGGCACGGAGGGGTGACTTTGCGGCAGAAAAGACTGCGGCCTGGGGCCGTCCGCAAATGAGGTGGGCGTGCGGTCCCACCATCGTGACCTTCTGCGGACACCCCAGGCCGACTGGCCATACGGTGGGGCATGACCCTATGGTCCGGCAATCGGGGAAAACCCCGAACTTTGGCGGTGAACCTCCGGTGACTCGGCTTAGGACTCGGGGCTGACCACTCCGGCGCGGATCGCCCAGCGCACCAGACCCGCCACGTCGTGGATGTCGAGCCGGTGCATGATCTCGCTGCGGTGCGTCTCGACGGTCTTCACGGTGAGCTGGAGCCGCTGGGCGATCTCCTTGCTGGAGAGGCCCTCGGCCACGAGCTGCAGGATCTCCCGCTGGCGCGGGGTGAGGAGGTCGAGCACGCCCGGCTCGCCTTCGCCCCGCGCCACCGCCTTGAGGGCGAGCTCGAACTCGGGGACGTCGGCCCCCTTGAGGAGATAGCCCGAGGCGCCGGCGCGTAGGGCCTGCGCCACGTACTCCTCGGTGGCGTGCATCGAGAGGATCAAGACGCGCGTGCGCGGGGACTCTTTGGTGATGCGGGCGGTCGCCTCGAGGCCGTTGAGACCCGGCATGGCGATGTCCATGACGACGACATCGGGGCCGTGGAGGCGTGCCAGCTCGAGGGCTTCGCGCCCGTCCGCCGCCTCCGCGATCACGTCGATCCAGCCGACCTGGCGCAGCACCGCGCGGATGCCCTTACGAACCAGGGTGTGGTCCTCGGCGAGCAGGACACGCAGGGGAGTGGCGGTCATGGCTCGGTCAGGGGAAACCGGGCCCACACCGTCGTCCCGGTCCCGGGTTGGGAGTCGATCCTGAAGTCGCCGCCCAGCAGCCGCACCCGCTCCTCCATGCCGTCGAGCCCGATGGAGCCCTCCGCCGTCGTGCCGCCGCGCACCGCCGCGACGTCGAAGCCAGTGCCGTCGTCGCGCACCGTCAGATCCAACGTCCCGTCCTCCGCCCGGGCGTCGACTTCGACGCGCTTGGCGCCGGCGTGGCGGGCCACGTTGGTGATGGCTTCCTGCGCCACGCGAAAGCACGCGGTCTCGAGATCGGAGGCCAGCCGTTCCGTGGGGAGCTGCGTCCGCACGCGGACGGCAAGGCCCGCGCGCCGCCCCTGGCGGTCAGCGTACCAGCGCAGGGCGGCCGCAAGCCCGAGGTCGTCCAGCACGGAGGGCCGCAGCTCGAGCGACATGGAGCGCACCGCCTCCATCAGCTGCTCCACGATCGCGACGCTCTCGTCGAGCGGAAAGGCCTTGGCCCGGCGGCCACTCCGGAGTGACTCCAGGTTCAGCTTCACGGCGGTCAGCGCCTGGCCGATCTGATCGTGCAGCTCCCGGGCGATCAGCCGGCGCTCGTTCTCCTGCACCTTGAGCAGGCGCTGCGACAACGCTTCGAGCCGTTCCCGGCTGCGCCGTACCTCCGCCTCGCGCTCCCGGACGACCTGCTCGGCCTGGCGACGCTCGGTGATGTCCCGCACGATGATCTGTCCGCCCTGCCGGCCCGCGAGCGTGATCGGGATGCCTACGACCTCGACGTCGAGCACGGTGCCGTCGACCGCGATGAATTGCTGCTCCAGCAGCGGGGCGGGCTCACCCGTCGCGAACTCGCGCTCGATGCGCTCGCGCACGATGGCGCGGTAGTCGGGGTGGACGATGTCGAGCGTGGCGCGGCCCACGAGCTGCTCGACGCGCGCGGCGTGCAGCAGCTTGAGCGCCGCCCGGTTGGCGATGATCCAGCGTCCGTCCTGATGGACGAGGATCGCTTCGGGCGCGTTCTCGAGCAGGGTGCGGTAGCGCTGCTCGCTCTCGCGCGCGGCCTGCTCCGCCTGGCGCCGCTCGGTGGTCATGGCCGCGAGCACCAGCCCGGTGACCGACAGGAGCGCGAGGTACATCTGCAAGAGCAGCAGGTCGTGCGTCGGCGTCGAGCCCACGAAGGAGCCCTGTCCGTGGACGGTGAACCAGATGGTCAGCGCGGCGACGATGCCGGACGCGGTCGCCGAGCCGAGGACGCCGAACCGCAGCGCGGCCCAGATGATGAGCGGGAAGATGGCGTATTCATCCCCCGTCGGCGGCCGCAGCAATACGGCGGTGAGGCCAAGCAGGCTCACGAGCAGCACGCCTGCCTCGGCCGCCCGCGCGGGGGGCCACCGGGTCCGCCGCGCGTGCGCCCAGGCGAGCAGCAGGGGAGCGATCAGCAGGTCGCCCATCGCGTCGCCCGACCACCACACGAACCAGAGATGCCCCGCGGCCGCACGCTCGATCATGCCGCTCGCCCACAGGCTCAGCACGCCGATCGTCGCGCTCACGAGGGGGCTGACGAGCGCCGCGAGGGTGACGAGCGCGAAGACATCGCGCAGCCCCGCGAGGGAGGGTCGGAAGTCCGCGACCCGCCGGAGCAGTAGGACGGCGGTGACCGCCTCGAGGGTGTTCCCTGCCGCGATGCCCGCGGCGCCGGCGGCCGGGACGCCACTCGTCCAATTGAGCAGGAAGGCGCCGAGCGCGATGCCGGGCCAGAAGCGGACGCCGAACAGGAGGAGCGTGGCGAGCGCAACGCCGGTGGGGGGCCAGGCGGACGAGACGACCTTCTGGGCGACGGCCGCCAGCAGCCCCAGCTTGGCGGCACCGAAGTAGACCGCCGCTACGGCGCCGATCTTGGCGGGATACCACGGCCGAGGCGACATCACCTTGCTCCCGGACGCAAGGTTACGGAGGGGCTTCCACATCCGCTAGTACGGGTTAACCCTGATCCAGCACCTCGCGCACCTTGCGTGCCAGGTCCTCCGGCATGAACGGCTTTTGCAGGAACGCCGTCCCCGGCTCGAGCGCGCCGCGGTGCACGATCGCGTCGCCCGGATAGCCCGACATGTAGAGCACGCGGAGACCGGGCCGGCGCTGTACCAGCCGCTCGGCGAGCTCGCGCCCGTTCATGCCGGGCATGATGACGTCGGTGAGCACGAGATGAATCGGCCCGCCGTAGCGCTCCAGCAGGCGCACCGCATCGGGCCCGTCCGCGGCGGCGAGGACGGTGTAGCCCGACGCCTCGAGCGCGCGGCGGCTGAGCGAGCGCACCGCCTCCTCGTCCTCCACGACGAGGATCGTCTCGGAGCCGCGGGCGGTCGCCTTACCCGGGGGAGCGGGGGGGGCAGGGGGTGCGGCACCGGGCGCCGCCGCGCGCGGCAGGTAGATCTTGAACGTCGTACCATGGCCCGGCTCGCTGTACGCCGTGATGTAGCCTTCGCTCTGCTTCACGATGCCGTACACCGTCGCGAGCCCGAGCCCCGTTCCCTTGCCGACCTCCTTGGTCGTGAAGAACGGCTCGAACAGATGCGCGGCGGTCTCGGCGTCCATGCCCGAGCCGGTGTCGCTCACCGCCAGCAGCGCGTACGCCCCGGCCCGCGCTCCCTCGTGGGCCTCCACGTAGCCGGGGCCGAGCTCCACGTTGGCCGTCTCGATGGTGAGCTTCCCGCCCTGCGGCATCGCGTCGCGCGCGTTGAGCACGAGATTGACGAGCACCTGCTCGATCTGGCCGCGATCGGCGCGCACGGTATCGAGGTCGGGCGCCGGTCGCGTCACGAGGTCCACGTCCTCGCCGATCAGCCGCCGCAGCATGCGGTCCATGTCGGCCACCACGCGGTTCAAGTCGAGGACTTCGGGATTCAGCACCTGCCGCCGGCTGTACGCGAGGAGCTGCCGGGTGAGCGCGGCGGCCCGTTCCCCCGCCTTCTTGATCTCCGCCGCGTCCTGGCGCAGTGGGCTCGCCGGCTCGAGCTCGCGGAGCAGCAGCTCGACCGAGCCGAGGATGGCCGTGAGCAGGTTGTTGAAGTCGTGCGCCACGCCGCCCGCCAGCCGGCCTACGGCCTCCATCTTCTGCGCCTGGCGCAGCTGGTCCTCGAGACGCTTCAAGTCCGTGATGTCGCGCTGCGTGCCCCAGGCGCGTTTCAGCAACCCATCCTCGACGATGCCGACCAGGTTGTTCAGGAATACTTTGGGTTGCCCGACCCGGTCGCGCTCGTGGGACTCGACGTCGGCGAGCCGGTACCCGGAGCGCAGGAACGCCCGGAGCATTTCCACGTTGTTCGGATCGGATCGGACCAGCAGGTCGCCGAGCCGGGTGCCGCTGAGCTCCTGGGCCGACGCGTAGCCGTACATCTGGGCCATCGCGTCGTTGCACTCGGCGAGGTAGCTGTGCCGGTAGAAGTGCTCGATCTGCTCCGCTTCGGGCTGGTCGACCGGGAGCGGCTCGTCGAACTCGACCCGCCAGATGCCTTCGGTGGACTGGGTGATGAAAGCCCGATAGCGCTCCTCGGCCTGGTGCAGCGCCGTGTCGGCCCGCTTGCGCTCGATCGCCATCGCGACCTGAGTGGAGACGAACGTGAGGATGTCCTTCTCTTCCTCGCCGTAGCGGATGCCCTCCGAGTAGGTCTGCACCGCCACGACGCCGATGGTGCGATCCCGGATCTGGAGGGGCACGCCGACCCAGTCGAGCGAAGGGGCGCCGATCAGTTCCGCCTCGCCGCGCCGCACGAGGTCCTCGTACACGTCCGGCGTGGCGAGCAGCGGCCGCCCGGTGCGCATCACGTACTCGGTCAGGCCGCGTCCCAGCGGCCGCTCGGGTGCCTCCCGGTCGTACTGATCCACGAAGTACGGGAAGGTCAGCCAGTTGCGCTCGGGGTCGACCAGCGCGACGTAGAAGTTCTGGGCCGGCATCAGCTCATTCACGATCTCGTGCAGCGCGCGCAGCAAGGCCTGGAGGTCCGCGGCGGTGAGCGCCGCCTGGGAGATGCGGTACGTCGCCTGCTGGATCCGCTCGGCGCGCTTGCGTGGCGTCAGGTCGTGGTAGTTGACCACGATCGCGCCGACCGCGGACTCGTCCAGGCGGTTGACCGCGACGGTCTCGAGGTGGCGATACGTGCCGTCCTTGTGCCGGACACGGAGCTCCGCGCGCAGCGGCACACCCGGCTGCGCCAGCAGCTCTTCGAAGAGATGCCGCGCGCGCTCGACGTCGTCGGGATGCAGCAGGTCGAAGCCACCCCGGCCCACGAACTCCTCCGCCGCATAGCCGAGCAGCCGTGTGGCGGTGCGGCTCGTGTAGGTCGTCACCCCTTGCGCGTCTACCAGGGCGATGGCGTCGGAGCTGTACTCGACCAGCGCGCGGAACCGCTCCTCGCTCTCGCGCAGCGCGGCGTCGGCCGGGGGGGCCGGGGGGGCCGGGGGGGCCAGGGGGGCTGCCCGCTGCTTCGTCGGGCGCTTGGGGCGCTTGGAGCGGGGCCTCATCGAACGTCAAGTTGGGGATTCGGGGGGGATTGGCAAGACGACGCCGGCCTGCCGCGGTCAGCTGCGCGTGGGACGATCCAGCACCTCGCGCACCTTGCGTGCTAGGCTGTCGGCGGTGAACGGCTTCTGGAGGTACGAGATTCCGGCCTCGAGCACACCATGTCGCACGACTGCGTCGTCGGTGTACCCCGACGCATAGAGCACCTTGGCGTCCGGTCGCAGTCTCGCCAGCTGGTCCGCCAGCTGCCGCCCGCTCAGCACCGGCATCACCACATCTGTGAGGAGCAGGTGGATGGGGCCGGGATGGCCCGCAGCGGTTTGCAGGGCCGCCGCACCGTGCGCCGCCTCAAGGACCGTATAGCCTTGCCGTTCCAGCACCTGGCGGGTGACCGCGCGAACCGCCGCCGCATCCTCCACGAGGAGGATGGTTTCCGTCCCACGGGGGAGGTCGCCGGGCGCCGCGCCGACCGCACGGCCCTCGAGCGGTGCCTCCACCTGCGGCAGGTAGATCTTGAACGTCGTGCCGTGTCCCGGCTCCGAGTACACCCAGATGAAGCCGCCCGATTGCTGCACGATCCCGTACACGGTGGCGAGCCCGAGCCC